>Ga0209270_1004061_pt1 | contig 11679 bp, 9 predicted proteins | sample MTBAKSrepl1MetaG_FD_187456 | JGI IMG/M metagenome (GOLD analysis project Ga0209270, IMG submission 187456) | Enrichment culture microbial communities from Arthur Kill intertidal strait, New Jersey, USA, that are MTBE-degrading - MTBE-AKS1... | ecosystem: Environmental > Aquatic > Marine >...
GGGGCATTTTGGTGGCCATCTGCCACGAACTGGGCCTGCCCATCCGCTACATCGGGATCGGCGAAAGCATGGACGACCTCAGGGACTTCGACCCCCAGGCCTTTGTCGAGGCCCTGTTCGGGTGAGGTGACGGGGGCCCCGCTTCTAGGCTCCCGGCTGAAGAAAATCGCTTGCCCCCAATTCCTATCCAGAATGGTCCCGAACCGTAGCGCTTTTTTTAGGCCGGTCGAGAAGTAACACCGCTTTTGAGTCAATATACGGCTTGGAGATAAAAAGATATTCGTTACCCGGCGGGTTTGGTTAAGATCAGGCAGCAGAAGACCCCCACGAACCTGGTTTCGGTCAGTTCAAGGACGACGGCCACGGACCGATGGAACAGGTTCTGAAAACGGGATCATAAAGGGAGAAAAGGCGGTCAATGCCACGATTCACTGAAAGGCTCCAGGGCCGGGTTATAATCCAAATGGGCCGGGAGACGAAAAAAACCGGCCGGGGGTTCAAGCAGATGGTCCGTCACGGACCTGAGGAGGGCCGTGGGACAAAACACGGCTGCCGACGATTGAACTTCAATCCGCCTCCAATTCGGCCCGTAATTTTTCCAATTCGCGGCCGACCACTTCTTCGATCAGGCCCGGCAGGAGTCGTTCGAGGACCCGACTGACCGTTTCCCGAACGGTGGCCTCGATTATTTGTTCAATTTTTTCCTGGTCCGGAGCCAAAGGCGCGGCTTGGGGCGGCGGTTCCGCCTCGACCGGCGAGGGTGCGGACGGGACCTGGTCCAAGGCTTCAGGCGTCAATTCAGGAACGTTCTCGGGCTGAGCGGCGGCAAAATCAACCGTTGCCGCAGTCTGAATAAATTCCTGAGCGCCGGCTTCGACCCCGGCTTCCTGATCAAGCGGCGGGCTCAGCAAATCCTCCAGACCGGTCTCGATTTCGTCCGCCAAGCCCTCAGGCTCAGCCGCTTCGAATTCTCCGGGGGGAGTTTCGACTACTTCTTCTTCAAGCTCGAAATCAATATCCGTCTCTATCTCTTCCTCGGCCGGGAGAGTATCCTCTTCAAAATTAAATCCAACCGCCTCCTCCAGGCCCTCACCCGCCTCAACCAAATCAGTCAACTCGAACTCGAAATCGTCCTCAGCCGTTTCCATCGCCGCGGAATCGGCTTGGCCGTCGGACGGACCGGAGGCCGTAATCTCCACCGAGTCAAGGTCTTCATCCAGAAGAAGGGCATCGATGTCCAGAATATCATCTTCAGATTCGACCTCGTCCCCGTCCAGAACGCCGTTCAGTTCGGAATCCAGGTCCTTACCGTTCAAATTCAGGTCCGTGTCCTGGAGGTCGGGGTCCAAAATATTAGTGACTTCGAAATCCTCGTCTTCGGAAAGCAGCTTATCCTGGTCTTCGCCCACCGGATCCTCCTAAAATTGAGTGGAAAGTAAAGCCCGGGTTTACTCAGCTTACTTAACATTCTGACTTAATAATGTCAAGAAGTTACCCTCCCGGCCCGGCGCCATCTTTTCACCCGGGCCATGTTGGCCAGGTCGTCGGCCTCGGTCTGGCGCGGGGTTTCCATGATCCCGGCCAGGTGACGCAAAGCCTGAAGACGAACGAACCGGGCCAGGCCCCGGGCCCCGATCCGGCCCCGTCCGACCGGGGCGTGGCGGTCCAGGTGTTGCCCAAGACCGGCCAGGGAATCGTTCAAGTGGATCAAGGCCAATCGGTCCGGGCCGATTCGGCGGTCCAGTTCGGTCAAGGTTCGGGCTTGCCCGCGGCTGGAGGCCAAATCATAGCCGGCGGCCCAAGCATGGGCCGTATCCAGGCAGACGCCTATCCGAGGTCCGGATGGGGCCTGAAGTTCGATATTCTTTATAATGCCGGCCAATTGCTCAAAAGAACTGCCCAGTTCGCCTTTTTGACCGGCCGTGTTTTCCAATAGTATTTTCACTTTTGACCCGACTTTTGCGTCCTCAAGGGCCGTGACCGCCGCCAAAGCCACCCGTTCCAGGGCTTCTTCCAGGCTCTGCCCTTGGGCCAGGTGCCCGGGATGAACCACCAAACAGTCGGCCCCAAGAAGATCGGCCCGAATCAGGTCTTCGGCGAGGGTTTTGACGGATTTATGGAAAAGCTGCTCATCGGGGGAAGCCAGGTTGGGCAGATAAGGCAGGTGAACGGCCAGGGGCGCCAAGCCGGCGGCCGAACGGGCTCGATGAAAATCCGCCGCCGCTTCGGCCGATATAGGTTTGGCCGTCCAACTTCGGGGATTGCGGGAAAATATCTGGGCCGCCTCGCAACCGGTCCTCAGACCTTGTTCGACGGCCCGAACGAATCCTCGACCGATGGAGAGGTGAAAGCCGAACCGCATGAGGCGGCTTTAAAAAACACCCCAGGGGCGGGGCAAAAAAACGCGATTATAGAGATCAAGGGCGTAACGGTCGGTCATCCCGGCCACAAAATCGCAGACCGTCCTGGCCCGGTCGGCCTGATCGACCGGCAGGGGGCCGATCTCTTTATTATAGAGGGCGTCGTCGGTTTGAAAAGCTTCGAAAAGTTCGCGGACCACCTTGGCGCTCCGGATGAAATCGGCATGAACCTCGCTGACGTCATAAACGAAATCATAGAGGAAATCCCGCAGCTTGATCATGGCCTGGTGAACTTCGGGAGAAAAAGCCGGTTCCACACGGTCGGGCTCGATGCGGGTGTTGGTCAGCAAGTCCCGGACCATGGTATTGATGCGGGCCGAGGTGCGCGGACCTAAAACGGCCAGACAGTCGGGAGGAATATCCGCTTCGCCGATCACCCCACCCCTCAAGGCGTCGTCCACATCATGGGCGATGTAGGCGATGATGTCGGCCGTCCGGACGATCAGGCCTTCGACCGTCACCGGCAGGTTTTCCGGGTCACTATGAATGATCGGGCCTTTGCCCTTGGAATGCTTCAGAATACCGTCCCGGACTTCGAAGGTCAGATTCAGGCCTTGTCCGTCCTTTTCCAGGACGTCCACCACCCGGAGGCTCTGATAATGATGGGAGAACCCTCCGGGGAATAACTCATTGAGGGTCTCCTCGCCGGCATGACCGAAGGGAGTGTGCCCCAGATCATGACCGAGACTGATGGCTTCGGTCAGGTCTTCGTTGAGCCGCAGGGCCCTGGCCAGGGTCCGGGCGATTTGTGATACCTCGACCGTATGAGTCAGCCTGGTGCGATAATGGTCTCCGGTCGGGGCCAGAAAGACCTGGGTCTTGTGCTTAAGCCGGCGAAAGGCCTTGGAATGAATGATACGGTCCCGGTCGCGCTGAAAACAGGTCCGAAAGTCGCATTCGGGCTCGGGGTGAAGGCGTCCCCGACTCTCGGCGGCCAAAGCGGCGTAGGGCGCCAGCAATTTCTGTTCACGGACTTCAATGTCCCGGCGAAGAAGGATCATCGCTTGGTCCTCATAAAGGCGATACCAAAAACAAACGCCCAGCGGTCTGACCACCGGGCGGGGGTTGAAATCGAAGAAGCAAAACAATCGGCGGTGTTAAAGGATCATTCTTCCGGTATCTGAGCTTCCAGGGCCGTGGCGATCTTGTTCTTCAGCTCGGTCAGGTCAAAAGATTTGATGACGTAATGATCGGCGGCGATGGACTTCATGTCTTCCTTGAACGTATCGTAGGCCGTGCAGAGGATGACCGGCAGGTCATAATATTTGTTCCTGATGTCCTGCAAAAGGTCCAGGCCGTTGTAATCGACCATCTTGATGTCCAGGACGATCAGGTCCGGCTTCTCTTTTTCGATCTTTTCCAAGAGCTGATAGCCGCTGTCGGCGGTGATGACGTCATAACCCTCATCCGCCAATTCTTCCGAGTAAAGAAAACGGATATGCTCTTCGTCGTCGACGATCAGTATCTTCTTCTTTTTAGCCATGGGCTGTCCTCCAGCAATTCAGTCTAAACGGGCCAGCGTTCAATTAAATAAGGTTTGGTCTCTTCAAAAACCATGCATTCGTTTTCGATGAACTCTTCCGCCTGTTGGATGGACATCTGCTCTGTTTTTTTGACAAAAGCCAGAGTCTTGCCGTAGTAAAGCGGAATGAGCGATTCAACCAGCGTGTCGTTGTCACCGGTGACCTGCTTTTTATAAGCCACGGCCATGTCGTAAAGGACCTTGGCCCAAAGGTGGGTGGGAAAATCGAACCGATCCTGGCTGAAGGTCATGATTTCCCCAAGTTTGTGGAAGACTTCCTCCGTGAAAACCTGCCGCCACAAATCCAGTTTGTCATCGAAGCCTTCGATCATTTTTTGATAGAGCTTGCCCTGATCGACATTGACCGGCGGGGGCATTTCGACTTCGCCCAATCCGAAACCATAGATGGCCGTGGGTTTGCTCCATTTGACCCGCCTCCAAAAGGGAGCGTAAGCGATCATCATTTCAAAGATGGTCCCGACCACCTGGCGGAACATCGGACCAAGGTCGGCCCCAGGGTCTTTCGGCTTGTGGATTTTGGGGCGACCCATGAAGGCCTGACAAATGGGAATGCCGTTGTTCATGGCCAAGGTGGTCATCCAGACGTCAATGCCGAACTGGGAGATGGCCTCGGTCCACATGGTCGAAGTCTGATAGATTTCCGCCAGCCGCCCGGAAAAGCCGAAGTCGCCGCCGATAGGCTGCCGGACCCGCCGGCCGTAGACGGCCCGGGTCATGGGATAGGCGATGCTGTTGGTTATGGTCCCGTCATATTTATGACGAACATACAAAGGCGCAACAAAACCGAATTCCTGATCCAGGGGTTCGCCCAGGTGTCTGATCCATTGCGGAGTGATGCTTTTGAGGTCCGCGTCGACCACCACCACCGACTCAGCCCCGAGTTCCAAGATTTTTTTGAATAGATTCCTGAAGTTGTTGCCCTTACCCTTGACGCCGGGCGGCGTGGAAACATAGATTTTAGGCACTTCCGTGGGAGTGTCGAGAAAAACATCCCTGGTTCCGTCGGTGGAATTGTTGTCGCAATTGACGATGACCCCTCTTTTGTCGCTGAAATATTGAATCAGCCCTTCACTGGCCCGGTTGGTCGGATAAGCTATGGAACCGGCTTCATTATAAGAGGGAATGCCGACCACTATATCCGCGGAAGTAACATGATCAGGATTTATCTCCTCGGCAAACATCAGAAAAGACCCCTAAGTTCCAAAGGCTAAGAAGATTTTTTAACTGATATACTATACTCTCTCTCAAAAGGAAATAATAAATTAAGAAGTTTTTACCATCCCCTGATGATCGGGGATAAAAAGCCGCTCAGCCGCCCCTCCACCGACTTCTCCGGCCGGGGACCATAATATCTTTATACCGATGAAGCGGAGATCGAGCCGGAGGGCCACGGGAATCTATCGGCCATTAGTGGTCTGGATTCCCGCTTGTGAGGCTGTGTCGTAATTCCGAAAATCGAGGATGCCCATACAATATCATGGGTATATGGATAGATTTAACCACTATATATAGTGCTTAATTTGGATAAAAATCTATTACGACACAGCCTCGCAAGCAGGAACCCAATTCCGGCGGCTAGTTTGAAAGAGACGGGAAACGCCCCCGTTCAGTGAACGGTAGCCTCCTTTTCATGTTTTGGCTTGATTAATCCAGATGAATTTGTTGGGCTTCCCTTCGCTCCGCCAAACCTTGGATCTGAAAGAGCCGGCCAAACCCAAAATGGCGTAAACGGCGGGCGTGATGGACAAGGGCAACTAGTTGAAATTATTGGTGCCCGGGGCGGGAATCGAACCCGCACGAGGCTTGGCCTCAAGGGATTTTAAGTCCCTTGCGTCTACCAATTCCGCCACCCGGGCCTTTTCGTCTTTTTATCCCTTTTGCCGGTCCGATTGTCAAGATATAAGGGAACGCCTTATCTTGCGGGGAAAGTGGCCCCCTTTGGGCCTGAGCCCCGCATAAACAGGACCGGACAAGGCTTACGGCCTTTTACGGAACAAGACTATCCGGTTGGTGTTAGTGCCGGCCTGGTTGTTGCTTACCCCCCAGATATTCGAGGTCTTGGTGAATTCCTGGAGATTGACCAGGATCGCCTCACAAGTGAATCCGGCCGGCGGCCCTAAAGGAACCACCTGTTCGTCGAGGTTGATCCGCCGGTTTTTCACTTCACCGACTTCGAAGGCCGTCCAGCCGCCCGGTCGGGTTATCCTGAACAATTCCCGGAAGACCGGGGCCATGGCCGTCAGCCATCCATCCAAGGCGGCGCTCATGGTTATGGTCCCGGCGATGGCTTCGGCGTCAAGATCATTGAACCAGCAGCGCAGCCAGTTGTCCTGCGCATATTGGACCACGTTCAGGAAAGGGGGGGAGGTGACGGTCAACTGGACCGAGCTTGAAGGAATCTCCTCGGTCCGGTCGGCCGGTTTGGTCAGGAACAGGCCGGTCCGGCCGGCGGCCCGCAGGTTGATTTTTTGGGCCCGGCTTAGGTTTCTGAGCAGACTCTTGGTTTTTTTCCAGATCAGTTCGCGCGTATTCCGATATTCCGGCGATTGACCGAGCCGTTGGTTGATCTTGATCTGTCTCTCCGGCGAGACGGCCTGGTTGGGGGGCAGGGTGTAAGCCGAAAAAAAACCCTTGGAGTGTCCGGTCAAGCGATTGGTGGCCACCAGTCGTATCCACCGGTCGAGGTCGTCCTCCCGGCCCTCGTCTTTTCGATTGCTCAGGTAACTTCGGAGCGAAACGATCTCGGACTCGGTTTGGGGATGAAAAAACATGGACAAGTCGATCTCGGCCCGGGTGGCGGGGTCCAGGGGAAGGCCTTCGAGCCGTTTCTTCAGCTCTTCCAGGTCGGGAGGGAAGAACCGGGGCCAAGTAAGAAGGCGGCTTAAGGGATTGACGTCGTTGGCCGCGATTGGGCGGTTCAACAGAGCGGCTTCGATGGCCGTGGTGCCCCGGCCGGAAAAGGGATCATAAATCAGATCGCCGGGCCGGGACAACCATTCGATAAAGAAACGGGGCAGTTGAGGCTTGAAGCAGGCCCGATAGGAAATTTCGTGAATAGACGAAGCCTGTCTTTGTTGGGCCGTCCAGAATTCATTGACGAATCTGGGGATTTTCGAGCTGTTTATTTCCAGGTGCTCGACTTTGGTTTTTTTCCGATCAGACGGGAACAGGCTTAAGTTCGCCTCGTCTCCGTCGAAGGCGAAGTCAGCCAGATATTTGGTGATGTCCGAGGATGGGTTGGAGGCCATTTTGAAGCATTAAAACTTTTTCAGTCGAAAATTATTTTTTAAAAGAGTTTGCCCTCCTTCTCCTGACCCAGGGATTCTATTTCTTCGAGGGAGGGCAAGGCGTCCAGGCTGGGCAGGTCGAAAGTTTCCAGGAATTTTTTGGTGGTGCCGTAGATAATGGGCTTGCCGGGCAGGTCCCTGCGCCCGGCCACCCTGATCAGTTCTTTTTCCAGCAAGGTTTTCAAAACGCCGCCCACGTCCACGCCGCGGATCTTCTCGATTTCGGCCCGCAGGATGGGCTGGCGATAGGCGACGACGGCCAGGGTTTCGAGGGTGGCCCGGGATAGGCGGGTGGGCGATTTCTTTTTCATTCTGAGAATATAAGAAGAAAGTTCCGGCCTGGTTCTGAATTGATAGCCGCCGCCTACTTGACATAAAACATAAGCCCGGCCCGTTTCTTCGTACTCGGCCGCCAGTTCGTCTATGACTTTTTGCAGGCGGTCGACGGCGACCCCCTCGGTGATTTCGCTGATCTTTTCCAGGCTGAGCGGTTCCTCGGCGACAAAGAGCAGGCCTTCCACGATGGTTTTCAGGCTAAGGCTCATTCCACCGGGCCCTCCTCGGAATTCCGTTCCTCTTCCCGGTCGTTTCCGTTCAGCCCGGCCGGGACCAAAAGATCAGGCTTGTCGGCAAAAAACAGCATGATGACCTTGGCGGTCTGGTGTTGATACAGCCGGAGGCAACCGATCCGGGCCAATTCCAGGACGGCCAGGAAGCTCAAGATAAACTCGGGCTTGGTCCGATCCTTGGCGGTGAGGTCCTCAAAGGAGGCTTGTCGATTTTTTTTAAGAAAGACAATGATTTCATTGATTCTTGCCTGAAGGGTTTTGGTCTCCAGGTATATATCAAGACCGCTGACGGCCTCGAACTTCGAGACCAGACGCTGAAAGGCATCGATGAGCTCGAATAGACTGACCTCGACCAACTCTTCCTCGGCCGGAGCCAGGCCTAATTCCGACCAGGGGACCTCCCGGGTGAAAACGTCGCGGTCCAGAATGGCCCGGCGTTCCAAGGCTTCGGCCGCATCCCTGATTTTCATATGTTCCAGGAGAGGGCGGACGATGGCCATGCGCGGGTCTTCTTCCTCCTCGTCCTGGTCCTCTTCCAAAGAGGGCAGGAGCAGTTTGGATTTGATCTGGGCCAGCGTGGCGGCCATGAGAAGGAATTCGCCGGCCAGCTCAATGTTCAACGATTCCATCAATTCCAAATATTCCAAATATTGACCGGTGATGAGGGCGATGGGGATATCGTAGATGTCCACCTCGTTTTTCTTGATCAGATGGAGCAGAAGGTCCAGCGGTCCCTCGTAAATTTCCAGCTTTACCTTGAGGTCCATCAGCCCGTAATCCTCTCCTCCAGCCTGGAATCTCACAGGCCGCCCAGGAGAAGGCGGGCCAGGAATCTGATGATGGGGAAAATGATTCTGTCGACCAAGCCGGTGAAGATGAACAGCAATAGAATGACGAATCCGTAAGGTTTCATTTTTTCGTATCGCAGGGCCAGGTCAAGAGGAAGAAGACCGGCGGCGATGCTGGAGCCGTCCAGAGGAGGAATGGGCAGAAGATTGAAAACGGCCAGGCCGATATTGATCACCACGCCGGCATGAGCGATCAGAACAGCCGGTTTGAGAAAGAAAAAAGGCAGCCACTCGGCCTGGACTGATAATATTCTGAAAATAAGGGCAAAGCCTCCGGCCATGACCAGGTTGGCCGCCGGGCCGGCGGCGGCCACCCAGAGCATATCTTCCCGGGGACGCCGGAAATTCAAAGGGTTGACCGGGACCGGCTTGGCCCAGCCGACCATCCGGGTGATAAAAAAGACCAGTGTTCCCACCAGGTCGAGGTGTTTGATAGGGTTCAGGGTCAAGCGGCCGGCCAGGCGGGCCGTGGGATCGCCCAGTTTGAAGGCGGCCCAGCCGTGAGCGAATTCGTGCACGGTGACGGCCAGCAAAACCGGAACGGCCAGGATGGAGATGGTGACTAAAAAATCATTCATTGATTCAAATAACCCAAATTTGATTAAGGCGAGGGGATGAAGTGCCTGCGCACGTATTCTTCTTCATCTTCATGTGTTTCGATCTCCCCGTTGAGTCTGGCGTCCAAGAGAGCCCTGAAGATTTTCTTGAATTGGGGCCCCGGGTCGAAGCCCAAGGCGATCAGGTCATCGCCGGTCAATTCCGGTCTGATGTGTTTCAACTGGGTGAAGTAGCTGGAAACCGCGCGAGAGGTGGCCTCCCGCGTGGTTTTGGCCATCATGAACAGCAGGGATTCTATGGACAAGGGATGGAGCAGCCAATAGATTTCGTTGGGACGGACCGGTTTTTTCTGATAAAGCCAGAGCAAGGCCTTGTCCGCCAACGGCTTTTCGTCAACCAGAACGACTCTTTCCTTTTTCAGCAAATTAAGCCGCTGGCAGACCTCGGCTGTTTCCTGCTGGTTCAATCCATCTAAAAGACCCATGAAATAAACCAACCAGGCTTGGTATTCCTCGGACAGATAAGTCAGATCAAACCAGCTCAGGACCTTCTTGATCCGCCGGAAAAAATCCTTGCGCGCGGCGTCAAGGGTCAGGCTCGGGTGAATGAACTTGAGCAGGCCGATTTCGGCCATCCTTTCCACGGCCGGACTGGGGTCTTCCTCACGCAGGATGAGCCTGATTTCCCCGGACAGACGTCGGCCGGAGAGTTTGCGGAAGAAATCGTGTTTGACCGCGTTTTGGATCAAGTTGACCGTAAGTTTTCCGATCTTGAAGCCGAAACGTTGTTCGAAGCGAATGGCCCGGAAGACCCGGGTGGGATCGTCGACGAAGCTCAGGTTGTGAAGGACCCGGACGAAGCCCTCCTTAAGGTCCTTGAGCCCGCGGAAATAATCGATCAAGACACCGAAATTCCTCTCGTTCAAACAGACGGCCAGGGTGTTGATGGTGAAGTCGCGGCGATAAAGGTCCATGCGGATCGACCCGCTTTGAACCACGGGCAGAGCGCCGGGGGATTCATAATATTCCACCCGGGCCGTGGTGACGTCCACCTTGAATTCGTCCGGGAAAATCAAGACGGCCGTGTTGAACTTGCGGTGTTGCCGGGCCTTGACTTCGGGGTGATGTTTGACGAACGTTTCGGCGAAACGAATGGCGTCGCCTTCGATGACCACGTCGATGTCCAGGTTTTCCTGACGCAGGAAGATGTCGCGGATGAAGCCGCCCACGGCGTAAGCTCCATAGCCGAGCCGGTCGGCGATCCGCCCTATTTCCGCCATCAGTTCGACTACCGGTCTGGGGAGCCTCTCGCGCAGGAGGTTGAGAACCTTTTTGGTCCGCCCGGACTTGGCGTCCCCGGCTTCGTCGATGAGGGACCCGGGGACGTTGGTCTCGCTGGCCAGGATATTGAGCAGGTCCGTCCTGGTGATCACTCCCACGGCCCGCCCGTCTTCCACCACCGGCAGGATGCGCTGTTTTTGCTCGATGATGACCGCGGTTATCTCCGCAAAGGTCGCCTCCGGCCTGATGGCCTCGAACTCGAGGGTCATGAATTCCTTGACCGGATAGCTGCTCAGGCCGTGGAGGAGGGCCTTTTCCACGTTCTGCATGGAGATGTAGCCCACGATGGTCCCATCATCAGCCGTCACTAAAAGGACGTTGATGTCATACCGGACCAGCAGTTTCCGGGCTTCGGTCAAGGGACCATCCGGATGAATGGAAATGGGCGGGAAGGACATTATATCCCTGGCCGTCCGCACCGGTCCCAGGGTCGCGTTCAGAGAGGCCAGCAGCCTGTTTTCCACCTGGGCCAGGGTCATGTCCTTGATCGTAGCCGCCGCGGCCGTGGGGTGGCCTCCCCCGCCAAGCTGCCTGGTTACTTCCCCTACGTCGATTTGCGGCAATTTGCTTCGGGCCACCAGGTAGATACGGCCTTCCATTTCGGCCAAGGCGAAAAGCACGTTGATGTTGCCGATGGCCATCATCTTGTGAATCAGGACGGCCACCTCATCCACGTATTTCTCCGTGGTCGCCTGGGTGATGACTATCTCCACGCCGTTGATGTTATGGGTGTGGGCCGAATTAAGCAGTTCGTTGAGCAGGGCCACCTGTTCCGCGGTCAACTCCCGGCTGATCAACTCCGAGACCACGTTTAAATCGGCCCCTTTTTCAAGAAGATAGGCGGCCGCCTGGTAATCCCTCGGCGTGGTCGACATAAAGGTGAACGACCCGGTGTCTTCATAAATGCCCATGGCCAGGACGGTGGCCTCGTCCGAACTTAAGGGCATGGATTTGGCGTAAAGGATTTCCGTCATCAGAGTGACGTTGGCGCCCACCTGATCGACGATTTCCACTTCACCGTGCAGGTCGTCCTTATCATCGGGATGGTGATCGTAAATATGAAGGCAGAGGCCTTCATTTTCCAAAATCTTCTCCAAAGGACCGATTCGACCGC
>Ga0209270_1004062_pt1 | contig 11670 bp, 9 predicted proteins | sample MTBAKSrepl1MetaG_FD_187456 | JGI IMG/M metagenome (GOLD analysis project Ga0209270, IMG submission 187456) | Enrichment culture microbial communities from Arthur Kill intertidal strait, New Jersey, USA, that are MTBE-degrading - MTBE-AKS1... | ecosystem: Environmental > Aquatic > Marine >...
TCGGGGCGTCTCGACCGGTTCGAGATATTGGCCAAAAGGAGGGTGTTGACCATATCCGAGACCTCCTTTTCCCCCACCGGGACCTCATACATCCGAATCCGGTCCCGCGTCATGAGCCAGGCGTAAGTGCGGTCTTTACCGGTGAAGTATTCCAGGAGAGTGGTGTCGTCGTCCAGATGAGCCTGGAGCTTGCCCGCGGAGGGCACATCCACCGTAATGAGGGAGGCCAGCTCCGCATTCTTTAGCTTCACATCCTTGATGAATGTCTCATAAGCGGCCTCAGTCTGCGCCAGCTCCTTCCGGGCCTCCCCCAGTCTCCCCCGCGGGGCCTTGTCCGCAAGCTCGTCCAGGGTCTTTTCGAGTTTTCGCAGGGAAATGAGCTTCCGTTGAAACTCTCGGTCCCTGGCCATGATCTTCTCATCAGCCGCATCCCTTCCCTTCACCCCCCGCGTTTCCAGCATTTCCAGCAGCACCCTGGATTTCACCCGCTCACAGTACTGAAGAGCCTCTGCCTCATATCCCTTGTCCTTCTCCTTCCAGATCACCCGAATCATCCCCTCATAGGCATCCATCCGCGAAAACCCAGCCCCCACTTTACCCCCCATGAAGGTTTCCCTGGCACTGCCCGAAAGCTCTCCTCTTTGCGATTCGATAATCGAAATGGCCCTTTGAAACTGCTCTTTGGCCCCCCTGTAATCCTCAAGACCTTCCAAGGCAAAGCCAAGGCCTATGCAGTTACCAATAACATATCTCTTCTTATCAGAATTCCGACGGAGGGATCGATTGAACTCTTCTTGGGCATTCGCCCATTCCCTTTTGGCAAGATAGCAAAGCCCCAGACCTGCGGATGTGCTCTGTTTCCTGAAGATCGCCTCGGCCTGAGCAATGTCACCTTCTTTTACGTAAAGCAACCCCAGATTCCTGTAGATTGTAGCGGTACTCGGGTGCTTCTCGCCCAAAAGCTCGTCTTGCATCGATATGGCCTTCTGGTAAAATGGCTCAGCCTTGGCGTAATGCCCGCTTTCCTCGTAAAGCAGTCCCAGATTGTTATAGCTTTCTGCAATATCCGCATGCTTTTCCCCAAGCATCTGGCTACGAATCGCTAAGGCTTTCTGGTGCAACTGCTCGGCCTTCACGTAATTTCCCATGAATTGATGAAGTAAGCCTAAGTTGTTATAGCATTTGGCGGTTGAAGGATGCTTTTCCCCGAGCGTCTCCTGCAAGATCGTCAGGGCTCGTTGGCAAAAGGGTTCTGCCTTGGCGTAATCTCCCATAGTCTCATAAAGCATCGCCAAGTTGTTGTACCCTGTGGCGGTTGAGGGATGCTTCTCACCCAAGATCTCTTTGTTGATCGATAGGGCCTTCTGGAAAAAAATCTCCGCCTTAACGTAATCACCTGTATAAGAATATAGTGTCCCAAGGTTGTTGTAGCTTGTTGTGGTACTCGGATGCTTTTGTCCTAAGGATTCCATGTAAATTTTCAGTGCCATCAGATGCAACGGCTCAGCTTTTGTGTAATCACCTAAATCAACATAAAGAGCCCCCAAGTTGTTATAGCTAGTGGCAGTATCGAGATGCTTTTCACCTAAAGCATTGGTCCGAATCGCCAGGGCCTGTCGATGATTGTTTTCGGCTTTCGCGTAATCTCCCATCTCGTGATAAAGAACCCCTATGCTGCTATAGCATGTCGCAGTATTCGGGTGCTCTTCGCCAAGAACTTTCTTCATGATTTTCAATGCGTTGCCGTAAAGCAACTCGCCCTTGGCGTAATCGCCAATATCTGCATAGAAACCTCCCAGGTTGCTGTAGCTCGAGGCCGTATCCGGGTGCTCTTCGCCAAAGACATTCTTCCTAATCGTTAAGGCCTGCCGGTACGTGCTCTCCGCCTTGACGTAATTTCCCATGTCAGTGTAGAGGACGGCCAAGTTATTGTAGGCTGTGGCTGTATTCGGGTGATTTTCCCCGAGTTCCTCCCTTGCGATCGCCAGGGCTTTTTCAGCATAAAAAATAGCCTCGCTGTAGCGCCCTTGCCTGTAAAGCTCCACCGTCCGATCATTCAGCCTCTTGGCCTCCTCAGCAGTCCCAGCAAAAACTGAGACCGGGCACAGACACACCATAAGCAGGGCAGAGAAAATCAAGGGCAACAACAGCATGATGGTTTTCTTCTTTCTCATCGGAATCCTCCTCCCTCCTCCCATGCAATAAAGGCGAGATACAGCCTCAGCGACTCATCCAACCCATTGGAAGCGGAGCTTCATTCTCCAAACGCATTTCTACTCGGCGATTCAAGGCTCGGCCTTCTGACGTGTCATTGTCCACAAGTGGTGTCTCCTCACCACTCCCGAACATTTCGATCTGTTTTGGATCAATAGGAAAATGCTCGGTCAGGTACTGAGCCGCTTCTTTGGCCCGTCTGAGGGAGAGTATCAGATTGTATTTGTCGCTGCCTAGGCTGCATGTGTGGCCTACGAAAATCATCCGCTGTCCTTGACTAGCTGTCTGGCCCAGAGCATTGAGACGATCTTGATAGACTTCGGCGATTTTATGGGAGTCCCGTTCGAAATAAATCATCACATGGGTTTTGCCCAATTCGCGGCACGCTGCCAGGCAATCAGCTTCTTCCGTGGAGGACGAGTAGCGAAGCCCCCTCGCATACAGGACTCCCGCGCTCTGGTAATCTTTGAGACGGAAAAATATATCGGCTGCACTGTAACAGGCTGTGGACAGGTCGGGCTTAATCTCCAGGGCATTCCGGTAATATCGGAGAGCAAGAGAGAGCCGATTATCCTGGTCATAGGCATCGGCAAGGTTGTTGTACACCCTTGAAAGGATCTCCGGGTCTCCACACAATGGAATGGCAGCCTTGAGCAACCTCGCCTTTTGGGCTGGCGAAACTGCCTCCGCTGCTTGATTGTACAGATCAACGGCTCCCGGGCAATTCTCAGCATACAGAGTCCGCCAGTTTGGAAAAAGCGAAAAAAGAATCAGAATATGGATAAACGCTGCTCTTCCCACCCAAACACCCTTGCCATATTGTCAATTGATTCTCTTTGAGGCAAATGGCATCATCGGCCCTCTCCTACATGACCAACCCTAACCGCCGTTACCCATTGCAATCGAAAAAGACTCTGTTTTTTTCTACCCCTAAAGGATATTGTCCTGAATCAACCGCGGTACTTTTGCCTCAGCCCAATTGGCACAGGTGGGCCATTTTGAAGCACCGTGTTCATCTATAGAGGTTTTCAATAATTCTAATCGTGTCGAATATAGTCTCAAAAACCTGGTTGGCATTCAATTGCGGCTCTTTATCTTTGGGATGAAGAATGGAATTTGCGACGGTTCTAATTTCATGTGCAGTTTCACAACTGGTACGTGAGAGCAGGCGTTCCCATTTTGCGATATTGATATATCTGTTAAGATTATCTTCTTTGGCTATGTCAATGTGGGTGACTTTGGAATTGGTCGCTTCGAATACTCCCCGTGCTTTGAGTTTGTCATGAAGGGCCATTTCCAGTAATGAACGGCATAGAGCGAGACTGGACCTATATTGATGAAAGGAATATGTTTCTTTTAACTCATAAAAATAAGCAAGAAGATAATTCGGTATTTTAGATGCTGATATAATTGGTCCAATTCTGGCCTTGCTTACAAAATAACCGATTAAATCGAACCACGAATGGAATTCTTCGAAAAGATTGTCGAATTTCTGCCTCAAGAAATCATCCATTGATGTCGGTACGTCTTCACTTTCACTAAACAATTTTTCATGAAATGAAATGGAATAGAATGGGTCTCCGTTCCGTATGCCGTCCAGTAATCGTAGCGCGTTTTTGTCATGGATTGTAACTTCTCGCAGTTCACTGATTTCATATAATATCTCACTTCTTAACGTGAATGCATCCCATGCGATCTGGACCGCTTTCATAAGGAAATCCTTAGACTCATCCTTCGTCGCTGGGTTAGGGGTCTCATAGGTGTATTTGAGAAATTTCTTTTCCAGTTCACCAAATCTGCGAACTTTCTGCAAAAGCAGTTTCTCATCCGGTGATATTCCCATTGATCACCTCTCCTTAAGGTATAGCAGCGCTAAAGTTTTGGGTGCAACGCGCAGCACTTTATCCGGTTACTGACTCTTAAACTGATGGTTTGGCCTGTTATAGCTACTCATCTAGCCTCCGGCCCACGAAGGCCTCTTCTTGTTTTTCCGCTTTCTGGATGTCCAAACCTTGCCACTGGAATCACTGACCTGGGCGACGATTCGCTTCCAATCTTTCGCATAAGATTCTAACATCCCCTGCTCTATCATGAATATTTGAGTTGGGTCTCCTTCTGTGAGTTTTTTCCCTTCCACTCCCTCCATGAGTACCAAATAAGCATGCTCATAACCCTTTGGAAGCCTGAGAGCGGCATGACTTATGTAAATTGGTCGCCTGCCAACGTTTGTTACGTAAACGACGCCCCACAATTTGTTCGTATCGTATTTTGTGCCTTCCACGGCTCTCATATCCCAGCTCAAATCCACAACTACCTTGGACTTGTCGCGGAAGTAATTCAAGATACCGAGAGCAAAGCCTGCTCCACCGAAGAGAAGCCCCACTATAGTCGCAAAATCGTTCAATGTGGCGTCACCCATCTTTTTGGCCTGACAGAATGCTATCCGCCAGCTTTCCTTGGTGGATTTGGATATTGAGATTTAAAAACTTCAACCCACAGAACATAAACTTGAGATCTGAAGCAAGACTAAGTCGATCAGCCGGTTGAATAGCTCCAAGGCTTTTCAGGTGTTGATAGCAGCATCTTAGAGTATATTTGTTTTGCAACAGCTGAATTTTCGGTTCCTCTATCCCTCCATTTCAATAAGTTCCCAGTAGCCACGACCGGATTCCGAGGGAGGCTTGATGAGACCTCTGTTCTTGGCCCTTTCTTTGGCCCATGCCAGATGATGCTTCCAGCGGGGGACCATACCATTTGACACGCGTTGCTGGTACCACGGCTGCTCAAAGATAGGCCGGAGCATCTGGTATATTTCTTCCTCGACCTCCGTCTTTATCGCTTTTCCGCCTTTGTCGCGCAAAACAGAAACGATATAGGGTATCAGATCGTCTTCGGTAATTCGCTCGGAGGGAGGTGGGCCTGAGCCTGTTGGGTTGCGCGGTGAAGAAACGAGAGCATCATTCTCCACGAATTCCCGGTATCGTTCTACTTGAAGTTGATTGATCAGACCTTCTGAAAGCGCCTCGCATTCTCCGACCTCCCTTGGCGGCTCAAAAAGCCTGCTGGAAAGGCTCTTTATTTTACCTTGCGGGGTAACGTAGAGGGCGCTGTCATCCTTTACTTCCTCGATATGGATGAAGGCCTTTCCCGATGAACTGTTTGTGCATATTCTCAAGAAGTCCGGTTCGCTCCGGCGACCATCAATCTTCGATTCCGTCCTTTCATCCTGCAGTATCCCCAAGACCTCCTTTCTTGTTTTGGAGTTCATATTCTCGAATATTTTCTTGAAATGGTTGAGGTATTCAGCCTCAACCATAGATCCGACCCGATCAGCCAACCATTCCGGGATGGACCTGCCTGATAGCTGGGCCATCACTCTCATTTGCTCCCATTTCTCTTTATCTATGCGGAATGATACTACCTCGGTCTCAAGATCCGCTCTTGGGGTGGCCCCTTGAACTGATCGAGGTTCAGCCGATCTCGAATATTCTGCCAGAAAATTATTTATTTTAATGTGCTCAAACTCGGATACGTTGTTTTTCAAGAGAGCGCTCAATCCCGTTGGATCGCCACGAAGCCACCTGTCAACGTGCAGCAGGAATTCGTCCCTGTCAGCCAAATTGAGACGCCTTCTGCAGCCGTCCGCAATGGTCTGGTAACTTGTGTGGTAAAGCCTGGCAACATCCCTGACAGATCGCTGGTAAGATTTGAGAAGAGGCTTGCCCATAGCATGGTGTTTTCGGACGCCTTTCAGCACCTCCAGGATCTGGTCCAAGGTTTTTCTTGTGAGCATATTGACCTCAGCAAATAACGTGAAAACGTCGAAGATTGGTGAAATTACCGCAAGTATCCGCCTCTGTCAAGTTTTTTATTTTTGCGGAGTCCACTTGAACAGGGTACGTGTTCACGGTATCTCTCCATTTCAACGGACACTACAGCCCACTGAGGGAAAACCTGAAACCTGCAACAAAACAAAGCGGATAAGCCGCTTGAATGCCGCTGATCGTGTTTGATATCATGATATGCAAATATTCATGAGGGGTGCATGTCGGACCTAAGCTTCTATAGCCAAGGGTTTAATTTCAAATGAGAATTTCCCACCCAGCAGGCCGAAATGGCACCCGTCAGGAGGTGGGGGGGATGCATTTGCAGGGAGTCTCCAGCGCGTAGCTCACGGCCTTTTTCTCATGGTCCATGGGTGAAGTTAAGATATCCCCAATGTGATCTTGATGTCACAATCTGCGATTTCAAATTATCGAGTTCTTCCTTGGCCAATTTCAACCCAAAATGCTCTGAAAATTACATTGTGTTTCTAATGGGTTGTTCATTCAACGCGCCTGCCTTTCACTTCAGGCAGTACCCATTACCGTCAAATTATCCATCGCTTCGGGAACGCACAGCAAAGGCCCGAAAGGTGTAGGAGTTACTGCGGCCGTTCCAGTACCCATTGCCGAAGTTGAAGGAGAAGAACCAGGCATTGGAGGAACCCTTTTCTTCACCTGACCAAATCGCCCAGCCAGTCGTCTTAAATAATGACTTCATGTTACGGGAGCCGGTTCCTTCGTTATAAAGACCTTTCAGTTCATCCATCGTCGGCATCCGCCACCCGCCACCGACAAGATTGAGGCTCTGGACCCACGATCGAGCTTCATTCCAGGTAATGTCCTTGTCAGGTCCAACCTTCCATTCAAGTCCGGTGCTGGTATCCCACACAATACCATTGGCGTATGCCACATATTGTCCGTCCCGGGCGATTTCATTGGCGGTCGGTGACGGAGCACCAGATTGAGAGGGCGCTTGGGGCATAGTGGCAACGTCAACCGGTTGCCTCTCAAACTCCTGCTGTTTCCTTTCACTATCCCCCGCCGCTGTCTCGGCAATATAAAAAGCCCCCATCAAGGACGAGCTGTCCCATGGGATCTGCTTAAAATGGGTATCCTCTGCAACGCCCTTTCTGACTTCCCGGAATACCTCCTCTACAGTGAGGCCAGGCCGTTTTATATTTCTGAGAAGATGAGTCGTATATATGCCGTTGCGGCCTGTGCCGTCCCTGGCTACTGAACCGGGGGAGGTGGAATAGGCAATAAAGGAGCCTCGCACGGACTGTATCGGGGCAAGCCCATCTCCGGCGCCCCTGAGTCCTCGAAACGGGTTGTCCCGGCACGCATCCAGGACCACGATATTGACCCTGCTCCCGGAATCCTCCATCTTGGCCAGGATCCAGTCCATCTTGATCGCCCTGTGCTTGACATCCGCAGATGACGCCACCTGGATATCAACGGGAAGAAGGTAGTTGGTCCCATCGATCTGCATCCCATGGCCTGCATAGTAGAAAAGGCCGACGCGGGCGCGGTTCAGGTTCCGATAGAAATCCTGCACAGCCGCATCCATTTCCTCTCGGCCTGCATTCACCTTGCAGAGGACCTCGAAGCCGAGACCTTTGAGGACCTCGGCCACATCCCGTGCGTCATTGACCGGATTCTGCAGGGGCGCTGATGGGTAGTTCGAGTTGCCAATCACGAGCGCGGTCCGGCTCGCCGCTGTTACCCGGTCAGGCAATCCGAAAAGGCAGGAGATGCCTATGGCGAGGGTGAGGATGAATTTCTTTTGCATGATGCACCGTAGCGATGGGAATGGGATGGGTCAGGTTGCCATGTGAATTCAAACAGATGCAACGTCTTCAAAAGTCATGGAATGGCCCGAACCTCCACTCTTCGGTTTAGCTGTTTGTTCCTGGGGGAGATATTGGGAACCAGGGGCAGGGCCTCCCCATACCCCACCAGCCGGATATGGTCCGGTTCTATATTGAAATTGCCCACCAGGTAATTCTGAACAGACAGGGCTCGGTTCAGGCTCAGGGTCAGGTTGTAGGCGTCTGATCCGTCCGAGTCGGTATGGCCATTAAGGATCAGTGTCTTTCCTTTGATCCTGTCGTCGGTGAGTGCCTTGCCCAATTCATTGAGGAGGCCGTATGACTCCGGTCGGATAGCGTAGGAATTGAAGTCAAATTCGATCTTGATATTGACGCTGTGAGGAGGGGGCGCTTCACTAACCACCACGGTTTCCTGAACCGTTTTTCCCTGGTCCTTTTTAACAACCTTTATGGCCCGCGTCCCAAGGCCGAGCGAGCGCGTGAGGCTGCGTGTCGGCCCCCTTGATTCCTGGGACGGACGGGTCAGGGCATCGACAATCCCTTCCGAGGTGGTTTCAAACCCGTATTCGCCGGCATGGGACGGGGCCGCCACCCATAAGGCCAACAATAGGATGAGAACATACTTGTACATCGCAGACTCCAGATCTGCAATTTATATCGTGCGCACTCATACTTTTTCAAGAATAAATCGGACCTTTTGACCTCTGCGGTCTCTCGCTATGTGACACGATTTATTACCTGCCCGGATGACATATGTTATCGATATGCCACGATCTTCTATACACCCAAAACGTGATATATGCCTACGATTTCCAGCGACCCTCAAAACACGTCTTTTTGAATGGTTGCTAAATTTTTTTTATAGAAAAGAGATAATAAGCTCCTTGCCAATCGCTGTCCGAATCAAAGCTGTTGCGTGAAAAGAGCATGGGTTGAGGAGGTGCCGAGGCTGCGCTATGGGTTGGGCTGTGAGGTGAAGAGTTGCCGAGTTTTTGGGTAGGCCTTTTATGTATCCGATTTTTGTCGTTTGTCAAGGATTTTTGTTTGAAAGTTGGCTTAAATGGCCTGCTTCACCCAGGGCGAGAGATGAGACCGGTACGGAGACAATCCGTACCGGCCTTTTTGGTTCTAAAGCGACGAACCAACGACGGTCCCATCCATGATCACCGCCAGAACCATAGAGACTGGTCGGTGGACGTGGACTTCTGCCATAGCCACGCGGCCGGGTCCTATCCTCTGGTCCCCCGGGGATGCAGGGCCGCAGACCTGCACTTTGTCGTTGACCCCAAGTGGTACCGATACTATAAGGCGTGTCTGGCGGGTTTCCCGGGCATCGGGGTCTATCCCCGGCATTGGGTGTACCCCAGGCGGTTCTTCTCTGACGGCACGAACCCATGAACCGCCAAGAAAGCCATCCTTGGCATAGTACGTTGCGTCTTGGATGACCACGCCAGAGTGTAGGACTGGGCGGTGAGATGCAACAACAGGATAGGGAACCCTATTTAAGGAATGCATACCGTTAGGCACCTCTATTCTATGGGTTGCGGGCGCCGCCTTCCAGGATGAGGGAATCTAAGGGCGAATGAAAAGATTGGTAGAATTTATAAAGAAACATCTTCATTACTGTATGATCGTTTCTATTATTTTGGGACTCGCTAATGTCCATTTTTTCGGGGGATTCTCCATCCCCAAAGGGGTCCTTGTATTTCTGGTCGTTTTTCTCGTTATCTTTCCGGCCATGATCAACACCAAATTTGAAGAGGTGTTTTCCCACCTGAAGGAACCCAGGCCGATTTTCTGCAGCTTCATTCTGAATTTTTTGTTATGTCCCCTGATCGCCTTTCTTCTGGGGAAACTGTTCTTGTCCGATCAGACCCAGCTGTTCACCGCCCTGATGCTCCTGTCGCTTATGCCCACGAGCGCCATGAGCGCGGCCTGGACATCCTTTTCAGGCGCCAGAATGGCCACAGCCCTCTACCTCATCCCGGCCAATCTCCTCTTTGCCGCGTTTGTGGGACTCCCGTTTATTCTGCCGCTTTTCATCGGCGATATCATGGCGGTCAGCAAGCTGGGCATCATCAAGACCATTTTTCTCGTCTTCATCATTCCCCTGATTCTGGGCGATTTGACGAGAAGGGTGATCGTACGGCTCAAAAGCCCTGAATTTTTTGACAGGAGGGTCAAACCCAATCTGGGGAGCGCAGGAGCGGTGGGCATACTGATCCTTGTCTTTCTGATCATGTCCCTTGAGCGAAACACCATTTTATTAAAAAACCTTGACCGGATGGCCATCATGGTCCCGCCGGTGATCCTGTTTTACGGGTTCCTGTACCTCATCAGCACTGCCTGGGCCTGGGTTTTGATGCGTAGCGGCGCACTGCCCGGAGAAAAGGCCGTGGTCATTGTCTATACCTCAGTGGCCAGGCATGTGAATATCTCCCTGGCCCTCATCCTCTCGTCATTCCCTGTGGAACAATCCTCCCCGATGATTCTCCTGGTCATGGTGGCCTATGTGATCCAGGTCCCGTCTCTGGCATTTTTCGCCCAGAAGTTGGGCAAAAAAATCGTCGCGTTCAAGGCCTGACCTCGGCTCGATGGAGTCCCCATACCCATAACAAGAACCGATCCTTTCCTTCACGAATCCTGATTCCCCGAGTGGATATAAAAACCCAATGTTGTCTCATCATCCAAAATGGTGTAGCCTCAGCGTGGTGGCCGGGCCGCCCCAATGGGGAAAATCGGTCGGAGAACATCATCTGTCGGAGACCCGGGAGGGAATCGGAGGATTGTCTGGGTGACGACGCGGAGCACCATCGAATGGACCGAGCAGAGCTGGAACCCCTGTACCGGGTGCACCAAGGTGTCGCCGGGCTGTCAGAACTGCTTTGCCGAGAGGATGGCCCTGCGTCTCAAGGCCATGGGCATGAAAGCGTACGCGAACGGGTTCACCCTGACGGTCCATCCCGACAGACTGAACGCCCCCCTGTTGCGCCGGAAACCGACCGTCTACTTTGTCAATTCCATGAGCGATGTGTTTCACAAGGCCGTGCCGGACGAATTTATCGACCGGATATTTGCCGTCATGACCCAGACGCCCCGGCATATCTATCAGCTGCTCACCAAGCGGGCCGACAGGATGGCCCGCTTCCTGTCCTCCAGAGAGGTGCCGCACAATGTCTGGATCGGGGTGACCGTGGAAAACCGGGATCACGGTCTCCCCAGGATGGCGACCCTCAAGACCATCGATGCCCCGGTCCGATTCCTCTGCATGGAGCCCCTGCTGGAGGACCTGGGGGATCTGGATCTTGCCGGCATCCATTGGGTGATCGTGGGCGGAGAATCCGGGCCCCGCGCCAGACCCATGAGACCCGCATGGGTTCAGTCCATCAAAGACCAGTGCGATCTGGGGCAGGTCCCCTTTTTTTTCAAGCAGTGGGGCGTCTGGGGACCGGACGGCAGGCGGCGATCCAGAAAGGCCAACGGGAGGCGCCTGCTCGGCCGGACCTGGGATGATATGCCGGCCTGTGGACCTGGGGAACCCCGTACCGGAGAAGCAATCCAGATCCGGAATGCTGCTCACGTAAAGGGATCCCAAGGCGGCCTGACAGCCGCAACCAAACAGCGTTCTGCCCGCCCGTGGGGGTCTCTGCCCAAGGGCTGCAACAAAATGCGTTCATATCGTTCGGCGACCGCCCCCGGGCGCCGGATAATGTGTATGGAAAGGCAGCAAGGACACACCGCCCCACCCGCCTGACTCGCCTCGCTCGCATGGCGGGCAGGTGAAAGCCTCTCCTTGGGGCTTA
>Ga0209270_1004063_pt1 | contig 11670 bp, 13 predicted proteins | sample MTBAKSrepl1MetaG_FD_187456 | JGI IMG/M metagenome (GOLD analysis project Ga0209270, IMG submission 187456) | Enrichment culture microbial communities from Arthur Kill intertidal strait, New Jersey, USA, that are MTBE-degrading - MTBE-AKS1... | ecosystem: Environmental > Aquatic > Marine >...
GAAATCTATCAACGCGCCGAGATGGTCATGCACGTCAAAGAGCCTCTGCCCTCAGAGTACGGCTTGATTCGTGAAGGGCAGGTTATTTTCACCTATCTTCATTTGGCAGCTGCCGAAGAATTAACGCATGAGTTGTTGCGGAGCGGATCGATAAACATTGCCTACGAAACCATTCAAAAAACGGACGGATCATTGCCCCTTTTGACTCCGATGAGTGAAGTGGCCGGCCGAATGGCAATTCAGCAAGGCGCCAAGTATCTGGAAATGGCTCAGGGGGGCCATGGTATTTTATTGGGTGGGGTGCCCGGGGTGGATCCGGGAAACGTTCTCATCATTGGCGGCGGGATTGTCGGCACGAACGCAGCCAAAATGGCGTGCGGACTGGGGGCCAAAGTGTATCTCCTGGACATGAATCTGGACAGATTGCGCTACCTGAGCGATGTGATGCCGAGGAACTGCTTTTTGCTGATGTCCAGTCCGGCAAGTATTCGGGACATCATTCAAAGAGCGGATGTTGTGGTGGGAGCCGTGCTCATACCCGGTGCCAAAGCGCCAAAGCTGGTGACTCGTGAAATGCTGAAAACTATGAAAGCCGGTGCCGTAATGGTGGATGTGGCCATAGACCAGGGGGGGTGCTTCGAAACTTCGAAGCCGACCACCCATTCCAATCCTATTTATAAGGTCGACGGCATTGTTCATTACTGTGTCGCGAACATGCCCGGCGCTGTGCCCAAAACCTCTACTCTCGCTCTGACCAATGCGACTCTACCCTATGCAGTTCAGATAGCGAACAAAGGCTGGCGCAAGGCGATGAAAGAGAATCCCGAGATCAAAGCCGGTGCCAACTTGGTGGCAGGCAAAATAACGTATAGAGCTGTGGCCGATGCCTTCGGGCTGAAGTACGTCCCGATAGACAGCGTGATTTAACAAAAGCAGCAAGAAAGCCGGTAAGAGCTTCTCTTGATCGACAAAGAGCTCTGAACACCTCAGGGCCATCCATCATTTGATCTTGAAGCAAGGAGATCGGCATTGATTATCGGAGTCCCCAAGGAAATCAAAGCGGAAGAGAATCGAGTTTCCATGACTCCCACGGGGGTGGAGGTCATGAGACAGAACGGTCACACTGTCCTGGTAGAGGTGAGTGCGGGGCTGGCAAGCGGGTTTGAGGATGAGCTGTATGTACAGGCCGGCGGTGAGCTGTTGGATTCTCCCCGAGACATTTTTCGCCGCGCCGAGCTGATCATGCGTGTCAAGGAGCCGCAGCCCTCGGAACGTGAGCTTATCGGCGAAGATCAAATTTGGTTTTCTTATCTCCATCTTGCGGCATCAGAGCAACTCACAAACATGCTCATGAAGATCGGGTCCGTTAACATCGCATATGAAACCGTCCAAACCGCGAGGGGGGCTTTGCCTTTGCTTCTTCCGATGAGCGAGGTTGCGGGACCGATGGCGATCCACGAGGGCGCCAAATATCTGGAAACGGAACAAGGTGGGGGCGGCGTGCTGCTGAGCGGCGTGCCGGGAGTAGATCCCGGCGTTGTGCTTATCATCGGCGGCGGAGTAGTGGGGGCCGGTGCAGCGAAAACTGCGTGCGGTTATGGCGCCAAGGTCTATGTTTTGGACATTGATTTGGATCGTCTGCGCTACTTGACCGACGTGATGCCCGAGAACTGCTTTCTTTTGATGTCCAGTCCGGCAACCGTTCGCGATTTGATAAGACAGGCCGATCTGGTTGTAGGTGCAGTGTTGGAGCCGGGGAGCAGGACTCCGAAATTGGTGGATCGGAAGATGCTCGACAGGATGAAAAAGGGCACCGTGATGGTGGATGTCTCCATCGATCAAGGGGGATGCTTTGAAACCTCAAAAGAGACCACCCATTCCAATCCCATCTACATGGTCGATGGCATTCTTCATTATGCGGTGTCCAACATGCCCGCAGCGGTTCCCAAGACTTCTTCCATCGCTCTGACCAATTCCACGTTGCCTTATGCGCTACAAATAGCGAACAAAGGGTGGCAAAAGGCAATGCGGGAAAATGCCGATCTCAAGCGTGGCGCCAATGTAGTCAAAGGCGAATTGACCCATCAGGCTGTAGCAGATGCATTCGGACTCGAATGCACGCCGATAGATGATCTTTTATGAAAAGATGAGATTTATTAATTCAGGGGCGGAAACTTTTGCTGCAGATCGGAGAGTTAAATCGGCCTCACATTTTGCCGGCGCATGCGAAAAGGGAGGCAGCTTGAAATGAAACGGTCGAGAAAGCCATACCCTTCTGTTCATAATGATGCTCCAAAAGACAAGCTGGAACTTACCGTTAATCGGTTTCTGCGGTCCATGAACTGTGCCCGGGCGGTGGTAGCGACCTATGCAGTTCCCTTGAGTGTTCCCGAATAGAGACCGCGCGACGGGTGGCTGCAGCCATCGCTGGAGGCATGGGTATGGGCTCGGTCTGCGGGGCTGTTGCGGGAGCCTTTCTGGTCGAAGTATGGCAAAACCAAGCCCAATGATCGTAGAGCGGACCAAAGGACCTTCAAAAAGGTGTCGGAATGCATTAAAGAATTTCAAAATCGGCATCAGTGTCTGAATTGCTCTCGATTGCTCGGAGTTGACATGAGCACCGCGAAGTGCGTGAAGGAAGCAGAAAGAAAAGGGCACTTCACCAAAAGCTGTCCCGCCTATGTTCGCTCTGCGGTCGAAATTCTTGATAACATTTTGAGCGTGTAATTGCCTCGCCGTTTCAAGCTGGCAGCCACTCTCAAGGCTCATTATCCAAAGTAAAGACCAGTTAAATCGTCTAAATGAGAGCGAGCAGAATTGACGATGGCATACGATAAGATAGAATAAAGATAAATCGTAACGTGGGGAAGTGATATGGGAGGGCGATCCGTGAAAAGAAATCGTTTGGCAATGCTCGGAGCGTTAACAGTTGTTTGCGCATTGATTGGCTTCACCATTCCGGGCTGCGGTAAGCTTTTGATCAATTACGACGGAGCGAAAATCCGCAACGGTTATGAGATACACATTGTGGAGGGGTCGAAGACGGTCGGTCACTATACGACCCGCGATTTGACAGTCGATTATCAATACGAGCTAAAAGACGACACACTTCACATAGCGGGCAAAGTTCGATTTGCGGATTACCTTCTCCGTGAATACGGTCTGCGATATTTCAATTTGAGCCTGCTTTTCGCTGATGCAGAAAACAACATTATTGAAAACCGCAGCCTTACAAGCTCGGGTTACGGCGGGCCCATCACCTTCGACAGAACATTGAAGCTGCCAGGTCAGGCCAGGGCGATGGTGTTCGGATTCACCTATACAGGGCAGGCTGTGGGTGGCGGTGAAAGCGGAGGATCAAAGGATTTTTGGGAGTACCCGATTGTGAAGTAGCCAACGTTCGTGAGTGGTCATCTTTCAATAGAGTCCAACTCGTTACACGATTTCGTCGAGAGCGGGTCGGCCCGATGTAGAGCAGGCGATGGCAGTTTGGGCTTTTAACATGGCGCAGAGTAGGCGGCCCGTTGTGGATTGACCGCTTTTCTCGAATCGTCTGCAACTCTGCGAAAAACGCTTTATACATCCATAGGTTCTCGGTACTCTTCTGAACAGCCGATCGGAAGCCGAATAGGCGTGAAAGACTGTCAGCGTTGATATCTTCTTTCTTCAAGCCTTTTTTACCGTTTCGCCCATCATTCCAACCAGCAATCGATGAGTGAGCTTGCCAATCATATCAAGCAAACAGAACAGCTCATCTAAATCTGAATTGAGAGCCTCAGGATAGGCTTGACAACTGCGGATGATTTCGATTATCAAAGATAGTTTATGTTCGACTTTACGGTGCAAGCAAAGAGGAAGAATATTTCGGCTTCCATTTACGCGATTTTTGGGAACAATCGGCGTCTCTCTAAGAAATAGAGAAGGATTTCGTTCCTTAAGACAGCTTACTACACTGAATAGAGGTGAAACAACATGAAAAGAACATTCCAACCCAGCAATCGCAAGAGAAAACGAGCTCACGGCTTTTTGGGGCGTATGGCAACAAGGTCCGGACAAAACCTCATAAGCAGACGCCGCGCCAGAGGCCGGAAGCGCCTCGCCGTCTAGTTTCGGTTGTCGCAAGGCAGAAAATCTACCCGGACAGGGTGAAAGGACCGCTTGAAAGGTTCATACCATTACCGGCCCGATGAGAGATTGCGAGCACCTGGAGAGTATCAACGGGTGAAAAAAGAAGGGCGTCGTGCACGAACGGCTCATTTTGGGGTTAGCTATGCCCGCAACAATTTGCTTTATCACCGGCTTGGTCTGGTAGTGCAAAAGCGTTTTTGGAACGCGGTCCTGAGGAACCGTATAAAAAGATGTTTACGAGAATGGTTTCGACACTACAAACCCCAGATTCCTCCCCCGGGAAAAGATATCGTGATTATAGCGCGCCCCGGAGCTGAGCTGCTCTCTTTTCGAGAGATAGCCGCCGAGCTTGCACGCATATTTGCGAAAGAGGATGGCTGCAATTCATGATCAAGTTTTTATTGCTGTCATTGATCCGCTTTTACCAGCTTTTCGTTTCTCCTTCAACGGGTCCCCATTGTCGTTTCATACCCACTTGTTCTCAGTATGCTTACGAAGCCATTCAGCTTAATGGCCCCCTCAAAGGACTGTTGATGGGGGCGTGGAGATTGGCTCGGTGCCATCCTTTGAGCGCGGGGGGATACGATCCTGTGGTGAAGAGAGCGGAACGCAAAATTTTGGAATGATTATGGAGTACATTTGAATGGAAAAAAGGGCTTTGATAGCTTTCGTTTTGTCGCTTGCAGTGCTGCTAATCTGGGAATTTTATTTTGGTGGTATGTTCCGGTCCCCACCGCCCCAGACTCAGGAGGAAACGCAACCGGTCCCCGTTGCCCCGCAGCCCTCTACCCCTGAAGCACCGCTTGCCTCGTTGCCTTCGGAGGCACTGCCTAAAGGCAGACTCACGGCGGTGGATCAAAATTATCAGAACTGGTCGATTGACACAACACTCTATGAGATGCGTATTCTGGCTCCAGGCGCCCGGCTCGACTTCTTCAAGCTTAAAGACTATCGTGAACAGGTGGCTATCGACTCTCCCCCGATGGATATGGTCACCACCCAGGAAACGGGTTATCTGCCCATGGCTGTGGACCTCGTTCACCATTCAGACTGGGAGCTTGCGACACGCCCTTTTGTGAGTGCGGCACCGGAGAAAATCAAGATTCCTTCAACCGAATCGTCACAGCCTATAGCGTTTTCGACCACGATTCCGGAGCGATTGAAGCTGACTAAGACTTTCAACCTGGTCCCCGGAAGTTACGTTGTAGATACCACAATCCGCATTGAGAATTTATCTCAGGAAAAACTTCAGGACCAGTTGGGTGTCAGCTTTTATTTCGAGCCATATGAGAAAGCCGATGAAAGCTCCTATAACCCGTCGCAGCTCACACTGCTGAAAAACGGGTCGTTAGATAACCAAAAGGCTAAGGACCTGGCGGAAAAGGAAGTCATTTTTGAGCCTCCGCTCGATTGGGTGGGCTATGGAAACAACTACTTCATTCAGGCCCTGATCCCCATTGAAAAAGAAGGATACAAGATTGTTCCTCGAGTTCTCGACGCGAACAGGGGCCTGATGCAATTGGTGTATTTAACCAATCCCTTCGAATTATCGGCTGGCGAAGCAAAAACACTGCAGCTGAGACTTTATATGGGGCCCAAAGAAATAGAGACGTTGCAGAAAGCGGGACACGATCTGCCGCGTGCACTCGACTTCGGCTGGTTCACCTTTCTGGCGAAGCCCTTGCTGCTTGTTTTGCGCTGGTTCTACAAATATACCCACAATTATGGTGTGGCGATTATCTTGCTGACGATTGTAATCAAAATCATCTTCTGGCCGCTGACTCACAAAAGCTACAAATCCATGCAGGTGATGAAAAAAATACAACCCAAGATCGCCCAAGTGCGTGAAAAATATAAAGACGATCGGGAGAAGCTCAATCAAGAATTGATGATGCTCTATCGCACCTACAAGGTGAACCCGTTGGGTGGGTGCCTCCCGATGGTCATGCAGATTCCGGTCTTTTTCGCTTTGTACCGGATGCTCTACGGTGCACTGGAATTGAGGCACAAACCTTTTATGTTGTGGATCAATGATCTCACAGCCCCGGATCGCCTGCATATAGGAATTGATATCCCTTACCTGGGTGGCATCCCGGTGCTCACTCTGCTGATGGGGGCCTCGATGTTTATTCAGCAGAAAATGACTCCCACCGGCGGGGACCCGCGTCAAGAAAAGTTGATGTTACTCATGCCGGTGGTTTTTACCGTTTTCTTTATCAACTTTCCGTCCGGTCTTGTGTTATACTGGTTGGTGAACAATGTTTTGTCCATCGTGCAGCAGTACTGGATCAATCGCCACGCATAGTTTCTATCTCCCCCACCAAATGCACCATTGCTTGCTCGGTTCGGAGAGTTAACGGAGGAGAGCATGTCAACTCTGGAAATTGAAGAAAAATCAGTCGAGGACGCCATTACTTTGGCTTGCGAAAAACTAAAACTGCCTCGCGATAAACTGGAAATCGAAATCCTTTCCAAGGGCTCCTCAGGCATCTTTGGAATAGTGGGCGCGAAGAAAGCCAAAATACGAGTCACCGCCAAAGAACCGCCCGTTGAAGCAGCCAGCGAACGCGCCAAGGAGATCCTGTCCGAAATCCTTAAACACGTCGAATTGCCTACCGTTGTCGAATCTGAAGCCAGGAACGGTCATATTTACCTGAACATTATCAGCAATGGCTCGGGGCTTCTGATCGGTAAAAGGGGTAAGACACTGCAAGCATTGCAATACCTGGTTTCAAAGATCCTTCAGAAAGAAACGGGAGAAAACCTTTCGGTCATTGTGGATACAGAAAATTATCGATCAAAGCGCGAAGAGAGTTTGACTGAGCTCGCTCATCAGCTCTGCGACAAAGTAAAAAGATCTCACCGCCCCCTGACAACCGGGCCCATGAACGCACAAGATCGCCGTATCATTCACTTAGCGCTAAAAGAAGACCAGGACGTCCGAACCAAGAGTAAAGGAGAAGGAAATTTACGCAGGGTTGTGATTTATCCGGTAAAAAAAGCAAAAAAAAACCAAAAGATGACCCTGCAAGAACAGAATACGGGGGAATGATCGAGACAGTATTTCTGCACGATGGACTTTAACCGTACTGACGACACGATCTCTGCCATTGCAACCCCGATCGGGGAAGGCGGAATAGGGATCATAAAAATAAGTGGAGCCGATGCGTCGACGATAGCCAACAGACTTTTTCGGCTGCGGAAGCCTGCCCGCCGTTTGAAATCCCACCAGCTTTATCATGGATGGATCGTCGACCCCGACTCCCGGGAAGTGGTGGACGAGGTGCTTTTAAGTTACATGGCCAGCCCTCACACCTACACACGGGAGGACGTGGTTGAAATCAATTGCCACAGTGGATTCATGGTCTTGAGCCAAATTCTGGAACTGGTGCTGCAAAGTGGGGCCAGGCTCGCCGATCCGGGCGAGTTCACCCGGCGCGCTTTTTTGAATGGGCGCATTGACCTGTCCCAAGCGGAAGCTGTCCTCGAGGTGATCCACTCTAAATCTCAACAAAGCCTTAAGCTGGCCGGTCGTCAACTTAGAGGGGATTTTCGCGATCGAATTCTGGCGTGGCGAGGGCAGCTCCTTCAGTTGCAGACCGAAATAGAAGCGTTTATCGATTTTAGCGACGATTTGGATGAGGATGTCAGCGAACCGTCGTTTTCGCTGCACTCCCTCGAAGAGGAGCTGATCAACCCGTTAAAAGAGACGCTTAAATCTCATGAGAGCGGGCGAATACTCCGCGAAGGATTTACTCTGGTCCTGGTTGGCAAGCCGAACGTCGGGAAATCCTCCTTGTTGAATGTGCTGCTGGGAAAAAATCGTGCGATTGTAACTCACCTGCCGGGGACAACGCGGGATGTAATTGAAGACAGCTTCTTGCTTTCCGGAATCCTGGTTAAGATCCTCGACACCGCGGGCATCCGATTAAAACCCGATACAATCGAATCCATCGGCATCGAAAGAACCGTCGCATCTGTTGCTGAAGCGGATGCGGTTCTTTGGCTGATCGATCAGAGTCGGCTGCTGAGCGATGAGGATGACAGAGTATTCCAGACCATTTCCGGGCGGCGATACATAATTGTTTTGAACAAATCCGATCTCTCCGCGGTTGTGTCAGCAGAGGAAGTGAAACGACGATACGATTCAACCGCACCCGTATTGCAGCTTTCCGTCTTTGACCAGGCACAGATTGACAAGCTCCGCGATTATCTGACTGATGCTTTCCTCAAATACCCGCTTGAGATGAATGGCTCAGCATTGATCCCCAATCTGCGGCACAAGGCGTGTTTTGAGCAGGCGCTTGGATCATTGCTGCGTGCCAGGGAGCTCGTTGCAGAGGGTAGCTACAATGAACTGATTAGCCTGGAGTTTCACTCGGCAAGAAAAAGTCTTGACCTTGTACTCGGTCTGGAAGCTGATGAAGACTTGCTCGACAGCATCTTTTTAAATTTCTGTATAGGCAAATAAGAAAGCCCTTTAAATTCCTCCTCAAAAATGAAGTCTGCATGAAGCAAGAAGAACTTGCGGATAGGATATTCGCTTTCTTAAATGGTGAAGGTATACCTTTTTCTGAATATCAGGCTCGATTATGTGCACAGCACATTCTGCTCATGCTGGAGTGGAATCGCAGGCTGAATCTCACCCGCATAACGGACATCAAAGAGATTCTGGTCAAACATCTATTGGATTCGTTAGTCCCCACGCGCTGGCTACCCGCCCATGGCAATTCGCTGGACGTAGGCACTGGAGCCGGATTCCCCGGCATTCCCATAAAAATAGCCCATCCCGAGCTAAATATGGTATTGTTGGAAGCACACCGAAAAAAGGTCAGTTTTCTCAAGGTAGCACTGGCAAGGCTGCAACTGAAAGGTATTTGTGCCATTCAAGCAAGGTGGGAGAATTTTGTTACATCGAGAGCTTCCGGCATCACTCAGACACATGATCTGGTGACCATTCGAGCCCTCCGACTAAGTCCGGATCAATTCGCAGTTTTTGCCGAACTCACTCTGAGTAGGGAAGGCACTCTCGCCTGGTGGGCCGGCCCCGGCGTAGACGAAAACTCCATACAGCCGTATAATTCCGCTGTGAATGGATTAGGAATCGAATTCGAAGGTTGCATCTCGTATCGTTTGCCTTCGGCATCGAGGCCGCGCAAAATTTGTCTCTGGATAAAAAAAGCTGATTGATAAAAGCGCCATGCGGCTTAAACGCATTACAGTCGAAACGCGAGACCATTATCAGGGCGCCCAGGATCCCATCGCCTTTCATTGGCGCAATAATCGCTACGAGGTCGACGAGATAATTGACCGCTGGTACGAAGGATATATTGACGCTACCCGTATGCCTCTTCGCTACTTTAGAGTAAAAACCACCGGTGGTCGCATATTCACCCTGCGCTATCATGTGTTTTTCACCGCCTGGAGCCTCCTGATTCCGGCGGAAGACACAGAAGCATGAGTACAACAGGCACTTGGGGTGGCAGTGCCTTTTTGCCTTAGCCTTTTTTGAGATCGGGAGGAGCGCGGTTTGATCCGAATCGCGGTGATTGATGGTCAGGGTGGCGGGATCGGCACCACCATTATCAAAAAGATAAAAGAGTACTATGGAGAACAGGCCGAAGTCTGGGCTCTCGGCACAAACGCCATTGCAACAGCCCAGATGATGAAGGCGAGGGCAAATCGGGGGGCAACCGGTGAAAATGCCATATGTCATTGCGTCCGACAGGTCCACGTCATAATCGGCTCTATTTCCCTGCTGGTTGCCAATGCCATGATGGGTGAAGTCACGCCTGCAATGGTCAAGGCAATCGGAGAGTCGGATGCAGCCAAGCTGTTACTCCCCTTGACTCAAGAGCCTATCGCGATTGTGGGGACTCCACGGGAGCCCTTGCCCCACCTGGTAGAAAAGCTCGTATCAGAACATCTCAACGAGTATCTTACCGGAGGTGCAAGTCCCAAATGCAGCTAGATGCCCCCGTCCCGACTCCACATCTGATTCTAGGAGGAGCGAAAAGCGGCAAGAGTGTTTTCGCCGAGCAGACCATATCTGCATTTTCTCCGCCCTATGTTTATTTGGCTACGGCTCAGGTGCTGGATCAGGAAATGAGCGATCGAGTGCGTGAGCATCGGAAGCGAAGACCGGCACACTGGAAAACCATAGAAAGCCCTTTGAGCCTGGTGGAACATCTGCATCAACTGCAGGGTAAAAGCGTGCCGGTATTGGTCGATTGCATCACTTTATGGCTAAGTAATCTACTCCTTGAAGAGGCTTCCGATCCAGAACAGTCGGTGGATGCTCTGAGCAATTTCCTTAAAGTGGCAGATTATCCCTTAGTACTTGTTTCGAATGAGGTCGGCGCAGGAATCGTTCCGGATAACCCGCTGGCAAGGAGATTCCGCGATCTTGCAGGTCGGACCAATCAGTTGGTGGCCGCGAGCTGCCGTACGGTTACTCTTATCGTAGCCGGACTGCCGGTCCATCTCAAACAAGATCGATCATAAACTGGCCTGACGCCAAATACCTGATGACACACCTTTATGAATGATTTTTATAAACGGTTCTCCACGGCAGTCAGTTTTCTGACGATTCTTCCTGTTCCTTACAGCAGAAATCAAATCGTCGATCCCATCGATCTGGCCAGGAGCTTTTCCTTTTTCCCCTCCGTTGGTCTCATCATTGGGGCCTGCTGCCTGGTCCTCCTTTGGGTAGTGCACACCCTGATGCCCCCGATGCTGAGTGCCGTCTCGATTACCGCCCTGTTGGTGCTCCTGACCCGTGGTCTTCATTTAGACGGGCTGGCTGATCTGGCGGATGGAATAGGCGGCGGTTATACACCTGAGCGACGCCTGGCGATTATGAAAGACAGCCGTATAGGGACATTCGGCTCGGTGGCCGTGGTGCTCGCCATGCTATTTAAAGTTGCAGGACTGCATGCGTTGATCAGCGCAAATTACTGGCCGCCCATTCTCCTGGCTCCCGTCTTCAGCCGTTTAACAATGGTTCTCACAGCTTACAAAAGTCCTTACGCCCGCCCGGAAGGTGGCTTGGGGAGGCCTTTTTTGGAGCACATGAGCACTCGAGAGCCTCTGTCTGCAACGGTTATTGCCTGCGCATGCGCACTTCTCGTTGCTCCAGGTCTCACTTTTCCATACCTGGCAGCCGTAGCTTTGTGTGCGGCAACATTCCGTTTTTTTGGCCGGCGCTGGCTCGGCGGCGTCACCGGGGATGTACTGGGGGCAACCAATGAAATAAGCGAAATCATATTGCTCTCGCTTTCAGCATGTGTGCTACGATACTTTTAACCAGGCAAAAGATGAAGAGCTCACCAATGCCCAAAAAACTACCCACTCATTGGGAAATTCTAAACCGGCTAAAGGCAGAACAGACAGAACCCCTAACCGGACCGGCTCTGGCCTATCAGCTTGGAATCAGCCGGACTGCCGTTTGGAAGCACATGCACAAGCTCAGCACTCTGGGCTATTCAATAAAGACACACCCCAAGAGCGGATATCAGTTGGTCGATGTGCCGGATCTCCTTA
>Ga0209270_1004065_pt1 | contig 11660 bp, 8 predicted proteins | sample MTBAKSrepl1MetaG_FD_187456 | JGI IMG/M metagenome (GOLD analysis project Ga0209270, IMG submission 187456) | Enrichment culture microbial communities from Arthur Kill intertidal strait, New Jersey, USA, that are MTBE-degrading - MTBE-AKS1... | ecosystem: Environmental > Aquatic > Marine >...
TGGATATGATGTTGGCCATGGTTTCAAGAGCTTTTACCATGTGGATTTATCGCGGACAAAAACAGAGTCTGAGCGGCCAGGCCAACCTCCTGTTCAACTTGATTTGGAAAGCCATTTCCACCGAACGAGCGGCGGAGAGCCGTTAGGCCTGGGTTCGCGGCCGATCATCAAGCTGAACCAAGGCGGTCAGGGAAGTCTCATGAACCATAATGAAGTGCCTATCGAACAGGAACTGGCGCCCTTATTCGACCCCAAATCCGTGGTGGTGATCGGGGCGTCCAATAATTGGAGCAAGTGGGGGTTTTCCACCTTCGCTTCGGTCCTGAACGGGTTTCCCGGCCGGGTTTACGCGGTTAACAACAGTGAAAGCGAAGTGTTGGGTTATAAAACCTATCAGCGGGTATCCGACATACCCGCTGATGAACCCGTGGACCTGGCCATTTTCGTCATCCCGGCCCCGGCCGTGCCCGGAGTCATGGAGGACTGTGTCCGCAAGGGGGTCCGGGCCGCGGTGGTCATTTCCGCCGGTTTCGCCGAGACCGGGGCCGAGGGCAGGAAATTACAAGACCGGGTACTGGCCATCGCCCGCCAAGGGAACATCCGTTTCACCGGCCCCAACTGCATGGGCTATTGGTCCGCCTCGTCCAACTTGAGGGGGTTCATGTTTCCCCTGCCCGTCCATGACGGCCCCCTGGCTTTCGTTTCCCAGGGCGGCAACGTGGGCGGGGCCGTGGTCCAAATGGCTTTCCGGCGGGGCATGGGCCTGCATCGCTATGTGAGCTGCGGCTGCACGGCCGACATCCAGGTTGAGGATTATATCGAATATTTCGGCCAGGACCCTAAGGTTCGGGTAATTATGGCCTACATCGAGGGACTGGACGATGGAACCCGGTTCATTGAAAAGGTCCGGCGGGTTTCGGCCCATAAACCGGTCATCGCCCTCAAGCCCGGCCGGACTCGGGCCGGGGCCAAGGCTATCGCTTCCCATTCCGGGGCCTTGGCCGGTTCCAGCGATTTGTATGACAGCGCCTTTAAAAAGGCCGGGGTGATCCGGGTGGACACCCCTCAGGCCCTCTTGGACGTGGGCATGGGCTTCATCACCCAGCCTCTGCCCAAAGGGAACCGGGTAGCCATCATCACCCCGGGCGGCAGTTACGGAGTGATCAGCGCCGACACCTGCGCTTCCCTCGGCCTGGACGTGATTGACCTGCCCGAGGAGACCATTCGGGAGTTCGATCGGGTCTTCCCGCCCAGGTGGAGTCGGGGCAACCCGGTCGACCCGGCCGGCGACCGGAACTTCATCGCCTATGTCCTTTCACCCGAGCTCCTTTTAAAACTGCCCCAAGTGGAGGCCATGGTCTTCATGGGCTTTGACAGCCTGGGCAACTTCGGCTCGGTCTACTCGGCCCTGAACCGGAAGCTGGCCGGGGTTTTTAAAACTTTTTTTAAGAAAATCTCCGACCTGATCCCCGAAGACGAGGCCGGGGACGCGGAGATTGAAAACCAGTGGATCAGGGCTTTCGTCGGTGAGGTGGTTCACGCCTTTTTCTCCCTCTTCGGCACCTCCGATCCATCGGACGTAAACGCCTTTTTGGGACAAATCATCGGCTTTATCACCAGCGAAAAAAACCGGCCGGTCTTCGGCGCCAAATTCAGAAAAGTCATTCAATCATACCGGGAAGACCGCTATGAAAACATCGGCGATCTTTTCGCCCAGATATTCAATCCTCTGGTGGAAGCCACGGTCCTCAATTGGATAGAGACCTACGGCAAGCCGGTCATTTCGACCACCTTCATGGGCACGGCCCCGCCGGTGACCGAGCTGGGGTACTATGCTTATCCTTTCGCCGAGCAGGCCATTTTCGTTCTGGCCAAGATGTTGGAGTATAAAAACTATCTGGAGCGGGAGCATACAAACTCCTGAATAGTCAACCGTTCGGCGTGGACGGTCATGGTGAATAATTGAGACACCAGTTATTACAACCTTCATAAGTTTAGGGGGGAAAAATGGGACTGTACGACTACACCATCTACAACATCATCAAACGCAACGCCTTTGTTTATCCCGACCGCTTAGGGTGGGTGTTCAATGATGAACAAGTGACCCACGCCCAATTCAAGGAAAGGGTGGATCGGCTGGCTTCGGGCCTTTGGAAGACCGGACTGAAGAAAGGGGACCGCATCGGGGTCCTGGCCCTGAACAGTATGAATTTTGCTTATCTCTACGGGGCGGCGGCCCGGATCGGTGCAATCATGCTGCCCATCAACTGGCGGCTCAAGCCCGACGAAATCGAATACGTCATATCCGACGGGGCGCCGAAGGTTCTATTCGCCGGCCAGGATTTTAAGTCTCAGATCAAGTCATTGGCCCCCAAATTTAAATTTGTTAAAAAATTGTATTCACTGGATAAAGCCGGGGGCGGCTTCGCCTCTTTCGACAAATTGATGGATAATGACGGGTCTTGTCCGGATCAGGATGTGCGCTCGGACGACGCCTATGTCATCATCCACACCGCGGCCGTGGCCGGGAGACCCCGCGGGGCCACGTTGTCCCATCAGGGCCTGATCGCGGCCAACATGCAAGGTATGTATGTTTGGAATCTGACGGAAAAAGACGCCCATTTATTTGTGCTGCCCATGTTCCATGTCGCCGGCTTGGGCTCGGCCTTGACGGCCATGCAGGCCGGCGGGGCCAACGTGATCATGTCCAGGTTTGACGCCGAAGAGGCTCTTAAAAACATTGAAAAATACAAGGTCAGCTTCATTGTGGAGTTCCCGCCCATGCTTGCCTCGATTTTGGATAAGAACGAGGAGATCAAATGCGATATTTCCAGCCTGCGGGTGGTGGGCGGCCTGGAAGGCCCGGACACGGCCAAGAGGTACCATGACTTGACCGGAGGGACCTTTTGGACGGCTTTCGGGCAATCGGAGACCTCCGGTTTTGTCACTTACGCCCCGTACTTTGAAAAACTGGGGTCGGCCGGACTCCCCAGCCACATGGCCGAAGTCAAGCTGATGGACGACAGCGGCAACTTCGTCGAGACGGGCCAAGTGGGCGAGATTGTGGTCCGGGGGCCCATGGTCTTCAAGGGATATTGGAACCTGGACCGGGACAACGAATACAACTTCCGGGGCGGGTGGCATCACACCGGGGACATGGGCCGTTTCGATGAAGATGGCTATCTCTGGTACGCCGGCCGCATGCCGGAAAAAGAATTGATCAAGCCCGGAGGCGAAAACGTTTATCCGGCCGAAGTGGAAAGGGCCGTCTTGGAGCATCCGGCGGTCAAAGAGGTCGCAGTCATCGGCGTGCCGGACAAACAGTGGGGGGAGGCCATCAAGGCGGTCTGCGTTTTGAAAAAAGGGAAGACCGTGGCCGAAGGTGATTTAATCGAATTCGTGGCCTCCAAAATCGCCAGGTTCAAGAAGCCGAAACACGTGGTCTTCGTCCCGGAACTGCCCAAGAACGCCGACGGTTCCATCAACCGAATCAAGGTCAAGGAACAACACGGGCAGGGCTGAGCCCAAAAAAGGAGAGCCATGGGAGAGAAAGGTTACTTGATGCACACCGAAGGCCTGGACTTGCGTTTTGGAGGGGTGGTCGCCCTCTCGAACGTAAGCGTCAACGTGGGCCGAAGCGAAATCCTGGCCATTATCGGGCCGAATGGAGCGGGGAAGAGCTGTTTGATGAACTGCATGAACGGTTTTTACCGGGCTCAGCAGGGCCGGGTGTTTTTCGGCGACAAGGAAATCAACGACCTCAAGCCGCACAAGATCGCGGCCTTGGGGGTAGCCCGGACCTTCCAGGGCGTCCAGCTCTTCCCCGGACTGACCGTGATCGAGAATCTCCTGACCGGCCGCCACACCTACATGAGGACCAACGCCCTGACCGACTTCCTTTACCGGCCCTGGACTCACAAACAGGAGATGCGGGAACGGCGTAAGGTCGAGGAAATCATCGACTTTCTCGAAATAAAAAACATCCGCCATCGGGTGGTCGGGGCTCTCAGCTACGGCCTGCGCAAGCGCATCGACCTGGGCCGGGCCCTGGCCATGGAGCCGAAAGTCCTGCTCATGGACGAACCCATGGCCGGCATGAACCTGGAAGAAAAGGAAGACATGGCCCGGTTTGTCATAGACATCCGGGAGTCCATGGACATACCCGTGGTGATCGTCGAACATGACATGCAGGTGGTCATGGATATCGCCGACCGGATTTACGTTTTGAACTTCGGGAACTTGATCGCCGAAGGGCCGCCGGGTGAAATAAAGAAAAATCCCGAAGTCATCAAGGCTTACCTCGGGGAGGAGCGCTAAGCATGGCCGAAAACGACCAAGTCCAAAACAACTGGAGAAACCTCCCCGAAATTTTGGACCAAGGGGTGGAGACGCTGCCGCAACTGCTGATATTTCAGGCTCGACGGTTCGGCGACCAAGTTTTGCATCGTAAGAAGGATTTCGGCATCTGGCAGCGTTTCACTTTCAACGACGTGCTCGAACAGGTCAAGTCCTTCGCCCTGGGCTTGGCTTCACTTGGCGTCCGGCGGGGCGACACCGTGGCCCTGGTCGGGGAGAACGAGCCGGAACTGTTCTGGGGCGAGTACGCCGCGCAAGCCCTGGGGGCCAAGTGCTCCTGTCTTTATCCGGACTTGACGGCCGCCCAGATGGTTTACCTCTTGGAGCACTCGGAAGCGGTGGCCGTGATCTGCGAAGACCAGGAGCAGGTGGACAAGGTCCTGGAAATAGAAGCCAAGGTCCCGGCGATCAAACACATTATTTATTGGGACGACCGGGGCATGTGGAAATATAACCACCCCAAACTTCTTAAATTCCAGGAAGTCCAGCAGATGGGCCGGGAATTCGGCCAGAGCCGTCCCGATTATTTTGAGACCGAAACAGCCAAGGGCCGGGGTACGGATATAGCCGTCATCAGTTACACCTCGGGCACGACCGGTCTGCCCAAGGGCTGTGTCATGACCCATTTGGGCTTGTTCGACACCGTCTTTCGGGTGACCGGGGCCGTGCCCATGAAGCCTTTCACCCAATATCTTTCCTATATCTCTCCGGCCTGGGCCACCGAGCAGATGTTCGGGATAAGTATGGGGCTTTTTTTGCCCTTAGTGGTCAATTTTCCCGAAGAACCGGAAACGGTCCAGGAGAATTTGAGAGAAATCGGCACGGAAGCCATAGTGTTTACTCCCCGCCAATGGGAGAGCCTGGCTTCGCTGGTCGAATCGAAGATGATGGATGCCGGGCCGATCCGGAGAGCCTTTTTCCGCTGGGGCATGTCCGTGGGCCGGAAAGTGAACCTGGCCCGATTGGAAGGCCGAGAATCTCCTCTTTTCTGGCGGCTGATTTACCCCCTGGCCGACAAAATGGTTTTGTATCCCCTTCGGGACAACCTGGGGCTTCAGGTGGCCTATTACGCGGTCTCGGGCGGCTCCGGCATGGCCCCGGACGTGTTCCGGTTCTTCCATGCCATGGGCGTCAAACTCCGCAATATTTTCGGCACCACGGAGATGGGCTTGTTCACCCTCCACCAGGGCGAAACCTATGACCTGGAAACGGTGGGCAAGTGGCTGCCGGTCCTGCCGCGACTATGGCCGCCTTTGGAGTTCAAGTTGTCTGATGAGGGCGAACTGCTGGTCAGGGGCGGTTCCGGCTTTGCGGGATATTACAAGAATCCGGAGGCCACGACCAACGCCATGCCGGACGGCTGGTACCATACCGGCGATTCCCTGCACATGACTGATAAGAAGGAGATGGTCTATCTGGACCGCCTGAGCGACATGCGCCAGCTTTCCACCGGCCATTCCTATCCGCCCCAGTTCATCGAGAACCGGCTGCGGTTCAGTCCCTTCATCAAGGAGTGCATGACCATCGGCGACCAGGAAAAACCGTTTGTTTCGGCCTTTATCAACATTGACATCGGGACCTTGGGGCCGTGGGCCGAACAGCGCCGGATAGGCTACACCACCTTTACCGATCTTTCTCAAAACCCCAAAATCCGGGAGCTCATCAAGGGTGAAATTGAAAAGGTCAACTACTTCCTGCCGGAAGGGTCTAAGGTCAAACGATTCATCAATTTGCCCAAGGAATTGGACCCGGACGAGGACGAACTGACCCGCAGCCGGAAAATCCGGCGCAAGTTTTTGGAACAGAAATACGCCGATTTCATCAGGGCCATCTATGACGGCCGGACGGAATTCCGGGCCGAGGTGCCGGTCAAGTACCAGGACGGGCGGACCGGCATCCTGGCCGCCGCGGTCCACGTCAACGATTTAGGAGGGAAGGGGAAATAGAATCAATGGCCAGCTTGATCTCTCACATCATCAGCGGGGCCATGGTCGGTCTGCTGTACGCGCTCATCGCCATGGGTTTCGTCATCATCTATCGGTCGGCCAGGGTTTTCAACCTGGCCCAGGGCGAGGTCGTCGTGATCGGGGCCTTTATACTCTGGACGTTCGCCCAGTCTTTGGGCCTGCCCATGTGGCTGTCCCTGGCCTTGGCCTTCCTGGCCAGTCTGGTCCTGGGGCTTCTGATCGAAAGGGTCATCCTGCGGCCCCTGGTGGGCGAAGAACTCTTCGCCTTGGTCATGGTGACCATCGGACTAATGGTCTTTCTCCGGGGTCTGGCCCTGGTCCTCTGGGGGGCTGAAGTCCACTTCATCCCGCCGGTCTTTTCCATGAAGGGAGTCAAGATCGGATCGATCGTGCTCGATAGGGGTTTGCTCATCGGCGGAGGGATAACCATCCTGATCGCCCTTTTCTTTTCCTGGTTCTTCAACAAGACCCGCCTGGGCCTGGAGATGACGGCCGTGGCCGAAGATCATCAGATCGCCCTGTCCCTTGGTTTGAAGGTCAAGCGGTCCATCGCCGTGGCCTGGGCCATCAGCGGCGTTTTGTGCACCCTGGCCGCCATGATCTTTCTGAGCGGCAAGGGCATGACCTTCCTGGTGGCCGACATCGGCCTGGCCGCTCTGCCCGTGGCCCTTTTGGCCGGCTTGGAATCCATCGGCGGCTTGATCCTGGCCGGGCTGCTGATCGGCATATCGATCGGGCTGGCCGAGCACTTCCTCGATCCCTTGTTTCAAGGCGGCGTGGCTGCGGTATTTCCTTTCGTCATTATGATCTTGATTCTCCTGATCAAGCCCTCGGGATTATTCGGGTGGCGGACCATTGAAAGGATTTAAAAAATGACCCTACCTGCCGGTGTATACGCTCAAACCTACGACGAGGATCAGGCGCTCGTTCGGACCAGACCCCAATGGCTTTGGCTCATCGCGTTTCTTGTCTTTCTCTTTGTCTTGCCTTTGTTCGGGGGAGGCCGAATCCTCGGGATCATGAACGTAATCGGGATCACGGTTATCGCCGTGGTCGGCCTTCAGATCAACGCCGGATACGCCGGCCAGATCAATATCGGCCAATCAGCCTTCATGGGGGTGGGAGCTTACGCGGCCGGAGCCATGACCCTTCATCTTAACTTGCCCATCTGGATCACCATTCCGGCCGCCGGGGTCGCCGCCGCTCTTTTCGGGTCCGTCTTCGGCGTGGCCGCGGTCAGAATCAAGGGCTTTTACCTGGCCCTGACCACCATCGCCGCCCAGTTCGTCTTTTCCTTCGCCATGATCAAACTGCCCAAGTCCTGGTTCGGGCAGGCCGAGGGTCTGCGGCTGGACCCGGTCTCTCTTTTCGGGTTCGAATTTGACACCGACCTCCGCATGTACTACCTGATCATGGTCATCGCCGTGATCATGATCTACGGGGCCTGGGGTCTGGTCCGCAGCCGGACCGGCCGGGCCTTGGTCGCCGTGAGGGACAACGACAACGCCGCGGAGATCATCGGCATCGACGTATTCTTTTACAAGTCCTTGTCCTTTTTCATCGGCGCTTTTTACGCCGGGGTGGCCGGAGCCCTCTGGGGTTACTACATCCGCTATATCCAAGCCGACCAATTCACCCTGTGGCTCTCGGTCTGGTACCTGGGCATGCTGATCGTGGGCGGCATGGGCTCGATCCTGGGGGCCATCATCGGGACCGTGGTCATCCGAATTCTCCAAGAAATGATTACCTTTATAGGCCCTCAATTAGTCGGCCTCCAACTGCTCTCCGGCGTGGGCGGCGAGATCGTCTTCGCCTCCATGAACATGCTCCTGGGCGGCATCATCATTATCTTCGTCATCTTCGAGCCGAGGGGTCTGGTCCACCGGTGGAACATCATCAAGGAGAGCTACCGCATCTGGCCGTTTCCCCACTAAATAAGGGGTGTGCTTTGATATAAGAAGAAACTTCATTCAACCAAGGGAGGAAAGTATGAAAAAAGCGCTATTGTTGGTCATGTTCTTGCTGATTGGCTTGAGTCTGACAGCCGGACCGGCTGCCGCGGAAGTCACCAAATACAAAGTGCCGGTGATTTCGGACTTTTCCGGAGCTTACGCCGAGCTGTTCAAGGCCTGGGTGCCCATGCAAAAAGCGATCTTCGCCTGGTGGAACGACACCACGGGCAAACAAATCGGCGTTGAACTGGAGCTGAAGCATTATGACGGCCGCTATGATTCCACGGTGGTCGCCAGCATGTGGCCGGGCATTCTGGCTGAATGCCAGCCCATCATCGCCCTGGGCGCCGGTGGACCCGACGTGGCCGCCCTGCAGCAGCGGCTGCCCCAGGACAAGGTCCCGGTGGTTTACGGCACGGCCTCTTACGGTTACGGCTGGCTGCCCAACCAGTGGCTTTTCCAGGTCCGGCCGACTTATCTCCAGGAATTCATGGCCGCTTTCGTCTGGTACACCGAGCAGCATCCGGAAAAGAAGCCGGTCAAGCTGGGCATCATGAGCGCCCAGATCACCGCGGCCCTGGACATCGTCCATGGATTTGAAAAGTACTTCAAGGAACAGCTGGAACCCAAAGGGATCGGCGCCATCGTGGCCAAGGAGTTCGTGGACATCAGTCCGGTGGACGTTTCCAGCCAGATGAAGAAGATCATCGACGCCAAGGCCGACGTGGTCATCGGTCCGGTGACCACGGCCATGTCCACGGCCTACATCCGGGCCTGCCAGCTTCACGGGGTCAACATCCCGACCATCGCCTCGCCTCACCACACCATTTTCCCCTACGCCCGGGCCATGAAAACTTACGACCCCTTTGAAGGCCACTTGGTGTCCGCGGCCCATGTCTCTGTAACCGATACGACGTCAAAAACCTATGCCTTCTTCCAAGATTTGGTTAAAAACTATGGCCTGAATGAAAATCTCTGGAACGTTTACACGATGATGGCCCTGAACCAGAGCATTCTGGTCGTCCGGGCCGTGGAACACGCGGCCAAGAAGTTCGGCCCGGTCGGCCTGACCGGGGAGAAGGTCTATGAGGCCATTCTGGGCGATCCTTTCACCACCGAGGAGCTGATGGGCTCCCTGCCCACCCTGAACTTCACCAAGGAAGCCCCGTTTTCCACCACAAACCTCAAGGTCATGATCGAAACGGTCAAGGACGGCAAGTATGTCCTGGCCACCCCGGACTGGGTGCCCATCCCGGCCGACATAGAGAAGTGGTAGACGACTAGACAGCCCAACGAGGCCGCGCGGGCAAATCGCCCGCGCGGCCCAAACTAATCCAAGGATGGGGTCATGGCGAACGGAGTGTTTTTGGAATTGAACAATGTGGAAGTGATTTACAGCGACGTCATTTTAGTCCTCAAGGGCATCAACATGGCCGTGCCCCAAGGACAACTCGTCGCCTTGCTGGGGGCCAACGGCGCGGGCAAGACCACCACGCTCAAGGCCGTCTCCGGCCTCCTCCGGTCCGAGGACGGGGAGGTCACCTCCGGGACCATCACTTTCCAGGGCAAGCAGATTCACCGGGAAGAGCCCCAGAATATCGTGGCCATGGGCTTGATTCAAGTCATGGAGGGACGCCGCGTCCTCGAGCACATGACCGTGGAACAGAACCTGATCGTCGGCGGCAACAGGCTTAAAGACAGCAAGGAACTCCAGGCCGAACTGGAAAAGATCTATTCGTACTTCCCCATCCTCAAGGATTTTCAGAAACGGATTTCCGGCTATCTTTCGGGAGGCCAGCAACAGATGATGGTCATCGGCCGGGCCTTGATGGCCAAACCCCGGCTCATACTCCTGGACGAGCCGTCCCTCGGCCTGGCCCCATTGGTGGTGACCGAAATCTTCGACATCGTCCAACGGATGAAGGAAGAAGAGAAGGTCACCTTTCTTCTGGTCGAACAGAACGCCAAGGCGGCCTTGGCCATCGCCGACTACGGCTATGTATTGGAAAACGGTCGGATCGTCCTGTCGGCCACGGGCGAGGAATTGAGGGAGAACGAGGACATCAAGGAGTTCTATCTGGGCATGAACCTTTCCGGCGAGGTCAAGAGCTTCCGGGACGTCAAACATTACAAGCGCCGCAAGAGGTGGTTGGGATAAGGTCTGGGTGCTGCTTCAGCCGGTATAACTATCCGGTGCGGGTGTCTGGACAGGCGCAAGTGCAGGGGAGATCGCAGTGAAGGGACGGCTGGAAGACAAGGCGGCCATAGTGGTCGGGGCCGGGACCAGGGGGGAAGGGATCGGCAACGGCAAGGCTGCGGCCGTTCAGTTCGCCCGGGAAGGAGCCAAGGTCCTCTGCGTGGACCTGGTTGAGGCCGAGGCCGAACGGACGGCCCAAATGATCCGGGATGAGGGCGGCCGGGCCGAATTCTGCCAGGCCGATATCGTCAAGACCTCGGACTGCCGGCGGGTGGTGGAAACCTGCCTGCATCATTTTCACAAAATAGACATCCTTCACAATAATGTAGGCGTTCCTTCCGGGACCGAGATAATCGACACGGCTGAGGAGACCTGGGACCAAGTCTTGAAGATCAACCTCACCGGCATGTTCCTGATGTGCAAACACGTCCTGCCCAGGATGATCGAAGGCGGCGGCGGATCAATTATTAACGTCTCGACCGTGGCCTCGGTCCGGTCGTTCCCCGACGCGGCTTACTCGGCCTCCAAAGGAGCGGTCAACTCCTTGACCGTGTATCTGGCCGGCCGTTACGCCCGTTACAACATCAGGGCCAACGCCCTTCTCCTGGGGTTTATCGACACCCCGCTGGCCCGACCGCTTTGGGAAAACGAAAAGATAAGGCAAACCAATTTGAGGCAAGTGCCCATGCGCCGGTTCGCTTCACCCTGGGAAGGGGCCATGGCGGCGGCCTTTTTGGCTTCGGATGAGGCTTCGTACATCACCGGCGTCGTCCTCCCGGTGGACGGCGGGCTGAGTATATCCTGATGGTAATCGTTGAGGGGACGGCGTTCTGAATTCCCGCTTATGAGGGAATGAAGTTAGTAACTAGATGTCATTTATCCGAAAGTTCACCCTCGACGTGCCGTCTGGACCTGACCCGAAGTTCCACCCGTCACCCCTGCGCAAGCAGGGGTCCAGAAAAGGACCATACCGGAAAAACTGGGTTCCCGCTTTCGAGGCTGTGTCGTAATTGATTTGATTAAACTAGTAATAATTAAATAAAATAAATAGTGCAAGGAGGGTGGAGATATGTTATAAGTGGTCTTGGAAAGGGGTTTGGAGATGGCTTATCGTCATGGAGAAGAACGGGACCAACTGGTGTTGTTTCCGGGTTGTTTGGATGAGTATGTAGGTCCGGACCATCCGGT
>Ga0209270_1004082_pt1 | contig 11603 bp, 11 predicted proteins | sample MTBAKSrepl1MetaG_FD_187456 | JGI IMG/M metagenome (GOLD analysis project Ga0209270, IMG submission 187456) | Enrichment culture microbial communities from Arthur Kill intertidal strait, New Jersey, USA, that are MTBE-degrading - MTBE-AKS1... | ecosystem: Environmental > Aquatic > Marine >...
TCCGATGACCATCTGGGCCGTTTTATGGTCCAGGTTGGCCGTGGGCTCGTCGGCCAGAACCAGCGAGGGACTGGTCACCAAGGCCCTGGCCACGGCCACCCGCTGCTTCTGCCCGCCGGAAAGCTGATCCGGGTACTTGTCTTTCTGGTCGGTCATGCCCACCGCCTCCAGCATCCTGGCCACCGGCGGACGCCGCTCCGACTTGGGCAGATTCCTGACCATCAGCAGCGGGTATTCCACGTTCTCGGCCACGGTCAGGACCGGGATCAGATTGAAACTCTGGAAGACGAAACCCAGTTTTTCACCACGGAAGAGCGCGGACTGCTTGCGGGTCAATCCGCCCACGTCCTGCCCGTCCACGGTGATTGAACCCTGGCTCGGCCGGTCCAGGCAGCCGATAAGATTGAGCAGGGTGGTTTTGCCGCTGCCCGAAGGCCCGATGATCGAGACGAAAGCCCCTTTCCCGATTTCAAGGGTGACATCCTTTAGCGCCTCAACCTGGACCTCGCCCATATAGTATTTTTTACCGACATTTCTTAATTCAACCAAAGGCATGTCTTTTCTTCTCCAATTTTAATCTAACCGGACTTCGGCATACGCTCCCGGACAGACCCCGGCTTATCGATTAGCATTTTTTAACTTTTTCCGCAAGAAAAGGGAAAATGGATTAAAGTTTCCTTGGGAATGACCAAAACTTCGAACCGAAAGCCCCCTTTTTCTAGGCCTGAAGTCTTTTTCTGGTCACAAAATCCATTTTCTTTTCACGTTTCTGAGACTGAAGGCAAAAAGCCCGACACAGAAACAGGCCAGGGCGGCAAAATCCAGCCACAAGGGCAGCCGGCCGGCGTGGTTGACCGCCGCATGCAGGACGTCGGCGCCAAAAGTCAGGGGCAAAAGATAAGAGAGCACCCTTAGCCAAACGGGCAACTGGTCGATGGGGAAAAACAGGCCGCACAGGAAGATCATGGGGAACCGGAAAAAGTTGGAAAAGGTCTGGGCCTCGAAGACCTCGCTCACGGACACGGCGATGAAAAGACCCAGAAAAGTCGAACTCACGGCGATGAAAAAAATACTTAAAAACAGTGGTATCCAAGCCACCCCGGCCAGATCGATGAAAAAAGAGGCCATGAAGATCGGGACCAGGGCGTTGAACATTCCGAAGATGATCGCTCCGGAAGTCTTGGCCAGCATGATCAGGTTCAGGGAGATGGGAGCCAAAAGCAGTCGTTCGAAAGAGCGGCCCTTCCGCTCGAAAGTGACGGTCACCGCCAGCATGGACGTGGTGCCGAAGAGAATCGACATGGCGATGACGCCGGGCAGGATATCGCGAATGCTGAAGCCGGTGCCCGATTTAATGAAAAACATGGCGGTCCAGGCCAGGGGAAAGATCAGGCCCCAACTGATATTGGGCGGTTTCAGATAATAGGTGGACATATCCTTCCGTAGAATATTCCAGAATGCGATCCAGGCTTTCATTTTCCTTGGCTTTTCTCGTTTTTCAGTATGCCGGTTTCGAGTCCCGTAACCCTGAGGAAGACGTCTTCAAGAGAGGGCTTGATCTTACGGGCTTCAATAACTTCCACCTGCCGGTCCTTGAAAAATTGAATGAGCGCGGCGATGTCGATCGTTTCCTCGGAATAGACCCGCAGTTGGATTTCGGAAACGAACTCGACAGAAAGGAAGGGAAAGCTTTCTTCCACACTGGAAGCCAGGGAGCGGGTCCCGCCTTGCAGCCCGAACTGGATGACATTACGACCCTCAAAATCCCGCATGAGATTGGCGACGGCGTCAATCCGGACAATTGCGCCTTTGACGATAAAGGCGATGCGGTCGCACAGCCTTTCGGCTTCCTCAAGGTAATGGGTGGTCAAAAAGACCGTGCAGCCCGACCGGTTCAAGTCTTTGATCAATTGCCGGATCTGCCGGGCGCTGGCTACGTCGATGCCCGTGGTGGGTTCGTCGAGAAACAGAATCTTAGGCTGGTGGATCATGCCCGCGGCGATGGTCAATTTCCGTTTCATCCCCTTGGAGTAATGGGCGAAAGGTTTCCCGGCGGCCTCCGTCAGCCCGAATTCGTGCAGCAGTTCCTCGGCCCGGGAGAGGCGTTCATTTTTTCTCATCCCGTGGAGGGCGGCGCAGAAAGTCAGGTTGTCCAGTCCGCTCAGTTCAGGGTAAAGGTTGCTTTCATCCGGGACCACGCCCATGAGATGCTGGGCTTTTTTTATATCCGCGGTATAATCGACCCCGAAAAAAAGAATCCGGCCCGAAGACGGCCTGGCCAGGCCGGTCAACATATTGATGGCGGTGGTTTTGCCGGCGCCGTTGGGTCCGAGGAAACCAAAAATTTCACCGTCCATGACCTGAAAGTTGATTTGTTTTACCGCAGCGGTTTCGCCGAAATATTTGGTCAGGTTTTGGACTTCGATGCAAAAGGTTGAAGTCATTGCCATAAGCTTGTTTAAGGATTCAGTCGGGCTCGATTTGAATGCCGAGCATACGAACGCCCTGGTCCGTTTGCATGGAAATGACCGCCGGCGGGGTGATCAAACACTGGTGAGGCTCCAAACGGGCCTCGTCATCGTTGACTTTAACCGTCACCGCTCCTTCCAAAACGACGAATAAGACATGACTGGACATGTTGCAGTCAGAAAGTCCGTCGCCCGGCGGCAGACCAATGATTCTGGTTTTAAAACGGTCCGTCTAATGAAAGACGTTCTCGTTCCGCCGTTCGAAAGGATGAACTTCCATGGCTTTCGGATCACTGCTGTCCCATAAAGTTGAAAAAAAGCCAGAATCATGCTGTTTTATGCTACAAATTGTGCGGCAGCAGTGTCGCAGGTTTCCTTTAGCCGTTGCAGGCAAGCCATTGCCCGTTTCAAGCTGTCGGAGTGTCGAGCCGCCACATGGGGGCGCCACCGGGTCTCACCGAATTCGATGAGCCGCGACGAAAAAGCAGGGCCGATCGACCTGCCGCTGCCCGGACGTGGAACCATGTCTTCCCGTATATCTCGTCTTCGGGACTGGCGCGCCAGGTCTACCATGGTTCCCTTCGGATCGTTCAGGCTTTCGGGATCGACGGGGATTCTTTTGACGGCAACTCCCAAAAAGGACGCAATACTCTGACGATCCGCCAACAGCCAGGCTTCCATTTCACGCACTGCGATACGAAAACATAGAAATGGAGATGGATTGGGTAACCATTCCGTGCGCAAGGGCGGCGCACAATCGGGATCCCGATCAAGATCAACGACGACGATCCAGGGAGAGCGCCGGGCAGCATTGTTGTAACCGTTGATTTTTCTGCGGATGCTTTCCTTGCCGTTCTTTCCATGAACATCGCCCGGGATGGCGCCCACGTGCCGGATAAGCCGACGAACCACCGCCTCGTCCACGATTCCTTCAACCGCAGCAGTGATGACGACATCTATCGGCATCTCTCATAGATCTCCGAACAGCGTCAGTTGTTCGGCCTTCTCCGGTCGAGTCTTGGGAATCACCGCCTCGGACAGAGACACTCCACCCTTTAAAAGCTCGGGAATTTCGTCGAAACCACTGGCCGGAGTGATTTCGGTGCCCTCTGGACCCGGACGCAATAGAAACACCTCGTCAAGACCAATGCCTTCGTCCTGAATCAATTCCGGCGAATGGGTACTGAGAATGATCTGCCTTCCCGTCCGGCGCTGGACGCGGGCAAACATCTGCGGGAGGAAGCGAACCACCTCCGGATGCAACGAGAGTTCCGGCTCTTCGAGCAAAAGCGGACCACCGCTTTCCATCACTGCCCACAAAAGCCCCATCAGCCGCAGCGTGCCGTCCGAAAATTGTTCCTCCGTTTGCCATGCTCCCCGGGGTCGCCAATGGTCGTACTTGCCGCGCAAATGTGGAGTGCCGCGGGCATCGCGCTTTGGCTCAATCTCTTGAAGTTGCGGGACGGCCACGCGAAGTGCATCGCGAATCCTTCGCAATCGTACTTTCTGCGTGCGATCCGGAGTCTTGGCGATCTGTTCCAGAAAATCCCCACCATAGGGATCTTGCACACGACCCACCGACCGATCCGGCTCACGCACCAGCTGCGGAACGATGTGGAGGTATCGTATCGACTCGAAAAACCGAACCAGGTCTCTAAATTCCCGGTTGACGTTCACTTGTTCAAGATAGGTTTGAGTCATACGTTCCAGGTCTTCGCTATCCTCCTTATTGGGTCGCTCAAGCACGGGGGCTCCATTGCGGTTGACCTTCTCCTGTTTCACAATAGGCCGTCGCTGATTATCCTGAGTGAAGTGAAGTATGTACTCCCACGACGAGGAAGTTGCCTGACCTTCAACGGCCACCCGAATTTTGACCTCCGGGTTGCGACGCGCCGCCAGGCAACGAATGGCGCTCACACCACCTCGTCGGTTGACCGCCTCGCGAAAGCCGCCTCCCGGAGAGGCCAAATCGCGAAGAAAACGAAACACATCAAGGAAGTTGGACTTTCCCGAGGCATTCGGACCGACAAGAAAAACGCGACTCTGAAGCGCAACGTCTACTTCGAGAAAGTTTTTCCAGTTCTGCAGCGAAACCCCACTAAATTGCAGCGTTTCTCTACTTGCTTTACTCATAAGACCTCTTCAACCAAGTCTCCCTGGTGTGGCCAGCTGTCTTCGGCAACAACTGCGGCTATCCCATAAAGTTGAAAGAAAAAGACCAAAATTCTCTTAATAATACCATATTAATACATATTGGTGGGAGAGCAATGAGTTCGTATCAAAAACACGCACGCCGCCTCACCCCTTGGTCAAGGGAAAAGCCGGGCCTGGAAAAGGCCCGGCCGGGTAACTTGAAGGACTTTATCCTTGCTCCTGTTTTTCATCCTGGGGGGCAAGACAGGGGTGCTCCCGGACCTCGCCGTGACATTCCCGGATTTGCCGGGGGGTGCAGTCTTCAGGCCGGCCGATCAGGTGTTCTTGTTTTCGGCAGGAGCCTTTTGTGTCGCAACACATGGTCTTTCCTCCTTAGATTGGTTTGATGGTTCGGTCCAACAAGGCAAATGGAGCGGGGGCGGGGCCAAAAGTTCCGTGGCCGCTTCCCGCCACCGGGCCAGGGTGGTTTCATTAATTTGATAATGAACCCAGTAGCCTCGTTTTTCCGGCACAACCAGTCCCGCATGGCGTAGAATGCGCAGGTGCTGGGAGACCGCGGCCTGAGTCATGCCCAGGCGGGCGGCCAGGGCGTTGACACAAAGGGTTTGCCCTTTGAGTATCTGGACGATCCTGACCCGGGCTTCGACAGAGAGGCACTTGAATATTTTGGCTAGTTCTATTTCGTTGCGTGGCATAAAATTATATTAGTATTTGCGTATATACTAATACTGTTGACTTGCCTGGTCAAGAATTTATTCGAGGCATTATTCCGGCAGCGGTGAAGGGCCTGAGACGCCGGGAGGCGGCCCAAATTCTGGAGGCGGGACCGGACCGGTGGGTTCGTCGGTTTGGAAAAATTAGGGGTATTTTCTAGGTTAGTCAAGACAGGCGAACCGGGGCGGCCAGGGCGGCCTTCGATGGTGCCGAAAGTTACAGATCCATCCCCCGGTTGAAAAAAAAGACGGGTTGAGTTATGAAGCTAAGGAATATCGAGATCAGCAACGGACCGTCTTCTTAAGAATCGATTTCGCCCTGGAGGATAAACATGAAACCGGCGGAGTTATACAACAAGAAAAAGGTTGGGTTCACATGGCTGTGCTGCTGTCTGGGCCTGTTTTGTGCGGTCGGCTTGGCCGGGGCGGACGGCCAGGCCGGACCGGTCTTGACTCTGAAGGAATGTGTGAGTATGGCTTTAGAGAAGAATCCGGCCATGCTTTCGGCGGAAAAAGGTGTGGAAAAGGCCGAATGGCAGAAAAAACAGGCCCTGACCGGCTTTCTGCCCAAGTTCAGCGCCACCTATTCGTTCACCAGGCTGGATGAGGCGCCGACCATGAGTCTGCTGGGGCAGACGCTCATTCGCGGAACCAGGGACAACTGGTCTTTGGACGCCTCGGTGACTCAGCCGGTTTTCACCGGTTTTTCCCTGCTTTCCCAATACAAGCTGGCCGAGCTGGGCCTGGACGTAGCCGAAATCACCATGGTCAGGACCAGGATGGACTTGGTCCTTCAGGTCAAGGAAGCCTATTTCGGCGTCCTCCAGGCGGAAAAAAGCCTGGAAGTGGCCGAACAGTCGGTCAAGCAGCTTGAAGCCCATCTTGAGGTGGCCAAGAACTTTTTCGAGGTGGGCATGGTCCCCAAGATCGACGTGCTCCAGGCCGGGGTCAAGCTGGCTCAGGCCGTCCAGGACCGGACCGTGGCGGAAAACGCACTTAATTACGCCCGGGCCGCTTTGAACACCCTGTTGCGGCGGGAGATGGATACGCCGGTGGTCCTCGAGGACATCCTTTTATACAAGCCCTTTGACAAGGCTCTGTCCGAGTGCACCGGCCAGGCCCTTGAGTTGCGGCCCGAGATAAAAGCGGCCCGGCGCCAGATCGACATCACCGGACAGAACGTCCGCCTGGCCGAATCCGGTTATTACCCCAGTGTGGCCCTTAGTTACAACCAGACCCAGGCGGGCGACACCTGGACCGTGGACGGGGGTCCCTACCATGAAGCCCATTCGTGGAACGTCGTGGCCGTGGCTTCGTGGAATTTCTGGGAATGGGGCCGGACCCGGGACGAGGTCCAAGCCAGCCGGTCCGAAGTCTCCAAGGCCGAATACGCCCTGATTCAGGTCAATGACGCCGTAAGATTGGAAGTGAAAGAGAGCTATTTAAGTCTTGAAGCGGCCGGAAAGAACATCTTTGTGGCCCAAAAAGCCGTGGAACAGGCCCAGGAGAATTATCGGATGAGCGAGGAAAGGTATCGGGAACAAGTGGCCACTTCAACCGAGGTCATGGACGCGGAGACCCTTCTGAGCGCGGCCAGGTCCAATTATTACCGGACTTTGTATCAGTACAACCTGGCCTGGGCCGCCCTGGAGCGGGCCATGGGCCTGGACGGCGGCGGGAGGCTTTAACCGGAAACAAATTATCGACCAATGACATGGGCTGGTGCGATTTTTCGGGGGCTTCATCAGTTAACCAGCGGTTTAAGCAAGATTTTTGTTGCTTGGGCCTTCGGGGCTTGTTATGTTAAGTCGTGAGGCTTGACGTCGGTTCATGATCAAGATGTTCAATGTGACCAAGGTTTACCCGGGCGGACAAGCCGCCTTGGCCGGGGTCAGTCTGGAAGTGGACAAAGGCCGGTTCTTTTTTGTGGCCGGGCCGAGCGGGGCGGGCAAAACGACCCTGATCAGACTGATTCTTTGCGAGGAAAGGTTGACCGGGGGTCAGATTCTGGTCGACGGCCTGAATCTAAGACGTATTCCGGCCCGGCGTATTCCGGCCCTCCGCCGGAAGATCGGGGTGATTTTTCAAGATTTCAAACTGATTCCGACCAGGACGGTTTTTCAGAACGTGGCCTTGCGTTTGGAGATCGAGGGGGCCAAGCCCGGTTATATCGCCAAAAAGGTGCGGTATATCTTGAAGCGGGTCGGCTTGGAAGGCCGAGACCAGGCTTATCCTCTTCAGCTTTCCGGAGGCGAGCAGCAGCGGGTGGCCATCGCCCGGGCCATCGTCGGCGATCCCTTGATCATCCTGGCCGACGAACCCACGGGCAACTTGGACCTTGACTTGGCCATGAGCATCATCCGGCTGCTGGAAGAAATAAACCGGAACGGGGCTACGGTCATCACGGCCACCCACAATCAGGAGATTCTGGGGGAGACCCGTCATCCCATAGTATATTTGGATCGAGGACGGCGGGTTTCCTGAGCGGGGGGTTTTTGCACAGGCTGATTTACTTCATCCGGGTGGCCCTGAACAACATTTCCCAGAACCTCCTGGTCAATCTGGTCTCCACGGGGACTATTGCCATCGCCCTTTTGATATTGAGCGCTTTTTTTCTGGTTCAGGCCAACCTGGAGAACGTGATCCGGGCCACGGCTCAGGACCTCTCGGTCACGGTTTATTTAAAGGACGGGCTCAGCGCCGCCGCTCTGGAGCGCTTGCAGAAGGAGGCGGCCGGTCTGGCCGGGACGGCTTCTCTGCGATACGTCTCGAAAGAGGAAGCCCTGGCCGAATTGAAAAGCCGGTTGGGTGACCAGGGTGCCCTGCTCGATGGTCTGGAAGAGAACCCGCTGCCTTCGTCCTTTGAGTTGACTCTTAAACCTGAATTTGGGGACAAAGGAGCGGTTAAAGAAATCAGGAAGAAGCTCAAACAGTTGGAAGGCGTGGACGATGTGGTCTACGCCTGGGACTGGGCGGAAAAACTGGCGGTGTTCGTCGATTTCGTCAGGCTGGCCAGCCTGGTGGCGGGGGGACTTCTTTTTTTGGCCATCGTCTTCATCATTGCCAACACGATCAGGCTGACCGTCCTGGCTCGCCGGGAGGAACTTTACATCATGCGCCTGATGGGGGCTTCGGAAAGCTTCATTCGGATACCCTTCCTGATCGAGGGGGTGCTTCAGGGATTCTTCGGCGCCCTGGCCGCCTTGGCCGGCCTGCTGATCTTGTATTATGCCCTGGTGGCCCAGATCGAGCTTCCTTTCGGTCTGGCCCAGGTCAAGTTGACCTTTCTGCCTCCGTCCCTGTCCTGGTTTCTGGCGGTCTCCGGCGCGGTTCTGGGTTTTCTGGGCACCCTTGTCTCCTTGGGAAGATTCGCCAAATCATGAATCTTTGCAAGTCGGTCAAAATATGGTCTGTTCAGGCGCTGATCATCATTTTATCTATAGGAGTCGCTCATCCCAGCCAAGCCGCGTCGGCCCAAGGCGAGGAGCAGCGGGAGATCAAGGCGGCCGAAGCGGAAGAGCGTCTTATCCTGACCGAACTGGACGGCCTGGAGAAACAGATCAGCCAGGCTGAAGACCGGCTGGTGCGGATTGAAGGAGACATCAAGGCGGTCCGAACAGACTTGGTCCGGACGGAAGAAGAGGCGGGCAAAATCGAGCGCCGGGCGGTCAAATTAAAAAATTACCTGGGCCGAAGGCTGGCGGCGATCTATCGTCTCCGGGACGGGGGTCTGCTTCAGGTTCTACTGAGGGCCGACTCCGTGGGGGATATGTTTCATGCCTACCGTTACCTGCGGGCGGTGTTGGAGAGGGACCGGCGGGCCTTGGAGGAATATGGACAAAGACGGCGCGAACTGGCCGGACACGCCTCTCGGCTCAAGTCTGATCAGACTATGCTTTACCGTTTGATGACGGACATAAGGGCCGAGAAGGAGAAGCTGGAGGCGGCCCGGCGCAAGAAAACGGCCTTACTGGTGGAAGTTCATCAGCGCAAGGAGTTATACTTGGCTTTGGTTCGGTCCCGCGAGGAATCACGGGAGCGCTTTATCAAGGAAGTGATTATTAAGCCGGAAGAGGAAGTTGATCAGTCCGAACCGCCCTCGGAGGAGGGACGCCGGCCGGATTGGCCCGATTTCGTTGGTCTGAAGGGGCGCATCCCCCGGCCGGTTCAGGGAGAGATCACGGGCCGATTCGGGCGAAATCCCGGTCCTTTTAACACTTCCATTATTTGTCACGGCCTGGTCTTTCAGGCCGAACCCGGTGTGCCGGTCAAGGCCGTCCTCGACGGTCAGGTTCTATACCTGGGCTGGCTCAAAGGATATGGCAACATCATCATTTTGAATCACGGCCAACGATACTATACCTTGACCGGTGGGCTGGTCGGCCTGCGGCCTCGGGTCGGGCAATGGGTCCGGGAGGGTGAAGTTTTGGGCCGGGCGCCTCAAGGTGGCAATTCGACAAAAAAAGACATATACTTTGAAATCAGACACGCCGGCCAAGCGTTGGATCCGGCCCAATGGCTGGGAGACCGTCAGGCCGGGTGAGCCTATATTCAGGAGAATTTAAGAATGCAGATCAGCAAGAAAATGGGGAAATTTCTGGCGGCCTTGACCTTAGCGGCCCTGATGGCCGTCCCGGTCTCGAGCTGGGCGGTCGACCAGGATGAGACTTACACCAAGATCAAGATTTTCAGCCTGGTTCTTCATGAGATTCAGGACAAGTACGTCGAAGATCAGGAAGCCAAGGACCTGATTTACGGGGCTATCAAGGGCATGGTCCAGACGCTGGACCCCCATTCTTCATTTTTGACCCCTGAAGAACTCAAGGATTTCCAGATCGAGACCCGTGGGAGTTTCACCGGCGTGGGTATTGAAATCACCCTCAAGGACGGGGTGCTGACCGTGGTTTCGCCCATCGAAGATACGCCGGCCTTCAAGGCCGGGGTTCAGGCCGGGGACAAGATCGTCAAGATAGACGGTAAATCGACCAAGAACATGACCCTGATGGACGCGGTCCGCAGCATCCGCGGTCCCCAGGGCACCCCCGTGGTTCTGACCCTGTCCAGGGAGGACGAAAAAGAATTGATCGAGGTTTCGATCGTCCGGAACGTCATTCCCTTGCGGAGCGTCCGGCAAGAAGAGATCGAGCCCGGCTACGGTTATTTGAGGATCAGTAACTTCCAGGGCGACACGGCCATGAAGACCCGCGAAGCCCTGGAAGCCCTCCAGGCCGGACCCAGGACCTTGAAAGGCCTTATTTTAGACCTCAGGAATAATCCGGGCGGCCTGCTGGACCAGTCCGTCCAGGTCTCCGACTTGTTCCTCAAAGACGGGGTGATTGTTTACACCAAAGGCAAGATCGAGGACCAGAACATGGAGTTTCAGGCCCATAAGGACTTGGTGGCCAAAAATTATCCGGTCGTCGTCTTGGTTAATGAAGGCAGTGCCAGCGCTTCGGAAATCGTGGCCGGGGCCCTCCAGGACCAGAAGAGAGCGCTTTTGGTCGGGGCCAAGACTTTCGGCAAGGGCTCGGTCCAGACCATCATCCCCTTGCCTGACGGCTCGGGTCTCCGATTGACCACGGCCCGTTATTACACCCCTTCCGGCCGGTCGATCCAGGCCACGGGCATAGAACCGGATGTGGTCGTCCCCAGCCGCTTCGGTCAGGAGAGGAAGGTCATCCGGGAGAAAGACTTGGAACAGCATCTGCACGGGGAGAACGAGGTCCAGGACGAAGAATCGGCGGAAGCCACGAGCAGAAAGGAGAAAGAAATCAAAGGTCCCGCCGAGATAAAAGAACCGAAAAGGCCCGAGGAAATGACTTTGGAGGAGCGTCTGGCCGCCGACCCTCAACTGAAAAAAGCTTTGGAAATGTTGAAAACGGGACAGGTGACGGCCCTGTTGAAAGCAGCCAAGAAAGCTGACTGATGGCCGCCCGTTCCAAGGGGGGCCGGACCAGGACCAAGTCCCCGGATTCGAAAAAAGCGGGAAGCAAAAAAAAATCCTCGGCCCCATCAGCCAAGTCCAAGGAGAGAAAAAAGAAAAAGGAGGGGTTGGGGGCCGATAAAAAACCTTATCTTCTGGGGCTGAGCCTGGGACTGTTGATCGGGTGTCTGGGCGCGGTCCTGGTTTTGTATGTGCCGCGGGCCGTCAGGTCTCCGGCGGCCCCGAAAACAGAGACGGTTAAAGCCGGCCCGGCCCGTCAAACCCCCTTAGACCCGTCAGAGCCCATTAAAATCATTTACGAAGAGAACCGGGTCCTGGAACGCC
>Ga0209270_1004091_pt1 | contig 11581 bp, 12 predicted proteins | sample MTBAKSrepl1MetaG_FD_187456 | JGI IMG/M metagenome (GOLD analysis project Ga0209270, IMG submission 187456) | Enrichment culture microbial communities from Arthur Kill intertidal strait, New Jersey, USA, that are MTBE-degrading - MTBE-AKS1... | ecosystem: Environmental > Aquatic > Marine >...
TCTTTGATAAGCCTTGTTACCATGATGATCTTTCTCCCTTGATGTACTTTTTGGCATCTGTGCCTTTCCAGATATTTTTATGGAGGCCTTTCAGTCTTTTGCTGTAGTTTGCCGGTTTTACCTTCAAGATAACTCTGTCGCCTTCCACATCCACAATCAGTTCATCTCCTTCGGATATGCCGATTGTCTCCCTTATCTCTTTGGGTATTACAATCTGGCTTTTTTTACCAACCTTTGTCGTTATTATCATGAGTTCCTCCTATTTCCTGCCTAATAGTAGGAATTATACTATATTAGTAGGAAAATAGCAAATATGAAATACTTAAATATAATTTTCATACTAAAATGATGCAGCACATCAATCTTTTGCGGTAGCATCCTTTAGCCTGCAATCGGTATTTATAGCGAACGCTGTTTATATGGTCATAATCACGAAGATACACACCCTTCATCCACCAAACAGGAGGCTGAATAATGGGTTAGGTAGCCGCAACCTTCAGGTTGCGTTCTGTTAGCGCGGGCTACCTTGTGGACTGAACACGCAGGCTGAAGCCTGTGGCTACCATTCTACTATTTTGGCATTTGGATTTTGTCATTTGAGGTTTTTGCACGTTGGATATTTTCATGGTTCTTAGCGTTAGCGCAGGCTAAAGGTTGTGCGGCTACAACTCTCGGGACTGAACACGCAGGCTAAAGCCTGCGGCTACATAAAAGGGAAAAAAAGTATTCCACAGGGTAAACCTTTTTCATTTTTGCGGGTCTAAATATATAAAAAGTGAATTCACCGTGGTCCAGCCACAGGGAGACCCCAGTAGATAATGGAAGATACAAGCCTTGTAGAACGATACCGTAATGGTGACAGTGGAGCGATAGAGGAGCTTGTCGTGAAATATCAGAAGCAGGTTTACGCTTTTGTTTACAGGATAATCAATGACCCTGAGGAGGCCAAGGACTTGACACAGAAGACTTTTTTAAAGTTGTTCAATGCGATCGGGAGTTTCAGGAACGAGGCGTCATTCAAGACATGGCTATACCGGATAGCAATTAATACGAGTCTCAGTCACTTCAGGCAGAACAGGCATAGAGCAGGGGAATCGGAGCTTCAGGAAACGATTATAGGAAGCGAGGCCGGTGCATTGTCACTGGTTATAGAAAAAGAGAGGACGGATTACCTGAAAAAGGCCCTGGAGGAACTCCCTGAAAGGCAAAGGCTTGCAGTCATTCTCAGGGCATATGAAGGACTGAGCTGTAAAGAGACTGCCGAAGTCATGGGATGCTCGGAAGGAACGGTAAAGGCCCATTACCATGCAGCCGTAAAAGGCCTGAAACATATTTTAAAGGAGAGGGGTTATGATTTTTAGGCATGATGAGATAAGGGAGATGTTCCCGGAATATCTGAGAGGCGCTCTGTCTGAGGACATGATGAATGCCGTCGGGTTTCATATCAGGGACTGCCCGGCATGCAGGTCTGAACTCTCGATGATGTCCGGGCTTGTTTCCATTGATGCACCTGACCCGGGGGATCTCTATTGGGCAACCCTCCCCCGGAAAGTGGCCGGACTGGTCAAAGGGAGTAAGGAACATCGTTTCCCGTTGAAATCATTGTTTTTTAAATTCATACCCGCTGCGGCAGCTCTTGCGGTTTTACTTGTGCTGCTTCTCACAGGCACAGCGAGAGACAGGGAATATGAGCTGCATACCTCCATCAGTGACCCTTCCAGGGTTACATATCTTAAGCATGGCGATTTAACTGATGAAGATATATATGTACTCGCAGAAGAAACAGAAGGCGGCTCATTTTATTCGGAGCCTGAAGATATCCTTGAAGATTCCTATTACGGGGAATTTGCTTCTCTGAGCTCAGGGGAGATGGAAAGCCTCTATGAGGTATTAAAAACAGAACAGACAAAAGGAGGTTTGTTATGAGAAAGCATGTCGCAACAATTCTGTTATTCTTGTTTGTCATGTGTGGTTTTACTGCACAGGGTTTTGCAGAAACGCAGGAGTATTCGGATAAACCGCCGACAAAGCAGCAGAGAGAAAGGGTTAGAAAAAGAATCGAGACACTGAAGATGTGGAAACTGACCGGGGCACTTGATCTCGATGAGGCTACTTCTGAAAAGGTTTTCCCGATCCTGAACAAATATGACAAGAGGAAGGCCGAGATACACCAGAACCTCAGAGAAGGGACGAGATCCCTGAAGCAGTCTTTGAGTGAAAACAGGACAGAAGGATTACAAAATATCCTTGCCGATCTTGAGGAAAATCACAAGGCACTTCAGAGCATCAATAATGAGGAGTGGGCTGAGATGAAAAAGGTCCTTACCATAGAGCAGCAGGCAAGGTTTATCCTTTTCCGGCAGGAGTTTGACCGGGAAGTCCACAGGCTTATCACAGATGCAAAGGACGGGCGGCGTGGAAGACCCGGCAAAGCCGGCAAGGCCAGAGGCCCAGGGCTGTAAGAATGTAGCCGCAGGCTTAAGTCCTGTGGAATATCTTTTCTTTTGTTTATTCCACGGGGCAGCCTGCGATTATGAAAACTTCAAACTTCAAAGGAGGAAAACGATGAAAAAGACAATAGGGATAATTTTACTGAGCGTATTTGTCGTAATCCTGTCGGCAAGCTTTGTTATTGCAGGCAATATGTATGCCCCGCAGATTAAGAACAGGATGGTAACCCAGCAGAAGAGGATTGACAGTGGGATCGCACCGGGATGCCTTGCCCGCGCAGAGGTTCGGAAATCAAGGTGCTACATGAACCGTATCAAGGCTGAAGGGCCGGGGTTCAGGGCTGATTGTTATTTGATGAAAAGGGAAAGAGCACGAGTTCATCGGATGCCCGACAATAACAGCGGGAAAATATATTGCAAGAGATACAGCGCTTTTGGAGGATTGTATTAACCCAAAAAAATGTAATTGATGTTTGGGTGTTATCCATATCTTATAACCCCACCTTTACCTCCCCTTAAGTTAAGGGGAGGATGGGAGGGGTTATTCAGATTGCAGAATTAAAAGTTTTACTGAGAAATGAGCAGGGAAAATATATTACGCCTGCGGTTACCTGCAAAGAGTAGCCGCAGGCATAAGCCTGAGCGAGACAGAACGCAGCCTAAAGGTTGCGGCTACCCCAAAAAGAGGAACTGAACGCTTGGCTTGTTTGCTTTTGTAGCCGCAGGCTTTAGCCTGCGTTGAGTTAGATGGTCCCTCTCAATACATCCTCAAGATTGCATCCTATGGAGCCTTTAAACGGATATTCCTTCCACGATGTCACCAGTCCTTTTCGTACTGGATTATCGAGAATATATTTCACTTGACTCGCTATATCTTCATGTGACCTTATGACGTGGTCATAAAAATCTTTCTGCCATTTTATTCCAATAGTGTTTTTTAACATCCAGAATCCTGTTTCTTGTTTGTAACTCACTATGGCTTTCCATATGTCAGAATTACTCTTTTTACCAGTCACTATCAAATGCTGATGGTTGGGCATGAAACAATAAACAGGAACAATACAATTTCTTTTCATGGTAGTCGAAGTGAGCATTTGTGTAAAAGAATGTACCATTTCATTATCTGTGAATGCTTGAATACTTTCTTTCAAGCACAACGTAAAGGCAACAGATACTTCACCTTTGTAAAATTCTTTGGGCAATCTGTGGAATTTTTCTCTTATTTTCATAGTTCTTCACGCAGGCTAAAGCCTGCGGCTACACAAAATAATTCATTTCAGTAATGTTCTATGCTCCATGATGCAAGGTTCGTTAGGTAGCCGCAACCTTTAGGTTGCGTTCTGTTAGTACAGGATACCCTTTGGACTAAACACGCAGGCTAAAGCCTGCGGCTACATAAAATGGCTGCAAGAAATATTCACGCAGGCTAAAGCCTGCGGCTACATAAAATGGCTGCAAGAAATATTCACGCAGGCTAAAGCCTGCGGCTACTATTTTAATATTTTGGCATTTGGATTTTGTCATTTGAGCTTTCTTACGATGAGCCATGAGCTATGAGCTATTTTTATGGAGCGCTTCCCTGTACTCTTCCCATAGCGCTTCCTTTTCAATACCCATGTCGATAAAATCCCATGGCAGTATCTCGTTGAAATCTTTTTTCCTTGAGATGTAGAAGTCACTGTTTAGCCCGGACGCATCGACTGCCTTCGTCCATTCACTTATCACGGACATCGTTTCAATGACCTTTGAAACCCTCCTGTCGCCCATGGAGAACAGCCCCTGCATATATGCATACTTTGGAACGTCGTGGAACACCCTGATGCCCTTTACAGGCTGAAGAGCCTTCTTTATCATCTTCAGCCTCTCTTTGACTGCTGAAAGAGACTCCATCGGATGCCACTGGAAAGGAGTGAACGGTTTCGGGACAAAGGTGCTGATGCTGAGCGTCACAGAACCTTTCTGACTCATATCCCGTATTTTTTTTATGAGGTCAATGATGCCGCATATATCCTCCTCAGTTTCCGTAGGAAGCCCGACCATGAAATATAGCCGCAGGTTCTCTATATCAGATGAAAAAAGGAGTTCCGATGTATAAAGGATGTCCTCTTCTGTAATTTTTTTATTGATGACCTTCCTCAGCCGTTCGGTGCCGGCCTCAGGTGCAATGGAGACACTCCTGCGGTCTTTCATGAAACGCACTAATTCAGCAGTTTTCCTGCCTGCCCTCAGGGATGTAATTGAAAAATCAACTTCCGGATTTCCTAAAACGTCCTTGATATAAGGATAGTCCGAAAGAGAAGGTGCTATGAGGCCGACCCTCTTTGTGAGGGAAAGTGCGTTTTCAATCTCCTCATGGACTGCGTGTAATTCTTTTTTCCTTGGGGGGCTGTATATCTTGCCTGCAACGCAAAACCGGCAGTTCCAGGGACATCCCCTCATTGCCTCGATAAGGTACATTCCGGAGAATTCTGTTTCAGGAGTTATGATAGACGTTGAAACGTTTGTCCCTGAAATATCTTTCAGGAAGCGCCGTTTTATAACTTCCGGTGCATTTTCCAATAAAGGATGCCTGCCGGATATTTTTCCATCCTCCCCGTATGTAATCCGGTAGAATTCCGGCACGTACAGACCCTGTACGGAAAGAGATCCTTTCAGAACCTCAGACCTGTCTCCCGATGACCTGTAGACATCAAGGAATTCAGGGAGCATCTCGTCAGCCTCACCGATAAAGCAGATGTCGAAAAACCCGGCCAGCGGCTCAGGGTTGTAGAAGGCACAGACGCCGCCCATCATGACCAATGGATGGTGTGAAGCCCTGTCTGTGCTTTTAAAAGGAAGCCTTGAAAGTTCAAGGATTTTTACTATGTTGGGGTAATCGTTTTCAAAAGATACGGAAAATGCAATGATGTCAAAGCGGTTGAGCGGCCTCTTTGATTCCATCGAAAAAAGTTCAGTGCCGGTTCTGACATGTTCATCAAGGTCTTTATCTTCAGGCAGGAAGGCCCTCTCGCAGACAACGTCATTCATGCTGTTCAGAAGCCCGTAGATCCCCTGGAATCCAAGGTTGGACATGCCGACATGGTAGGTGTTCGGATAGACAAGGGCAATGTTGATCCTGCCCCCCGGGTCTTTGTAAACAGTGCCCCGCTCTTTGGACAGCAGCCTGTCAGCCCTTTCAATAAGCTTACGGTTCATGGGATCAGAGTATTATATTAACAGTCTAAAAATAATAAATACATGATTTGCAAAATCCCTCTTCTACTCCTCTACGTGAATAGCGCATAGCCGCAGGCTCTATTTAAGAAAATATTTGTAATTATTTATATAAGTATTTATTTAATCAGAGAATTCCTCGAAGCTCAGCTTTGGGGTGTCCAATTATGCCCTCCCCCTTGAGGGGGGAGGGTTAGGGAGAGGGTGTTTGATGAAAGATATTTTCAACACCCTCCCCTTAGTCCCCTCCGTCTCCGCACACAGGCGGATTCGCTCGCCGCGGCGAGTCGCCTGAGGAGACCGGGGCGAAAAGGGAGGGGAGATTTCAGAATACTCCGCCGCAGAGACGGCGGAGAGGTTTATTTATAAGTTTTTATTTAATAAACAATAAACTTTTATTATGAATAATACAATTAGTAGTAAAAAATCTTACAAAAAACCTGTTAAATACTTGACATGTTTAAATTTCCATAATAAAATTTAAAGTTAAGGGGTAATAATACATATATCCTTTGAGTCAAGAGTTCAAAAACATTTAAAGGGGGTGATGTGTCTAAACAAATTTTGAAGTACGTTTGTTTAGTAGCAAAAGTTGCGAGTAAATTTGAAAAAAGGAGGGAATTAAAGACATGCGTGAATTAATCGACAGACTCAACCTGCTGATCATCAGGGCATTCTCTGCACTGAAGAGTGAAAAAGGTCAGGCACTCGTTGAGTATGCATTGCTCGTTGTTCTCATTGCAATTGTTGTTTACCTCATGGTAAAAGGAACCGGACGCCAGGTAAACTGTGTCTGGAGCACTATCAACAGCGCATTGGGTGACACCTAAAATGGGCTTGAATTGTTAAGCCTGTAATTTTTTAAATGTTATCCGGCCACTAAAAGGCCGGATAACATATTTTTTTATCTATAAGGAATATATGAAAATTTTAAAACAACATAATGGCCAGACATTAATTGAAACCGCATTAATACTTTTTATATTACTGCTCATCGTTTTAGGATTAGTTGAATTCGCACGTGCCTGGTATACGAAGAGTTCAATGAAGAACGCTGCAAGGGCTGGTGCGAGAGCAGCCGTTGTTACAAGTGGCATAGTTGACGAAGTAGACAGGGAAAAAACTTCTACTCCTGATCCGGCTACATGTGGAACCCTTACTGGAAATGATAGGGTTTATTGTTATATCTGGATTTCGCCCGGTATAAAAAATGGAACTAAAGCGACTATTGAAATTACAGACACAAGCGGAGATGGAACAATTCCTAATGCTGATGATACAGTCAGAGTAATTGTTTCAGTTTATTTCGACTTCATAGTTGGCGGCAGCTCATCTTTCTGGCCGTGGAGTGATCAGACCTTTACCACCGATGCCACAATGAGATATGAATAAAAACGATCTTTATATCGGTTATTATAATTGAGCAATAACACTGCATTTAATCCGCAGAAAGCCATGAATTTATATAAATATTTTTATACCCCACACTTTCTGTTGTGGGGTTTTCTTTCGCTCCCGTTTTGGAAAAGGGGAGGAACGGAGGATTTTAAAACTTAATATAGTATTGTTTTCCCTCCCTTTGAAAAGGGAGGACGGGAGGGATTTTTAAATAAATATTGGATTATGAAAGTTTTTTTAGTATACTTATATCGTCTTAAAACTATAGATTTAACAACTCAAATTCTATATATTTTTTATAGGAACTTTAAGGATTAAAAAAGGGGGGCAATTATGGCAGCAAAACCAAGGGCTGTTGTTATTGTAGGCATACTTGCTGTAGTTATTGCAGCAGCCGCAGCATACTTCCTTTACGATTACCTGAGAATGCAGGAGAAACGCGTAACAGAGGCTGTGGCTACCGAAGACATCGTTGTGGCAGATAAAGAGATCCGCATGGGCAGCACTATTGAGGGCGGTCAATTAAAGACAGCCGGCTGGCCCAAGGCCAACACGCCACAGGGTGCAATAAGAACAAAAGAAGCTGCGGTCGGAAGGATTGCTCTCCAGACAATAGTTCCCGGAGATGCGGTCACAGAGTCCAAGCTCGTTCCAAAGGAGGGCCCTGCCGGTATAATGACATACAGGATACCTGAGGGGCACAGGGCAATGACTGTGGCTGTCGACCAGGTAGCAGGTGTTGCGGGTTTTTTAAACCCGGGCAACATGGTGGATGTTGTTTTAACAACAACGCCTCCGGGAAAAGATCAGACACTCAGTAAAATTGTGCTGCAGAATGTCCCCATCCTTGCAATCGGCCAGATAGTAGAGCAGAAGGGCGGAGAACCGGTCGTTGTCCCGACTGTTACCATGGACGTTACGCCTGAAGACGCTGAAAAACTTGCTATAGCAGGCTCGCAGGGAAGACTCCAGCTTGTCCTGAGAAGGCTGGGCGACAAGGAAGAGGCGAAGACCGCAGGTGCAACGGTCACAAAGGTCCTCAGCGGTGCACAATATAAGGAAGTAAGACCAAGGGTAGTCAAAAGGGCCACTGCCGTTGGAGTGAAACAGGGAGAAAAGCCTGTGCAGGCCGTCGTCGTCTCTGTTGATGTGCTGCGCGGCGGAAAGAAGGAAACACAGAAATTTACAATTCAGTGATTAAAAAATGATTGCAGGTAATAGATATTGGATAAGTGGTCTTATTTCTAAGGAGGGGTTATGAGATATAAAAAGTTGCTGTTCTTATCAACAGTCATCATTGTTTTATTTTTAGCATCTGTATCTTTTGCAGCAATTCCCATAGACGTGACCGTTGGAAAAGAGACTATCCTTAATCTCAAGGAGCCGAGCAAACGGGTTTCGATCGCAGACCCCAAGGTTGCGGAAGTGATTGTTATTTCCCCTACCGAGGTTGTTATAAACGGCAAGAAGCCGGGTGTGACAAGCCTTATTGTCTGGGATGCGGAAGGAAAGGCGACATTTTTTGATGTCATTGTCTATCACGAGCGCTCCGTTGAATTTCAAATGGAAAAGATAGCCTCGCTTGAAGAAAAGATAAAGTCGGTAGCACCCGATGCTGATGTAAAGGCAGAGTTTGCAGGCGATACCCTTATCCTTAACGGCACGGCCAAGAACAGGCAGGTAATAGATAAGATCGAAAAGATCGCCATGCTCTATGCGACAAAGGGATGTGACGGTATCTCAAGAAGCAGTTCACTCCCGCGCACCAGTGAAGAGACAAAAAAAGAAGCTAACGAACAGGAAAAAATAGATAAGGGTCAGGGAGTATTTTCCGTTAATTTGGAGCAGACGGCAATGCAGCAGGCTGCAAAGCCTGAAGCAGAGGTGTTGTGTGTATTGAATCTTGTCACAATCCCCGAGGCCCAGCAGGTTGTCCTTGAGGTAATCGTGGCCCAGATCAGGAAGACAAAATTGAAGGAACTGGGGATAAGCTTCGTTGCAAAGGGTATACAGGACAACGCGGAGGTTACATTCCCGGGTCTCTTCACTTCACCATCAGGCAGTATTGGTGGGGGTCCCGGTTTAGACGTTACACCGGGGATAGGGAGTTTAGATCTTGGTATTACATCTCCCCAGATTGGATTTGCCCATTTCCCGAGCGGCATAGGTGTTATCCTGAGGGCATTGCAGGGAAAGGGATACGGCAAGATACTTGCAGAGCCCAACCTCGTTGTGAGGAGCGGTGAGAAGGGGAATTTCCATGTCGGCACAAGAGTCCCCGTACAGACAGTATACGGCATCGGAGCATCGGCAACGCCTTCGATAGCGTATGAGGAAGTAGGGATCAGGCTGAATTTTGCTCCTGAGGTGCTTGAGACCGGTGCAATAAGACTGAAAATAGACCCTGCTGAAGTGAGCAGTATCGTCCGGTATGTACAGTTCCTGGGGATTGTTGCCCCTGAGATAGACACGAGGACCGTGAAAACAAGCGTTGACCTGAGGGAAGGAGAAAGCCTCGTACTTGCAGGTCTCCTCTCGGAAGAAATGAGAAAGAGTATTAATAAGGTGCCGGTGCTCGGCGATATCCCGATATTAGGTGCCCTGTTCAGGAGCACAGATGATGAGCTTGAACAAAATGAGCTGGCCTTTTTTATAACGCCGAAGCTCGTAAAGCCGTTTGAACCGGGTTTCATGCCCGAGCTTCCGACGGATAACAGGCCAACTCCCGACGAAGAGAAAGAGTTTGAGTGGATTCCGATGCCAAGAGCAGCAGGTAAGTAAAAGCTCATAGCTCATAGCTCGTAGCTCATAAAGGTTGCGGCTACAACTGATAATACATTCGCATAGGCTGTCATTCCGGCTCGTCCGGAATCCTTCCTGCTTTTTGAAAAAGGATTCCCGACGCATCCGCCATACGCAAGGCGGACTTGCGGGAATGACATGAGTTATTATTTATGACGTTATATAAAACGAGGTAAGAGAGATGAAAAGGTTTTTTAAATATTATAATGAACACAAGGGCATGTCACTTGTCTGGATCACACTGCTACTGGCAGTCCTCTTATTTTTTGCTGCTACGGCTATAGACATCGGATATATGTACTATGTGAAAAACCAGCTTACGGTTGCAGCCGATGCATCATCCTTGGCAGGAGTGGTAGAGATTACAGATCCCAATGATCTTACTCAATCAAATGCGAGAGCGAAAGCTATAGAATTTGCAGCAAAAAATACTGCTGCCGGGATTCCAGTCGAAATAATAACTGATAATTCTAACACGCTTGGTGATGATAATGATATAACAGTTGGAAACTGGGACCCAACACGAGTTCCACCATACATCGCTGGACAAATACCTGTAAACGCAATAGAAGTACGGCCTCAAAGGGTGCAAGGATTGTCAGGAACCAGAGGTGATGTAAAAGTTTTTGTGGGTCAAATTTTCAGAGTTATAGGAATTAATTGGGGCTATCTGAGTGCGAGGGCAAGGGCGGTTGCAGCCCCAAAGCCTTTAGCTACACCTGGGATTCTTCTTTGTACACCATCTTGTGACTTTACTAGCTTTCCCAAAAATTTAATAATACAGTCAGACCCATCAGGTACCCCAATAGACGATGGTATGGCTTGGACCGCATTTTCTAATCTGCAAGCACCAAATATAGGTGCAAATGGCGATGTAGTTGACTATATATGGAGTAGAAAACAACCACCGCCCTTATGTGGTCTATGTATAACTACTAATAATGGAGTTGGTGTAGCAATAAATGAACTTAAAGATGCATTTGAGAGTACAACTTATCGCAAAGAAGATAAGGATTTGGACAACGATGGAAATGTTATCAGATGGAAAGTTGCTGTGCCAATTTTGGATAGAAGTTGTGATAACCCATGTCTACCATGTGATTGTAACAATCCAGATCCAATGTGTTGTTCTGGTTGTCCTGGTGATAATACTAATAATTGTTGTGCTTGCCCTCCTGGAGGGCAAGGAAATACTAACGAAAGATACCATATTGAACAAATAGCAGAAGTACATATAATATCTGTTAACACAACAGGCAGTGAGAAGGGAATAACTATAGATTATATAAATTGTTTTGGTTGCCCTACTTTTATTCCATCTGGTGGGAATGTGGCGTTGGTGGAATAATTTTAGAAAATATATTATGACCACACAACGATAGATGCAAAAGGAGCGTTAACAAAGGAACAATGGCACAGAACATCACGGCGTTATGATTGACAGCGAGATGGAGGATAAAATGTCATTGCGGAAAAGGACGGGATTGCGGAGCCTGTTCCCTCGCTTCACTCGGAACAGGCTCCGCAATCCCGTTTCAAGCAATTAACCATATAACAATTTTATGTTGAGGCTTATACACATGTAAAAGAACGGTTAATTGAAAGAGGTGCAACTGAAGGTGAGGTTATTGAGACAGTTAAAAAAGGCGAAACTTTTCCTGCAAAATTTGGGCGTACCGGATTCAGAAGAAATTTCTCTTTTAATGGAACATGGCGAG
>Ga0209270_1004099_pt1 | contig 11563 bp, 9 predicted proteins | sample MTBAKSrepl1MetaG_FD_187456 | JGI IMG/M metagenome (GOLD analysis project Ga0209270, IMG submission 187456) | Enrichment culture microbial communities from Arthur Kill intertidal strait, New Jersey, USA, that are MTBE-degrading - MTBE-AKS1... | ecosystem: Environmental > Aquatic > Marine >...
TCGGTGGCCGCATCGAACACCCCGGCAATTGCAAAGGAGGCTTGCGACAGATCTGGCCGAAACAGGGAAAGATACGCGGTCCCTTTGCTTTCCACGATGCGCTTGATCGACCGGCCGACCAGGACCCTGCCTGTCGATCCAGGCTCCGGCACCTCCCCCTCGGCCAGGGTCAGATTGAGCTTTTCCCCCAGCGGCATCCGTTCCAGGTCGACGCCGATCACCGTCAAATTGGCGCCGGTCACCTCGTCGAAATAATACCCCCATATCCGGGGCACAACCTCCCGCACCCCGTGAATCCCGGCGATCTGTCCGCCGTAGTCCAGGGGCACCTCCGTCTGCCGGCCGGCGGAAAGGCGCTGGACGGTTATTTCCGGGGCACTGCGGAGGGAATCAAGGGCGGTTTCGGTCAGGGCCCCGGTGACAAACTGAAAGGAGGCCACCAGAAATATAACTCCAGCAAACACGATGAGTACACTGCCATTTCTCGACCGGCGGCGCCACAGCGAGGACAGGGTGTAGTCGAGGATGTTCAGGTGTTTGGTCAGCGCCCCCTTCATTCCCTCTTCTCCCTTATGGCCCGGGAAATAGGAGGGGCCCAGAAGGAACCCGTCGGAAAATGCTCAATGGCGCCGGGATGATCCATGAAGGGCACGACGGCGTCACTGGCCGCCGGGTGCCTGGTATACCTGGCCTCGGTGGCGATGCACAGATCGCTGAGCCCGAGGGCCGCCGTGGCGATCTGCCGCAGTCCGGATCGGGCCTCGTATTCGGTCAAGCGATGGCGGTAATGACTGTACAGGACGGCATGAACCGCCGCCAGGCAGGCCAGCAGCAACAGCAGGACGTGCAGCGGCCGGCCGGGAACTTTGTCAGATACCGGGCTCACTTGACTCCATGATGCATCCTGGCGCCGGCCCGCAGGGATTGGACCAGGTCGTCGGTCACTTCATCGAAAACGAGAATTTTCTCCCCCTTGTGATCCTGCTTGAAATTCTCGGCGGCATCCCGGCTGGCGAAGGGAATGAACTCCTTGCCCATGGGGCCGTACACATCGCTGCCGATGACGTAAAACGCCTGCCGGCCGTCTATCCACGACAGGGTGTAATAGTCCTTTACCCAGATCTCCCGTATATCGCTCCCCGCCGCCTTGCCGTACTTTTCCGGATGGAAATGGAACACCAGCAGGTCCTTGACCCCGTCGAAAAACAGGACCTCGCCGTCGGCAAGGCGGATCTGGGCGAGCCAGTTTTCATATTTGGCCACAAACATGCCGCATACCGGACAGCGGGTGTCCCCGGCGACTTCATCCTGCGGCGCGGCCTGAATGGGAGCCGCGTGAAAAAGGAGCAGGATGATAAAAAGCGTCATCATCGCATACATCTTGATACCGTTCATTGCACATCCTCCCGATCAGGTATCCGCCGGGGCGGCTGTTCCTTGGTTGCGGCCTCTCGGCCGGAGACGATTCAGTCGAAATACGGCTCCAGCAATGCCTGCAGTTCCTGTTCACTCACCCCGCCGAGAATGGCCGCCACAATTGTATGTTCCGGACTGAGGACAATGGTCTGGGGCAGTGCCCTGACCTTGTACCTGGCGGCGACGTCGCCCCCCGGGTCCCGAAGGGTGGGAAAAGTCAGGGCCAGGCTGTCGGCAAAAGCTTCAAGGACCGCAGGGTCTGCCCCCATTGATTCTATGTACAGCATGCCGAGTCCCTGCCCCCCGTACTTCGCATACATCTGTTTGAAAGCCGGGGTGTCGGCCCGGCAGAACTTGCAGTCGATGAGAATAAAACGCAGTACGACCGGTGCCCCCCGGTAATCCGACAGGCTGACCGGATTGCCGTCAAGATCCCGCAGGGTGAATTGCGGCGCGCTGTCCCCGATCTGGACCGGCGGCTGCTTTTCCTGCCCGCAGGCGGCCAGCAGCACAATAATCATGAGCAGGACAAAAATGGGCGGCCGCCGTCTGCCCGGAACCTCCCCCGCCGCGCCGGCAAAGTCACGCATCAACGGTAGCCCTCTCGCTCAGCACCCCCTGCCTCATCTCCAGAATCCTTGCATTTTTCTGGGTCTGGGCGAGATGAACATTGTGGGTGACGACGACAAACGTTGTCCCCGCCCGGTTAAATTCACTGAAAACCTTGAGGATGTCCCGTTCCGTTTCCTCATCAAGGTCTCCTGTGGGCTCATCGGCGAGGATGATGTCCGGCTGATTGATGAAGGCCCTGGCAATGGCTATGCGTCGCTGCTGCCCGCCGGAAAGCTGGGACGGAAATGAATTCGCTTTGTCCCCGAGGCCGACAAGGTGAAGAATTTCAACAGCCCTCTGATGATTTCCCCGGGGAGTCCTGCCGAAGGTCAGCGGCAGCAGGACATTCTCCAGGGCCGTCAGGGTCGGGATAAGGCTGGCGAATTGAAAGATGAAGCCGATGGTACTGTTGCGCATATCGGACAGAGCTTCATCGGACTGGCGCCAGTTCTCCACGCCGTTGATCAGGACCTCGCCGCTGTCCGGCCTGGTCAGACCGCCGATAAGGCTCAGCAAGGTGGTCTTGCCGGAACCGGAATGGCCGAGTATGACAACAAATTCCCCCCGGTCGACGCTCAGGGAAACATTATCCACCGCGGTGGTCCTGATGTTGGCGGAGATATATTCCTTTTTCAAATTACGGCACTCAATCAACATATATCATTTCCATTCATTTTCCTGAAGTCCCCGCTGCCGAAACAAAGCGCTGCCTGCTCCCTGTTCCCCCGTTTCAATCTTTTCCCCTTGCAAGATGGGAATCACAATCAAATGGCCCGATCATAGTCCATGGGCGGGTCTTACGCAATACATGGATGCTCCTTTCCGTTTCCTTGGGGCAGTGCCATTGATTGCCCGCTTGGCTTCGTCATCCCGTTCCTGCCTGTGTTGTCGAGATTATTTTCTTTCGGGAGAATCCGGATAAAAAGTCCATATTCCGTACCCGTTTTCCTAACCTGACGACTTTATGTAAAAAAAATAATGCATTTCAGCTGTTTTTCGAGATAAAAAATAAAAATTTTTATTTGCTTTTATACCACAGCGTGTGTATTGTGCAACCTATGAGAAACGTTTCCACGGACATTGGTAAGCCGACCGGTGTTCGTGGGGGCCCGGAACCCGCGGGATATTCCATTTCGCAGGGTGTTGGGCCGAACCCGAAACCGTTATGGAGGAAGGAGAACCATGAAAGTCATTGCCGCGAAAACCTGTCTCTACGCCCTCGTCGCCGCCGGCGCCCTGACAATTGGAACCCTGGGGATGTCCGCATCCGCCCAGGCGGAAAACTACAATGCAACAGTTTATGTGGCCGGCATGGGGGGGCACTTCGCCAAAGCCGATGTTGAAATTGACCCTGCCGCCGTCACCCCCATCATCCTCAAAGGGCTCGACAAGGTTGACATCGGCGATGCGGCATCCCATCCGACCCATGACGCCCGCATCGACTACCAGAACCGCGACCTGATGTTCTGGTCGACCTACAAGCCCAACCCGGAAACCGGCAGCCCCCATGTCGGGGCCACGGACCTGAAAACCGGCAACAAGGTTTTTGATGTCGCCTCCCCTATCCCCGAAATGGGACAGATCGATACCAAGGCCCTGTACTGCGGTTCAGGCCAGACGGAAAATTTCTACTTCCCCATCGCCATGACCCACAAGGGGTATATCGATGTGTATCAGAAATCCGACATGAAGCGGGTGCACACGGTTTTCCTCGAAGGCACCGAGGCCGATCCGGGCGTGCCGTATAAGTTCTATCACGGCGTCAACTCCCCGGATATGACCAAAATGCTCATTTCAATCAATGAGGCCGACACGGATCACGGCAAGCCCATCGGCAAAATTCACCTGTTGATGCTGGACGCCAAGGAACTGGAAAAGGGCAACGTCAAGCTGCTGAAACGCAGTGCCATTCCGGGCAATGCGGGTAAGACGGTCAACTTCCGCTCCACCTTCTCCCCGGACGGCAAGCTGATTTCGCTCTCCGGCGCCGACATCATGTACATCATCGACGCCGAATCCCTTGAAGTCGTGGTCGCCCAGCCCATGGGCAAACTGGAAGAAAACCATGATGCCATGTTCACCCCGGACAGCAAGTATGTCATCGCCACCTCCCGGACCAAGACCCTGGCAACCGGCAATGCCAAAAAGATCAGCCGGGAAAATTTCGGGTGCACCGAGGAAGTTGCCCCCGAGAATCTCAGCAGCGATGATTTTACCATGGACGGCCAGTTGAAGCTCTATGACGTCGCCGCCAAAAAATTCGTCGGCCAGGCCACTTCCACCTGCCTGTCCTGCCACAACGAGGAAGGCATTGGAGAACATGCCGTTCTCTGCGGACTGGATGCCAATTTCAAATAATTCCCGATCATGAACCGTCACCATGCAACCGGAGGGTTTTCGCCCTCCGGTTGTTTTTTTCCTGAGAACGCCTGCGGCCGGCCCACCCTATGTCCGAAAAAGGATTAGATTCCATCCTGCGTATTGCCTGGAAAACCGTTTCCCGAAAGATGTTCCGCAACATCGTTCTGGCCGTGGCGGTGTCTCTGCTGGTCTCGCTTCTGGTTTTCGCCCTGCTTTTCAACCGCGCGGTGCGGGATGATATCGAGGCCGCTTCCCGTAAACTCGGGGCCGACATCGTCATGGTTCCGGTGGAAGCGTTGCAGAAGGCCGAGGAATTTATCCTGGAGAGCAAGAAAAAAGATTTTTACATGGACCGGGAGGTGTATGAATCGGTCAGGACGCTTCCGGAAATCGACAAGGCCACCTTCCAGATCTACCTGGAAACGCTGGATTCCGGCTGCTGCAGCATCGTCGCCGGCCAGGTGGTCGCCTTTGACCCGGAAACCGACTTTGTCATCTCACCCTGGTTCAGAAAAACTCCGCCGCCCCTCCGGGAAGGCGAAGTCTATATCGGCAGTTATGTGTACGAATACCTGGGCCTGATCGACACCCCGACCCTGTTCAACAGGAAGGTGAAAGTCGTTGGCGATCTCAATGAGACCGGCACCGGCCTCGATCACGGCTTATTCATGCGGGTGGAAGACCTGGACAAGATTTCCGAACAGGTTACGGGCAAATATCGGCCGGGCAAGGTCTCGATCATCTTTCTCAAACTGAAAGAGGGAGCCGATGTCGATGCGGTCACCTCAACCATCCGGGGCATGTTCCCAAACATCGGTATGATGACCCGGGGGACCATCGGCTCCGATGTCAGGGCCACCCTCCAGGACATCACCCGGGTGTTCTCCGTCACCATTCTCATCGCCGCGGCCCTGGCCGTGCTGCTGGCCTGGTCATCCTTCACCGCCCTGGCCAATGAACGGCGGCGCGAGGTGGGGATCCTGCGGGCCATCGGCGCCCATAAATCGCACATCATGAAGATGTTCCTTGCCGAGGCCGCCATCATCAGCCTGATGGGCGGGGTCATCGGCATCGGCATCGGCAACTATCTCATTCACCACCTGGGCGGCGATTTCGACCTGCTCGCCCGGCTCGGGGCCTACGCCTCTCTCTCCCTGCTGAACCTCTTCTACAGCGTCATCGCCATGCTGGCCGGCATCTTCGTCTGCCTGGCCGGGGCCGCCATTCCGGTCATCCGTCTGGCCCGGCTCGAACCCCTGGTGGCAATTAAAGAAGAGTGAGTCTCCTCCCGCAAAGCGGGAGGCATCAGGTTGCTTTCTCAAAGAGGGCTTCAGAGTATTTCTGCCCATTGCCGTTTGCCGAAGCACCGCAGGGTGTTGCCGGTAAAAAAATCTGCTCTTCAAATCGCAGATTTTCGGCAACACCCGAGAAGCACAGGCTGCCCGGAGGGTCAAACGGCACGGGTGTCCTTTTTTGGTTCGTTTTTTGGACAAGCAAAAAATGAACAACAATACGGGTGAACCTCTCCGGGTCCACCACCTGAGGTGGTGGTTTCACAACAAACAAAAAAACCGGGCCCATGGGACCCGGCTGAAATGCCCCTTCCGGGGCACTCTCTCCATTCTCTGCACCGCCCGCCGGCGGGTACGGTTCACATTCCCGCCGCCGGCTCCTGTGCGCCGGCCGGCACCCTGACCACCAGCACCGGGACAAAGGATTTTCTGATCACCTTGTCGGTGGTCGAGCCCAACAGGGCTTCCATGATGGATGCCCCGCCGTGGGCGCCCATGACGATCACGTCGGCCTTCATGGCATCGGCCTGCCTGACGATCTCCTCGGCCGGCGACAGACTCTCGACAACCGCCACCCGCTCCACCCGGTTGCGGCAGCCCTGCTCGTCCCCTATCCTCGCGCAGAAGGAGTTGAGATGCTCCCGGACCCTGGCGACCGCGTGCCGTCCTTCATGCTCGATAACCTCATGGATGGAATCCGGGCCGATATACGCATCGATCGAGGCCTCCTGCTCCGGGGTCATGGTCCCCAGCACATGAAGAACCGTGATCATTCCGTCAAACTTCTCGGCCAGGGCCATGGCATGGCGGTAGATATGGGCCGAATTCGGGCCGATCTCCGTGCAGTACAGAATTTTTTTCAACTCAGGCAACAGATTCATTTGCTCCCCCGCTCAGCGCTTTGGTCATGCCGGCTGCAGTTGCAGGTCTCTCCTGTTCCGGGCCTTCTGCATGACGATCACCAGGGCGACCAGAACCAGGCCGCCCACGTCGGTTGTAAAGGTCGGCCAGTACAGGAGTATGGTTGCCCCAAGCAGCATCAGCCACTCGATAATATTGGTCTTCCGGAGCAGGTAGAACATCATCAGGGCCGAAAAGGCCATGGTCCCGAGCACGGCGGAAAACATGGAGGAAAAGATCTTGAACGGCCGCGGCTTGGTTTCGGCAAAGACAATGCCGCTGTTGACCCGCTGGCCCGGCGTTACCACGATATTCTTGATCACTCCGTCCCGGGTAGCCACGATTTCCCTGGTGGCCGCCCCGTCCATCAGCACGGCCAGCACCTGTCCCTCTTCAAAATCCTGGCCGTTTTCCACCTTGATTTCCAGGACCATGGCCCCCATCATCTGGTCCTCTATCTCCGGCACGTGGATGGCCTTGCCCTCAAAAAGGATCTGGGGCGTGAAGGCGAAAAGAACGGGCATGACGTACAGCAGCTTGCAGAACCGGAAGGAGGTCCAGCCGGTTTTCCATGGATCGGAGCGGGCGATGGCGGCGCCGGCATAGGCCGCCACGCAGACCGGCGGCGTGATGTTGGAGTCCTGGCTCAGCCAGTAGACAATCATGTGGGCGGCGATGAGCACGACCCCCATTTCGGTGAGGGGCGGCACGGCAAGAACTGCGGTGATGAGGTAGGCGGCCGTGACCGGCACCCCCATGCCCAGGACCAGCGACGCCAGGGCGATCAGGATCAGGGCCAGGATCAGGTTGCCGTTGGCCAGGGAGATGATGATGTCGGAAAATTTCAGGCCGATGCCGGTCAGGGATATGGTGCCGACGATAATCCCGATCACCCCGAGGGTGGCGCCGATGATCAGGGTGTTCCGGGCGCCGGTGAGGATGGCTTCCCATATCTCTTTGAACCCCATGCGCGTTTCCTTCCGCGCCCAGCTTATGGCGATGCAGGAAAGGGTGGCCCAGGAGGCGGCATAGCCGGGGGAACGACCCATGATCATCAGGACCGTGATGATCACCAGGGGCAGGGAGAAATACCATTCCTTCTTCAGCACGGCAGTCCAGTGCGGCATGGACCCGTCGGTGATACCTTGGATGTTGTGCTTCTTGGCCTCGAAATGAATCATGCAGAACACGGAGAAAAAATAGAGCAGAGCGGGATAGATGGCGATCAGCATGATGTAGGAATAGGGGGTCTGCGTCAGTTCCGCCATGAGGAACCCGCCGGCGCCCATGATCGGGGGCATGAACATGCCGCCGATGGAGGCCGCCGGTTCAATGGCGCCGGCCACGTGCGGCCTGAAGCCGGCCCGTTTCATCAGCGGGATGGTGAAGGCGCCGGTGGAGACGGTATTGGCAATGGCGCTGCCCGAGACCGATCCGAAAAGGGCGGAGGCCATGACCGCCACCTTGGCCGGCCCGCCGGTGGACTTGCCGGCCATGGCCATGGGCAGGTCGATAAAGAATTTTCCCGCCCCGGACTTATGCAGAAAGGCCCCGAAAAATATGAAGAGAATGACATAGGTGGCCAAAACATTGGCCATGACGCCGAAAACCCCGTTGGTGGTCAGGAAGATGGCGGTGCTCAAACGTTCGAAGCCGAAGCCCCGGTGGGCCATTACCTCGGGGAAATAGGGGCCGAAATAGGCATAGCAGACCATGAAGACGCCGATGAGGGTCATCGACCATCCCAGGACCCTGCGGCAGACCTCCAGCGACACAAGCAGGCCGATAACGCTGATCATGGCGTCCACCTCGGTTTCGGCGCCGGCCCGGTAATTCAGTCCTTCGAATTCCGTCAGCCAGTAGAGGACCGCCCCTCCGGCTATCAGGGCCAGCAGGATGTCGGACAGGGTGGGATTGTTCGGCCACCGGGCGGTCATCGGCCTGTCGACGAACAGCAGGACCGCGGCAATGGCAACCGAACCGAGGCCAAGCCACCACAATTTTGCCATTTCGGCGGCTACCCCGCCCAGGCCGTCGCTGCGCCACGCGGCGTGGACCTGCAGCAAGCGGTCATGAAAGGCGACGGTATCGCCGCCGTACAAAAAGTAGAGCCCCAGGAGCGAGGAGATGATGAATCCGATGAACAAGGTCAGGGGGATGCGCATGTACGCCTTGCCTGCCGGATACAGCAGCATGACCAGGACATAGGTGATGAACACGTAGACCCCGAGATGGTACTGGGTGGCGACGGTGGTGATGCTTGCCGTGTAGAAATAAAAAAGCACCATGGAGGCGCCAAGCAGAGCGGTAATCCATTTCCACGGCCCGGTCGGCTTCCTGGCGGATTTGGCATCTTTTTCGACGAGTTGCTTCAGTTTCTGCTTTTCTTTTTTGCCCAACCCTTCGATATTCTTATGAAGATCTTCCGACATGCCGGTCACTCCCCGCCGAAATTGCACAAATTTGGGGCGGCCGGCTCAAGAACCGACCGCCCCCGTCCATTCATATTTAAACCGTAGATATTATTTCTGTTCGGGAGTAATTGTCAAACCTTTTTCTTCCCAGAACTTGATGGCGCCGGGATGGACAGGCGTCACAATGCCTTTCAACCCGCTCTCAACGCTCATTTCCCTGGCCGAACCATGGGCCTTCAGCATGTAGGCCAGCCCTTCCGTTGAGTAAATTTCCGCCAGGGCCTTGTAAATGATATCATCGCTGACGTGGTCTCCTGTCACCCAGAGGGCCGAATCCTGGAAGGATGCGACATCATAATCCACCCCGCTGTAGGTATTGGCGGGAATGGTCAGGGTCGCGTAGAAAGGGAACTCCTGGAAAAAACCGCTCTTTTCACCGGGTCCCACCAGATCGAGCAGCCTGATCTTGTTGCTGGCGGCTGCCTGGATGATCGAGGCGTTGGGGAAGCCGGCAAAAACCCACATGGCGTCGATAAGGTTGTCACCCAGCGAGGACGCGGCCTTGGAATAGCCGATAAACTCGACATTCATCTTGTCCCAGAGCCCCACGGAAGTGAAAAACCGCTGGGCGGACGCGGCCGCGCCGGAACCGGGGTCGCCGACGGCCACTCGCTTGCCCTCCAGGTCGGCCACCTCATTGATGCCGCTGTCGGCCTTGACAACCAGGTGGGCGGGAGCGCCGTACAGATACGACATGGCCTTGACTTTGGTGTATTGCCGTTCATCCTGGGCCAGTTTTCCTATCCGAGCGAGATAGGTGTCGCCGGAATAGACGATGCCGAAATCGGCCTCACCGGCATTGACCCGCCGGAGGTTTTCCAGGGAGCCGGCCGAGGCCATGTTGGACACCTCGACATTTTCGATATTGTTGGACAGGCGGATGGAAATGCCGTTGCCGTAATACTGGAAGGTCCCCCCTTCAGGACCCCCGGAAAATGCAAGCCGCTCCTTGGCCATGGCGGCCAGGGGGCTCATCGCGAAAACCAACACCAGCGAAGCCACAACGTACAAACTGATTCTTTTCATGGATTTCTACCTCCGTTCTCTGTTTTTCCTGTTGCCGACCTTTCGCGCAGCGGCTCCCATGAACCGTGGGCATGAACAAGGTCTCATTACGGTCCGTTCCAACCTCGACAATCGCACACCGGCAGCCGGCCCCGCGCCAGGCGCTCGCCGAAGGATCAGCCCGGTATCTCCCTGAATTACCGTTGTCGGAAATTATGTCGTCATTGCCCCGGCAGGCCTGAAAGAGGATTCCCCCGTCGGCGGCATTGACGGAAACACGGGGTAACAGCGGCATCTCGAAGGATGCTCCGCCCAGGGCTCTTGATCGTACGTTTTGAAAATGCAACACTTTATCAATTATTAATTATAGTCGACTCCGCCCGGTTCTCCAAATTTTTCTGAATGAACGGCCATTTTTTTACATCGGCACCAGGGGCAGGTAGTCAGGCTCCCAGCGCATCCTGCGGATCAGTTCATTCAACCGGGCCGGATCGTTTTCGTGCTTGAACGATGAAAAGGCGGGAGGCCGGCTGACGCCCTTCTGGATGGCTGTCTCCCCCACGGCCTGGGCCACCTTGAGGCTCACTTCGCGCAGCGTCGTCACATCGGGCATCAAGGTGCCCGCCTGCATCTCCTTGCCCGTGACAAAATCGGATACGGCGCGGGCGGCGGAGGTAAAAAATTCGGGCAGGACTTCCCGGGCGCCGGAAGCGAGCACGCCCAGGCCGACCCCGGGGAACACGAAGACATTGTTGCACTGGCCGGTGCGGTACTGCCTGCCGTCGTAGTCAACGGGTGGGAAGGGCGAACCGGTGCCGACCAGGACCCGCCCGTCCGACCACTTGTACAGGTCCGCGGGAACGGCCTCGGACATGGATGTCGGATTCGACAGAGGCATGATCACCGGCCTGTCCGTATGCTCCAGCATGGCCCGGACAATCTTCTCGGAGAAGCAGCCGGCCTGACCGGAGGTGCCCACCAGAACTGTGACTCCCGCGTTGCGGACAACGTTTTCCAGCTGCAGGTCCCTGTCATCCTCCACCCAGGGCAGCAGGGCCGGATCCTTGGCGAATTTCTGCTTATAGGGCAGCAGGTCCTTGCCGGCGGCGAGTATCAGTCCCTTTGAATCCAGGGTGAATATCCGGGACCGGGCCTCGGCAGCCGTCAACCCTTCCTCGTGGAGCGCCGTCTCTATCTGTTCGGCGATGCCCACCCCGCCCGCCCCGGCGCCGTGGATGAGGAACACCTGGTCGCGGAGCCGCTCCTGCTTGATCTTCATGGCCGTCAGGATGCCGGCCAGGGCAACGGCCCCGGTCCCCTGGATGTCATCGTTGAACGATATCAGATCGTGCAGGTAGGCATCACGGATGGCAAAAGCGTTCTGCTTGGAAAAGTCCTCCCACTGGCAGAGGGCGTTGGGAAATACATTGCGGAAGGCCCTGGCAAACCGCTGGACGAAATGGATGTACTCGTCGCCGCTCAGGCGGCGGTGCCGCCAGCCCA
>Ga0209270_1004109_pt1 | contig 11552 bp, 13 predicted proteins | sample MTBAKSrepl1MetaG_FD_187456 | JGI IMG/M metagenome (GOLD analysis project Ga0209270, IMG submission 187456) | Enrichment culture microbial communities from Arthur Kill intertidal strait, New Jersey, USA, that are MTBE-degrading - MTBE-AKS1... | ecosystem: Environmental > Aquatic > Marine >...
TGCCTGAGATTCCTCTTGTCCCACCGGAGTCAGCCCTTGGTATTGATACGAAAAAATGTATTCAGTCCGGGCTTTTTTATGGCACTGCTGGTGCAATAGAAAAGATTCTCGATGAAATAGAAAAAGTCGCAGGGTTAAAGCTCAAGGTCGTTGTAACAGGTGGATATGGAGGAATAATTTGCAATTTTCTTAAAAGAAAACACGCTCTGAGACCTCACCTTACCCTTGAAGGCTTAAGGATCTTATATATAAGAAACACCGATGAATGAACTGAGAAAAGATATCCTGCTTGGCAGGTGGGTTGCTGTACTGTCTGAATCTCTGACACCCTCAGAATATGACCTGTCCCGGGATGCTGAACAAGACGTTAAGAACTGTATTTTATGCCCTGGTCGAGAGGCTGAGACCCCGGGCGAGATCATGTCTATCAGGGATCCGGGTACAAGTCCCAATACGCCTGGATGGTGGGTAAAGGCTATCCCGAGTCTTGATCCTGTCTTTAAAACAGATGAAGATCTAGGAAGAAAGGGTCTCGGCCTTTATGACAAAATGAACGGTGTTGGGGCAAATGAGATCCTTGTTGAATCTCCCGAACATACGAAAAGACCTGAAGATATTGGTCCCGAGCAGATGGCAAAAGTCATTCTATTATATAAAAATCGTCTTATTGACCTTCAACAGGATTCAAGGTTAAGATATATCCTGATATATAAAAATTCCGGGAAGGATGCCGGTGAGATCTTTTCTCACCCGACATCGTTTCTCATAGCAACACCTGTAATTCCAAAAAAAGTCAAAGATGAACTGGACAGTGCAAAACAGTATTACAGTTACAAAGAGAGATGTATCTTCTGTGATATTATTAGGGAGGAACTGAGGATCGGCGACAGGATAATACTTGAGACAAAGCGTTTTGTAGCGTTCTGTCCTTATGCCGCAAAGTTTCCGTTCGAATCATGGATAATTCCCAAAAAGCATAGCTGCGCTTTCCATGAAATCGGATCTGAGGAGATTGAAGACATGGGATTTATACTCACTTCCATGTTAAAAAAATTAAGGACAATATTTCATGAGCCACCGTTCAATTATTTTATCCATACAGCGCCTAACATGATTCCGAGAAGAAACCACTGGCATACGCTCGGTGAGGATTTTCACTGGCATATTGAGATCATCCCGCGTCTCAGAAGGATAAGTGGGTTCGAATGGGGTTCAGGGTTTTATATACTACAGACTTCGCCCGAAAACGCAGCAAAATATCTAAGGGAGGTTAGCAATGGAAATTAAGAGCATTCTTTTTCCGACGGATTTTTCAGAGGGTTCCTCTTTTGCCCTCGAGTATGCAGTTGATTTGGCTAAACGTTACGGAGCAAAACTGTATGTTCTGAATGTCATTTACGACATGGCAAAGGGAGCAGGGTGGTATGTACCTCATGTCTCCATGGACGAACTGTATAAGGATATTGAAAAGAGTGCGAAGAAAGAGCTGGAGAGGTTCGGTACTGAAGAATTGAGGGGGTGCAAACAATTAGAGCGCACGAATGTTAAAGGTGTTCCTCACGATGAGATAATAAAATTTGTCAAAAAGAACAAGATTGACCTCATCGTCATGGGGTCACATGGCAAAAAGGGGATGGACAGGATATTATTCGGAAGCACCGCAGCAAATGTCGTGAGATTCGCTCCATGTCCTGTGCTCACGGTAAGGATTCCGAAACATCAAACTTAGAGGTTGTATGATATGCGTGTGTATCTTTCGGAGAATGCATTCCTTGCTCTTCTTCTGAGTTCCGCAGAGGTGTACAAGAGAGAATGTCTTGGCTTTCTGCTCGGATACAGGCTGGAAGACCGATTTATCATTGAGCATGCATTCACCGTCCAGACAGCAAACAGAAAACATAAAGGAGTCATATACGAAAACAAGAATCATAAAAGGATAGAGCCCATACTCGCGCATTTTAACAAATTGCAGAAGATAGGCGATTTTCACTCACATACACAATTTGGTCCGACAAAGGGACTCCCGATACCCAGTTCAGAAGACATCAAAGGGATGGTACAGGACAATATATACCTCATAGTTGCGATTAACAACAATGAAAAGACATTGTCCTGGAACGAAAATCGGGATGGTACAATCTCAGGTTCAGTAAGTGATTTCTTTTTCAAGATATCTGCACACTTTTTAAATGGTTCTACTGCTGTAAAACGGGCGAAAATACATTGTCCATTCCCACCGGGTTTCTGAACGTAACGGACAAACCGGGGGAATTGAAAATACAGTAAGGGGGTGTACACCGTGTCATGAGACACATGTCACCCCTTTGTCCGGTTTTTCACGGGATTTCATTTTTCTACCTCATTAAATGGATTTAAGAACGAATGTTCTTGTTGTTGGTGGTGGTCCTGCAGGCACTACTGCTGCAAGGTTTCTTGCAGAAAATGGTATAGATGTAATCCTCCTTGAACGAAATCTGTCTTTTATTAAGCCATGTAGCGGCGGTATGCCCAAAAGTGCCTTTGAGGAGTTCCATATTCCCGGGACAATAATCAGGAAAGAGGTCGATCATATTAAGCTCATTTCACCACAGGATAAAGAGATTCATATTTCATTAAAGGGCGGAAAAATCGCAATTGTTACACGGGGAGAATTTGATTCTTTTCTGCGTCATTTAGCACATAAAAAAGGTGCACAGGTACTGGAAGGAGCGTGCATGCAGATAGTCCAAGATAAACTTTATAGAACTGAGGTGAATGTCGGAACGGAAAAAACTCATATAGTCTCAGAGTATATAATCGCAGCTGACGGCGTAAATTCCCGGGTAAGGACAATTCTCGGTATAAAGCCGTGCCAGGCTGTTTTTACTGTTTCTGAGCAAATAAACGAACCCTTGACTGAGTATTGTGAATTCTGGTTCGGTTCAAATCATGCACCCGGTTTTTATTCATGGATATTTCCCACAGCATGTGGATCTTCATTAGGTACCGGAACTCTTGAACAGGGTAACACGAATTTACTCATAGAACGGTTTAAGAAAAGAAGGAACATAAGAGAGGAGGGACAGAAGCGAGTATATAGAATACCTTTATGGAAAGGGGATATTTACAACAGGGGCAGGATCTTATTTGCAGGGGATTCAGCAGGCCAGGTATTGCCCTTTACATTTGAAGGCATATATTACGCTATGAAGGCAGGATACCTGGCAGCACAGGCTATAATAGAGAATAAGGCAGAACAATACAAGCGGTTGTGGAAGGAGCGATTTCAGAAGAGATTCGCCATGATGGACAAACTCAAAAACTTCTTTTTTAAAGATGATGCCTCTGCCGAGAAAATGGTAGCTTTACACAGAAGACAGGATGTCCAGGAGGTATCGATGATGCTCTGGCTCCAGAAAGACAGCAGCGGCCCCGGTCTCAAAGAATATATTAAACTCTTCAGGAAATTCTTGAGTTGACTCTAAAAAGATTTTTTGTCTATTCATTTATTCTGCATGTGCTTCTCGTAATTGGTGTCCTCGCCTACAAGCCTGCTCATACTACGAAAGAGCCTCCCGGCGTTCTCATCACTAGCCTTGTTGCTCCGGATGAATTTCCTGTTCACAAGACTTCTCCGCCTGCACTTTCACAAAGAAGCTCCCCCCTTATCAGGAGTGTTCCCAGCGTGCCCGCGCCAAAGACAGAGGACCACAATAACTTGTTGCCTGAGGAAGGTGTAAGTGAGGAAGCTGTTCCTTCAACAAGTCTTCCTTCACCGCCCCCTTTTTCACCAAGCCAGGGAAGCAGGGGAAGTTTAGAGGACAAGAACCTCATACAGAAACCCGTAGAGCCGCAATACCTTCCGAGAGAAAAACTCTTTGACCGGAACGTTATAGGTGACCTTGCAAAAAGAGAGAGTGAAAGAGAAAAGAGCGAAAGAGGAAAAATGAGGGAAAAGGGGAGATCACTCACTTTTGACACAAAAGATTATAAATTTCTTTTATATAATGAGCGGTTAAAGGAAAGGATAGAGAACATCTGGATCTATCCCCGTGAGGCAGCAACAAGAGGTATCTACGGAGATCTTGTCATACGATTCACTATTAAGAAAAACGGCACTTTGGGAGCTGTCGAACTCATCAGGACATCAGGCCATCAAAGTCTTGACGATGCTGCAATGAAGGCACTGAGAGACGGAGAGCCTTATTGGCCATTGCCTGATGAATGGGGAATGGATGCCTATTCAATCGTTGGACACTTCGTGTATACTATTTATGGCTATTATGTAAGGTAATTTCTTGACCCGAAGATGAACTCATAAAAATTCAAAGCAGGGCATGTGTGCAGGAATTGCATTTTTTCGGGTTAAAACTATTTTACAAACTAATATTATTAAAGCCTGCTCAATGAAACAGAGACTCTATTTAAAAGTCGGTGATATGGTAAAACATATCCGTCATACTTCGTGGGGTGAAGGAGAAGTCGTCGAAGAGAAACACTCAACCCTGCCAGGCGGAATATGCCTGGTAAGGATACAATTCGAAGATGGTCATAATAGGACATTTATAAACAACCTCGATAATGAATCTTGTTGTTATTATACAGGATTAAGATTGACATATTTTTAAGCAATAGTTTAGGTATTTCTTGTAACATTTCATTTTAAAATAATTTTCTTGACAAAATACTGTTCCTGTGCTTTAATTTTTCTAATGATCCCCTATACAGGATTTATTGGGTGGACGAATCATTCTGAACCTCTGGTTGAAGGTTTTCCATCCGATCTTTCTTTCATGCAAGCATTCTTAAAAAAATTTGATGGTTACGAAGAAACAGACCATTCAGACCATATTCTCGTGACCCTTTCATGCTATCTTGAGGCAAAAGACCTTAATACAAAAGAGCATTCAATCAGGGTGAGTAATCTCTCCAGCGACTTTGTATCATATCTTGGTTTTTCGCAAAGGGACTCTGAGGATGTGAGAAAAGCCGGCATACTCCATGACATCGGCAAAATATTCCTGAGCACATCATTGCTTCTCAAGCCTGATGCTCTCACAAAAGAAGAAGCAGAGACAATTAAAAGGCATGTCATACTTGGTGAAGAAATTTGCAAGCCTCTTGTTTCAATGAGAAACATATTGCCTGCAATCAGGAATCACCACGAACGTTGGGACGGTAAGGGGTTTCCTGATGGTCTCGCCGGAGAGGATATTCCCGTCATTGCAAGGACTCTGGCGATAGTTGATTCTTTTGATGCCATGGTGTCTGAACGCAGTTATAATGGATGTAAATCAGAACAGGGCGCGCTTGAAACGATGAAATCAGAACAGTACAAAGGCCAATGGGACCCTGAACTTCTTGGCTATTTCCTCGAAATGATGAGTCTCATGAAAGACAGGATCCATATTTAAATGGTTAAGTTGGCAATTGCAGGCGGAAACATAGGGGGCAGTGCTCTTATTTCACTACTCAGGGGAGATTCTAACGTAGAACTCGTTGGAATCTATGAAAAGAAAAGGGATGCACCCGGAATTATACTTGCGAAAAAATGGAACATACCTGTATTTACCGATATACCCTCGCTCGTGTCAGCTAACCCGGAAATGATTATTAATGTAACCGGAGACAATGATTTGAGCAGCCAGTTCCGGTCAGCTTCGAAAAACAGGATAGAGGTTATCGAGGGTGTCGGGGCACGGCTACTCTGGGATGTTATCGAGAAACAGAAGAAAGCAAGGATAGAAGCCTTTAAGATGATGGAGCACCAGAAAACAATCTTTAATATCATATCTAAAATCGGCCTCTCGGGAACTGTCGAAGATTTCATGATGCAGTTGCTTGAAAAAGCTCTTGAAATAACAAATACTCCGGCAGGCGGTATTTATGTTTTAGAGCATGACAAATTGAGACCAATTGTATCGAAGGGCCTCAGCAAGGCTGTCTTAGAAAAGAAATTTCATGACATTATGCCAAACGGACTCATCCATGCAATCATATCGACGAAAGAGGTCATTTCAATTAACGATGCGCTGAAAGTAGACTATAAGATAAACAATCCTGCAATAACGCGTGAAAATATCCGGGCTTTGTTAGCAATTCCGATCATTATAAAAGATGAGGTTCTTGGAATCCTTTACGTAACCGATTTTAAATCAAGAAAATTCACTGATGTTCATAAGGCTTCATTAATCTTAATAGCCGGTTTCATAGGTGTTTCTCTGGACAGATTTGCACTGGCGAGAAATGTAGAGAAACTGAATCTTAAGATCAAAACTCTCATCGAGTCCTCAGTTCTATCATAGATCTTAAACCGAAAAATGCAATTACTGTCAGGCATATATGCGGAAAAACCTTTCCAAATCGAATTGTGCTGTCTTATGAACTGTATCGTTTTTGCTTGAAAATACACTGGTTTATTCGATAACAAACGTCTTACAAAGGTAGCGATGGGAAAGCTTTTTCCGCACACATGCCCTCCGTATTATTGCTATAAATGCATTTATCGAAGGCACAGTTGACTGAAAAATCTTATCTTCAGTCTGGAAAGATCGAAGGGAGTGTATTATTATAGAGTACTAATCATATGTTGTTTTTTTAGGCACGATGGGACAGAAAAGTCTTCATACGACAGAACATTTATATGATACGTTCGAAAGCCCCCCTGGTACTCTGTATCTCATATTCACTGGTGAAATCCTCAAGGGTATCTCCTTTAAAAAACCGCATGGACCGGTTCGAAAAGGGAAAGCACCTTTGTGGATCACGAAGGAACTGAAGGAATATTTTGAAAAAGGTCTGGATAAATTTTCACAGAAAATAGGGTTTCCTAAAGGCACTGAATTCGAAAAGAAGGTCTGGCTGGCACTGAAGGAAATACCCTATGGCGAAACAAGGACATATAAGTGGCTTGCTGAAAAAATCGGCAATCCGCATGCCACAAGGGCAGTTGGACAGGCGCTCAGCAGAAACCCCCTCCCTATTATCCTTCCCTGCCACAGGATCATTGAATCTGATGGCTCAATAGGTGGCTATTCAGGAGGTGTCGATATTAAAAGAAGGCTTCTCGATATCGAATATTATATTAATTTATCAAAAAATAGCTAAGGATTAAAAAGAATTTGCATAATCTATCAATTCTGGTAATATAATTTCTATGGAAAAGCAGGTCGGAAGCGTAACACATTTTTATAAGAAAATCGGGGTGGCAATTATTGAACTATCAGATTCCTTGCTTGTTGGAGATACGATACATATCAGCGGACACACAACAGACATGACGCAGAAAGTCGACTCTATGCAGATGGAGCATCAGAATATTGAAAAAGCAGAAAAAGGTCAGGTAATCGGATTAAAAGTAAACGATGAAGTGAGAGTAAAAGATCTCGTCTTCAAGGTAACTGACTAAGTCCTCCTTCCACACGATCAATTGATTTTGAAAACATTCTCTCACAAACGAGAGAAAAAGAAGGATTATGCGCCATGAATGAACTTGTTGTCTTCATAACAGCTTCAGGTGAAGATGAGGCAGCAAAAATTGCACGGGAACTTGTAGCAGCCAAACTCGCAGGTTGTGTCAACATTATTAAAAACATCCGCTCTATCTACCGTTGGGAAGAAAAGGTGGAAGACGAACCGGAAGTTCTCATGATTGCCAAGACAAAAAAATCCCTTTTTCACGAACTCATGAAAAAAGTGAAAGAGCTCCATTCATACAGCGTCCCCGAAATCATTGCTCTTCCGATTATTGAAGGCTCAGAAGAATATTTGAAGTGGCTAAGCGATGTAACCGGCTGACCCACGCAATTCTCTAATCCAGCAGGCTCGCATAAATTGTTACCCTGTCATTGCGATCCTGACCTAAGTACACAATTTCACAAATACAGTTACATATCATACTCGGCTCATAAACCCTACAAAACGTGTCATTCCCGCAAGCAAAGCGCGTCGGGAATCCTTCTTCAAAAAAGATTCCGGACAAGCCGGAATGATAAAAGAGTGCCGGTCAGTTAGTGTCACATGGTTGATAGAATACATGACCGAATTTATGAACTAGGGTACTAAGTCGGAAAAAGCAATCTCACATAGAACAACATTGCAGCCGCAGGCTTCAGCCTGCGGCTGCGTCTGAATTTTACCTTGCGTTTCCCTGATGTATGCTTATAAAATTAACTCTCAAAACTACATATTTCTTAAAAGAGGTTTTCGATGAAAACTTGGACACATCCGGGCGGCAAATTACGAGAGCTTGGAGCTGACTCTTTATCTGATACTGAGTTATTATCCATTCTCATCTCTACCGGCACAAAAGGAAAGCCTGCCGAGAAAGTTGCGCAGGAAATCCTTGATAAATTCGGCTCTTTCAAGGGAATGGCAAACCAACCGTTAGAGAAATTCCTTGAAATAAAAGGACTTGGAGATGTGAAGATAATCAGGATAGCAGCAGCCTTTGAGATTGCAAGAAGGATTGTTAATCAGGTATTAAGAGAAAACAATAAATAACCGATGGTGACAACCTTTTGAAAATAATCATTAAAGGACATGCAAGTTTTGAAGCTAAGCGAAGGGGAATAACTGAAGAACTCATAAAAACCATTGTCAGCAACCCGGAGCAGAAATTGCCTTCTAAGAAAGGACGTGTTATAGTTCAAAATAAATATTATGATCAGGAAGAAAAGCAAGAAATGCTCTTAAGAGTCATAGGCATTGAGACATCTGAAAAATTTGAAGTAATAACAGTTTATAAAACATCCAAGATCAGTAAATATTGGGTTGAAGGAGGGTAAAATGAGGGTCATATTTGATCCGGCAACCGATACACTAAGTCTTATATTCAGAGAAGATAAAATAGCTGAAAGTGATGAGATAAAAGAAGGGATAGTTATCGATTACAATAAGGACGGGAAAATTGTATCCATGGAAATTCTTGATGCGTCCGAGCAAATATCTGAACCCCAAGGAATACTTTACGAGATGAAAGGCAAAGAAAAAGCTCTTGCCTAAAGTTTCTGAATGAAAAAAACAAAGCTCACCGAAAAGCCGATAAGAGTTGCAAGCCCCTTCGATACAACCATTCACAAAACAGAACGCACTGCCAACCAGAAGTTTGTTGAATGGATTAATCAGATAATAAAAGAAAAGAATCTGCCCCTCGGTATTGCCGAACAGGAGACGGTTGGGGCTGATAGAAAACAGCCCGATATTATCATATATAAGTCTCCACAGAGCACAGATGCTTTGTGTATCATTGAACTGAAACCGCCCTATTTTGACTCCTTTGATTTTAAAGAACTGAAGAAGCCAGCATGGGAAAAAGCAATGCAAAGAAAGTCAAAATATTTCGGATGCTCTAACTTCCAAAAGCTTATATGGTATAAAACTGAGGAAGTCAACAGGCAAGCGGATGAATCGGTACAGATTGCTGGAATGTACGACCTTTCTCAAATAGAAGACCTCAACAACATTGAAGAACCAAGATTTAAGAATTCAATAATCAAAGGTATTGAAAAGTTCCTTTTTGAACTTATAGAAGTTTATATAGGTAAAAAGCCTGAACCCCTTTTCCCAATAGATGAGTTTCTTATAATAAGGCTGCAAGAGAAAAACCATCGGCTTGCTCGACTATATAGACCAATTATCAGAGATACTTTCCATAAGGATTCCAGTTTCGCAAAAAAGCTTGTCAACTGGTTTATTGAACAGCAATGGAGCTTTGCCGGGCAGGAGAGCGATTACGACAAGGCAGCAAGGCAGACTGCCTATTTGCTCATTAACAAAATCCTATTTTACCAGGCACTGAAAGCAAAACACACAAACCTTGCATCTTTGCTCATCCCTGATGATTTAACTGCCGGAGGACAGCTCCAGAAAATCCTTCAACAAACTTACTTCAGTTACATAACAGACAACATTGATTATGAAACTATTTACAGCACTGATTTTATTGACCAAATAGCTTTTCCTGACAGCAAAGATGTAGTAGAAGAGATCAAGGACCTCGTTAATATTATAAAGAAACATGACTTCTCAAAAATCGGTTTTGACATTATTGGTAGAATATTCGAAAGACTTATTCCCCAGGAAGAAAGGCATAATCTCGGGCAGTATTTCACCAGTCCAGATGTGGTTGACCTGATCCTAAAATTCTGCATGAGACATGAAGATGACAAAGTTCTTGATCCGGCTTGTGGTGCAGGCACATTTCTGGTCAGGGCATATCAACATAAAAAATTGATGAACAGCAGGCTTGCACATCAGGACATCCTTGAAACCCTTTGGGGTGTGGATATTGCAAAGTTCCCTGCCCATTTATCAACTATTAACCTTGCCATAAACGACCTTGGAGTTACAAAAAACTATCCCAACATTGCCCAGGAGGATTTCTTTAATCTCTCTGTCAAGCCTGAAGGCGGGGTTGAACTTACCGAAAGATGGAGAAAGCTCAGACTAAAAACGCTTGGTCTTGAACAAAAAGAAATAATACATCCAAGATGGTTCGACTGTATCGCTGGAAATCCTCCATACACAAGGCAGGAAGAAATAACCGAGATTACTGAAAAGAAAGGTTATAAAGAAAATCTCATAGATAAAGCCCTTTATTATGGAAGGCAGAAGCTTGCTGATATTTCAAAGAGAGCAGGCATTCATGCCTATTTCTTTGTGCATGGGACAAAGTTTTTAAAAGAAGGCGGACGGTTTGGCTTTATAGTCTCAAATTCATGGATGGATGTTGATTATGGGAAGGGGCTCCAAGAGCTATTTCTAAAGAACTATAAAATCGTTGCAATAATTGAATCAAAGGTTGAGCGCTGGTTCGAGGATGCAGATGTCAATACCTGCATAATTATCCTTGAGAAGTGTAAAAACCAGAAAGAAAGGGATGAAAATCTTGTAAGGTTTGTATATCTCTTTAAGCCATTAAGACATTTTATTCCACCTGCCCATGATATGTGGGAAAAACAAAAACAGAGACTCGATGCCATTGAAAATCTTAAAAAGACATTCTTATTTCATAATGATTTCTACCAGACTGATGAATATAGAATCTATCCCAAAAAGCAGAGTGAGCTTTGGGAAGAGGGCTATGATGCAGAAGAAGATAAATATACTGGCTCCAAATGGGGTAAATATCTGAGAGCGCCAGAGATATTTTTTAAGATTCTTGAAAAAGGCAAGAATAGACTTGTGCCTTTAAAAGAGATAGCAGATGTGAGGTTTGGCATTAAAACAGGAGCTAATGAATTTTTCTATCTTACAGAAGAAGAGATAAAAGAACGCGGAATTGAAAAAGAGTTCTGGATGCATAAGGATGAGAAAGGGAAATGGATTCCAAACAAGGTTATTGTAAGTCCAAGAGAGGCTCAGAATGTTGTTATCAAACCTAGTGAATTACAAAAAATAGTTCTTTTTATCAATAAAGACAAAAACAAACTGAAAAACAAAAAGATTTTATCATTTATTAAATGGGGGCACTACTGTCCCAACGTTGGGATAGTAAAACTGTATAACATGGCTACAATGCTTTATTTACAAGGCATTTTAGCATTTTTCGATTTGAATTTGAATTTCCGAAC
>Ga0209270_1004114_pt1 | contig 11539 bp, 7 predicted proteins | sample MTBAKSrepl1MetaG_FD_187456 | JGI IMG/M metagenome (GOLD analysis project Ga0209270, IMG submission 187456) | Enrichment culture microbial communities from Arthur Kill intertidal strait, New Jersey, USA, that are MTBE-degrading - MTBE-AKS1... | ecosystem: Environmental > Aquatic > Marine >...
TCGCCGGCGGCCTGATCTACTACCTGACCCTCCTCTCCCTGAAACTGCCGGAACTGACGATCGTAACGGAAAAGATTCTGCATCGGCTGGGGAAATCGGGAGACAGATGAAAATTCCGGCTTCGCCGGCAGTCGGCAGTTGGCAGTTGGCAGTTGGCAGTGCTCCACCAGCGCTGCGGGGCCGAATGAGGAGATGAACATGTTTGCTCGTCCGCCTGTGCAGGGAAGAATTCGTAGGTCGGGGTGAGCTTGCGAACCCCGACACAAAGCCATGGGAATCGTTGGAGTTCGCAAGCTCATTCCAACCTACGGCCTGCGATCAGGATTCGATCCAGATTTGGATCAACATCAAGAAACCGACTGCTAAACTGCAACTCCTTCCGGCTTCTGTCCTCTGGCCTCTGGCTTCTGATTTGCTGCCAACTGCCACTTCACCGCACAGCCGGGCCGGTCAATTCCTGGAGGATTTTCAGTTGGGAGAGCAGAACCATGACCGCGGTGTCGACGTGCAGGATCAGCGGTCCCATGGAGAAACCGCAAAACCCCAGGTCAAAAAAGCACTGCAGTTCAAAATCGTTCCATCCCCCTTCCGGACCCACGGCCAGGACGATGCTGCCGCGGATGCGGCTTTCCTTGAACAACCCGGCCAGGTTCGCGTCCGTACCCGGATGGGCCACCAGGCGACTGTCCGCCCGGATGGTCGGGGCCGCCTCCTCGATGAACGGCCTGAACTGCTGATGGATGTGTACTTCCGGGATTCTGGTATCCACCGCCTGCTCCAACCCTTGGAGCAGGAAGCGGCGAAGCTCTGCCGGCTGCAGGAGGTTTGCCTGAAAATAAGATTTCTGCACGCGCCGGGAACGAATAAGGTAAAAACTGCGGACGCCGAGGACCGTTGCCTGTTTCAGGATCCGCTGCAGCATTATCGGTCTGGGCAGGGCAAGGATCAGTTCCACGGCTGGCAGAACCGGGGGTGGGGCCGTAAGCCGTACCTCGATGACGAAACCGCCGCCGTTGCTGCCCATGATGAGGCCGCTTCCCATCTTCCCGTTAAGCATGCCGACCCGGAGCCGGTCCCCCTGCCCGAGGCCCAGCACTTCCCGGATATGCCGGGCCCGCCGGTCCCCTGCTTCCAGCCGGAGCAGCGAACCCGACAGTTCTTCCGGCTCAAATAAGAGAAGATTCATGGCGCAGGCAACCCTTTAATTGACAACAGTTCGATGACACGGATAAAGTAAGGCCGGCAAAGCCGTCTTCATGCACAATAATGAATTCAGAATGCAGAATGTACCTCGGGAGCGCTTCGCGCTCACACAGCGCAACCGGCAAACTCCGGACCCATGAATAACATAACGATAAATCGGGCAGAGGGAATGCAAATACATAACAGCGCCCAAACCACCTGGCATTGCTGCGATCAGGCTTCGTTCCCCATCCCCTCAGCGATTTGGATCAGCGGCCATAAACCAGCAGCGAAGCTGCAAATTCTTCTGTCTTCTGTTATCTGTCTTCTGACTTCTGAAATGCTGCAAACTGCCATCCCCGTGAACCCCGAAATAATACCCGCCGCCAATGATCCCCGTCTATAACTTTCTGCAGTTCATCCTTCTGGTCATCGGGTTTCCGGTTATCCTTGCCCTGGTGTGGGCCAGGAAAAAATACCGGAACCGGATCGGGCAGCGGCTGGGGTTCGGTTTGCACGGGACCATCGATGACGACCGCGGTTCCCGGGAGGGGAAAAGCATCTGGATCCACTGCCTGTCGGTGGGTGAAGTCACCTCCGCCGTTCCGTTCATCAAGGCGCTGCGCCGGCGGCTGCCCGATGCCCGCTTTATACTCACCGTTGCAACCGCCACCGGACAACAGGTCGCCGAAAAACGGATCGGCACCCTCGTCGACGTCATCATGGCCGGCCCCCTGGACCTGCGGCCCACGGTTCGCCGATTCATCAGGCACATCGATCCCGACCTCTTTATCCTGGTCGAAACCGATTTCTGGCCCAACTGGCTTGACCGCCTGGGGCGGCTCCGCATCCCCGTCATGCTCATCAACGGGAGAATATCCGCTGCCTCATTCAACAATTACAGGAAATTGCGCTTCTTTTTCGCCCCGCTGTTCCAGAAGTTCTCCCTGCTGGCCATGCAGACCGGCAGTGATGCCGAACAGATCCGGGATCTTGGCGCCTCTCCGGACCGGGTCATGGTGCTCGGCAATCTGAAATACGATACCGTCCTGCCCGTTTCCGACCCAGGCCCGCGGCTGAACCGCTCTCCGCTCCGCCTGGTGCGGGACAGCATCATCTGGATCTGCGGATCCACCCATGCCGGCGAAGAAGAACAAATCCTGACCGCCTTTTCCCGGCTGGGAGAGGAATTTCCACGCCTTGCCCTTGTTATTGCCCCACGGAACCCCGGGCGCGCCCGGGAAATCATCCGCCTGGCCCGGGAAAAGGGGCTGCAGGCCGTTTGCCGGACCACGGCCGCGGCAGAACCGACCCGACTCCTTGTCCTGGACACCATCGGCGAACTGACCGAATGCTATCGCCTGGCACACGTGGCCTTCATCGGCGGCAGCCTGGTCGACCAGGGGGGCCACAATCCGTTGGAAGCGGCGGCATTCGGCGTGCCGACCCTGTTCGGCCCGCACATGGAGGATTTTCATGAAATTGCCGACGACCTGGTACGGGCGGGGGGAGGCAGGACCGTCCGTTCGGCTGCCGAGCTGACCGAGGCCGTCCGTTGCCTGCTGCTTGACCTCGACCTCCATCATGCCATGAGCAAGGCCGCCGCCGACCTGATTGCCAGCGGCAGGGGAGTTGTCGACCGCCACGTCGATGCCGCCATGGATCTGCTCAATCCCTCCTGACCTTTCGGCCGCCCATGTTGTTGCCCGCTCCATCGGCATTCATCGACCATATCCGGCTGAACCTGCTTGCGGCGGCGGCCATCAGTTATATCGGCGGCGCTTCCCTGGCCGGAATCATCGTACCCGGCCTCCCCCTGCTTCATTGGACGGTGATTCCTGTTTTCCTGTTCTTCGCCCTGACATTTCTCCTGCGGCATACGACCGTTGCTCCGGTCCTGCTCCTCTGTGCCTTTGTCCTGATCGGATTCATGCAGACAGGATTCAGCCTTCTGCCGCCCCGGAGCCCCGGGCATCTTGCCACGCTCATCGTGGACCGCACCAAAGCCTCGCTGACCGGAACCGTCACCTCCATGCCGGAGTACGACGGCCGCCAGACCAGGTATCTGCTTGATGCGGACTCCATTCTCATTCATCGCGCTCAGGACAACAGCGGCGATTTTCAGTCCGCCCGCGGCCTGATCCGTTTGACGATCGAGGGGCCTGGGCCGGCGGACATAACCGCCGGCGACCATCTTCTTGTCCTGGCCACCATCGACCGGATCGGCAATTACCGCACGCCCGGAGTCTTCGATTACCGGCTGCACATGGCCGCCCAGTCAATTTACCTGAGCGGCAGGATCAAGTCGCCGGTGGAAATTCTCTCCTTTACAGAGCAGCAGGATACGTTTTTGACCCGGCTGCGATATCTTCCCGAACGGGTCCGCCATCGAATCGGCTCGTTTCTCGACGCCCGTCTCGATCCCCGGACGGCCGCCCTGTACAAGGCCCTGCTGATCGGCAGCCGCGCCGGCATACCGGAACAGATCCTCGAACAGTTCAAGGCCAGCGGCTGCATGCATCTGCTGGCCATCTCCGGGCTGCACATGGGCCTGCTCGGCCTGATGACCGTTAGCTCCCTCACCTGGTTATTGAAACGATCGACCTTTCTGCTGCTCCATACCCATGTGCCGACCCTGGCAACCCTGCTTTCCCTGCTGCCCCTGATCGGCTATGCCTTCATCGCCGGCATGAACACCCCGGTTCTCCGGGCCCTGATCATGGCCGCGCTGTTCCTGGTCGGCGTTATCCTGCGGCGGCAGCGCTCCATCATTCCGGTCATTGCCGCCGCCGCCCTCATTCTGCTCCTGCTCAGGCCACTTGCCCTGTTCACTGTCTCCTTCCAGCTCTCTTTTGCGTCAATCCTGGCCATCGCCCTGATCTATCCCCGGCTTCTGGCCATGCTGGAACAAAACACCCCGGGAAGAGGAAAAACGCTGCTGGCCTCGGTGTACGCAGCGCTGATCGTGTCCGTCGCCGCCACCCTGGGTTCGTTGCCGTTCATGCTCTATCATTTCAACCGGATTTCGCTTATCGGTCCGGTCATGAATCTGCTGGTCGAACCCTTCCTCTGCTTCTGGGCCCTGCCCGCCGGACTGCTCGCCATTCCCTTGATATTCGCGGCCCCCGACGCTGCGGCCTTTCTCCTGCAAGCAGGCTCTGCCGGCATTGGGGCGGCCGACTGGATAACCCGGTACGGGAGCAGCCTGCCCTTTGCTTCCGTCTGGACAATTACTCCGAACCTGGGGCAGATGGCGGCCTATTTCATGCTGCTGGGATTCCTGCCGGCCGGCCGGCAACGGCGCCCAGCCGCAATTGCACTGTCTGTCTGTGCCGTTCTCCTGGCCATCTCTTTCACCAGGAACCTCTGGCTTCCTTTTCCGGCGCAAAAAACCGAGGTCGCCTACCTTGATGTGGGCCAGGGCAGTTCCTCTCTTGTCCGCCTGCCCGGGAATCGGGCGGTTCTCATCGACGGCGGCAGCAAGTCGACATCCCCCTTTGACATCGGCGAAAGGGTTATTGCCCGCTATCTCTGGAAAAAGCAGCTCTGGCGGCTTGATGACGTGATCGTCACCCATCCTGACAGTGATCATTTCAACGGCCTGCCGTTCATTATCCGCCGTTTTCGACCCGATCGGTTATGGATCAACGGGGACACGGGACAGTCCGAATTGTATGAAGAACTGCTTCGCCTTGCGGCCGACAGGGGGGTTGCCGTCATAAGGCCTGCTTCAGGCCGGGCCATGTCTGAGAACCGGGAGGCCGCGGTACTTTTCCTGAACGGCGCCAGGGACGGAAAGCCGCCGACCGGCCGGGACCGGAAAGAAGAACAACTCTCGGTGAACGACCGCAGCCTGGTCATCAAGGTGCGGCACCGCGACGTTTCCTTCCTGTTTCCTGGAGACATCTCATTCATCGGGGAGGAGCTGCTCCTCAGGGACAGGCGGGAGGACTTGCGGTCGGACATTCTCCTGGCCCCCCATCACGGCAGCAGAGGCTCCGGCAGCCCACAGTTCATCGACGCGGTCGATCCCCGGATCATTGTTGTCTCATCGGGACGGAACGTTCGCGGCCACTATCTGGACGAAGACCATGTGCGAAACTGGAAAGGGCAAGGCCGGACGGTCCTCGCCACTTCTAAACAGGGCACGGTGACCATAGCCACCGACGGGAAGTCAATTTTCAGGGAATGAAATACCCGGCTGCGCCCGGCACAGCTAGGCTTTGAGTTGACAGTCGGCAGTTTGCAGTTTGCAGTCTGAAGTTTCCCGGCTTTGCCGGCAGACTCCAGACTGATGACTGTCGACTGCCAACTGATGACTCCCGGCGGAGCCGGGAAAATTGATCACACTTCCGTGAAATCGGCGGGCTGCTTCCTGAGGAACTTGATGAATTTCTGCTTTTCCATGCAGTTGATATAGGCGTCCTCGGCACTGATCCTCTTTTTCTGCAGCAGTTCCATCAAATGATCGTCAAGGCTCTGCATGCCGTATTTCTTGCCGGTCTGCATGACCGAGGGAATCTGATAGGTTTTTCCCTCCCGGATAAGATTCCGCACCGCCGGGGTACAGATCAGGATCTCGAGAGCGGCAACCCGGCCCTTGGTATCAATCCTTTTCAGCAGTGTCTGCGAAATCACGGCCCGCAGCGCGTCGGCCAGGGTCGAACGGACCTGGCCCTGCTGGGTGGCAGGGAAAATCTCGATAATACGATCAACGGTTTTCATGGCGTTGAGGGTATGCAGGGTGCCGAATACCAGATGACCGGTCATGGATGCCTCCATGGCCAGCGAGATGGTTTCCAGGTCGCGCATTTCGCCGACCAGGATGATATCGGGATCTTCACGCAGGGCGCCGCGCAATGCGGCATGGAATGTCCTGGTATGGGTTCCCACCTCGCGATGGTTGATTATGCACTGCTGGCTCTTATGGACAAATTCGATCGGATCCTCAATGGTCAGGATGTGATGCTTGCGAATCTTGTTGCATTCATCGACAATGGCGGCAAGGGTGGTCGACTTGCCCGAACCGGTGGGACCGGTGACCAGCACCAGGCCCTTGGGCAGGGTGGCCAGCTTGCTGATGACTTTCGGCAGGCCCAGCTGCTCGCAGGTGACGATCTCGCTGGGAATTTCACGAAATACTGCGCCGATGCCGTATTTCTGCTGGAAGAAATTGCAGCGGTACCGGGCCAGTCCGGGAATTTCATAACCGAAATCCATGTCGCCCGTTTCTTCAAAAATTTTAATCTTGTCTTCCGGGCAGATTTCATACAGCATGGCCTTGAGTTCTTCATTGTTCAGGACCTTGAACTTGACCCGTTCCATTTCGCCCCGGATTCGGAGAATCGGCTGCTGGCCCGCCACCATGTGCAGGTCGGATGCGCCTTCGTCATTCATCAGTTTAAAAAATGCGTCAATTCGCGCCATCGAGCAACCCCTTTATGATACGTGTTAGGCCCACAAATCCGAAATTTCGGATTTTCACCCGGAACAGACTCTACCCAAATATACAGGATACAAACCGCTTATTCAAATAATGCCCGATAAATTCCATTCTTCCCCGAACAGATCTTCAGGGGCCAACTGCCGCTATACGACAACGGTGCGTTGAATGAAGGCTACGACTTCCTTCGGGTCATCGATGACTTGAAATATCAACAGGTCGTTTTTACTGATATTGCCGGCGGCGAGGAGCCTCTCCTTGATCCAGTCTATCAATCCGTTCCAGAAATCGCTGCCGACCAGGACAATGGGAAACGGTTTGATCCGCCGGGTCTGAATGAGCGTGATCGCCTCGAAAACTTCATCCAGGGTCCCAAAGCCGCCGGGCATGCAGATGAAGGCCATGGCATACTTGACGAACATCACCTTGCGGACGAAAAAATACTTGAAGCTCAAGGGAATATTCGCAAAAGGGTTTGGTTCCTGCTCAAACGGCAGGTTGATATTGAGCCCGATGGAATTGCCGCCGCTTTCGGCAGCTCCCTTGTTGGCCGCCTCCATGATGCCGGGTCCCCCGCCGGTGACGATGGAATAGCCCAGCTGGGACAATTCAGCGGCTATTTGGACGGTGATGCGGTAGTACGGATCATCAGGATGGATGCGGGCGGACCCGAAAAAGGAAACCGCCGGCCCATGCACACCGGAAAGCGTGTCAAATCCTTCGACAAATTCCGCCATGATCCTGAAAAGGCGCCAGGAGTCTCCGGCATTGAAGTAATCCAGCCAGTACTGGTGCTGGAGATCCGTGCTCCTTTTGTCATTCTCAAGGTCACGCCTGTTCGTGGCTCGTCTGTTTTGCATGATTTACCCCGTTTTCTTTTTGATTCCCCCGGGCAGTTCCCGCAGGGCCCGTATGGCCTCATGGTGTTCAGGGACCAGCTTGAGCACACGATTATACATGCCCCTGGCCTTGCCGGACGCACCCTGCTCACGGTATATCCGGCCGGCCAGCAGCAGACTTGCCACGTCCCTGCCATTGCGGCGCAATGACTCCCTGATGGCCCCGCCGCTTCCGGCAAGATCGCCGGCATCCGCCCTGACCAGGGCAAGACGGTACCAGTATTTCCATGGTTTATCATCTATGGCCAATGCCTTGGCGCACAACGACAGGGCAATGTCATTGCCCTGTCCTGCTCTCGCATACAACTCTCCCAGGGTGCTTAACGACCGGGCGTCTTGAGGATTGAGCCGAACGGCCCTTTGCAGGGCAGCCATGCCCTTGGCGTCCTGCCCGGTCTCGGCATAGGCTTCGCCCAGCAGGCGATACAGATGAAAGCCCTGCTTATCGGCATTGACCCGCTCAAGCTTCTCCAGCAGATGCAGGGCCTTTCTGTATCTGCCATCCAGACAGTAAAGATAAGCGAGCTGCAGTGAAATATCTGAGAATACAGGAGAAGCAGGAAATTTTTTGCGCCTGCTGACCCGCTCAAAACATGCAATCGCTTCATCCTTGTATCCAAGCATCCGGAGGGCAAACCCTTTGTTGACCAGGGCCATGAAATTCCCGGATTCCCGTTCCAGGACCCTGTCAAAAAGCTGGATCGCCTGCCGGTGACTGTTCAATTCGGCCAGGGCGACCCCAAGACTGTTCATCAGATTGATATCTTCGGGCGCCATGCGTAACCCTGTCTGATAATCCCGCACGGCCTGCCGGAAATCACCTTCATCGAAACAATGATCCCCGCTGACATTCAGACTGATGTGGTCGAAAACCGTCGCAGTTCCCCGGCCGAAAAAGCTTCCATGCATCAATGCTCGCCGGCAGTTTATCGTTGTCTCGATTTTCGGCATGTCGAGACAGGGCCAGTAGGCGATCCCGAGTGCAACCTGTGCGTCCCCGGACCGGTCAACGAGCTGCCGCTTCAATTCCTTTCCGTACGCTTCGGCCCGGGCGGCTGACATCCCTGGCAGAACGACAAATGACTCGGACGATGACAGCGGCACGACTGTGAATTGTTCCCCTGTGCTGCGCCGCAGGGCGTCATGCAGGGAAAACTCTTCCGCGGGCGGCTCCCCCTCCAACCGATACAGCAGTAATCCGAACTTCTCCACTCCGGCCCAGGCCCGCCGCAGCAGGCGGGCTCTATCAGGGGGCGGCTTGGCGAGCGGATGCTTTTCCCGCTCAGCAAGAACGGAGGATTCACACAGACTGAAAGGTCCTCTGCTTTCCGCTGTTTCAAGGGCCCGCCAGCATGCATCGTACAGGGATGTTCTTCCGGGGGGCATCCTTTTGTCGTCGTGGACGGCAATCCCTATGTGGACCCGCTGAAACCCCTGGCGCTTCAAGCGGCCAAGCAGTTTCCGGGCAAAAACAAGGGCCTGGGAGCGTGTCGTCGCCTCCTGCAGTATGCCGTAGATGTTCCCGCCCAGATAAAAAACCGGGCCGGGGGTCGAGGCCTCGAGAAGGCGTGCCGTCTGGGCAATATTCAGCAGACCGGTTGTTGCCGGGACCCGCCTGTGCATGGCGCCGATGAAAAAAAGGGCCCGGGGGCCGGTCGGAACCCTCGCGATGCATTCCCGCAGCAGCCGGCTGCTGTACATGCCTGTTTCCGGGTGGATGAAATCGTTCCTGACCCGCTCAAGGCTGCCGAGAATGTTCCCCCGCAGCTCCCGCAGCCATTCATCAGCCATCTTCTCCGACAGAGCCGGATCAATATCGCGCAGAAGAACGGCCACCTGTTCTCCGTCCTCCAGGGGCAGAGGAATCAGCACCTCTCCGTTTATCCGTCCGGGTTGCTCTGCCGAGGTCAGGGCATCCAGCCGGATCCGGTCATCTTCACCAAAATGTCCGAGGTCATCCGGTATCCTGCCTTCCCATTTCCGACACCAGAAAGCGGGGGAAGCGGGGACCGGGAGAAGGTGCTTTATTTCCCTGCGGAAATGGCGCTGCAGCAGATCAAAATCCTGGAGCCGGAGCCGGCCCGGCGGAGAATACGCCGAGGAAATCATATCGACAGGCGATTCGCCTCCCCTGCAAAAACCTGCTGCAGGGAGCCTGCGACGATCGCTACTTCGTTATCGGCCACGGTGCGCATGTCCAGCAGGAGGCGGTCTTCTTCAATACGGCCGATAACCGGCACTTCAAGGTGCCTGAGCTCCCCTTCGAGGACGCTCACCGTCACGGACGCGGGGTGCAGGGCGACGCCCCAGCTTGGCAGATTCTGCTCCGGCATGGCCCCTCCTCCAACCCTGGAGACCATTTCCCGCACATCGACGGCGCAGGCATGCGCACAGTCCCGCCGTATCATCCGGGCCAGCTTCACGGCCCTGCGCTTCACCTCCGCCGGCGGAGCGGCGATCATGGCCAGGGTGGGGATCCGGGCGACAGCGGTGTTCTCATCCAGGTACAGCCGCAGAATGGATTCCAGTCCGGCCAGGGTAAATTTGTCAATGCGCATGGCCCTGTTCAGGGGGTTTTTTTTGATTCGTTCTATTATTTCGCGCTTGCCGAGGATTATACCGGCCTGGGGCCCGCCGAGCAGTTTGTCCCCGCTGAAAGTGACGACGTCCACCCCGCTGGCCACCGCATCCTGGACGGTCGGCTCTTTCTCCAATCCGAAACGGCTCAAATCAATGAAGCAGCCGGAACCCAGATCTTCCATAACAGGTATGCCCATTTTCCCGCCCAGACGAACGAGTTCCTCCAGCGGCACCTCACTGGTGAAGCCGATAATCCGGAAATTGCTGCAGTGAACTTTCAGCAGCAGGGCCGTCTCCTCGGTCACCGCCTCTTCATAGTCCCGCAGGTGAGTGCGGTTCGTGGCGCCGACCTCGACGAGTTCGGCGCCGCTGCGGGCCATCACTTCCGGTATTCTGAAGGAGCCGCCTATTTCAACGAGCTGTCCCCTGGATATTATCACCTTTCCGCCCCTGGCCAGGGTTTCCAGCACTATCAGCACCGCCGCCGCGTTGTTGTTTACGACCAGCCCCGCCTCAGCGCCGGTGAGGGTGCACAGCAGCTTTTCAACGTGACTGTAGCGGCTCCCTCGCCTGCCCGTTTCCAGGTCGAACTCCAGGTTCGAATATCGTGAACCCGCCTCCAGCAGCTTGTGCATCGCCGAATCAGGCAGAATCGACCTGCCCAGGTTGGTATGAATGATAACTCCCGTGCAGTTGATGACCCGGCGGAATTTCGGCTGCAGCTCCCGGCGGATGCGCTTGAGAAAAATCGGGATCAATGCCGCCAGTTCAAGGGATTCCGCTGCCGTTTCCCGCCCGTCGAGAATCTGCCGCCGCAGCTCCTCCAGGACATCGCGAACACTGTTTTTGACCACCATGAGGGGTGCTCCTTCTATTTCCTCGATGGCCAGGAGCGCCTGCAGGCACTTCTCCACCTTGGGTATATCACGAAGCAGTTCCCGATTGTCCTGTTTCCCGCCGCTCTGCGCAGCCCGGTCCTTTCCCATGTATCCGCCGCAATGAAGGATGAATGATGTGGATAAAGAAAACCTGTTGATAATGTTACGATAAACTGGCAACTGAACGCAACGGTAAAAAAGGGATATCAATTATAAACAGTAAGTTTACCACTTAGGGGAAGGACCGTTTACCGTCCCCAAAAAATCGTTGACAACCTCAGCGACATACGATAGGTTCTCGCTCCGTTGCTTTAACCAAACACCTCACCGGGTGTTTCGGCTTCTGAAAAATCAGATTGACACAATCAGAATTTTAAAGTAATAAAATAAGTTCCGGAAATGCCGGATGCTCATTTTTTTATTTGAGCCGTTGATCTTTGAAAACTGAACAGTAGACGAGCGGGCCGATTGTTTGATTTATTCGAGAGAAGAAAATCCGATTGGTTGTTTAAAAAGAGTAGAACAGCGATTGGGTTAGGATATTAAACTGGAGAGTT
>Ga0209270_1004123_pt1 | contig 11525 bp, 8 predicted proteins | sample MTBAKSrepl1MetaG_FD_187456 | JGI IMG/M metagenome (GOLD analysis project Ga0209270, IMG submission 187456) | Enrichment culture microbial communities from Arthur Kill intertidal strait, New Jersey, USA, that are MTBE-degrading - MTBE-AKS1... | ecosystem: Environmental > Aquatic > Marine >...
AGACCCATGGGCGTTTTCTCCGACAAAACCAGCGTGGAAAGAATCTTATTTGCCGTCTTTATCTACGAAAACAAACAACAAGGAATCAATACCCCTTTCCTCATGACACAAAATTCGTGACATTACCAGTTTTGACTTCAGCGAGACAAGACTTGATTTCCGCCGGTCCAAAAGGCTATGCTAAGCGGATTAAATCGGCCCGGTTCCAAGCCGGGGCCTGAAAAATAAAATGGGAATAATACCGGAACTTGAAATAAAATCAGGGGTTAACTCATGAGCGATGATCGTCGGGATTTGGATCAACTAAGCGTCAACACCATCCGCATGCTGGCCGTGGACATGGTCGAAAAGGCCAGGTCCGGTCATCCCGGTATGCCCCTGGGCGCGGCTCCGATGGCTTACGTGCTGTGGACCAAATTCCTGCGGCACAATCCGGCCGATCCGAACTGGCCCAATCGTGACCGGTTCATCCTGTCGGCCGGCCACGGTTCGGCCCTGCTGTACGCCATGCTCCATTTGACTGGATATGACTTGCCCCTGAGCGAACTGAAGAACTTTCGGCAATGGGGAAGCCGGACTCCGGGGCACCCCGAATACGGCCTGACTCCCGGCGTGGAGGCCACCACCGGTCCCTTGGGTCAGGGTTTCGCCATGGGCGTGGGCATGGCTTTGGCCGAAAAGTTCCTCGCCGACACCTTCAACCGGCCCGACTTCGATCTGATCGATCATTATATTTTTGCCCTGGTCTCCGACGGGGACCTGATGGAAGGGGTGACCTCGGAAGCGGCTTCCTTGGCCGGGACCATGGGTTTGGGTAAATTGATTTATTTATATGACGACAACGGCATTTCCATCGAGGGCAGCACCGATCTGACCTTCACCGAAGACGTCAGCCGCCGTTTTCAGTCCTACGGCTGGCAGGTCATCCGGGTGGCCGACGGCAACGACCTGGACAGCATTGCCACGGCCGTGGCCAACGCCCAAGATGAAAAGGAAAAGCCTTCCCTGATCATGGTCAAAACCACCATCGGTTTCGGCAGCCCCAAACAGAACACCGGGGCGGTTCACGGCGAGCCCTTGGGACCGGAGGCCGCCCGACAGACCAAGGAATTCTTCGATTGGCCCTTGGACCAGGAATTTTTCGTCCCGGAAGAAGTCCTGGACCACTTCCGGACCGCCCTGGACCAGGGACGGGAATGGGAGGACGAGTGGCTCAAGCTGTTGGACCAATACCGGCAAAACCATGCCGAGGAGGCCGCCCGATTCGAGCGGCAGATCAAAGGCGAACTGCCGCCCGGTTGGGAAGAGCATCTGCCTGTTTTTGATCCGGCCGACGGAAAAATAGCCACCCGGTCCGCCTCGGGCCAGGTCCTCAACGCCCTGGCCCCCCATCTGCCCAACTTGATCGGCGGGTCGGCCGACCTGGCCCCTTCCAACAAGACCACCCTCAAAGGCCTGGGCGACCTGGGTCTGGGCCGGCCGGACGGCCGGAACATCCATTTCGGTGTGCGCGAACACACCATGGCGGCCATGGTCAACGGCCTGGCCCTCCACGGCGGGATCATTCCCTACGGCGGGACTTTCCTGGTCTTTTCCGACTATATGCGGCCGGCTCTCCGGCTGGCCGCCCTGATGGGCGCGCCCTCCATCTTCGTTTTCACCCATGACAGCATCGGCGTGGGCGAAGACGGTCCGACCCACCAACCCATCGAGCACGTGGCCTCCTTGCGGGCCATCCCCGAATTCACCGTGCTCCGGCCGGCCGACGCCAACGAGACCGCCGCGGCCTGGCGCCTGGCCGTCGAGAACCGAAGGCCCACGGCCCTGATCCTGACCCGCCAGAACGTGCCGATTCTGGACCCCCGGCGATTACAGATAGCCGAGGGAGTCGGGCGGGGGGCCTATATCCTGGCCGACACCGAGGGACAACCGGACCTGATCCTGATCGCCACCGGTTCCGAAGTTCATTTAACCCTGTCCGCCGGGGAGAAACTGGCCGAGGAAGGCCTTTCGGCCCGGGTGGTCTCCATGCCTTCCTGGGAACTTTTTACCAGCATGCCTCAAGACTACCGTGATTCGGTTCTGCCGCCTCAGGTCAAGGCCCGTTTGGCCGTCGAAGCCGGGGTGTCCCTGGGCTGGCGGCGTTGGATCGGTCCGGAAGGCGACGTCATTTCCGTGGACCGTTTCGGCGTTTCCGCCCCCGGTTCTGAAGTCATGGCCCGGTACGGCTTCACCGTGGACCACGTGGTTCAAAGGGCCAAGGCCCTGCTCGACCGGGCTTAAGCCCACTCCTTGCCGCTAACAGCTTGGACCGTGACCTATCAGTCAACGATGGCATTTTTCATCTTTTTCCGCCCGACTGATATACATGGATTCCCGCTTGCGCGGGAATGACGCTAAATTATCACCGTCATTCCCGCGCAAGCGGGAATCCAGACCAACGATAATTGAGTGATTACTTTCGGCCCGTCTTCAGCGGGCCGAAACTGGTTCTTGGGCTCAAATATTATCTTGGCAACCGGCCTCAAACCGGCGGCGGAATCTCGCCCAGGGCCATTCTGGCCAAGTCGCCGATGAAGATCAGGGGCAGGCCCTGTTCCTTGGCCACTTTGGACAGGGATTGGATGCACATGGGGCAGAGGCAGACCAGGCCTTGGGCCCCGGCTTCCTTGGCGTCGATGATATTCTTTTCCTGGTCGGGCTTGGGATCGCCCTTGCCCAGAAGGAACTTGGCCCCGGCGCAGCACATGGCGTTTATTCGGTCATAGGTCCGCTCGACCCGGCGGGCCCCGGCCGCCTCGAAGAGTTCGTCCACGAAATGTTCCTTTTCCGGCGTGTGCCTGGAAGCGCAGGGCCGCTGATAGGCCAGATTCAGGCCGAGCGGTTTGACCTGGTCCCGGTGGGCCTTGAGGTATTCGACCAGGTATTCGGAGATATGAACCGGCCGGAAGGGGACTTCGATACCGTAATCAGGGGCCACCCGGGCCAGCATGGCGTAACAATCGTCGTGGAAACAGACGATTTCCTTGGCCCCGGTCTGGGCCAGGCGGTCGACGAACTCCTGAGCGTGTTTTCTCTGGATGCTTTCCGCGCCGATGTGGCTGAATAGAATCCAGCAGAAATACGGCCGCCCGCCGACCTGGGGGAGGTCGTAAAGCCGGCCCTGGATCAGGTGGCCGTCGGTCTTGCCGAAGACGCAGATGGACATGACCCGCTCGGCCTTGGGGACATCTCTGAGTTCGCCGGTGAAAGCGAAGCGGGCTTCGTCGGCCTTGGCTTTTTCCTCGCTCAGATAAACGCGGTATTTTTCCTGGAGCTCGGCGATCAGGTCGAAGGGGTTGGCCCCTTGGGGGCAGACCTCATTGCAGGCGTAACAGGTGATACACTGGTCCACGGCCGGAGCCAGCCGACCTTCTATCATGTCCTTCATCCATAGGACGGCCTGGTCGCGTTCCACCTCCATCCATTGGCAATTGACCAGACAGTCGCCGCATAAATCACAAAGGTCGCGCTGAAACATGGTCACCTCCAAAATAAATGTTTTAAATCCGCTTTCATCTGACCCCCGCCAGGGCGCGGCGCGCCCTGGACCTGCACCTTCGATTCATCGGCCCGGCCGCGCGGCCGGGCCGATGAATCGTGGGTTGGTGGCAGGATAGCTATCAATCCCTCGGTCGCCGGAGGTCCACGTTTCTATTTACCTGGCTCCGGCAGGTCTTCTTCGAGACCGGCCAGGTTTTTGGCGTAACCGACATAAGCTTCCAAAGGAGACGAGCCGAAAACCACCATCCGGGCCCCGTCAGGCGAGCCGCCGCCGTGCATGCAACCGGGCACTCCCGCGCCGATGGTAAGCCATTCAATCAGGCGGGCGACGCGGGCCCTGGTTTCGGCCGTCCCGGCCCCGGCCTTGACGTACTTCTGGATGAGATGGCCGTAATCCGGATTGATGAAGTCCTGGTACGAAGGCAAGCAGCCGGTTTCGACGATACCGCCGCCGATATCCTGGCAGATACGCTTGGTTTCATAAGGCAAGGTGGCTACGTGGACCTTGTTGGCGTGGGCCGCGGTGGAATCGGCGAACCAGACCCCGGAAGGATGCTGGCGACCCAAGGCGATGGCCCCGACGCCCATGGCGAAAGTGGTCTCGTTGTTGATTTCCATTTGCACCAGCTTATCCCGGAAGGTCCGGGCGCTCAGACCGTTGGCCCGGGCGATCAGGGCGGCGGCCCCGACCATGACGTCGCCTTGACCGCCCACGCAGGCCCCGATACAGGACCGGTAGGTCGAAGTGAAGCGGCCGATGACGTTGCCGGTGTATTTGAATTCCCCGGCCATGAAGACCCGCTCGTTGGGCACGAAGACGTCTTCAAACAATAAATAAGCCTGGGTGATGCCGGTTTCCGTGGGAATGTCGAAGCCCTTCTCCTCTTCCCGGGTGTCGCTGGGCCGGCGGGTTTCCACAATGGTCAAACCGTCGATGTCCCGGGGCACGACGCAGGCCAGGGCGAATTCCTGGTCCTCCTCGCGATAACCGCTGCCCGGCATGAGAAATATTTCTTCCGAGGCGGCCGTGCCGCAGATCATCAGCTTGGCCCCGCGGATGACGACCCCGTCTTTTTTCTTTTTCACAATCCGCAAGTTCGAGTCCAGGTCGGCCTGCTGATGGGGCCGGGCGCGGCGGTCGCCCTTGGCGTCGGTCAGGGCCCCGGCCACGATCAGGCCTTTTTTCTGGAAGCCGAGCCCCCATTCCTTCAGCCGGGCCTGATAATCCGTACCCAAATCCCGGTCGATCTCATGGGTGACCGACCACATGACGTTGAATCCGTTCCAGCCCACGCAGAGGCCGCCGGTGCAGGACCCGGTCAGATGATACATTTCCCTTTTCATCTTCGAGTTGAACATCATCTCTTCGGCCGTGGTCATGAGGGAAGTGTGGCGATGGATCGTTTCCCCGGTCAGGTTGGAAGTGGTGGTGAAAATGGGGGCCAGTTCCGGATCATGGGCTGCGTCCAGACCCCGGGCATGGCTTTCCACCACCCGCCTGGTGGCCGGGTGTTTGGTTACATCCTTGATGGGTTTGCCGAATTTATAAATGTTAGGCCTCAGCCGCTTGAGGGAGGCGAAGTAATCCTTTCTGGTTCTCAGGGCCATGGGGGTTCCTCCTTTCTGATAGCCGGGTTTGACCCGGTGGATTAGGGACGTTTACGGCCGGACAGAGTTACCTCGTTCCGGGTTCATTTAGTCTAAAGCTTTGAGCTTCTTTATTTCCGCGATCAGGCTGGGCAGCAGTTCGGTCAGATCGGCCACCAGGCCAAGGTCGCAGACCTCGAAGATGGCCGCCTTTGGGTCTTGGTTGACGGCCACCACGAATTCGGACTGGTCCATGCCGACCACGTGGTGCATCATGCCGGAAATACCCAGACCTATGTATAGTTTGGGCCGGATCGTCTTGCCGCTCTGCCCGATCATTTGGCTTTCTTCGGCCCAACCCTCGTCCAAGGGCGGCCGGGTGGCTCCCACCGCCCCGTCGAGGAGGGCGGCCAGTTCTTCGATCAGGACCCATTTTTCAGCGCCGCCCACGCCCCAGCCGCCGGCGACCACCACTTCGGCCTTTTCCAGGGGCAAGCCCTGAGGCTCGCGCCGGGAGATTTCAACCACCCGGGGACCGGCCTGGTCCTGGGGTAAGTCGACGGCCGCCTCGAACACCTGGCCCCGCCTTAGTGGGTCGCGTCGGCTTTTCATGACGCCGGGCATGACCGTGGCCGTTTGGGGGCGATGGTCGGGGCAGGTGATGGTGGCCAGGACCCCGCCGCCCCAGCCGGGGACGACCTGCAGAAGTCCTCCCTGATCGTCGAGTTTGAGATCGATGCAGTGGGCGGACAGTCCGGTGCCTAGACGGGCGGCCACCCGGGGGGCCAGCTCGACGCCCAGGGCGGTGGCCCCGATGAGTAATATTTCCGGCCGGCGCTCCTGGATCAGATCGGTGAGCACCTGAGTGTAAGGCAGGAGACGGTAAGGTTCCAATGCCGGGTCTTCAGCCACCAGGACCTGGTCCGCCCCGAAGGCGATCAACTCGTCGGCCAGGCCTTTGACCCGGTCGCCCAGGAGCACGGCCGTGACTTGGAAGCCGCCCTGATCGGCCAGTTCCCTGGCCTTGCCCAGGAGTTCAAGGCCGACCTCGGCCAGGACGCCCTGACGCTGTTCGGTCAGGACCCATAATTCCCGTCGGTCGGTTTTTCCCGCGTTCATAGGAACCCCCGTTTGACCAATCTTTGGGCCAAATCTCGGGCCAGGTCTTCGGCTTCGCCGGTCAGAATCTCCTTGGCCCGCCGGCTTTGACGCATGGTCAGGCCGGCCATTTTGGTGGGCGATCCGGCCAGACCTAAAAGGTTCGGTTCTATTTGGAGGATTTCGTTGGACCAGACCGTCAAATCCTTTTTATCAGCCTCGACGATGCCTAAAAATGAGATGTAGCGGGGCTTGTTGATCTCCTTGATCACGGAGATCAACAGGGGCGGGGCGGATTCCCAGACGATTTGTCCGTTCTCGATCCGCTGGGTCAGACGGCAGAGCTTGGGGTCCGGCCACTCGATTTTGGTTATGTGCATGAGGTTGGGGATTCTTAGAAGTTCGGCCAGTTGGCCGGGCACCTGGGCGGTGGAGCCGTCCAGGGTCATGTTGCCGCAAAGAATCAAGTCAAAGGCTCCGATCCGTTCGACCCCCGCGGCCAAAATCCGGGAAGTGGCCAGGGTGTCGGACCCGGCAAAAAGGCGGTCGGAGAGAAGGACGGCCCGGTCCGCGCCCATGGCCAGCATCTCCCTGATGGTCGAGGCGGCGAAGGGTGGGGCCATGGCCAGGAGGACGACTTCTCCGCCGAAAGCCTCTTTAATTTGCAGGGCCGCTTCCAGGGCCTGGCGGTCCAGGGGGTTGACCACGTTGGGAATCCCTTCCCGCTTGAGGGTCATGGTGGCCTGGTCCAGGGAGACGCGGTCCCAATGTTTGGGGTCGGGCACCGGCTTGATGCAGACAATAATCCGTTCCAAGTTTAGAACACTCCCAAAGTCGACCTAGTCCGTCCGGGCCGAGACCTCCGGCCCGGACGATAATCCTGGTCGGTTATTTCTTGAACTGACTCAAGGCGGCTCGGGACATGACCACCTTGGCGATTTCGGCCGTGCCGCCGGCGGGCACGGTGACCATGGCGTCCCGGAACAGGCGCTGCACGGCGTATTCCCGCATGATTCCGTAAGAGCCGTGAATCTCGATGGCCTTCTTGGCCGAACGGACCGCGGCTTCGCAGGTAAAGGATTTGGCCAGGGCGGCTTCGGGATCTAGCCGCAGGTTGTTGTCTTTCATCCAGGCCACCCGGTAGTTGAGCAGCTTGCAGATTTCCAGGTCGGCGTAAATGTCGGCGATGTACCATTGGATGGCCTGGAGGGTGCCGATGGGCTTGCCGTACAGTTGGCGTTCGTTGGCGAATTTGCAGGCTTCTTCCAGGCAGGCGTTCAGGATGCCCAGGGCGGTAGCGGCCATGCCCAGCCGGCCGGTTTCACTGATGGTCTTTATGGCGATGGCCAGACCGCCGCCTTCCTGACCCAGCAGTTCCTTCTTGGTCAGTTCGACCCCGTCAAAAACCAGTTCGCCGGTGTTGGCCCCGCGCAGGCCCATCTTGTGTTCGACCCGGCCGGCCTTGGCCCCCTTGGCTTTTTTATCGACGATAAAGGCGCTGAGGCCCTTGGACCCTTCGGCGGTCCGGGCGATGATCACCCAGAAGTCCGAAGTATGGGAGTTGGTGATGAAGCATTTCCGGCCGGTCAGGATATACTTGTCCCCCTTGGGTTCGGCCTTGGTCTGCATGCCGATGAGGTCCGAACCGCCGGAAGGATCGGTCACGGCGACCACGCCCATGGTTTTACCCTGGGCCAGGGGCGGCAGGTACTTTTTCTTTTGTTGTTCCGTGCCGAAATCATTGAGGGCCGCGCAGGCCATGTGATGAACCTGGAGGGCCATGGGAAAGGCGGCGCAGACCCGGCCCAGTTCTTCCAGGACGATGGTCCGGGCCAGGTAGCCCAGGCCCACCCCGCCGTACTCCGGAGGAGTGATGACCCCGGTGATACCCAAACGGCCCATGGGGGCCAGCAAGTCCATGGGGAAATCGCCGCTCTCCTCCATCTGATCCATCTTGGACGGGATTTCGTTCTCGGCGAATTCCCGGACCGATTTGCGCAGCAGTTCTTCTCTTTCCGAGAGATTGAAGTCCATAAATTATACCTCCTAAGTAATAGTTTGGTTGATGGTTGGTCCGATCAATCCTCAGATAAAATCACACCTTCATAGTAACCGACCCGAAAACGGTGGCCTTTATTAGATTCCGTGGTTCCTGCTTTCTCAGGAACATTTATGCCTCTTAAGGTGCAACCGCAAAATAAAAGTATGGGCCAATGAGGCTTGGTGATTGTTTTCGCCCGAAATACCTAAACCGTCGTTCCCGCGCAAGCGGGAACCCAGTCTTCGATGGGGCTTTTTCCTGGACCCCTGCTTGCGCAGGGGTGACGGGCGGGGCTTCTGGTCAGGTCCGGACGGTACGTCGAGGGTGAACTTTCGGGTAAATGACATATAGTTACTAAGGTCATTCCCGCGCCAGCGGGAATCCAGACCACCAATAACTGATAAATTGCCATTCATACAGCTAAACTCCGGAGATGAGTTATGAGGGCATTGATGGTCCGGTCCAGGCCGGCCGGCGACTGGTCGAGGCCATACACGACCGAGGCTCCGAGCATGCCGGAGAAGACCATCTCGGTCAATTCGGCGGTGTTGACCCGGTCTTTAAGTTGCCCCGCGGTCTGGGCCTGATCCAAAAGTCGATGAATCATGTTTTTCAGACGGGTAAATCCTTCGTGGACTTCCCGGGCCAAGGGCGGCCGGCGGTGATCGAGTTCTACCGCCAGGGCGATGAAGAGGCAGCCGCCGGGGAAGTTTTCATTGTCCTTTAGATAACGGTCCCGGTAGTTTTCCAGGAATTTGAAGATTTGGTCCAGGGGGCGGTCGAGGGATTCCAGTCCGGCCAGCGTTTTTTCCCGCCAGATTTTACGCGATTCACTCAAAACCGCGGAAAACAGGGCCTCTTTACTTTTGAAGTAGTTGTAAAAGCCCCCTTTGGAGGTGCCGGCCGTCTCGATGATGTCGTTAAGGGAGGTCCCCAGGAAGCCTTTCAGGGAGAAGAGGCGGATGGATTCGCGGATGATTTTTTCTCTGAGGTCCATTAGTGATAAACGTCCGCCTTTAAGACCGACCAGTCGGTCTTAAATAAGCATAAAGAAGAAAATATTGTCAAGCTTTTTCTTAAAACTCGCCCACTATTTCTTCGGTGATCTCCCGGACCGATTTGATCGACTTGATCATCCCGGTTACTTGTCCGGCGGCCAGGGGGGAGACCTCCAGGCGGCCCTTCAGCCAGGCTTCGTCCTGGTGCTGGACCAGACGGGCAAAGGATTGGTCTTCGGGGTTTTTAAGGAGGTTTTCCACCACGGGGGTGCGGATGACCCGGACCCGGAACTTGTCCGTCCCCAGCAAGACCGTGTCGGTTTCCCGAGCCTGACAGAGGGCTCTTTTGGCCTGGTCGTGGGCGATGCATTCCTTGGAGGCGATGAAACGTGTCCCGATCTGGACGCCCTTGGCCCCTAAAGCGAAAGCCGCCCGATAACCTCGGGCGTCGCCGATGCCGCCGGCCGCGACCACCGGGATTTTGACGGCGTCGGCCACCAGGGGCGTCAGGACCAGGGTGGAGACGCCGGCCAGTCCCTGGAGGCCGCCCGATTCCGACCCTTCGGCGATGACGGCGTCGACCCCGGCCTCTTCGGCCTTGACCGCGTTTTCCACGTTGGCCACCACGTGGAGGACCTTGATCCCCTCATTTTTAAACAGGGCGACCAGGTTCCCCGGCTGGCCGGCCGAGGTGGTCACGGCGGGCAAATCCATCTCGACCATGACCTGGGCAAAGGCCATGTTCATGGGGTTGATGGCGGCCAGATTGGCCCCGAAAGGTTTGTCCGTCAGCTTCCGGACGGCCTGAATTTGTTCGCGCAGAAATTCTTCGTCCTTCATGAAACCCGTGGCCAGGAGGCCGAAGCCGCCGGCTTCGGAGACCGCGGCCACCAGCTCGGGATTGCAGATGACACCCATGGCGCCCTGAATGATAGGATAGCGACAACCCAACAGTTCGGAAATGTCTTTCATTACTCGCCTCCGTGGGGAAAGTTGGATGCCGGTCAGCCTACCTAAACCTGGATTCATTGACAAGGCCGAACTGTCCGCCGGCCGGACATAGCTCTTTACTACCTCCAGGCGGGTGGGTTAGTATTCCGGGGAAAAGCAATCAACTCCAAGCCGACGGGCCGGAGACGCGCTGTCTGATCCATGCATTTCACCACGGTCGAATTTACTCTTTTTTTCTTCTTGGTGATGATTCTCAACTGGACCCTGCCCAGGCCGAGTCTGGCTTTTAAAATTTTTTTACTGGCGGCGAATTATTTTTTTTACGGCTGTCTGGACCCCCGTTTTTTATTGATTCTTTTGGCCGTGAGCCTGTCCAACTGGGGTTCCGCCCGGCTCATCGCCCGGACCGATTCGGGCCGGGTTAAAAAAGCCTGGCTGGGTCTTGACCTGGTCGTTAATCTCGGTCTGCTGGCCCTGTTCAAATATCTGGAATTCTTTTATGGCCTTTGGGAATCCCTTCTGTGGTCCCTGGGTTTTCAGAATCCTTTTTCTCTGCCGTCCATGGTTTTCCCCATCGGCATATCCTTCTTCACCTTTCAGGGTTTATCCTACGCTATCGACGTTTACCGGGACCGGGACCAGCTGGCCGCCGGTCCCTTGGATGTCCTCCTTTTTGTTTCCTTTTTCCCCACCATCATGTCCGGACCGATCATGCGGGCCCGCCACTTTCTGCCTCAACTGGCCAAACCCCGTTATGGTTCGGCCGGTTTTCACACCGGTTTCTCCCTGATCCTGAGTGGCCTGTTCAAAAAGATCGTCATCGCCAGTTACCTGTCCGAACACATTGTCCGGGAGGTTTTTCAGGTTCCATCCGACTACTCCTCCCTGGCCGTCTTGGCCGCGGTGTATGCCTACTCGATCCAGATATTTTGCGATTTTTCCGGTTACTCGGACCTGGCCATCGGCCTGGCCCTGTTGATGGGTTTTCATATCCCGGAAAATTTCCGCGGTCCGTACACTTCGACCAATCTCCAGGAATTCTGGCGCAGGTGGCATATCTCACTGTCCACCTGGCTCAGGGATTACCTTTACATCCCCTTGGGCGGGAATAAGAAAGGGCCGGGGCGGAAATATTTAAATTTGATGATCACCATGGTCCTGGGCGGGCTTTGGCACGGGGCGCATTGGAAATTTATTATTTGGGGCGCTTTTCATGGCCTGGGGCTGACCTTGACTCATGTGTATAAGGACCTTCGCTCCAGAAGGCCCGATGTTTCACGAGTCGAACCCTCCGGCGCGGCTTCGCC
>Ga0209270_1004127_pt1 | contig 11517 bp, 12 predicted proteins | sample MTBAKSrepl1MetaG_FD_187456 | JGI IMG/M metagenome (GOLD analysis project Ga0209270, IMG submission 187456) | Enrichment culture microbial communities from Arthur Kill intertidal strait, New Jersey, USA, that are MTBE-degrading - MTBE-AKS1... | ecosystem: Environmental > Aquatic > Marine >...
ACACGGGATGTGAGCTGGGCGGAATCCTCAGTGGCGGCCAACTATCATTTCCCGATACCCGGCAGTGAATGGGAACTGAGTCTCATGGGCGCCTGCCATTATGAGGATTTCCCGGTAGGCGCGGGGATTGTCGGCTATATTGGCGGGAGCGCGCTGCGGCTCAACACGACCTGGACTCACCTCAAAAAGGAGGATTCCGGATTCCTGAACCTGGTGGCCAATATGGATTACGGGTGGGTCTGGTGGGGATTGAATTTCTACGGATGGGTGGAATACTATTACAACGGTCTGGGCGAGCCGCGGGGCCGGTATGCCGAGGCCCTGAAGAATGAGGCACTCCGGGAACGGTTGCTGAGGGGAGAACTCTATGTTCGAGGGCGCCATTACGTGGACGCCCAGGTGAGGGTGGAACTCCACCCCCTGGTCAATTTCCAGCTGGTGGCCATCACCAATATCGTCGATCCCAGCGGCGTCATCCAGCCGTATCTCATCTGGGACCTTCACGACAACCTCCGGCTCAATGTGTCGGCCTCCATATACTGGGGTGGACACGGAACCGAATACGGCGGGGTGGATGTCGGGCGCACCGGCCTCACCGACCGACCGTCCAACAACGTGATCATGTGGCTGGCCTTCTACTTCTAACGCGGGTTAATGACAGCAACCTATCTTGACGCCGATCAAAGCTGACAACATGACCCGTGAGACGCCTTCTCATTACCGCGGCAAGTGGGGGAGATTCCCGTTCGAGATAGAAAATGGGCATGGTTCTCTATGAACACCCATGCGTGACAGGCTGTTTGAGTCTCGGGCAGGAGGTCGCCAGGCGCACAAGCATGTCCTCCCGATCCTTATTAACCGTCTCATAATAGTATTGACATAGTAAAATTCGTCTTTATCTAAAGACAAGATTGTTTTAAGCTTGTGCCGAAAGTGCTTGTGTAGTTATTATTTTGAGACGGTTAATGTCATCCATAAATATCTTCCGGCGCTCTATCCTCCGGATCATGATGGGGTGCAACACACCGGGCGCATCTAATCCTGCTGTTCTAGGCATACTCGAAATATCATCCGGTCATTGCATGTCTGTCAAGTTATGGTGTGGGCTTGGTTATGTTATGAGAGTTTAATTCCTTCCATATAATTCCCCAGATTCCCTTTGTAGGGAATCCATCTAATTCCTTTTATTTCACATTCTGATTAGATTCCAATCGGTTAGCTTCTGAGAGGAACCAGTCGGCGGCATCTTGATCAAACCCTTCATGTGACATGGCAAAATGGTAGGCTTTTCTGTAATGCTCTGCTGCCTTTTCTTTTTCTCCGCGGGCTTCATAAACCATGGCCAATCGATTTAGACCATCAATCTGATCGGGATATTCCTTTAGAAGCTTCCGGGATACGGCCTCAGCTTTATCCAGTTTGTTCTGCTTTATAAGATCGACAACGCTGTTTGACAGTTGATCAAGGTCCGTGAACACAGGGATGAACCGCGGCTTTCTGAAAGAAGAGGGCCTTTTCTCTGGTTGCCCTGGCAAACAGCATCTCTTATACTTTTTCCCACTGCCGCAGGGACAGGGTGCATTTCGACCTATTTTTACCATGATCCTTATGCTCTCATAGAATCCTATTTGAGGCAACGGCTTTGTTATGCAGCTGAGATTTGCCACGGATCTATCGGCCAGGGAATACGTTCGCAGAGAGGCGTGGAAGAAGGCAAAACTTGAGAGGTGTCCTCTCCATCCTGAAGGGGGCTGTGGCTTCCGTAAAAACGGCACTTACCCAAGAAAGCACCCAGAGGGGACCAGAATCGCCCGGTGGTACTGTTTTTTAGGCCATCAAACATTCAGCTTCCTCCCGGATTGCTTATCTGCACGTCTTCCCGGAACGTTGAAACAAATCGAAGACATCATCGATGAAGTGAAAAGATCGCCGTCGCAAGAGGATGCCGTCCAAAGGCTCCGTCTGGATATTTTTCTGCCTGGTGCACTTCGATGGGTCAGACGAAGGATACTCCCCATCCGATCAGCGTTAACCATGCTGATCGATCTGATACCTTCCTTGTTTGCAGATTGTGATCCTACCCTGACATCTTTTTGTTGTGCTCTCAACGCCAGCCCCGTTCTTCCCGAGCTTCGCCAACTGGCTGAACCATTTCTTCAGGTCTTGCCGCCTCCTTTAGGGTTTGGCTCCCTTCCAGGACCCAAAAAACGGAAAAAAATTCATTTTCAACACAAAACGGGGACTGACCCACCCCAGCCATAGGTCGTAGATTGGCACCATGGTGAGGAGTGCGGACAAAAGATCCAGGAAGACGATCCATCAGGGTTGATTTCAGGTGGATGAACGGACCCGTATGTCTTCTATCCCGCCCTTCATCAAGTGAGATATCAAAAGGAGCCAATCATGATCCAAAAAAGAATCCTGGCGCCTGACCGGGTCCGACGAATCCAAGGCGGCTTCAGCTTCATCCCCCATCGTTTTCTCACCGATGGCTTTCTGGCCTCTTTGAATCAGACAGAAATCCTCCTCTACCTCTTTCTTGTCCTGGCCTCAGATCGAAACGGTCTTTCCTTTTATTCCTACGATGCCATCTGCAACTTGCTTCAGATCACCGTGGACGATTATGTGGAAGCCAGAGACGCATTGATCCGGAAGGATCTGATCGCCTTCGACGGCTCCCTTTTTCAGGTGCTCGATTTGCCGGATATGCCGATTTTAGAAAATGCGGGGAATTCAATGTGTCATGGGCGCTCAAAAATACGGGACCTTGCCGACCAATCCATTGGGAGGATTTGATGTGGGCAATGAAGATATCACGCGATTGACCCAGGCCGTCGTCGATTTTATCGGTTGGCTCAGTGCAACGGGAAACTCGAAAAAACTCAAAGGGGACTACGATCATACCCTGATCGAGTTCATTGTTTTCGCACTCCGAGAAAACATGAAATGGGAAAACTTGTTTTCGTTAGACACACTCAGAGTGTTTGGAAGGAATTCCACAAGTATGACCGATGCGATTCATGTGCTGACAGCCTTCTCAGATTACCTATATGAGAAAGGCGCCATCAATGAGTTGCTTGAGGTCCCAGACGATCGAGTTATTCTGCCTGACATCTATGAAAAATATTTACTCTATTTACATCAGGAAAAGGCCGTTTCCAAGGTTTTGGTTAGATCATCCAGAAGGGTTCTCGCATCTTTGCATGCATATCTTGATACGCACAACATTGATCTATCAATCCTCAAAATTCAGCACATCGATACATTCATGTCAGAGTTTACCAAGCCGTTCTGTAATGTCACCCGCGGCATTTATCGGAACCAGATCAGAGGGTTTCTCAAATACATCCACCAAGAGAAAGTTATCAAAAAAGATATTGCCCATCTCCTGGTGGGACCCCGCAAATTCGGTGAACCAAGACCACCTAAGTTTTTACGACCCGAAGAAGTAAAAAAGCTCTTCGGCAGCATCACCCTGGATACACCGGTAAAGATTCGGACCTATGCCATGCTGCTCCTTTCTTACTCCTTGGGGTTGCGGCCCATCGAGATCAAGCGGCTCACTCTTGATGACGTCAGCTTTCAGGAAGCAGAGATCACGATTACCATAAGAAAGACGAAAAATCCTGCGATAATGCCCCTGCCCGAAGAAACCCTCAAGGCGATCGCCGCTTATGTCTACAAAGCCAGACCAAAGAGCCAACATAGAGCCCTGTTTTTGACAGCCCATAAACCATACGGACCCGTCTCCAGGTCTCTGGTGAGTGAAGACATTTCGAGGATCATTCGGTCAGCCGGCCTCTCTGCATCAGCCTATTGGCTGCGGCATACCTACGCACAGAGTTTGCTTTGCATGGGCCACTCCATATACGACATCAAAGAGATGATGGGCCACGAGAGCATCCGTTCCACACAGCGATATCTTCACGTCGACATCGAACATATGCGAAAGGTCTTATTCGATGAAACCCTTTGAAAGCTTCATGGCTTCCCATATCGAAGACTATTTATTTTATCGAAAATCTATCGGCTATCTTTGCATGAAACCTAGATGCCATCTTCATGTTTTTGATCGGTATCTGGTAGAAAACAACACTGGCTGGCACGACTTTCATCCGGCCTTCTTTCTTGAAATGAGAAGCCGAATTCGTCAGGAATCTCGATCTGTCAACAGTATCCTTTACTCAATTCGCTCTTTCTTCAGTTTTCTCGTTCGTCGGGAAGTCCTGGCCAACAATCCGTTGATAGATATTCCACCTTTAAAGGAAAATACCATCGTTCCTTTTGTACTTTCTCCTGAACAAGTGGATCAGTTGCTGCACGCGATCAGCCGCAAAATCCGGAAAAGCGAAAGATACTTCTTGATAGATCTCGCAACTTATTTGGCAATTGTCCTAATGGCCCGCTGCGGGATGAGAATCTCGGAACCCATCAAACTCTTACGGTGCCATTCCCGACAGGACGATGCCACCCTTTTTATCGAAAAGACCAAATTCGGTAAAGACAGACTGATCCCGGTTCCAAAAGAAGTGGCTGCACAGATTGAAAACTATCTTGCCGTTCGCGACAAGCTCAAAGACCATGACGACAATCCCTATCTATTGGCAGGGAGAAAACAAAGCCGTCTTAACGATAACACAATTAGATCCGTATTTGCTAGTGCTATCAAGGAAATCGGACTGCATCAAAAAAGGAAGGTCGTGGGGAATATCAACTTCAATCCGCCCACGCCTCATTCGCTGAGGCATTCTTTTGCTGTTAATACCCTTAAGAGCGTCTGGGAAAGGGGACAATCCGCCCAGAATGCCCTGCCTGTACTGGCGGCTTATATGGGGCATAAAGATTATAAGTGCACCAGTGTTTATCTCCGGGTAGCAGATGCAATCAGTCGTAAAGAGTTGGTTGATTTTTCTCTCTGGCAGAAAGTTAACGTATGAAACTCTCTCCCTTGATCCATCATTTCTTCGATCAATACCTGCCCCATATCCGCGGAGTCAGTCAGCAGACGGTTAAAGGGTATCGGGATGCCTTCCGGATTTTTCTGCCTTTTGCAGCATCGTTTTACAAAGTCAAGGTCAATTCCCTTCGGGTAGAACATATCTCAAGGGAACTCATTATCGCGTTCCTTGAGGATCTGCAGAATGGAAGAAACAACCTTGTCAAGACACGCAATCACCGGCTTGCGGCTCTCAAATCCTTTGCCAAAATGATTCGATTTATGTACCCGGAACAGCGCGACGTAGCCCTTACCATCCAGAACATTCCCCAGAAGCGTTCTCAGAAGGCCCTTATTGGGTTCCTGTATCAAGATGAGATGCTCCAGCTTTTTCAGGCCGTTGATCTAAAACGAAAAGAAGGATTCAGGGATTATACTCTGCTCCATCTCCTCTATGACTCCGGCGCAAGGGCCAGCGAAGTAACAACGCTCAATCTGGATTACTTTGATCCCAAGAAAATGACCCTGGCCATCCTGGGAAAAGGAAATCGTTTCAGGCTCATAAAGCTTGAAACAAAAACCTGTCAACTCCTTCAGCTCTATATCCGAAAATATCGGAATACGCCACGGCCCCTTTATAAAGACCGGATTTTTATCAATCAGAGGGGGGAGGAACTCACCCGGCATGGCATTTACCGTATCTGCAAAAAGTATCTGGAAAAGGTTTTTTCACCTAAGCGCCTCCAACATATCAATCCTGTCCATAGCCTTCGGCATAGTAAGGCAGTGGACATGCTCTACAGAGGACAAGCCATCACCGACATCAAAAACCAGCTGGGCCATGACAATATCCAATCTACAACCATTTATCTTCACTTGGATCTGGATAAAAGGCGTCATATCCAAAAACGGTTTGCCAAGCATATGCAATCGGTCCTCACCGAGGATTCCAAGATCGATGAGTTGCTCCGGTGGGAAAACGAGGGGGATCTGATGGCCTGGCTGGATAGTCTATAAGCGGGGGTGTGCAAACAACAGGCCTCAACGGGGAAGTATGGAAAAGGCGGAAATATTATGTTGCGGGATCAGGAGATGGCAACGGCCAGAATCAAAATAACATCTTGCTTTTATTGGACATTCATCCTTTCTCAAAGCAAACGCCAAAATTGATATCTTTTCAGCTGGTTACGGCAACTCGCAACATAAGTCAAGTTATTCCGTCTTATTGGTTTTAAACTTATTCCATTAATTCGAAACTCGAAATTCCGGCTCTCTGTTCTGGTTCGATCCGCCAGACTCGTTGCACACCCCAGTGAAATCTGGTATCTTTTAAGAGTTAATGATGGTTGGCCCATGGGCTTAAAGATCCTGTTGGTCAATCCAACCACAGAAAGGATTTCCTATATGCACCCCCGAAAGTCCTCCCTTGTCGGCCTGTTACCAGTCTTGGTTGTACTGCCCCTGATTCTCTTTCTATACCCTCCCCTTGCCATGGCCGAAGGCCCGGATATCTCAACGGCGCTCCAAGAATGCCTGGAGGCAAGGGAAAAGCCGGTCCCGTCATGGGTTGAATGCGGCCCGGTTTGGTCCAAAAAAGCGCTTGGAGCCTTCTACAGCGGTCGTGGATATAAGCCCATCTGGACATCAAACGGAAAACCGAGCGAGGCGGCCGGCGAACTGGTGGCCTCCCTGGGACAGGCTGAACGACACGGATTGTCGGGACGAGACTATCATCACGCCTGTCTCTCACAATGGCTGAAGGCCCCGTTTGCAAAGCTGTCGACATCAAAGAGGGCCAGAGAACTGGCGGAACTGGAGGTCGTGCTTTCAGACGCCTTTGTCAACTTCGCAGACCATCTGGCCAATGGAAAAGTGGATCCTGTGTCCGTCTATCCTCACTGGGTGGTCGAAAAGGAAGAACAGGCGATTTTTGAATTCCTGGCAGGGATCCGTACGGCACAGGATGTGCGCGCCGCGCTGAAGGCCCTGGCCCCGGACAGCGATATGTACCGATCTGCCATGACCGAGGCAGACCGCCTGAGGCAAGTGACGGCCGCGGGCGGATGGCCCGCCGTGCCTGAGGGAAAGACCCTTCGAAAGGGTGACCGGTCTCCAAGAATTATCCCGCTTCGAGACCGGCTGATCAAGGACGGTTATCTCCCGGAAACACACCCGGCGAATGACCAAGAAACGATTTTTGATCCGGAACTGGAAAGTGCGGTGATTCGGTTCCAGTCCCGTCACGGGCTCGTCACCGACGGGGTCGTAGGCCGGAACACCCTGGCCGAACTGAACCGCTCTCCAGAGGATCTGATCCAAACCGTCCTGGTCAACCTGGAACGATGGCGGTGGCTTCCACGCAATCTTGGCCAACGCCATATCCTGGTCAACGTGGCGGCCTTCTCACTGGAGGCCTTTGAGAAGGATCAACAGGTCCTGGAAATGCGCATCATTGTGGGCGAGGTATACACCCAGACGCCCACAATCAGCCAGGACATGGCCTATCTGGTCTTAAACCCCTACTGGAATGTTCCCCACGGGATTCTTGCCCAAAAGATCCTCCCCAAGATCAAGAAAGACCCGGCCTACATTGCCAAGAACCACTTCGAGTTGATCAAGGGCTGGAAGGAACCGCCGGTTTTTGTGGACCCGGCAACCATCGAGCGGTCACGGGTCCGTGCGGACAACTTTCCCGGGAGGTTGCGACAGAGGCCCGGCCCCTGGAACTCCCTCGGGCGGATCAAATTCATCTTCCCGAACCGGTTCAGCGTCTACCTCCACGACACCCCCGAACGGCACCTGTTCCAGAGGATGGTCCGGACCTTCAGCAGCGGCTGCATCCGGGTGGAAAAGCCGGTCGAACTGGCCGCTTTTGTCCTGGGAAACGCATCCGGCTGGGACCAGAATCGAATCAATGACCTGCTCGCGGACGGAAAGACCCGGGCCGTTCCGGTCCAGGACGATGTCGCCGTTCACCTGGTCTACTTGACCTTCTGGGTGGATGGAGACGGGAAAGCCCACTATCGGGCGGATATTTACCGTCGCGACAGGGTCTTGTGGAAGGCTTTGAATGCGTTTCCGGGAGCCGAATTGACGCAGCCTCCGAGGGTCTTGCCCGAACTGGATCCGAATGTGGGGGTGGAAACAAAAGGGTAGTCTCTGGCATCAGTTATCTGAGAATACGACGTAATATGTGGGTGTTCTCACAGGGCTGACGTGTTACAGTGTCTGAAATAGGACGAATTCGATCCAGTCGCTACCAGGAGCGGACGGGGCCCACGTCCACGTGGACGAATCTCGCGTACGACCCGACCCCTCCCCTTTCAATCCGTTTGGCCTCCTGGCACACCCGCCTGAGGGGGACGCCCTCGATCTGGATGTCGGCAGCCATTCCCTTCAGGTGGTAGCTCCGCTTGGCCACCCCCCTTCCCTTGGCCATCAAGCGCCGGTTGTACTCGGGTGAGCGGTAGCCTGAGATCAGATGGAAGGGCCGTCTGCCTGCCCCAAGGCGCGTGTGGATCCGGTCCATAAGGACAAAGAGGCCGGGTTCGATCTGTTTCGCCTGATCGTTGTAGTGGCATCTAAAGAGGTGGTTCAGCTCCGCCAAGGCCCCTGGGTCCCAGTTGCCGTCACGCCCCAAATACCGGATGCAAAGGGACTCGTCGGTGTGCGTATTGACCACGGAAAGGCGGCCCGATATCTCCTGACGGAGGGTTCGGCTCCAGACAGCTGGAGCGGCCAGCCACGGGATGGTCACTGCACCGGCGCTCCCGATCATTATCTGTTTGAGAAAGGATCTTCGCGATAAGAGCATCTCGATTCCGTTACCTGGTCCCCTTTCAGACTTCCTCAGCCAAAACATTTCCTGCCGCTGCTGAACATGGCCCGAATGTGGCAGGAAACACCCGGCCTGAAGATAAAGGGGATTCCTTTTTGCCAAAGGACCTTATGAGATTTCACACTGTCAGTCAAGGAAAAAGGCCGCCTGGTTTCAGTTCTTATCTCCCCCCTCCCATGAGGCCTTTCCTAAAGCCACCCGACCGATCGCCTTGCGCAACTCATCCAGGCCATCTGAAACCGCACGCCCCTCCTGTGAACGGTGAACGCGTCACCGGACAACGGTAAGTACGCCCTGAACACACTCCCTCCATATTCAGAATCTTCCATCCTGCCTTCCGTCCTCCGTCCCCCAGTTGCCTATTCCCCGCTCCCCATTCACTATTCACCATCAATCATCTCTCTCACCTTGAGGGCCAGCCCCTCGAATGCAAAGGGCTTTTCAATGAAATGGACACCCTCATCCAGTACCCCCTGGTGGGCAATGACATTCGCGGTATAACAGGACATGAACAAGGCCCTGATGGTGGACCGGACCTGGCGGGCAGCGGGAAACCTCTGAACCCGTAAACGGTTACGAAGCCTGAGTGCGTGATAGGTGATAAGGCGAGGTGATAAGGACTCCCTTTTTCGAGCTCAGACCGTACGGGATTTGGCCTTGGGAGCCAAGGGAAATATTGCCGTAGGATATTATGGTTGCAGCGGGGATTGAAAGGTTTGGAACAAATTTTGCATGTTCCATCCTCGCAGGATAGGGCATGGTAGCCCATAGAAACCAGATGCGTTATTGACCCCAGAAACTTGTTGAGGATTTGGCTGTGCTGAAAAAAAATTTGATCCTTTCGCAACAAATTGGCCGACAGAAAACCGCCGAACGTTTAGCGCAGGAGCGACCATTATCAAAAGACTCAGAACGCTCGCGCAATCTCAGCTTCAGTGGGATATTTAGAGCATGCCTTGAAGAAGGGAAAAAGACAGGGCTGACAGCCCAGGATTATCTGTCCAATCCTGTTGTTGTAAGATCAGCGCCATGTTCAAAGACTTTTCAAAGAAGGGTCGAACGTTCTTCAGTCAAGACCAGAGAGCCTGCTAAAAAACAGGATCCGCAACCTACCGATGTTTCCCCCAAAGGCAAGCAAAAAGAGGTAAAAGCCTCCCTTAAAGATACCGTGTCGCAGAAAATCGAAAAAAGTATTGAGAATGCAGCTCAAAAGTATTCTTTGCCGCCTGAGCTGATAAGGGGTGTGATTCAGGCTGAATCGGGTTTTCGGGTCGATGCGATTTCTTCTGCCGGGGCCAGGGGCCTGATGCAGTTGATGCCCGCAACAGCCAGTGCCTTAGGGGTGGAAGATCCATTTGATATTGATCAGAATATTGATGGCGGAAGCCGCTATTTGAGATCCATGCTCGATCGGTTCGGAAATGATCTGAATAAGGCCCTTGCGGCGTATAACGCGGGTCCTGGTACGGTTGAACGATACAACGGAACGGTGCCCTATCAGGAGACCCGGCACTATGTGAAGCGGGTCCGCGAGTATTCCCAAATGACGGCATGACGGCGCGGTCAAGCGGGCGGGAAAAGGTTTCGTCAGGGAGGTATTTTTTGCCTTGTGGTTAGAGGAGGTAATCCCCCGGGACGTCCCGAAAACTTTCCGTGCCGAAAACTTTTACGGTTTATACGCCGGTTAGATAATTTTTGTGATCTCCCTTTCGTGGCACTGAGGGCAGATACCGTGAGAGGCCATGGCACCGGAAATATCATGGACATATTCTTCTACCGAGATCCACTTGCCCGTTTTATCCCGTACCTTCTTGCAATAACTGCAGATCGGGTAAATCTTACTCAAATCATCAAGCAAACGATCCCGGCGGTCTATCTCCTCCTTGGCTAAAATTATGCGAAGAGAAAGTTCGATCATCCTTTTGATCTGCTTGCCCAGTTTGATGTGTGTGTCATTATGAGCGTTATGCTTGTTGTCAAGGAAACATACAGTCCCGAACTGTTTTCCATCGGATTGTTCAATGGGCAATCCTAGGTAGGAGATCATGTGCAGGTCGACTGCAGCAGAATTGTCTTTCCACTGAGAATCTTGGAGAGCATTTGAAATTAGATTAAGCCGCCTGCTTTTCAGACTATGCTCACAGTACCATCCGGAATCCGGGTACTGTGACTTGAACGCTGCCGGATAGGGGTTGCCCTCAGTCTCACTTGAGAGGAGGATCTCAATTTCATTACCGTCAACGCGCGTGATCAGCCCCGCGGAACGCAAAGGATCTCAGCTGTGCCATCAAGCAGTTTCTGCCATTCTTTCAAAACGTCTTCGGTGATCTTTTCCCGATTGTATGGGTTTGCATCCATATTTTCCATATTCACCCCCCATGTTTTTTCTATAAGATAACGTCTTAAAAGTACTAAACCTAATGTAGAGTTCGATTAACGTTCTTAGGTCCAGCACTCGAAGGGTGTGGCCCCTGAAATCAATTTATACCGTGTGCTTCAGGAGGTCCTCATAGGATCTCCCCCCTCAATAACTGCCAATACATCCAGCGGGCCAATACGGGTCGTAAGGAGTACGTGGCCCTTCCCCGACAGGTCGCGTCTCTTTGGTTTAACCAACTTGTCATCAAAGCAACGCTGAACAGCCTCAATAGATTTGAGAAAGGCAAATAACCTGGCGATATTCTCAGGGGATTGGTTGTGAACAATGTCCACATCCATTGTTGTGACCGGGGCTCCTTGGATT
>Ga0209270_1004141_pt1 | contig 11462 bp, 12 predicted proteins | sample MTBAKSrepl1MetaG_FD_187456 | JGI IMG/M metagenome (GOLD analysis project Ga0209270, IMG submission 187456) | Enrichment culture microbial communities from Arthur Kill intertidal strait, New Jersey, USA, that are MTBE-degrading - MTBE-AKS1... | ecosystem: Environmental > Aquatic > Marine >...
TCCACCTTGAACTCACGACTGTAACTCCTCCGCTTCCGAAACATCCAACACCTCCAAGCACTTCATATCATGCTTCTCGAGGCGTCCACACTACTGGGGGAAGGTCACTTCCCCTCTCCAGCCATTCGGGGACGGTTCTCTTTGTCTCCCTCTCCCCCCGGGAGACCGGGGGGAGAGGGCTAGGGGTGAGGGGGGCTCTTTAGAAGTAACAGGCTGATTATTTAGCTAAAATATCCTGCAACCTCCCCTCTCTCCGTCAGCGGGGCGAGGGTAAAGAGGGCGGGCTCTGGGTTCCGGTCTTCCGGCCGGAACGCTGCCTCACCATCGCCGGACTGCTCAAGTCTGAACTGCGCATTTAGCAATTTCAATCAATCCCAGCCACTCAGGCGGCTCCCCCTTCCGGGGCGGCCGCCTGCCCGGGAGAAAGAAATGGCCCTCAGTCTAGACACCACCGTGGCCGGGTCCGCAGCCAACAGCTACGCCTCCCTGGAGGAGGCCGCGACCTACTTCGAGGCCGTGCCCAGCTTCGCCGCGGCCTGGGCCGAGCTCAGCGAAGACCAGCAGGCGGCCTGGCTGATCGAGGCGGCCCGGGCCGTGGACCGCCACGACTTCCTGGGGCAGCGGTACGAGCAGGACCAGGCCCTGGCCTTCCCTCGCTGGCTGCCCGACGGCTCCGTGGCCGCGACCGACGCCGAGGGCGTCCTGATCGTGCCCGCGGCGGTCAGGGCGGCCCAGCTGGAGGCGGTCCGCTGGCTCAAGCGGGAGATGGCCGACGACGACTCGGCCGACGACCGGGCCGCGGAGGAGGTCAGCCTGGCCGGGGCCGTGGCCGTGGACTTCGGCCAGAACCGCCCCTCCACCCTGGCCGGGGGCACCGGCCCGGCGGTCAGGGCCCTGCTCCGGGACTACCTGACCGGCCTGAGCCGGCGGCTGAGGAGGGCTTAAATGGGCCTTACTGAGACCATAGACCGGGCCCTGATCAAGGCCCTGCCCTTCACCAGGCTCAAGGCGGTCACCTTCCGCCGGGTGAGCGGCGGCCAGTACGACCCGACCAGCGGCCAGGTCATTGGCGCGACCACGACCGACTACCAGGTCAAGGGCGTCCTGGGCGGCTACAGCCTGGCCGAGCTGGCCGCCTCGGCCGGCCAACTGGAGCGGGGGGACCGCTTCCTGCTCCTGAGCGCGGCCGGCCTGCCCGGCCAGCCCGACCTGCAGACCGACTCAATCGTCGTCGACGGCCAGACCTGGCGCCCGGTCGCCCTGGAGCCCATCGGGGTGGTCGAGGCCAGGCTCTACAAGCTCCAGCTGAGGAGGGTCTGAGCGTGGCCGGGGACGACCTGAAAGAGCAACTCGCCCGGCTCGACCGGGCCCTCAAAAGCCGCCTGGATCAGGCGGCCGCCGAGGCGGCCAAGGCGGTCGGCCGGACCGGCCTGGAGATGTGGCGCGAGGTCGTCCGCAACTCGCCCGTGGCCACGGGCCGCTTCCGGGCCGGCTGGAACCTGGGCCCCCAGCCCAGCCGGGCCAAGCCCCCGGCCGGCCTGAAGAGCTACCCTCCGCCGGCCGAGCCCCGCCTGAGCGGCCGGGACCTGGAGCTGTGGCTGGTCAACAACGTCGACTACGGCCCCGACCTGGAAGCCTCCAGGGGCTTGCTCCGGTCGGCCGTGGAGCGCCAGCGCCGGGTCTTCAAGACCCGGCTCAGTCAGGCCCTCAACAGGGCCAACGGAGGCAAGCGGTGAGCCTGTCCGCTTCGAGCAGATCGACCAACGCGGCCAAGAGCGTCTACGACTACCTGGGCGACAAACTGGAGGCCCGGGACCTGGTGGTGGACTACGAGGGCCTCGACCAGGACCTTTCCGAGGAGGACGAGTTCGTCCAACTGAGACTCCTGGACGCCGGCCGCAAGTACGCCGGCCAGGCCGAGGCGGCCGGCCAGCGGGGCAACTGGGTCCAGTGCCAGCTCAACGTGGTCGTCTTCGTCAAGCAGGCCACCCAGTCCAACGCCTACCGGCCCCGGGAGATCCGCGACATCGTGGTTGAGGAGTTTCCCCCGGGCCTCACCTTTGACCTGACGGACTACGACGCCGAGCCGCCGGAGGCGGCCGGCCTGATCAAGGTCCAGAGCCTAATCAACGACCGCCGCCTGGCCGAGGCCGAGGGCTACTACCAGCACAACCTGGTCTTCCTCCTGGCCTGGCTGGAGACCTACTGATGAGCGCCCCCGGTCCGGGCGATCGGGCGGGCGAGCTAGGCCGCTGGGGCATCGAGCAAGTCCGGCTCCGGCCCGGCCTGAGCCTGCCCCGGGCCGAGGGCGACCTGCTCATCGTCGGCGACGGGAAGAGCACCCCGGTCGACCTTAAGGCCTATGCCCACCGGGGCCCGGTCATGGCCGTGAACATGAGCGGCCTGCTCTGGCCCGGCCGGCTGGACCACTGGGTCACCTGCCACCCCGACGTCTTCTTCGCCGCCCGGGACTTCCGGCCGGCCAGGTGGCGGGACCAGACCACCCTCTGCCACGCCGGCCGGCCCTCGGCCCGGGCCGACGTCTGCTGGCGGTTCGCCAGAGGGCGCGACCCGGCCTGGTCCGGAGGGCTGGCCCTGCTGATAGCCCTGGCCCTGGGCTTCGGCCAAGGCCGGAGCCTGATCGTCCTGGCCGGCTGCTCCCTGGACGACTCGGGCCACTACTACGCGCCCCGGGAGTCCTTCCACGGCCTGGCCCGCTTCCGCTCCTTCCTTGAGGAAGCCCTTCGGGAAGGCCTCCTGGGCAGCGTCCGGGCCGTGAGCGGCTGGGCGGCCGAGCTTTTGGGCCAACCACCCGGCCTGGCCGGGTGAGCCTTTGAAAAACCCTGAGACAAGGAGAGAGAAATGTACAAGTTCACCAACCGTGACGGCGAGATCCGCCTCTACGACGGGACGACCACGCCCTACTACCTCAAGATCGTCTTCTCCGGGGGCGACATCTCCTTCGCGGCCGGCATCCCCCAGCCCGAGGAGACGCTGGCCCTGGACCGGCAGAAGGTCGACGCCAGCGCCTGCTACGTCCGCGGCTCGGACGCGGCCATCATGGAGCCGGTCGACGTCTCCTTCTCGGCCCAGGTGACCGACGCCGACGCCTTCGGCTACCTGATGGACTGGCTGGAGGGAAGCACGGTCAACTCCCACACCATGGTCACCACCAAGGGCTCGACCGAGCGGGTCACCGGGGTGGCCAACCCGGCCTTCGCCGACTCGGCCAAGAAGTGCGTCAACGTCGAGTTCAAGCTGGACGGCCCCTCCACCGACCTGGTCTGGAAGCTGGCCGAGGTCCACATCCCCCTGGACCAGGCCACCGTGGGCGAGGCCGAGGACGGGGTCACCGTCCAGCTCCGGGGCCGCTGCTACGGGACCATCACCCGGGCCGAGGACTTCACCTCCGGCACGGACGTGACCGTCTAGAGGAGGCCACATGCCCAGACAGGAAGCCAGGCCCGCGCCCAAGCGGGCGGCCGGCAAGGGGCCTCAGCCCGAGGTCCGCGTCCTGAACAGCCTGCAGCAGGGTCGGGACGACTTCCACTGCACCGGCTTCGCCGGCCCCATCAAGATAACCACCGACGGCCAGACGAGCTGGGCCAAGCTGCCCGTCAGCACCCGGGGCCTGAGGGAGCTGTTCGACGACTTCAACGCCCGGGCGCCCCGGGTGCCCATCAAGCCGCACATCGTCGGCCGGGAGGAGGCCAGCCAGAAGGGCCTGCCCCGGGGCCACGTGGTCTACATCGAGGACCACAACGACCTGGAGTACAAGGAGGCCCTGGCCCGCCACCAGCAGGAGCTGAACGCGGCCATGGTCGGCCTGGCCTTCCAGGGCGAGCTCAAGGACCGCCAGGGCGAGCCGGTGAGCGAGCCCCTGGCCCGGGGCCGCATCCTCTCGGCCATGCTCTCGCTCCAGCACTTCACCAAGCTGGTCGAGGACGTCATGGCCCTGGACGCGGCCAGCCAGGAGGAGCTGGAAAATTTGTCCAGCGAGACCTCGGCCTGACGGCCGAGGTCTGGGCCGATCTGAAGCGGTGGGCCGAGCAGGACGGCACGGCCGGCCTGCCGCCGGTGAGCGAGACCGAGGCCCTGGTCGGCCTCTGCCTGGAGGTGGGCCTGGCCCCCCACCAGGTCAGGGCGATGCCGCGCCGGGACCGCCTGGAGCTGATCTACGGCCAGATCAAGCGCCAGTGGCGGGAGCGCAAGGGCTTCGAGCTGAGCCAGAACAAGCGCGAGGAGGACCGGGCCAGCCGGGGCACGCCCCAGGACCCGTCCTCGATGAGGGCCCTGGGCCGGCGGGCCTTCGGCAGGAAGAGGTGAGGCCGGCCGGGAGCGAGAGCCCCGGCCGGCCTTAGCACGAAATATCGTCTGTGATTCAGTGAAGCCCGAAGGCCGCGGGCCGGGGCGATGAAGTCGCCCGGGCGGGCCGGAGAACGGACGAACCAGGGAGGGGCCAAGAGATGATCGCTGGCGGACGCGGCGGACTGATTAACTGGCCCGAGGGCTATCTGCCCTGGGAGGTGTGCCTCCAGACGGTCCCGGGCGGGCCGGGGGAGACCCGGCCGGCCGGGAGGAGGGCCGGATTGGCGGACCTGGGCATGGCCGAAGCAGGGAGGAGGAAGAGGAGGTTGCCCGGAGACAATGAGTTCTTCAGGGAACCGGGGAGAAGGCCCGACGCCGGGGGCTATCCGTGTTTCGCCCGAATGGCTGAAACAAATTTAGAGATGATAAATTAATAAAGATACATCCATAAGAAATGATTTTGTGAACCACAACTCTTGTGACAATATGCCGTTTGTGGCTTAATAAAAGGGGGTAAGGAAGGGCTGACCAGAGAGACAAGGGAGAGCCGGAGACCGGCGGGCGCTGCTGAGGAGGGGTTGTGGTTGACTGGATGAAGGAGCAGAAATGGCGGTGGGTCATTGTGGGGCTGGCAGGCTTATTTGCTTTACAGGCCTACGATAAATTCAGGGACAGCGTCCGCTGGGGACACGATCCCCGGCCGCCCGCGCAGGTCCAATTCGAGAGTACGCTGGCGTACTATCTTGATCAATACAACGGATCATGGCGGGGAGCCACGAAGGCCGAGGTGTGCCGCAGGGCCTGGCAGTGGACCAGGGTGTACTCCTGGACAGCCGGGATGGAGATAAAGAACTGGCGGGGCAGGGTTGATCCGGCCGGGATTGTTGATGATTCCGGCAAGATTGAACTGGTGATTGTTTCCAAGTTCAGCGGCATGAGAATTTGGTATTATGGTCATTTACCTCGGGATATTGCAAAAAGTTCGGCTGTGGCCGACCTCCGCACCTGGGACAAGGTTGTTTTCTCAGGGCGCTTCAATTGGGGTTTATGGGCCCAGGGCCTGGCTTTCCAAGCGCCTCTTGGGGCTAAGCTGAGCGAGAGTAATATATTGGAAGAAAGTGCTCTTCTGATCGAATTAGATACTGTTAATAAAATAGAAAACTAATGTTTTAAAAATTAAGAACGTCTTTAAGGAATAAAGACGTGAGTTGTACTATAGCTCCTTTTATAACCGTATAAACGGCCGGTAAGCAAGTCTGAGAAGAGAGACCCATACGGGTCTCTTTTTTATTGCCCAGTATAGACTCAGGCGCCCTCATGCGGGATACGCTCGATCCAAAAAGGAAACATAAAATGACAGAGAATCTTACAGTAAAGATTGTGGCCGATCTCGGGCCTTTGGAGCGTGCCATGGCCCGCATGCCTGCCACCGTCCGGCCGGGGTTCGAGGCCATAGCAGCCATGGAAGCTAAGTCTGGCTTAAGTCTCCAAAAAGTAAACGCTGCGGCGGTGGTACTGGGGCAAACGCTGGAAGGGATAAGCAAGGTAGGGGAAGGTGCGACGATATCCATACAGAAGAGGCTTAATCTAGTTGCGGCCGAGGCTCAGGCGACTGCAAACGGCATCGAGGTAGTGGCTGAATCCCTCACCAAAGTCAACGGTTCGTCCGCTACATCCCGAACAATAGTGTGGCCAGAAGACGAAGTGCAGGAAGCTTCAAGAGCGAATCCAAGATCCATTTCAACAGAGGCCAGGGCAGGAGCCGGCAAACAGTTCCCTGCCAGCCTAAGTTTCGCTGAGTGGTTCGAGCTCTTCTATCTTGAAGTGGCAGAGGGCCTGAGTAATTTTTCGGGGGGGCAGATGGAGGGGAGGTGGAAGAACCTTGGTCCGGGTTTAACCGCGACAGCGGCGATGTTAGCTGGCTTTCCAGCACTCGCCTTCTTGCTTCCTTATGCTATGGGATATGCGCAGGACATAACAAGAGACAATGCGGATACGTTAAACGATCTGCGAACTAAAAGACAGAAATTTCTGGAGCAAAACACTGCAACCTGGTTTGAGATGCCATATGAAGAGTTTCTTACATTCTCAAACGAGGACCGTGAAAGAATGAAGCGGGTCTACCTGGACACCGAGACCCGCAACGATATCCAAAACGAGAGTCTGTCATCGTTTAAGGCGAACTTTGTGGAAAACATGTGGCGTGCAAGGCGCCAGCCTGCTTTTGACCTAATGGAGCTGGAGAACCAAGCCCAAATGGAGGTCAAACGCAGGGCGGAACTGGAGTCAATGCTGGATGTCGTGTCCGGTGACAACATTGGCCAGCCCGGCAGCTCGCCGCAACAGCTCTTGGAGCCCATGTCCTTCCAAGGCTTCGGCTCCGGCGGCCTCGTTCAGCAGGCCTTCTTGAGATTGCCCCAGGACAGCGCCCAGGTCGTTGATGCAATAGACGGCGCTTCTCAATCGATGCTTCATTTCGGAGACACGACCGAGGTTGTGTTCTCGCTCTGTCATGGCAGCTTGCTCGGATACTCGACCGATGTCTTACTTCGAACCCAGGACCAGGAACGGGCCTACTCCTTACTCAATACCGGCATCACCGAGAGCAACCGGATCGCCACCACGACCATGGGCCAGAACTGGCAAGCCTGGAGCAATGACTTCCAGAGCCAGAATCAGGAGATAACCGCCAGTTACCAGGCTGGCCAGGCCGAACAGCAGGAGGCGACCCGACAGACCGCCGAGGCGGTCAGGGAGATCCAGGCCGACTCCTTCTCCGACTTCCTCCGCCAGGACCGGGAGACCACCACCGCCTACCTTGCCAGCCAGGAGGAGCACGAAGAGGCCGCCCGGCGGGCGGCCGAGGCGACCACCGGCCTTTACGCCGACTCGGCCGAGACCTGCCTGGCCCTGGACGAGGCCAAGACGGGCCGGCTCATCGCCAACCAGGAGCGCTACGTTGACGAGTGCGGCGAGTATTTCCGGGTCTTCGAGCAGGCCTGGGGCAACACCCTGAGCGCCATCGCCCAGCGCTTGGCCGACTGGATGACCGGGGCCAAGGACGCCTGGAAGAACTTCGGCCAGGCCGTGGGCGACATCTTTGCCCTGGCCTTCTCCCAGGTGGTCGTCAACTACCTCGGCGAGTTCTTTGCCACCACCTTCAATACCCTGTTCAAGGACACCTTCGAGGACGTTCTGGAAAGCCTGAGCGCCACGAGCCTGGGCCAGACCGTGGGCGGCTGGATCAGAGACACGGTCGGTAGCCTCGTCAAGGACACGGCCATCGGCCGGCTTTTCAGCAACGCGGGGAGCTGGCTGAGCCGCCTGTTCGACGGCACGATCTCGCCCGGCGAGAACACCCTGACCGCCGGCGGTCCCATGGGCGGGTTGGGCATGGCGGCTAGCTAGCCGCGAGCAAAGAAAAGTCTTTTGAATTCAACATAACTTAGGCTTGCCGCGAGATGTCGTTTGTGGCTTAATAAAAGGGGGTAAGGAAGGGCTGACCAGAGAGACAAGGGGAGAGCCTAAGGCCGGCGGGCGCTGCTGAGGAGGGGACGTGAGCGAAAAGAAGAAATGGCGAATATTGTACCCGATACTGGCGCTAACGCTCATATTTGGAATTAATTTCGCCGGGCGCTACTGGGAAGACATTAATTGGGTGGGCGACAACCGTCCGGCAGATCAGGTGGTGTTCGAGACACGCCTATCGAACTTCTTGAAAGAATACAATGGATTCGCACGGTCAGGCACCAAGGCGGAATTGTGCCGGCAAGCCTGGCAGTGGGCCAAGGAGTACGCCCGGACAAACGGAATGGAGATCGAGAAATGGCGAGGCCGGGTCGACCCGGCCGGGTTTGCCGTACACCAGGGCGAAATTGAACTGGTTATCGCTTCCAGATATAGTAGCAGGAAAATATGGTATCATGGGCATATATCAAAGCAACTTGCTGCCGATCCGGCCTTGACCGAAATAAATAGCGGGGACAAGATCGTCTTCTCCGGACGCTTCAAGCCGAGCCGTTGGAACGAGGGACTCGCTGTTAAGGTTCCGTATGGCACCACCCAAACAGAGAAAAGTTTGTTGGAGGACCCTGATTTCCTTATAGAGATATACAAAGTCAATAGGGTTAGAGATTAAAGAGGCCAAAAGTGATTATGAGTTGAAAAATAAGCGATCAATTGGTCGAATAAACCCATAAATTACGCCACAATCAGCTAAATTGGTAACGTCTGGAAAGAGACCTTATGGTCTCTTTTTTATTGCTTCGGGCCGTGTCCTCCGGCGCCCCGCCGGCGGACGCCTTAAGAAGGAAAACAGGCAATGACAGAAAGCCTTATTGTCAGAATTGGGGCCGATATAAAGCCTTATGAACAGGCTCTTGGCAAAGTCACCGAGATTACCAAGAGAGAGATTGGCCTTTCGACCGCCATCATCGAGCAATTGAACACCGGCTTTCAGCAAGCCGTGACATTTGCGGGCGACTTGGGGCGGGCGTTACGGGAGGCCGGCCAAGCAACGACCGGAGCAGCGGAGGCGATCCAGAAGGCGGCCAACCAGTTGAGTAGCGCGTCGGGAGCGGCCGCAGCCGGTCCTGCGACAACAGTCGCAGGGGTGAGCACAAGGTACGACAAGTCCGATAGGCCCCGGGAGGAACAGCGGAGCGATTTAAGCACCCTTGAAGAGATGGCGCGTATTTTTTTAGAAATAAACAAATACATGGCTAAAGGCTCGGGCGTAGATTTTAAGGATCCGTTGCAACTACTAATTCCAACCGCTTTAGGCCTCTCCGGTTTCGCAGGTGGTCCTCTTTTGGGATTCGCGACCACGTTGGGTGGCTTCTCCCTGGCCTTAGCCCAAATTAATTACCTGAAATATTCGAAACTCTTAAATGAGTTAAGTGAGAGAAGCAAGGCGCAATCCGCGAGAGAAAGAGAGCAGGAAAATCAGGCTGTAGCCAATTGGCTAGGAATTCCTCTCGAACAGTTGCTTCTGTATTCGGAAGGAGCACAGCAATTTGGGCGGAATCGTCTGTTGCTTGAAGTGGGGAAGGCTCGCGGCGTTGAGGTCTTGAACCCAGAAAAGATCAAAGCAAAAGTGCTTGGGCGGATGATAGAAATGTCATTTGATCCTGGCATGTTGACGGATTACGAGTTCTTCACGGGGCGCGAAGACCAGTTTCAATCCTCTTCCGAGGCTGTTGGCGGTCTTAATGCGGCCCAACTAGCGGCCATGCTTGATGCCGTATCCGGCGACAACATTGGCCTGCCCGGCAGCGCCGCCATCTTCCAGCAATCAGCCTCATCCGCCGAAACAGCCGCGCAAAGGGAGCAGCAGGCCCGCCAGCGAACCCTTGCGGAATGGCAGAACGTGACCCGGGGCGAGATGGCCCTGATCGAGCAGCGCCACCAGGCCTACGTCAACGCCATCACATCCGAGGTCCATGACAAGGAAGAACAGACTAAGGACCTACTGCTGGAGGACGACCGTTACTACAACGAGATGGGCGAATGCGCCGCCAGGCAGTACACCCAAAACATCGGCCAGGCCGAGGACTACTTCACCCGCCGCGAGTTCATGGAAGGCGAGCTGGCCGAGCGGAGCAAGACCTTTCTGGCCAACCGGACCGCCTTTGAGGAAGAGACCCTCAGCAACCTGGAATGGGACTACACGCGCCTGACCGGCACCAAGCTGGACCTTTACGACCTGGAGACGACCCGGCTGGTCCAGGAGCTGGAGGAGCGGGCCAGGGCGGCCGGCTCCACTGAAGAAGCCATTACCGAGATGACGGGGCGCCTGACTCGCAACCGGGAAATAGAGCGCAACCAGGTCTTCAAGGAGAAGAGCGAGGAGAGAACTGAACTGGAGTGCCAGTCGCTACGGGTCTTCGAGCAAGCCTGGGGCAACACCCTGAGCGCCATCGCCCAGCGTTTGGCCGACTGGATGACCGGGGCCAAGGACGCCTGGAAGAACTTCGGCCAGGCCGTGGGGGAGATCTTCGCCCTGGCCTTCTCCCAGGCGGTCGTCAACTACTTCGGCGAGTTCTTTGCCACCACCTTCAACACTCTGTTCAAGGACGCCTTCAAGGGCATCTTCAAGAGTCTGGGCCCCGAGAGCCTGGGCCAGACCGTGGGCGGCTGGATCAGGAGCGCAGTCGGCAGCCTCTTCAAGGACACGGCCATCGGCCGGTTGTTCAGCAATATAGGAAGTTCCATAGCCAGCTTTTTTGGCTCCGGATCTTCTCTCGCGGCGGCGGTCGACGACATGTTCGGGGCCGCCATATCGGGGGTGACTGGGGCAACATCCGCCGCCACTTCCGCCCTCGGCTCCTTCGCCGCCTTCTGGAGCTCCTGGATGGGTCCGGCCGCTCTCTACGGCGTGCCTCTGATCATGTCTCAATTAGGCCCCATGATCGGCCAGTTCTTAGGGATAGGCTCGGGCAACACCTCCTGGACCTCCAGGATGCGCCAGCGCTACGGCTCCCAGCAGGAGATGCTCGAGGCGGCCCGGGGACCCTACTGGGGCGATCTGGTCAGCCGGCTCCATCTGCTCCAGGGAGCCGACGAGGGCAACTGGGAGGACTACTTCCGCCGGGCCGTGACCGGCTACCAGCACTACACCTGGCTGGGCCAAATGGGCGGGATGACCCAGGCTCAGATCGACGCCTACGCCCGGGCCAACCTGAGCCCGGAACGGTACGAGATGTACACCCGGATTCCCGAGCAGTACGACGTCTTCAACCAGATCGACGCCCTGGAGCGGTCGTTCCAGCAGTGGTCCCAGGCGTCCGGCGAGGGCCAGATGGAGCTCAACCAGTGGCAGCGGGGCCAGTCCGGGACCATCGAGGCCCTGCTGCGGGAGGCCTCTGACCTCAAGCTCAGGGAACAGTTCGAACCCGTCCTGGAGCAGTTCAGGAACGGGACCATCACCTTCGAGGAGATGGTGGCGCAGTTCCGCGACGCGGTCAGGGAGTTCGAGGGCGCGGTGGACGCGGCCGCTGGAGGGGCCGGGGCCGAGGCCATCAGTGCCTCAGAGGCCCGGACTCAGCTCGAGGCCATCAGGACCGAGCTCCTGTCCCAGGAGTTCCTCCAGCAGGCCCTGGGCGACTATGCCAACGACCCGGCCATGCTCCAGATGTTCCGGGGCATCAAGATCC
>Ga0209270_1004154_pt1 | contig 11443 bp, 9 predicted proteins | sample MTBAKSrepl1MetaG_FD_187456 | JGI IMG/M metagenome (GOLD analysis project Ga0209270, IMG submission 187456) | Enrichment culture microbial communities from Arthur Kill intertidal strait, New Jersey, USA, that are MTBE-degrading - MTBE-AKS1... | ecosystem: Environmental > Aquatic > Marine >...
ATGGACCACAGGATCACCGAGGGGTGGTTGCGGTCGCGCCGCACCAGCAGGCTCAGGTCCCGCTCATGCCAGGCGGGGAAATCCTCAAAGTAGCCATACAGCCTGGGCGGGTAGACGTTGTGTCCCTGCCACCACTTGTTCTTGGGGCCCTCCCACTCGTCGAAGGCCTCATCGTCCACGAAAAAGCCCATCTCGTCGCACAGGTCATACAGCTCGGGCATGTGCGGGTTGTGGGACATGCGGATGGCATTGCACCCCGCGGCCTTGAGCGTCTCCAGCCGGCGGCGCCAGACCTTGGGCGGCACCGCGGCGCCCAGGCTGCCGGCGTCGTGATGGACGCAGACGCCCTTGAGTTTCATGTTGACGCCGTTGAGGAAGAACCCTTCGTCCGCATCGAAACGGATGGAGCGGATGCCCACGCGGGTCTCCTCGCGGTCCATGACCTGGCCATCCACCAGCAATTCGGTCACCAGCGTGTACAGGTAGGGCCGGTCGGGGCTCCAAAGGTGCGGCGCGGCCACCGTGCCTTCCGCGGTCACGCTGGAGCTCTCCCCGGCCGCGATGGTGCAGGGGCTCTCCAGCACGGCGACCGTCTGGCCCTCTGCATCGCGCAGCGTGTGGCGCACGGTGGCGCTCACGGCGGCGCCGGTCTCGTTGGCCAGCGCGCTCTCCACGCGGATCGTGGCTGCGGCCTCGCTCACCTCGAGCGTGGTAAAGAAGACGCCGTACTGGTCCAGATAGACCGGCTCTTTGACCAGGACGCTGACCTTGCGATAGATGCCCGACCCGGTGAACCAGCGCGAGTCGGCCGTGTGGGTGTGCTCGACGCGCACGCTCACCACGTTCTCCTGTGCGCCGGTGCGGAACGCGTGGGAGATGTCGTGGGTGAAGGTGGTATAGCCGTAGGGCCATTTGCCCAGGTAGTAGGAGTTGACCCAGACCTGGGCGTTCTGGTACACGCCGTCAAAGACGATCCAGACCTTGTTGCCGGCGCACTTCTCCGGCAGGGAAAAGCGCCCGCGGTACCAGCCCACGCCGCCGGCCAGGTAGCCGCCGCCGCTGGAATGCTCGGGACTGAAGGGCTCGCTCACAGCCCAGTCGTGGGGCAGGGTCACCTGCTTCCAGGCGCCGGGAACGCTAGCCTCCTCATAACCTCGGAACCAGGCATCGGGGCAGTCCCCGCGGTGGAATCGCCAGTGCTTGTTGATGGTTGTTTCCAGTCTTGCCACGCTGTTGCCTCCAGATGGTGCGCGTTCGTTACCTGTACGCCGTCCAGTCTAGTAGCGTCGCGCGCCGATGTAAACCATGGCACGCGCCAACGCCGGCTGGCGCCCCGCCACGGTACCGGACTAAAATAGGGGGGCAATCGTTAGCCTGGGATGGCAACAACGTGAGGACAAATCCGGCCGTGACAATGGAACAGGCCATGGACGCAGAGGAGATCGACGAGGCGCGCGTGCTGTTTCGCGAGTACGCCGCATCGCTGGAGATCCATCTGGCCTTTCAGGATTTCGACGCCGAGCTGGCGAGCCTGCCGGGTAAGTACGCGCCGCCGGATGGTGCCCTGATCCTGGCGCGATGCGACGGTGCCCTGGCGGGCTGTGTGGCGCTGCGCCGGATCGAAGGGGACATCTGCGAGATGAAGCGGCTGTACGTGCGCGACGCCTGCCGCGGCCTGGGGCTGGGCCGGGCGCTGGTGGCGCGCATCATCGACGAGGCGCAGGCGCGGGGCTATGCCGCCATGCGCCTGGACACGCTGGCCAGCATGGCTGCGGCGCAAGGGCTGTATGCTTCGTTCGGCTTTCAGCACATCGAGCCGTATATCTACAACCCCATCGAGGGCGCACGGTACATGGAGCTGATTCTTGAGGCGTCAGGGGAGCGTCACAGGCCGCGGCGGCTGACGCCGCTGTGATGTGCCACGCACCGCTCGCATCGCAGATCACAGTAGAAAGAGCCGCGAAACCGCACACGCGGTGTGTCTGGGCGCATGCCAGAGGAGGCGCTCGCGCAGGAAAGAGGTGGCGGGTGAGGGCACCCGCCGCCCAATGTTGGCGGCCCTGGTTGGTCGCGGAGTTGTACTCCGCGACCAACCGCGTGCACCCTGCCGGCAGCGATCCGGGCCACGATACAAGCTGGCGGGAAGCCGGCAAGATGCCGGCGGTCCGATGGAGGACAAGGCGGCTCAGAGGTCGGCGATTGGCCGGGCCCTCGGAGCGCAAACCTGTCTGCTTCCGAGTGCATACTCTGCCCCGGCCTGGTGGCTGCTGCAGAGATGGCCCGACCGTTACTCGATACCATGGCAGACAGGTTACGGGCGGCCAGTGCCGCCCGTAACCATGTCTGCGCTCCCAGAAACGCGTCTACCGCGATCCGAGCCTACTGCTCAAAGTACCACATCTCCGGGCACTCGGGGAAGGACCACAGGCTGTCCCAGGTCCAGAAGCCACCGGTTTCAGAGACGTTCTTTAAGTTGTTCCGCACGAACAGGCACTGCGGGGCATTCCCCACCGAGCCAATCGTCCAGATGTGCTCCGCCTGGCTTTCGAGAACCTTTCGAGCGGGCTCAAGCGAGTCATTGGTCATGTACTCGTCCAACCAGTTGTAAAGATCCTTGATGACCTGCGGAGGCTCCTCGCCAGATTCGCCGTTGGTGTTGTACCACTGGCCCCATAGCTGGCCCCAGGTGTTCTCGTCACCGTTGATCGGCGCAAAGTACTTGGGCCGGCGCAGGAACAGCGTGTCCGCCGTCTCGTCACCGTGCCACAGGCTCATCATTTCCTCGTTGGCGAGGATCTTTTGAGTCAGCAGCGTGCGCGTGACCGACTTCCACTGCATCTCGTACCCTATCGCCTTCCAGTACTCGGTTATCAACTCTGTCATCGGCCCCTTGGGGGTCTCCGACTCGTACAGATCCCAGGAAACGATCATGGGCTTTTTGCTTACCGGCCAGAGTCTATGGGTCTTTTCTGCATTCCATTCGAGGCCCATGTCATCCAGCAGCGCGTTGGCCTTGTCTACATCGAACTCGGCATAGGCCTGGGCATACTCGGGCTTGTAGTGGCGCGACGTCGGGATGACCGTCATCTGCGTCTCAGTGGCGTTGCCAAAGTAGATGACGTTGTTGATGTCCGCCCGGTTGATGGCCAGCGATAGCGCCTGGCGGAACCGGTCATCCTGGTACACGCCTCTCACCTCGTCATCGGGCCAGTTGCAGTTGACGTTGTAGACCACCTCGGAGCCCTTGCCCGACTGCCAGAGCGTCATATGGGCGTTGGCTGCCTTGGCGCCCTCGTCATAGGTAGCATAGGAGAGGATGCGCAGCTCAAAGCCCGCAAAGTCATAGTTGCCGCCCACGGTCTTGGCATCCAGGATCGACAAATCGGCGCACTTGTCGTTCGCGATCTTGTCGATATAGGGCAGCTGGTTGCCCTCGGGGTCGACCGCCAGGTAGTAGGGGTTGCGCTCCAGGATCGATACCTGGGGCGAGTCCGATACGTTGATGAAGGACTCCAACTTGGGCCGGTCGATACTCTGGCCGCGGTTGTTCTCCCTGCCAAAAAGCTGGTACCAAAAGTCGAACCCTGCTTCCTTGGCCAGATCGTTGGCCTTGTCGTTATACTTGATGTGGAACTGCTTCACATAGTGCGATGGGATCCACCCGTTGTGGTCCCAGAAGGCGTACAGGTGCGCCATGTTCACGAGCACCCAGGACGGGTGCGGCGCTACCCATGTTAGCTTGAAGGTATAGTCGTCGATGATGTCCAGCTTCATCATCTCGCCGCCCCAGGTAAAGTCTTTCGCAGGCACCGGCGTGATCTCGGTATTGTTCAGGACATCATCATAAAAGAACTTAAAGTCAGCGGACGTGAGCGGCTCGCCATCCGACCACTTTACGCCCTTGCGCATGTAGCAAGTGCATTCGGTAAAGTCGTCGGACATGTTCCAGTCCTTGAGAATGAGAGGAACGGCGTGCGTCAGGTCCTTGGAGATACGCAACCAGTTGGGACGCCCCATGACCTGCTGCGTATCATTGTGGTACAAATTCATACCCAAACCGCCGACTGTTATCGTACCACCGTACTGCCCGATGGACTCGTAGGGCTCGATGATGCAGGGCTCCTCTGGCAGGCGCTCGTCGACGGGCGGCAACTCACCGGCAGCGACCCGCTCCGCCAGCATGGGCGACTCGTTGAACTTACCAACGACTTCCTCGACGACCTCCTTGACCTCCTCCTTGACTTCGGCCGCTTTCTCAACGACCACGGTGACTTGCTTCTCGACTTCCTTGACGACCTCGACCGTCTCCTTGACAATCTTTTCCACGACTTCAGGCTCACCGGCGCAGGCGGCGACGATCACCCCTGCGGTGGACAGACCGGCTAGCCTGAGAAAATCACGACGCGTATGCTTTCTGAGATCCATGTTTCCCCCACTGGTTACACGTGCGATCACGACACCGGGCCCTGGCCGCACCATTGCGGCAGGGCGACACGGACGTGTTGGCCTCATTGCTCCTTTCTCCGCCCGGCCATAGCAAGTGCAATCACAGGCCAAACGGGCGGATTGATACCTGCCTGCAACAGACGCGGTTGTGGCAGTCGCTCACATAAGCCAGAGCGCACCCCGGATGGTGTGCGGAGACGAAAGCGCAGTGAAGCGGAGTGTGATGGTTCTGCATGGGCAATGGTTCCGCAGCCTCATCACAACTATTGTAGCGCTATCCGATGGAAATGTCTATACCTGCAGGCACGACTCCGGGGCGCGGCAGTACAGGTGGGCCACATGCAGGGCGCGGCGCTGTTGCGTCACTCGGGGCACCTGCGCGCCCATCTGGAGCGCCTGGGCACCCGCGGGGAGTTGCTGTTCCAACTCGGGCGTCTGGCAGAGGCCGCGGCCTGTCTGGACAAGGCAGTGGCCCGGGCGCTGCAGCTGGAGGAGCTGGATTACCTCTACGACGACCGGCTGCGTCTGGCGCTGGTGCGGGCTGAGCGTGGAGAGATGGATGGCGCCCGAGCAGCGCTGTCGGCGGCCGAGGCGGTCACCGTCCACCGCGATGAAGTGCGGGAGGCCGCGCTCCTGGACACACGAGGCAGGGTGGCACTGCTGGCCGGGGACGCGCCAAGCGCCATCGCGCTGCTGCGCGAGCAACTCGCTTTCGTTCGGGGCAAGGCGTGGCGCGCGGCCGTCGCCCCGGCGCTGGAGTACCTGGCCTGGGCGTTGGCGGGGGCGGGAGACCTGGACGAGGCGGCGGCGCTGCTGGCCGAGGCGCAGTCGGAACGCGAAGCGATGGGCATGGTGCTCTACCCGGTGGAGGTGCCCCACCACGAGCGGGCGGTGTCGCTGGTCTCGGCAGGCGGACGCCCACGTCCGCCGGGAGGGTGATGAGTTGGCCGGCAGGCGCCGGGCTGAGGCCAGCCGTGTCCGCCGGGACAAAGTGGCGTGTTGACTCGCGATCGCGGCGGGTGAGGGCACCCGCCGCCCGGCTCGGCTCCACACACGCGTTGCGCCAGAACCGGCTAAAGCCGGCGGTCCATTGCGCATCGTCCATGGTCCATGGCCTTCGTCTGCTCTTCGCATTGACATCTCACCGCGCCCTGTGTTACGCTGTCAACGTTGTCAGAGTTCATCATCAAGTTCGGGAGGGTATCATGAGCAACTATATCATCGCCTGTTCGGGAATCACCTGGGGCCGCGACTATGACCGGGAGAAGGTGCTGGCTGAGATCAAGTCGGCCGGCTACGAGGGCTCCCCCGCGGGCGGCCGCCCCGGCACGACTGCGGAAGAAGTCAAGGCTATGTTCGCTAAGTACGGCCTGCGCCCCGGCCCCGGCTACATCGGCGCCAACTGGTGGGATCCCGCGCTGACTGAGGAACTGATCGAGCGGAGCAAGGTCCACGCCGACTTTATGGCCGCCCTGGGCTGCGGCGAGACCTTTATCGCCGACGGCGGCTTTCAGACCGTGACCGCCAGCGGCAAGACCCGCCGGGATAACGCCACGCACGTCACCGAGGCGGACAGCCTCACGCCCGACCAGTACAGGTACTATGGCGAGGTGATCACGCGCGCCGGAGAGGAGATGCTCAAACGCGGCGTCAAGGCCTGCTTCCACAACCATGTGGGCTCGTTCATCGAGACCCGCAAAGAGATCGACGACCTGTGGGCGTGCGTGGACCGCACCAAGGTCTTTCAGGGGCCCGACATCGGCCACCTGGCCTGGGCCGGCGGCGACGTGCTCCAGTACTGCAAGGACTATGCCCAGGACATAAAGTGCCTGCACGTCAAGGACATCAACGGCGAGGTGATGAAAGAGGGCCTGGCCAAGGGCTGGACCTACAGCGAATACTCGCAGGCGGGCATCTTTGCCGAAATGGGCGAGGGCATCGTGCCCATCAAGGGAATGCTGGATATCCTCAACGAGGCCGGCTACAAGGGCTGGTTCATCGTCGAGGTGGACCGGACGATGAAGGCAACGGCGCTGGAGAGCGCCCAGATCTCGCGGGCCTACCTGCGGAGCATCGGGTACTGACGCGCGAAGCGCGTTAGCAGGTTAACAGGTTGCAGGTTGGCAGGTTGGCAGGTTGGACAGTGTCCACGAAAACGGGTGAATCCCTGAGCCCTCTGCAACCTGTAGCCTGTAACCTTCCACCTGTAACCCTTCCCGTCACCCGACCAGCATGATCGCCAGGTGCACCATCGAGGTGTCCGGGCGGGCGCCGTGCCAGTGCTTTTCGCCGCCCGGAATGAGCACCGTGTCGCCGGCGCTCACCCACAGCTCCTCGTCCTCGGTCGCGACAATGCCCTCACCCTCGACGATGTACAGCACCTGCTCCGACTCGTGGGTGTGAAAGATGTTGCGCGACCCGTTGGGGAACGACACCGCCGCCACCCTCAGCTGCTGGCTGCCCTCGGTGAGCGCCTGCACGTAGACATCCCCCACCATGATGGGGTTGTTGGATAACTCGCCGGCCGTCTTGTCCAGCTTTACGCGTTTCATGGCGCTCCTTTCACCGATCGGCATCTGCTGCGACCAGTGTACGCGCCGCAGGGAGAAGCCGTCAAGGCCCCCTGGCCGGCACGCTTGCGCTACACCGCCGCCCCTGAACTGGGCCTCTAGAGACAGCGCAAGAACCCGTGTGACAGTTCATATCCTCAGTATGCACACCTATCCATATTGTGTTATGTCCACTTCCAAAGGCAGCCGTCGACCCCGCGAGTCTAGTGCTCGGGCCTGTCTGGAGACAAGCAGTCCCTGCCGCCGCGCGGCCCTCAGCAGACCGAGTCTTTTGCAGGCCGCCGGGGGACCCCAAAGACGATCAAGGGGCAGCGAATTCCGTGCTCCACCATCCCACCGGCATGCCACAATGACACAAACAGCCGATGTTACCATGTGCCAGCGGCCAGGGCCTCGGCACAGCAACCTTTGCCCTGGCCAGGGTTCGCGCCCACGGTCGCACCCCATCCCGCCCGGCTGGCCCAGCCTGCGAGGTGTGCGATGGCGCGCAAGGGCATCACAGGATTTCGGGCGTTCCTGGTCATCTGGTTCGGACAGCTCATCTCCCTGACGGGCTCCGGCTTCACCGGCTTTGCGCTGGGGGTCTGGGTCTACCTCACCCCGGGGTCCACCACACGCTCTGCACTGATCCAGCTGGTCTCCACGCTCCCCTCGATCGTCCTCGGCCCCATCGCCGGCGCGCTGGTCGATCGCTGGGATCGCCGCCATGCGATGCTGTTCAGCGACGCAGGCGCCGCGCTCTGCACGCTGGCAATCATACTGCTGCTGAGTACGGGCCGCCTGGAGCTTTGGCACCTCTACATCCTGTTGGCGATCAGCGCCTCCTTTGCCGCGTTCCAGTGGCCGGCGTACTCGGCCACGACCACGCTGATGGTTCCAAAGGAGCAGTACGGCCGCGCCGCCGGGATGATACAACTGGCAGAGGCCGTCGCACAGATGGTCTCTCCCATACCTGCAGGTGTGCTGGTGGGCACAATCCTGGTTCAAGGGGTCATGACCATCGACCTGGCGACCTTTGCCGTGGCGCTGCTGACATTGCTCGTGGTGCGGGTGCCACGCCCTCCCCGAGCGGAGGCCGCAGAGGGGCAGCGCCGCAGCCTGCTGTCCGAGGCGGGCTATGGCTGGCGCTTCATTCGCGCGCGGCCGCGGCTGTTTGGACTGCTGACGTTTTTCGCGGCGATCAACTCCTGCACGAGCATGGTGACGCTGCTCTTTACGCCATTGGTGTTGGGATTCAGCACGACTGCCATGCTGGGGTTGCTGACCTCTGTGGCGGGCGGAGGGTTTCTCGCCGGCAGCATTCTGATGAGCGTTTGGAGTGGGCCACGGCGCCGCATGGCGGGCATCTACGCCGGCGAGATCCTCATCGGCGTCGTGCTTATCATTCTGGGGCTGACGGTGAACCCGGTCATTCTGGGGATCTGCGCCTTTTTCGGGTTCGCGGCGATGCCCATGATCAACGGCAGCAGCCAGGCGATCTGGCAGGTGAAAACCTCCCCCGACGTGCAGGGACGGGTGTTTTCATTCCGCAGGGTGATCTCCTATTCGATGATCCCCGTGGCCTATCTGCTGGCGGGGCCGCTGGCCGACCGGGTATTCAACCCGCTGCTGGCGGAAGGCGGTCGCTGGGCCGGTGGCCTCGGAAGGCTCATCGGCGTAGGGCCCGGGCGCGGGATTGGGGCGCTCTTTATCGTGCTGGGGCTGGTGGCCTTTGTAGCCACGGCCGTCGCGCTGGCCTACCGGCCGCTGCGGCGCGTCGAGGTTGATCTGCCGGACGCGGTCACAGGCACGACGCTAGCCGAATCGGTGGCTCCGGCGCCATGACGGTTCGCGCCACGGCACACAGCGGACAGCTCAGCGGCGGGACCAGGCTACTCTTTGGGAACGCCGCGGCGCCAGATGCTGCCGCCGGCGAAAAAGAGCGCCCCGCCCGCGATAACTAGCCCCCAGGCCACGCGGCCATCCACGGGTGCCTCAGCCAGCACCAACATGATATAGTAGAGACAGGCGACCAGAATTACTATCAGTCCGACAAACATCAGTGCCAATGCGATCCAACCCTCGTCCATACCTTCTCCTTGGATTCGGCGCCCTGCCGGGCGATAGAACTCACCTGACCATTATACTATGGTTCACTCACCGGGCAGGATGACCTGATCCAACGTAAAGGGACCGCCATGCCCCGGATAGACCTGACGCACCGGCAGCCCGCGCAGGCGCTCGACACTGGCCCGGGCCGCGGCCAGGTCGTCCATAATGCTGTTCAACATCGGGCGGCGCCTGTTCTCCAGCAGATCGCCGCAGAACAGGTCACCCTCTGCCGTGAGCACCCCGATTGAGCCGCTGGAGTGGCCCATGAGATGCAATACCGTCGCCTCTATGCCCCAGGGAGCCAGGCTGTCGCCATCCGCGAGCAGGCGGTCGGGCTGGAAATGATCCGCGCGGCGAAAGCCAAACAGCCGCGTCGATACCGGACCCAGGAAGATGCTGCGGGTGGCGCGCCCCGCCTGCATACTGCCGGTGGAGCCCATGGGCGCATCGCCGGCGTGCATGGCCAGCGGCACGTCGAGTCTTTCTCGAAGATACGCGGCGTTGCCCGTGTGATCAAAGTCCCCATGGGTGAGAACAATGAGGCGGAGCGTGTCGGCGTGGCCGTCCAAAGCGGCGTCCATCGCACGCCGCCCGTTCGAGCCGCCACAGTCGATCACCACGCTCCCGCCCTGCCCCGCCAGCAGATAGGCGTTCACGGTCCCCAGGCGTAGCGGCAGCGGCAGCCGGATCGTCGTAATGCTCGTCATGCCAGCTCCTCCGGGCTCAGTCCACGCACAGACCGTCCTCTTCCGGATCATGGTACACATCCCGGGTCCGTGCCTGCGACCAACTGCCATCCCGGTGAACGGCCACCTCCACGGCGCTGGTCCAGTGCGGTCCGCAGCCAAAGACCTGGTAACGATACAGCAGGACGGTATAGCCTGCGCCGGTTTCCGCAACGTGCGTGTCCTCGAGCGTATCCACGGCATAGGCCAGCCCGCGCTCGCGCTCCAAGCCATAATATGCATCCAGTCCCGTCGCTGCCAGCGCGTAGGACAGCGCCTCCTCGACTGATTCTATCGAGGCGAATGCCTCCTGCAAGTCGGCCGGGCCCTTCAACAAGTTCAACCCGGCGCCGTCCTGGATCAGGTACCGTGGAAACACCGGCCAGAATCCCCCACCCCGGTAGAGATAGTCGCCGGACTCTTGCAGGGTCTGCATAATCCCCTGCAGATCATCATCGTGCAACACGGGGTGGATCTCGCAGCGTGCGAGGGGCCAGGCGGGATCCAGCCCGCCGAGCAAGTCGTCGGGCAGCGCGAGCACATCGCAACCCAGCGCGCCGGCACGGCCCAACGGTGGGCACCCGTGACGACCGGACGCATCGGGCGCGCACTCGGCCAGGAACGGCTCCCACGCGACCGCGTCCACCGCCAATGCGGGCCTGGGATGGTCCCCAAACGCAGGGCCGCGGCACGCCGCGAGGCAGAACGCGAGCAGCAACGAGAGGGTGAACCTGCGCCTCATACCGTCACCCGACAAGAATCGACTCGCCCCACTAACGGCGTTTATACCCGTTGCGGGCGCAGAACACAAGGGGCCGGCAACCCCACGGGCCAGGCGACAAAACAGGGGCAGCGATCCGCAGCCCCTGCGCAGGAGTAAAGCTGCGTCCGGTGCCTACTGCTTGCTGGCGGCGATGGCCAACTCGGCGGCGTTCACCAGCTGATAGGTGATGGGCGATGCCGTCAGCCCGGGATGCGTGCCGGTCTGGTAAGCGGCGATATCGTCTGCTGTCATGTGGCTGTAGATGGCCCCCGCGATGGCGTTGATCAGCTCCCCGCCGCTCTTGGCGCCGGACACCTGGCCGCCGAGCAGGACCTGGGTCCCCGCCTCGAAGATGAGCTTGACACCCAGCATCTCCGCGCCGGGCATCGCGCCCGGGTGCCGGTTGGGCGCCTCGGCATAGCCGACGATGACCTGATAGCCTCTTTCGCGGGCGACGGCCTCGGTGAGGCCAGCCGCGCAAAAGGCGGTGTCACCCAGCACGGTGGAGTACACGCCGATCACGCCTGTGTTTGCACGGCGAAGCCCGAACAGGTTCGCGCCGGCGATGCGCGCTTCCATCGTAGCGATGGAAGCCAGCTTGAGAGTACTCGGCTGCCCGTCGTAGAAGGAGACTTTTTCCGCACAGTCACCACAGGCGAATATGTCCGGGTCGCTGGTCTGCATGTACCGGTTGACCTGAATGCCGCGCGTGGGGCCAATGGCAAGCCCGGCCTGGGTCGCCAGAGCCGTCTCCGCCCGGGCGCCGATGCCCAAAATCACCATGTCGACGGGGATCTCCTGCCCGCTCGACAGCTTGGCGGACGACACTCTCTCATCGCCCTCCAGCG
>Ga0209270_1004155_pt1 | contig 11442 bp, 9 predicted proteins | sample MTBAKSrepl1MetaG_FD_187456 | JGI IMG/M metagenome (GOLD analysis project Ga0209270, IMG submission 187456) | Enrichment culture microbial communities from Arthur Kill intertidal strait, New Jersey, USA, that are MTBE-degrading - MTBE-AKS1... | ecosystem: Environmental > Aquatic > Marine >...
AGGGAGAGGGCCGCCTGAATCCCGGCGATGCCGCCGCCCACAACCAGGACAGGGCCTTTAGGTTTTTCTTGACTCATGATGTTTGTCTCCTGCTTGTTGACCGGTTCGGTGTTGTTAGAAACTCTATTCGCTTACGGACTTGAGCCCTTTTGTGAAATTTGTTACATGCCATATGCCATACTCGGGTGTCAAGAAAAATTGTAGAGACTTCTGATTTCGCTCCAGGTAGGGATAATGGCCTTTTATCCTGTCTGATCAGGTTTTATTTTCCCCTCGACTATCGAACTGTTTTTGATGTAGCTTATATGTTCCGGTAACGTGTTGAGCCACAACGCCGGCCGCGTTTAAAAAATTCTCAGCCCTTGGCAAAAAATAAAGTATGGTCGAGCACATTCTTTGGTTTTTTTTCGCTGGCGTGGTCCTCTTTGTGGTCGTCGGTCTATGGGTCGCCGTCACCTACTGGCTTACCCCCCATGTGGAACAGCCTGATGGAAGGGCGCGTATAACCGGAACCTGCGGTGATACCATGGAGATATGTCTGAAATTCAAGGGAGACCATGTCGTAAAGACCTCCCATTGGACCGATGGATGCGCCTACAGCTTCAACTGCGTATCTTCCGCAGCAGACCTGGCCAGGGGAAGGCGCCCGGAGGAGATCCTCGAGATCGATGCCGACCTGATCCAGCAATCGGTGGGAGGCCTCCCGGCGGACCACCTCCACTGCGCCCGTCTTTCCGAAGAGACCCTGCACGCCTCCCTGGACGATTATATGAAAAAATCGACAAAAAGGTCCACATAGGTGGATTCCGTGGCGCGCGGGGCGGCGGCACAAGCCCTTGTCTGGATTTCGAAGAGTCTTTTCCTTGACATATGGGCGGCCTTCTGTAGGATTGCGAAATGCTGGAATTTGGGAACCGGGGGGTTGAGGAATTCGGGTTGCAGGTTTCTCAACCATCCATCGTCAATCGCCGATCGAAAGGGAGGATAGGGCCGTGAAAAGAATACACCGAACATCGCCGGGCAGCGTCGTCAGGAATATGCTGGTCCTGCTGATCCTGCTGAGCATGGGTTCGTGCGCTACGACCATTCCCGAATTGCAGGTCCGGTATACGCTCCCGGCCCCATCGGCTACCCTGAAAGGGCGGGCCGTAGCCCTGACCATCGAGGATCGGCGGACAGACACGTCCATCCTGGGAAAAGGGGCCCGCGAGGAATTCGAGAGGTCCTCCGACAGCGTCTCACTGAGCGTTGCGGAGCCTGACCAGAAAGGATCGAGTGTCGGTATATTCCAGGTCCCCGCACTCGTGAGAGAGGCCTTCAATAGAAGACTGGCGCGTTCAGGGGTGAAGGTCCTTTCAGACCGGACCGCGGGAGTGCCCACCCTGGTGATTGTCCTGAAAACGTTTTCTCTCGACTTGGTGGGCCGCAAGTGGTTGGCCAAGATGAGCTATGAGGCCAGGTTGACGGGTGAGAAGGGCGCGGTCGCAACTCAGTTCGTCAATGGGCAGGCGGAACGGTACAAGATCATCGGACGCGATGGCGGGGATGCCCTTATGGGAGAGATCTTCACCGATATGGTCAATGCACTGAATCCGGCCAGACTCTTTGAACAGACGGGCCTGTCGTCCGTTCATTTTTCCCCTGTGCCGAAAGGTTGAATGGCGTACTCTTACCCCTGTTCCTCTATCAGGCGCTTAACCGGATCAGGTCGATAATAAGGGAACAAGGCTGGCATGGCGCATCCGGTATCATGGAATATGGGAATGTTGACAGGGAAAGCTGAATCACGCCGGACGAGCGACTATTCGGGTTGGGCCTCACCCCTCCCAATCCATTATTTCACTATTCCACTGTTTTGGCAGATCACGATGTATTGAGATGATACACTTAAACTTACATTAGGCACTTCCTCTATGTTTCTGACCCGGTTCTCCGTATCGAGGCCCATTGTCGTTCGCATGGCCCTTCTCCTCATCCTGATCTTCGGCATCTATGCCTACCGATCCATGCCGCGATTCCTGGATCCGGACATCACCATCGGCGAGGGGATGATTATCACCATCTGCCCGGGGTTTTCGCCCGAGGAGATGGAGAATCTGGTAACCAAAAAGATCGAAGACGAATTAAAAGGCATATCCGAGATCCGCCGGTTTGAATCCAGTTCCTACGAGAGCACGTCCAAGATTCACGTCTATTTCAACACCCGCCTCTCCAACTACGAGATCGACCAGGCCATGCAGGAGGTCCGGAATGCGGTGGATCGCGTCGACGACCTCCCCGAAGAGGCCAAGGTCCCTATCGTGCTCGAGATCGACGTGGCCATCTTCCCTGTGTGCATGGTGGGGCTCTCCGGCCAGGTCCCCATGATGCAGCTTCAGGACATCGCCCGCGACGTGGCCGACACCTTCGAAAACATCAAGGGGGTCTCCGAGGTGGATATCGTGGGGGAGCGGGAACCCGAGATATGGATTGAATTGAACCCCCGCCGCATGTCCGCCTATGGCATCTCCGTCCCCGAGGCGGCCCAGGCCATCGCCGACCGCACTCGAAACCTTCCCGGCGGCACGGTGGAGATGGACGCCCACGAGACTGCCATTCGAATGGTGGGCGAACCCCAAAACCCCGACGATCTGGGCGGCATCGTCCTTCGGAGCAACGACAAGGGGACGGTCTATCTGAGGGACATCGCCCGGATCACGCCCACCCTGGAAAAACCCTGGACCCTGACCTTTATCGAAAAAAAGAATGCCCTGGTCTTGGGCATCAAGCGAAAAAAGAACGTCAACATGATCCAGATCGTGGACGACGTCAAAAAGCTGATGAAAGATATCCCGATCCAGTATCCCGGTCTCCAGACGACCCTCTATTTCGATCAGTCCCGGGAGATCAAGAAGCGGATCAAGGAACTCCAGGTCAACGGGATGTTCGGAATCGGGCTGGTCTTTCTGGTCCTGTGGGTCTCCATGGGGGCCAGAAACGCCGTCTTTGCCTCGGTCGGCATTCCGGTGTCTTTTCTGCTGACCTTCATCCTCATGAAGGCGTTCGGTCTCTCCATCAACGCCCTGACCCTGTTCGGGCTGATCCTGGTCCTCGGCATCGTGGTGGATGACGCCATTGTGGTCCTCGAAAATATCTACCGTCATATCGAGGAGGGGAAGACGCTCCTTAGCGCCACTCTGGAGGGGAGCCGGCAGGTCCTGGCCCCGGTCATCGCCTCGGTGACCACCACCATGGCAGCCTTTTTTCCGATCCTCGTCATGGTGGGCGGTGTCATCGGCCGCTATCTGGCTGACCTGCCCAAGGTGGTCATCTTTGCCCTAAGCGCCTCCCTCTTCGAGGTCTATTTCATGCTCCCCTCCCACGTGGTGGAGTTGACGCCTGAAACGAGCGCCCGTAAGACCAGTCATCGGCGGTTTGACATCTTTCACCCATTCCGAAAAATTTACTACCCCTATCTGCGGGTCATCCTCCGCCATCGCTATATCTCCGTCCTCTTTATCGTGCTCTCGACCATTCTGGCCTTTTTTCTCTACTTCAAAACAGATTTCGTGATGTTTCCCAAAAGCGACGTGTTCCCCAGGTTCAACATCTACTTCGACCTGCCCGCCAATTCCACACTGGAAAGGTCCCGAAAGACCCTGATGGCCCTCTCGGACCTGGTCAGGGAAAGGATCGGCCCTGAGCTGGAGGCCCCCATTGCGGTGGCAGGGATGAAAGAAATCAACTACGAGCCGATTTTCGGGACCCATTTCGGCATGCTGATGGTCATTCTGAAAAATGACGAAGAGCGGGAGCATTCGGTGGTCGAGTTGATGGACAAGGTCAGGGACGAAACCGCTCAACTTCTGACCTCCCTGGGGGTCACCTCCTTTGTCCTGGAGCGGCTCATCGAAGGCCCTCCGGTGGGCGCGGATGTGGACATCAAGATCCAGTCGCCCCACTGGGAGAGCTCGGCCAAGATATCCCGGATGCTTCGAGAAGAGATGGCAAGGCATAAGGGGATTGTGGATATCCAGGACGATTTTTCCAGGGAAAAGCAGTTCATGGAGATCACCGTTGACGAGGCCAAGGCCAAAAAGCTGGGGATCGATCAGAGCCATCTGGTCATGGCGGTCCAGGCCGCATTCCATGGGCTGGCTGTAGCCACCTACAACCAGGGGCGCGAAGAACAGGATGTCAAACTGAAGTATCTGCCCGATTACCGCCGCGACTTTGACGATCTGGTGAATATGAAGGTCGTGGTCCCCGGACACGGGGAGGCGCCCCTCAAAGAACTGGCCGAAATTCACTTGACCCCCGGATTTCACAACATCTATCACTACAACGGGAAGCGAACCGTGCGCCTGACCGCCAACATCAGGGAGGTACAGGAAGGTCCGGAGGGCTCTGACGGATTCTTTTCTCAACTGAGCGGTGAAAAGATGACTGCGGTTCGGGCCAATGCCATCGCCGAGGACTATTTTGAAAAGATCCGGGTCGATTTTCCGGGGTCCCGAATGATTGCCGGGGGCCTTCAGGAAGAGACCCATTCCTCTCTGATGGAGCTGGGCCAGGCCGGGATCATGGCCCTCTTTCTCATCTTTTTTATCCTCTCGCTCCAGTTCAACTCCTTTACCCAGCCCTTCATCATCATGATCACCATCCCCTTTGTCACCCTGGGGGTCATGGTGGGACTTCTGGTCAGCAACAACCCCCTGACCTTCGTTACCCTGATCGGGCTTTTGACCCTCACCGGGATTGTGGTGAACGACTCCCTGGTCCTCATCGATTTCATCAACCGTTACCGGAAGGAACACCCGAAAGAGCTCTATCTGGCCATTCTGAGGGGATGCCATGTGCGGATGCGGCCCATCATTCTCACCTCCCTCACCACCATCTGCGGACTGGCCCCCATGGCGCTCGGCATAGGCGGCAAGTCCGTGTTCTGGGCCCCCCTGGCCACGGCCATCATGTGGGGTCTGGCGTTTTCCACCCTCCTGATCCTCTCCATGGTGCCGGCCTATTATGCCATTTTAGAGGATATCGGCTATCTCATCCGGCATCGGAAACGGAGAAAAGCGGACACCCTGAGAGAGATCGACGAGGCGTTTACCCATGAGGAATTCAGGCCGTTTTTCAGGCAGATGGATAGGCAGGAGTAGCTGAGAAAAATCAAAACAAAAGCATTTTCTCTAAAACCTCCGTGTCTCCGTGTCTCTGTGTGAGATCCGTTTAGTTTTGCATCGTTTTTGTTTGGGGTTGACGAACTGGAATCCAATGACCAGAATAGCGCATCAAAACAGAGGAGGGTATGAGCGACATGATTCAAAATGACCAGTGGGTGTGGGTGGTGGTTCAAGACCCGGGCGGAAATGAGCAGTTTCTGGGTCAGCAGGATGATGCAAAAGGAATATCCTTCATTCCCGTCTGGCTCGAAAAAGATGCGGCGCTCGACGGCATGAAACTTCTGGCACGAGATCAGGGGGTCAAATACGAAGTGCAGGCCATTGAATACGGACACCTCGCCCCAAAGGCGGCTGAAGCCGGTTATAAACTCTTCGTCCTGGACGCCTCCGGCAAGGTCCTGGAACAGATCGCGCCCTGAGCGTATCCGCAGCTTATGGAGGACATCGGCCCATGGAAAGGGGTCCCTACTGCAAATATGTCTACTGGATGACAGAAGACGAATCAGAGGCCTTGAGAGATGAACTGGCCTCCCGCAACATCAAGATAAAAACGGCCAAGGGGATCGTCTGCACCCCCCTCGACATCATCAACCGGATCTCCATTGTCCCACCGGAGGTCTGGAACGATACCTGCGGCAGGCAGGGAAGCTGGTACAGGACATCGGACAAGAACGGCCTCTACCTGGTCGTCAGCTCCTTTGAACTGGAAAACCATGGGGGCCGGCGGGCTGCCGTTATTACGGAGTCCGACTTCAGGCCGCCCCGGTTGGCCTCAGTGGAGGATAAGGCAGCCCTTTTCGAAGACAATCAGCTCATCGAGCGGATGCCCGAAGATTGGAAGCATGTGGACGAGACCGAGAAACGGATCTATCTGAGATGGGCCAGGAGACTCGGTTCAACTGTCGAGGATTATGATTTCCTTTACCGGTCGCACACGGCCAACCATGCCAACTTCATCCATCCCCGCTTCTATGTGGAGGAAGACGGTCTAAAGGTCCCCTACTCCATTGACCGAAGCGCCCACCTCTGTTCCTGCTGCGTTGAACTCTTCCAGATATTGGGGGCGAATTTTGAGAGAAAGTTTGTCGAGCCTTGCCCTGGAGCTACAATCTTCGCACGCCTGAAACCCGACCGATATCTCCTGGTTGAAAGGTAGACAACCCATGAAAGACCTGGATCGAGCGCTCATAGATGATTGCTATCAAGCCCTTCCGTCGAAGACCCGAACCCGAGTGGATCAGGCCGTAAAGGCGATTGTCGAGACCAAAGAGCGGGGCGGCAGGGTGGCGGCCGTGGTCGGGAGCGGCCCCAATATACATGAGGGCGTCACAACCCTGATTGCCGAACTGATACACAAAAAGATCATCGACGGGGTCTCCACCAGCTCCGCGGTCATTGGCCATGAGATGGGAGGCGCCCTGGAAAGGGTCAAGCGGATCGACGGGAAGGCCTTTGGTTTCGCTCCGGACCGGCTCGCCTGCGACGGCCAGTTCGAGGTGAGCCTCATCTCGAAGAAGCTCCTGGAGACCTATCAACGGGAATGTTACATAGATGTCCCGCTCTACCGAAGGATGAGACGGGCCAGGGGAAACGCCATCATCAAGGTGGCCGGGAACATGGCCTACCCCAGCGGCCTCCGCACCGAGAGGCTGGCTCGAGATGTCCTTGCACTGTCGAGACGGTACGGTCTTCCCTTTGAACAGGTCGCCGGTTACGGCGCAGATCTCTACACCATGATCGGCGCGGGGGCGCAAAACCAGGTCCCCGTACTCGTTACCGTGCCTCAGTTGGTGGGGAGCGGCGAGGTGGGCCTCTGTATCGGCGATTCCATCCCCATCTCCGAGCGATGCCAGCGGATGGCCCGACTCCTGGCCGACGCAGACGTGATTATCGAATCTGCCCTGGCCCTATCTCAGGAGGTCCATGACGGCCCGTTTGAACGTTTTACAGGGCATGGGATCTGGGCCGACTGGGAAGGGGGATGGACCTATTCGCTCAGGGACAAGAAGATCATACGGATCGACCTGGACCCCAATCTGGAAAAGGCCTGGCAAAAGGAGCGATCGTCCGGAATGGTTTCCCATGCAGTGGACCAGGGGCTTCCCAAGACCACATCCATGCGCATCCCCTTCCGCATGGAGATGTCGGGTTTTGCCAGGATTCCGGGAAGCCTCCCTGTTGTTGGGGATATTGGCGACATATGGCCCATTATGGCGAAACAGGTCGCGGATGCCCTCGGGGTCAGGCTGGATCTGATGAGCCATAAGCAGTCGCTCCCTGCGGGTCGTAAGTTTCGGGAATGGATCGTCCGGAATGTGAAGCCCGTGGATCGGGACCAAATGTTTGGGGCTATTAAAACCGTATCTGGCTCGAAATAACTGAGAAACGATGAGAGTGCGAGACCTGCCTACCGAAAATTGCCACGACGTCACCGATCCCGCCCCTGATCCTGGGTTGAGCACCGAAAAGCGTCTGGCCAGCACCCTGGAAGAGAACCGGATATGATGGGAGCTCTGGCACATGAGAAAAGTCCTTAAAGGATAATAGGGCAATGGCCATAAAAACCCTTCACCAACGGATTATCCTCCTCCTGCTACTGCCCATTGCCGCTGTGATTGCCATCAGTGGGGTCCTGGGATTCCTCTACGCCAAAGAAAACCTCCTGAACGAGTGGCGAGAGGGAGCCATTGTCAAGCTCCAGCGCGCCGCCCACTATATTGATATGAGGCTAAGGCGCCCCATTGAATGGATCGAAATGTTCCACAGGACCGCCGGCAGCAAGGGCGCTTATGTAATTCAGCAATGGATATTGGAGCAGTTGGAAGAACTGGATGGGGTTACCCGAGTGGACCTTGAATGGACGGAGAAGCGTTCGCCAGATGAGCGGGAGATGATACCCATGATGGGGCATGGGTTTATGGGCCAAGTTGGAACCTCGGGCTGGCGAATGATGCCGTTTCAACGGGCGAGAATCTCCGAGGTGACTTCACCCCGTTACGATACCCAAACTGGAAAAGAGGCGGTAACGCTCACTTCCAATCTCAAAAATGAATCCGGAGATGTGGTAGGGAGGCTCAAGGTAGACGTGGATTTCGGATATCTTATGCAGGATATCATACGGTTGGGATGGTGGCAGGGAGACAAGGCGTGCCTTGTGGACGACGCGGGCTATTACCTCGCCCATACCGATCCCGCGATGAAGAAACGAGAGCGACTCGGCCGCGAGGGTGATCCCGTTGAGAAGTCTCTCTTGGAGGCCATTGAAAAGCGGCCCTATGGAACCATTCTTGGCCCGGGACACCCTGCTTCAGAGGTGGCCGGGTTCTACCGGATCAAGGAGGCGCCGTGGGCCATCGTCCTCTTTGCGCCTGGCGAAAAAGTTCTGGCCCCTATCATAAGATATCGTTTTTATTATTCGGTGGGAGGAATCGCATGTCTCATCCTGATTCTCTTTCTGATTCGATTGGTGGCCGGAAACATGGCCCGTTTCATGAAACGGATCTCCACGGCTGCAGGCGAGGTAGCCAGGGGAAATTATGGAGAGGAACTCATTATAAAGCGGGCGGATGAACTCGGACAGCTCGCTCGAAGTTTTAACGAGATGGTTAAGGGTCTTAAGGAGCGGGATTTCATTCGAAACACCTTTGGTAGATACGTGGATCCAGAATTTGCCCACAAACTTTTGAAACGTCCGGAGGCAATTCGACTGGGGGGCGAACGTCGTCAGGTTGCCATTCTGATGGTGGATATTCGGGGCTTCACGCCTTTATCCGAAGCCTTGTCCCCGGATGTAATTATTGGACTTCTAAATCGCTATTTCAGCCGGATGATTGATGTAATTCAACGGCACGGCGGCATCATTGTGGATTTCTTTGGGGACAGCGTGCTGGTTTTTTTTGACCCTGTGGACGGCTTTCTGGATTCAATGGTCCAAAAGAGCATCACATGTGCGTTCGACATGCAATCAGAGATGGTAGCCTTCAACCGGGAAAACAGGGAACAGGGTCTCCCTGACCTGGAAATAGGGATCGGTATCAACGCAGGCGAAGTGGTTGTCGGAAATATCGGCTCCGAGAAACGCGCTAAATACGGCATCGTCGGATCTCCCGTGAATATGACCCAACGTATACAGTCTCATGCCCGAGGTGATGAGATTCTTATATCGGCATCTGTTTACCAGTATGTATCGGAAATGATATCCATTGAACGTACCATTCAAACAACCATCAAAGGATTAGAAGGTGAGGTCACTCTTTATGGCGTAAGGTCAGCGCTAAGTTGATACTTGATTCTTGCACCAGATGATTTTACAAAGGGTAATTGGCGCAGTATATCCGTATGACCTCAAATGCGGGATTGTATTTCTTCTAACGCGGGTAACCGCAACCAAAGTGGCTCTCGAGTGACTTTTTATTATCAAGGGGGTTCGATGTTGCCAGATATCTGGAATGTTGGAATACTGGAAGGTTGGGAAAGGAACCTGGATCACCCAGGAAAGGTTTTTTTCCTTGAACCCACTATTCGATCATTCGGTTCAAAGGTTGAAAGGCCCAGGGTTCATCATTCCAATATTCCAACATTCCATCATTCCACCATTCCGGTTTTCAATCCATCATTCCATACTTCCATTATTCCAAATTAAAGACGTCACCCTCTCACCATCATCTTCTTGTTTTTTGTGACAGAAAACTTGGCGATAAGGTACTAAGGGCGTCATTGAGCATCGACTGGTAGTTGCCTCCACCTTGTTCCTCGACCTTTGAACGGAACCAATCGACAATGTCTCGGTCAAGCCGAATGGTGATACGTACCTTCTTCCCAGGGGCGGGCAGTACAGCCCCACGTTTGCCTTCGCTAACATCATATTTCGCCTTCATATTGCTTTACCTCATGGCGCACTGCCTTGCGTGCGGAAAGGGAGTTGGCAACTCTATCATTCAAAATCCGGCCTCAGCCGCACCAGGGTCGCCCCCCACCCCGAAGACCCGGCATCGAGTCCGAACTCAAGGACGCGGGGGTCTCTTTCGAGCCGCGCATGGACCATCCGGCGGAGGACCCCCTGACCCTTTCCATGAATGATCCTGACATCCAGGATCCTCTTCTCCTGGCAGACCCGGATGTATTCCTCCACAAGGGAGGACACATCTTCCGGCGCAAAGGTATGCAGGTCCAGGACCCCGTCAATGGGGATCTCCATCGGCTCCGGATCTGTCTCGGTCATGCCTTTTCCAGATCCAACTGATCGCCGAAGGCCTCTCCCAGCTCCCTGCTCAAGGCGTCGAACGCCTTTTCCGTCTCCACCTCCACCACCAGATCCCGTTCATCCAGGACCTTTAAAAACCCGTATCGCTTGACGATCTCTATGACCTTTTTCACATCCACGGTCACCCACCCCTTCATCCGAAGAACCAGTTCATCCCCGTTAAAGGCCCGCTCGATGGTCAGTTCCACGTTCCGTCTCTTGGCGTCCCAGCTGATCTCCGCGGGCCTTACAATCACCGGCGTCACCGGATCGTGCATGGCCGCACATCGAAACCATAATTTTGCACGGATCATCAATTTATCTCCTTTTCAGTCGTTTTCGGGGCCGGACGGCCCTCTGGTTATCCTTTTACCCCAATCGAAGGGATTTTTAAACCCCTTTGGAGAAATTGGGCCGCCATCCCAAAAAAAAGCGGGTCGCCAAGACGGTCAAATCCCACATGAGATAACGCGCCTCGACCCTGACAGAAAGGTGAACCGGAGGTCGGAAAACGGAATGGTAAATCTCAGAAAGCCCGTAGATCGGAAGGGATCTCCAGCAAGCGGGCTTCGGGTATGGTCTCGCCCATATATTCGCTGCAGGTCAAGGTTTGTTGGGCTTTTCGGGATTCCGCTTATTATTTCCGTTTATTTGTAATGGCTGTTGGCGATGGACCCATAGATTTGGACACCATAGGAGTGGAACAAGCACTGGGACAGTGGTGGTTCATGGGAGGCCTCAGGCTGCCATGGCCAATGGATGATGGAGATCGGAATAGATCTCATCCGGGGTTAGGCATAACTTTTGAGTGCCTTATCGCCAGATTTTCTGTCACAAAAAACAAGAAGATGATGGTGAGAGGGTGACGTCTTTAATTAGTCTCGTTAAACCACCAGCTCCGCTGGTGCGAACCTAATAGGCTTTGCCGGTCAGACGAGATATACCTTCTTCTTGAGGGTCCCTGTTTTTGGGGTAGTCTCAAGAAGGAGGTATTGATTTGTGTCGACAAAAAAGCGTTGGGCTTATTGAAGGCCA
>Ga0209270_1004158_pt1 | contig 11435 bp, 11 predicted proteins | sample MTBAKSrepl1MetaG_FD_187456 | JGI IMG/M metagenome (GOLD analysis project Ga0209270, IMG submission 187456) | Enrichment culture microbial communities from Arthur Kill intertidal strait, New Jersey, USA, that are MTBE-degrading - MTBE-AKS1... | ecosystem: Environmental > Aquatic > Marine >...
ACTCAACGGAGGCAAAATTCCATATTCCTTTGACCCCAAAGCCGATGACGCGCTCCGCCGTTTCGCGGGCATACATACGTGGTACGGTAATAACCGCGATATCCACCGCATGCTGAGCGAGGAATTCCTGAAGCATGTCAAAATGCCGGATCTCGACGCCCCGAACCGCTTTTCCTATCAGGTTGGGGTTCACATCGAACATGCCAATAACCTTAAAGCCCCTTTTTTCAAAGCTGGAATGATTGGCCAGGGCCCGTCCCAATTTCCCGGCGCCGATGATGACCATGGTGTTGACCCGGTCCATGCCCAGGATCTTTCCGATCTCATGCATCAAAGACCCGACTTCATAGCCATAGCCTTGAAGTCCATAGCAGCCAAAATTAAAAAAGTCCTGCCTTACCTGGGACGGGGTGATCTCCAGCTGCCGGCCCAGGTCGATGGAGGACACCCGCCCGATGCCCATCTGCCGCAGGACGGAAAGATAGCGATAGTATTTAGGCAATCGTTTGATGACCGCCGTGGACACCTTGTTTTCGTCCTTCATAATGACCCCCGAATCATTCTCCCGGATCATGACGAATCCATGCCGGTTGAATTGTTTGAAGTTTCAATGACTTTGCCTGCGCATTTTGCCGAAGCCATCACGTATCGGTTTCAATGCCATAACATCCCCGTTCCCTTTCATACGATTCCCCATTGCCTTTAGGGTCAGGCAATGGAGGATGATATGATCGGGTAGGTTGGGTGTGTATGGGAAGGATAGGACAGGAGGCGTGGTTCTGTGTACTATCCTGTTGAGCAACAGCAATCCCTTACATCTTAAAAAAGTTCTTCAGGTCATCCACCTTGTTCAGATATTCCCAGGGCAAATCCAGGTCATTGCGGCCGAAATGTCCGTAGGCTGCCGTTTGCTTGTAGATGGGCCGCCGCAGATTCAGCATGCGGATGATACCCGAAGGGGTGAAATCAAAAATCTCCCGGGCTGCCCTTTCAATCGTATGATCGTCCACTTTTCCTGTGCCGAAGGTTTGCACCATAATGCTCACCGGCTGGGCAACACCTATGGCATAGGAAAGCATCAGCTCACAACGATCTGCAAGGCCTGCCGCCACAATGTTTTTTGCTGCGTAACGGGCTGCATAGGCCGCGGAGCGATCCACTTTGGTGGGATCTTTGCCGGAAAAGCAGCCGCCGCCATGACGTGCCATCCCGCCATAGGTATCCACAATAATCTTTCTGCCGGTCAAGCCCGAGTCTCCCATGGGACCGCCCACCAAGAAGCGTCCGGTGGGATTGATCAGAAATTTCGTTTTGTCGTCCAGCAGATTCTGGGGCAGAACCGGCTTGATGATCTGGTTGATGATTTCCGACCGCAGGACATCAATATCCACTTTGGTATTGTGCTGGGCCGAGGTGATCACCGTATCGATCCGTACCGGCTTGTAGCCCTCGTATTCCACCGTCACCTGCGCTTTACCGTCCGGATTCAGATAGGCCAGACTGCCATCCCGCCGGGCACTGGCCAGACGGCGGCAGATGGAATGGGCCAGACTGATGGGCAGCGGCATATACTCAGGGGTTTCGTTGGTGGCAAAACCAAACATCATTCCCTGGTCGCCGGCTCCTAGCTCTTCCACATTGTTCACTGCACCGCCGGTGCGCAGCTCAAGGGCTCGGTTGACCCCCATGGCGATGTCCGGAGACTGCTCATGGATCGCGGTCAAAACCCCGCAGGTATGCCCGTCAAACCCATATTTGGCGCGGTCGAAGCCAATGCCGACCACCGTATCCCGGACAATTTGCGGAATATCCACATAACAGCTGGTGGATATTTCGCCCATCACAAAAACCGTGCCGGTGGTCAATGCGGTTTCACAAGCCACCCGGGCCTGGGGATCCTTTCCCAGAATCGCGTCCAGAACCGCATCCGAAATCTGATCGGCCATTTTGTCGGGATGGCCTTCGGTGACAGACTCTGAAGTAAATAATTTGCTTACCATTGGATATCACTCCCATTCTGGTCATCTTGAACAGATGGAGACTCTGTTATCGATCCAGAACCGCCACCCGGTTGCCTGAAACCTCCACAAAGCCGCCGTTCAGTTCCATGGTTTTTTCTTCTCCGTCCGCCGTGGTGTAGCGGATGGGGCCTTTCCTCAGCTCCGTAAGCAGGGGCGCATGGTTGGCCAGGATGGTCATGGAGCCCAAAGCGCCGATGAGGCTGAGGCTTGTGGCCTCCCCCTTGAACACGCTGCGCTCGGAGGTCACGATCTCCAAAGAAAAGCTGTTGGTCATCCCTGCCGCCTCCTATTCCAGATTCTTCGCCTGCTCCAGGACCTCGTCGATGGAGCCGCACATGTAGAAGGCCTGTTCGGGCACCTGGTCGTGGCTCCCCTCCAGGATCTCCCGGAAGCCGCGGATCGTCTCCTTGACGGGCACATACTTGCCCGGCGTGCCGGTAAACTGCTCCGCTACGTTGAAGGGCTGGGACAGGAACCGCTGCACCTTGCGGGCCCGGCTGACCGTCAGCTTGTCCTCCTCGGACAGCTCGTCCATGCCCAGGATGGCAATGATGTCCTGGAGCTCCTTGTTGCGCTGCAAAAGCTTCTGCACCGCCCGGGCCACCCGGTAATGCTCCTCCCCCAGGACGGCCGCGTCCAGAATGCGGGAGCTGGATTCCAGCGGATCCACCGCCGGATAGATCCCCATCTCCACGATGGCCCTGGACAGCACCGTGGTGGCGTCCAGATGGGAGAAGGTGGTGGCCGGGGCCGGGTCCGTCAGGTCGTCCGCCGGCACATAGACCGCCTGGACCGAGGTGATGGAGCCGCGCCGGGTGGAGGTGATGCGCTCCTGTAGCATGCCCATTTCTGTGGCCAGGGTGGGCTGGTAGCCCACCGCCGAGGGCATGCGGCCCAATAAGGCCGACACCTCCGACCCCGCCTGGGTGAACCGGAAAATGTTGTCGATGAACAAAAGGACGTCCTGTCCCGCCTCGTCCCGGAAGTTCTCCGCCATGGTCAGGCCCGTCAGGGTCACCCTCTGGCGGGCGCCGGGGGGCTCGTTCATCTGGCCGTAGACCAGCGCCGTCTTGTCGATGACGCCGGATTCCTTCATTTCATTCCAAAGGTCGTTGCCTTCCCGGGTCCGTTCCCCCACCCCGGCAAAAACGGAGTAGCCGCCGTGCTCATGGGCGATGTTGCGGATCAGTTCCATGATCAGCACCGTCTTGCCCACGCCGGCCCCGCCGAAGAGGCCGATCTTGCCGCCCTTGGCGTAGGGGGCCAAAAGGTCGATGACCTTGATGCCCGTCTCCAGCATTTCCGTGGCCGGCTCCTGGTCCACATATTCCGGCGCCGGGCGGTGGATCTGCCAATAGGTCTTCGTGTGGATCGGACCGCCCTCGTCGATGGGCTGTCCCAGCACGTTGACCATCCGCCCCAGGGTGGTATTGCCCACCGGAACGGTGATGGGCCCTCCCAGGTCCGTCACCTCCATGTTGCGGCTCAGACCGTCGGTGGAGGACATGGCCACGCAGCGCACCTGGCTCTTGCCGATGTGCTGGGCCACCTCCAGGGTCACGTCGATCCCTTTGTCCGGCGCCTGGGTCCGGACGGCGTTATAGATCTCGGGCAGCTGGCCCGGGGGGAACCGGACGTCCACCACCGCGCCGATGACCTGTACGATTTTTCCTGCGTTATGCAAAGTATGCTCCCCTTTCTGAATCGTCAGCCGGCCTCTTTTCTAGCCTTTTGCTTGACTTTTTTTGGAGCGTGCCCGACGAATCTCTATGCCGACGATCATCATGCCGATGACCAGAAGGATTTTCCCTATGATCAGCAAAAGCCCGCTCCCCTTTCTGAATCATCAGCTGGCTTGGCGGCCGGCTTCTTCCTCTTCCTCTTCCTCGGCCTCCCGTTCGATCTGTTCCAAAGCGCTGGCGCCGCCCATGATCTCCGCCAGCTCCTTGGTGATGGCCGCCTGACGTGACCGGTTGTAGCTGAGGACCAGGACGTCGATCATCTTGGCCGCGTTGTCCGTGGCCGAACTCATGGCCAGCAGACGGGCGACGAATTCCCCAGCCTTGGTCTCCAGGACCGCCTGGAAGACCAGGTTGTTGAGGTACATGGGGATCAGAGCCTCCAGGATGCCGGCGGCATCCGGCTCATAGATGTAATCATAATGGGTGCTCCGCGCTTCCTTTTCATCCCTTGAAAAGTCGAAAGCTACAGGCAGCAGGGGCCGGACGCTGGGCTCCTGGCGGCCCGGGGACAGGAAGGCTTGGTAGACGATGTCCACCGCGTCATAAGCTCCGGTGATGAACCCTTCCGTCACCAGCTCCGCCGCTGGCCGGGTTTCCCCGGACTTGGGCACATCGCTGATCTTGATGAACTCCGCGGGCATGCTTAGTTCACGGCTCCTGAGAAAGTCCCGGCCCTTGCTGCCGATGGGGATGAAATCCACCGGGCAGCCCGGGTATTTCTCCTTGGCCAGGTTCATGGCCAGGCGGATCAGATTGCCGTTGAAGCCGCCGGCCAGCCCCTTGTTCCCGGTGACCAGGAGGATGGCGGCTTTCTGGCAGGGCCGCCGCTGCATCAGGGGGTTTTGCACATCCTGCGCGTTCTCGGCGATATGGCGGATCACCTCGGTCAGCTTTCTCGTGTAAGGACGCGACGCCAGGGCCGCCGCCTGGGTCTTGTGGAGCTTCGCCGCGGAAACCACCTTCATGGCCTTGGTGATCTGCTGGGTGCTCTTGACGCTCTGGATGCGCCGTTTGATCTCTCGGCTGCTGGACATCCGCTCACCTCGTTTCCTTGGTCAGAAACGCTTGGCGGTATTCCTCGATGGCCAGCTTCAGCCGGCTCTCGATCTCCTTGGTCAGGACCTTGCCGGTGCGGATGCCCATGGGCACATCGTGGTAGCCGGTGGTGGTAAGGAACTCCAGAAAGCCCGCCTGGAACTCCCGGATGCGGTCCGTGGGGATGTCGTCCAGATGGCCGTGGATGGCGCAGTAGATGCTCACCACCTGCTGCTCCACCGGCATGGGCTGGTACTGCCCCTGCTTCAGGGCCTCCATGACCTTCTCGCCGCGGCTCAGCCGCGCCTGGGTCGCCTTGTCCAGGTCCGACCCGAACTGGGCGAAGGACTGCAGCTCCCGGTACTGGGCCAAATCCAGGCGGAGCCGTCCGGCGACCTGCTTCATCGCCTTGATCTGGGCCGAGCCTCCCACACGGGAGACGGAAATGCCCACGTTGATGGCCGGACGGAACCCTGAATAAAACAGATCAGACTCTAAGAAGATCTGTCCGTCTGTGATCGAAATAACGTTGGTGGGTATGTAGGCCGAGACGTCCCCCGCCTGGGTCTCGATGATCGGCAAGGCCGTCATGGAGCCGCCGCCCAGGGCATCGCTCAGCTTGGCCGCCCGTTCCAGCAGGCGGGAATGGAGATAGAAAACATCCCCAGGATAGGCCTCGCGGCCGGGGGGCCGCTTCAACAGCAGGGAGATCTCCCGGTAGGCCACGGCCTGCTTGGACAGGTCGTCATAAACGATGAGAACGTGCTTGCCGTTGTACATGAAATGCTCGCCCATGGCGCAGCCGGCATAGGGCGCCAGGTATTGCAGCGGCGCCGATTCGCTGGCCGCGGCGGAAACGATGAAGGTATATTCCATGGCCCCCAGACGCTGCAGCTTGGCGGCCAGACTGGCCACGGTGGATTCCTTCTGCCCGATGGCCACATAGATGCAGACCACATCCTGCCCTTTTTGGTTGACGATGGCGTCGATGGCCAGGGCCGTTTTGCCCGTCTGCCGGTCCCCGATGATCAGCTCGCGCTGGCCGCGGCCGATGGGGACCATGGCGTCCACGGACTTCAGACCCGTCTGCAGCGGCTCGTGGACGGATTTCCGCTGTACGACGCCCGGCGCTTTGGCTTCCACGGACCGGGTCAGCGTGGTGACGATGGGGCCTTTGCCGTCGATGGGCTGGCCCAGGGTGTTGACCACGCGGCCTAAGAGGGCATCCCCCACCGGGACCTCCAGGATGCGGCCGGTCCGTTTGACCCTGTCCCCTTCCTTGATGGCGGAAAAGGAGCCCAGGATGACGCAGCCGATGTATTTCTCTTCCAGGTTGAGGACCACGCCTTTGGTGCCGCCGGGAAATTCCAGCATCTCGCCGGCCATGGCCTGGCTCAGCCCTTCGATGCGGGCCACCCCGTCCGCCACCTTGACCACGGTGCCCACCTGGGCCGTTTCGATGATGGGCTGGAAATTGTGCAGCTTGATCCGCAGCGGCTTGGTGATGTCCTTGACATTGACTTCGATATTCAAATCCATTTCCGGAAAACCCCCATTCGGTGATTTAAGCCTGCAGGAGCTGTTCCTGCATCTGGAGCATTTTGTTGGCAACGCTGCCGTCAAAGACGGTGTCGCCGATCTTGATCACCAGGCCGCCGATGATGTCCTTGTTCTCGATCAGCTTGAGCTGGACCATGGCCTCCATGCTTTCCGAAAGGTTCTTCTCCAGGACCTTCTTCTGCTTCTCGCTCAGGGCGACGGCCGTGTACACCTCGGCCTCCAGGGGTTCCGGACCCATGGTCATCAGGTTCTTCAGGCTCTTTTGCGCCTTATATTCCGAAATGAAGCTCTGGATCAGGTCCTCGTGGTCCTTGGGGGTCATGGTCTTGTTCAGCAATTTGCCGGCCGCCATCACCGACAAGGCCGCCACTTCGTTCCTCAATTCGGCCTTCATCCGCTCTTTTTCATTTTCGATCTCCTGCCGCGCCTTGGCCAGCAGCTTGCCGGCGCTCTCCTTGGCTTCCTCCAGGATGGCCGCCCTGCTTTCCTCCCCGGTCCGCACCGCTTTGCCGATGATCTCCTGGGCCGTCTTGTTGGCGGCGGCGATCTCCGCCTCGCTTTGGAGGAAGCTGTTCTCCGCTTCCTTTTGCAGGACCAGCGCCTGGTTTTGAATGTCCGTGACATGTTCATGCCGCTTGTCCAGGATGTTGTTGACCGGCTTGTACAGCAGCTTGGTCAGCAGAAAGGTCATGACCAGAAAATTGACGGCTGCAAACAGCATATCTGAAAGGTTCAGTTCCATAAACGCATCTCCCTATCTACATAATGATCCCGGGCGGTCTCTCAGCCGATCTTTCCGAACAGCATGAAGGCGATCAGCAAGCCAAAGATACAGAGCGCTTCCATGAAGGCCAGGGCCAGGATCAGCAGGGTGCGGATGTCTCCCGTGGCTTCCGGCTGCCGGGCGATGGCTTCAAAAGCCCGTCCGGCGGCAAGACCCTGCCCGATCCCGGGTCCGAAGGTGGCTAATCCGATGGCTAAGGCGGCTCCTAAGGCAAAAAAGGCTTCATTCGTCATGTCTATGTCTCCTCATTCTCATTTTGTGTGGGTTCGCCGCGTCCGCAGGTCAATGGGCTTCCGCTGTGGCCGAGGCCAGATAGGTCGCCGTCAGCAGGGTAAACACCAGCGCTTGGATAAAGCCGAAAAACACGCCCAGAAACATAAAGGGCAGCGGCACGAACAGGGGCGCCATGGCGAAGATGCTGGCCACCAGCGTCTCTTCTCCGAAAATGTTGCCGTAAAGCCGCAGGGACAGGGATAAGGGCTTTACCAGCTCTTCCATCAGGTTCATGGGCAGCATGGCTGGATGGGGACTGATGAAATGCTTGAAGTAGGCAAGCCCCTTGCTCTTGACGCCCTGGATGTGGGTCGTAAAGAACACGATCAGCGCCAGGGCCGCGGTGAAGCTCAGGGCGCTGGTGGGCGCCTGGAGGCCCGGCGTATGGCCGAAGCCCGGCAAAAGGCCGGAATAGTTCGAGATCAGGATGGTGAAGAACAGGCTGCCCAGCAAGGGGAAATATTTCCTCGCCTTCTCTTTGCTGCCCATGATCGATCCCAAGAACGTGATCAGGGTATCCAGCACCAGCTCCAGCGCCACCTGGCTTTTGCGGGTCGGCATGATCTCCAGCTTGCGCGTTGCCACGGCACATAAGGCAAACAGAACCGCCATGATGCCCCAGGTGGTGGTGGTGATGCTGTTGACTTCCAGCCCCATCAAGGAGAACAACGGTCCTCCATGGGCTGATGCCAGGACCATCATTGTTTGGCTCAATTCAGATTTCTCCTTTCTTCTGGTTTGTTTCTGATTTTCGCGATGCGGGCGGCAGGGTCATGGGTTTTTCTTTTGTTTGGATTCCTGCTCCAGGTCCCGGATCAGCACCCGGATGGAGGCAACAATGGCCAGGATGACCAGGGTCAGCATGAGCCAGGGTCCCGTTCCCAGCCGCCGGTCCAGCCAGTCTCCTGCCTTGTAGGACAGGAAGGCCATGAGTGCCGTTGATATTCCGAAACTGAAAACCATATTGAACATCTGGTAACCCTCTGATTTTCGGTTGAATCTCTGTTTCATAGCCGCTCCATCATCTTTCCCAGCGGTTTGTCACTCTTTCTCCGCCGTCTTCGGTACGCATTGCCCGATGAATGTTTTGCGGTCCGGTTCATCGTCCTCCTCCCCTGCCGATTTGGGATTTATTATGCGATTTGTCTGAATTTACTGCTATCTTAGCATGATTTTTTTTCTTCCCTAAGTGCACTTTGCACCAACTTGAAAAAATACCTGAAAGAGCCTGGCACCTGTGATATTCGACCGTTGCCGGGCCATTTTCCGGCATTCTGCACAGCAGCTTCAGCCCCTCAGCACGCTGCACCGGAGGCGGAGAAATGTTCCGCAGCCTCTTTCAAAGAAGCATATCCATACATTCCGATCATGTTCTTATAAACCGTCTCGGCGCCATTGACTCCTTGCTGGATGAGACCATCACAATAGGCGTACAGGAGACTTAGTGTATTCATAGAAAGAGTTGAAAGCTCACCTCGGGTATAGGTTTCAAACGAAGTATTGGCGGTTGTATCCTGTTTCGTGACAAGGGGCCGCCCTCTGCGAGCCAGAAAAGGGTATCGGGCAAAAATCTCTTTTTCCCAATCCAGCAGAATCTGGGTCAATTCATGCACCAGCTGCTTTTTCTCATCGGTTATGACCGGCAGAAGTTCTTTGACTTTTTCGTATTCCTCGGGATGGGTGCTTTCCATCATCCGGGCATATTTCTCTGACATCAGGTTGAAGCCTAATGCTTTTGCAGATTCCAGGTCATATAGATAACTTGCCAACAGCTCATCCGGCCAGGTTTGCAAATAGCTCAGACGCATGATGCGAAAGGTATCCGTCTCCGATTGGCATAATGCTCTGCCGTTGGTATGGTGGACATTTTCGAACATATCCAGTTCGATTGCATAGACTGCTTCAATCAATTCGTTTCTGCGCATAGGGGTCCCTCTCTTTGCGGTTGATTTCATGTGTCGTCCTGATGCCGTTTGTTAAAAGCTAAATGTTTTTTGTTGGTCTTGACCCATGCAGATTACCGCTTCGCCTTCGGCGGCATAGAACAATTCAAATTCAGCCTCTTTGAAAAGGTTCTTCAGGGCCGGCCTGGTTTCATAAGCCTTTGCTTTGACAGCCGGCGTTGAATCAAACACAGCCTTTCCTTTCAAGCGAAGCCAGCGCCGGTCCGGTGTCGCGGCACTGATTTCAAAATATGGATTTGCTTTAAGCTGTTTGTACACATTCATCGCATTGCTCGTACCAAAATAGATTCTACCCTCATGCAGCATACTAAAACCAAAGGGCCGCACCCTAGGTTGGTCTCCGTCGAGGGTCGCGATATGGAATATGGGATTCTCGGTTAAAAAATTCTTGACTTCGTTCATGATCATCACTCCTTGATTTTTTCTCGTTTCTAAGTGTCGAAAGCCGCTTGATCCCGATGTTGATTCCTCAGGTTCAGAAAGAGTGCCCTTCGTTAAAAGCATCGCTTTAGAAAAAATTTTTTTGTAGACAAACATGGCAATGAAAAGACAGATAAAATCACAGATGGGTTGGCCAAGGGGCACGCCATACATCGGCAGAACAAAGCGGTCCAGAAGCAGCATAAGCGGAATATTCAAGAGGAGCTGACGGATCGCCAGCATCCCCAGCGAATACTGCCATTTACCCACAGCCTGGCAAAGGGTACTGGTCAAGAGAATAAAGCTCATAAAAGGCATGCACAAAATATAGAGGCGCAGCATTCTAGCGCCAATTTCGATGGTCTCCTCATTGTTGATGAAAATCCGGATGAAGCCGTGGCTGAAGAATTGACAACTTGCAAGCAGCAGGATCGAAATAACTGCAAGGATTTTAATCGCGAACCGGTTCACATCGTGAATACGCTGGTAGTTCTTCGCGCCATAGTTGTACCCGATCAGAGGCAAGACGCCCTGTGCCACGCCATGGGTACAGTTGATGCCGATGAAGGCAATCTTCGTTGTGATGCCGAAACCCGCGACCGCAAACTCACTATATTTTGATAAAATGTGATTTTGGACAAAGCAGCCGGTAGCGCCAAGAATCGTCAAACTGCATGAGGGCAGGCCGACAAGAATAATTTCCTTGAAGATCGACCACTGAACGTTGTACTTAAACGGATTGAGGTTGATGTGGCTGTTCTCCTTCATTTTAAGGAAATACACACTCAGAAAATAAGCAAGAGATACGCAGTTGCTGATCATCGTTGCACATGCGGCGCCTGCGACCTGCATTTTGAAAACGAATATGAAAAGAGGATCCAGGATAATGTTGAGGACAGCGCCCAGCATAAGTCCAAAACTGGCTTTTTTAGCCTGTCCTTCAGAACGGAGGAGATTGCACATGATAATTGAGAGCATCGTAGGCACGCCACCGATGACGAATACCCACCATAGATAATCACAGGCATAGTTCAGGGTGCACGCCGTCGCGCCGACTGCGATAAGCAGGGGTCGCTTAAACAAGTTGAGCGCGCAGCTGATAAAGATAATGAAAACCAGGCTGCCCCAGAAGCCAATGGCCGAGGCGCGGCCCACGCGCTCATATTTTTTTTCACCAAGGGAACGGGATATAACACTGTTGGTACCCAGGCCAAATAGGGTGCCGAAGGCATTCAGAAACTGATAGACAGGAAACGAGACCGACATTGCGGCGATTTGGTTCGGGTCCCCCAGCATACCGATAAAGATTGTGTCGGCAAGGTTGTAGAGGATGGTTATGATTGTACTGAGGAGGGCCGGTACGACAAAATGCGCTACAGCCTGCGATACCGGTGCGGTTTCAAAGATCTCTTTATTAGTAACTGCCATCTTTACTTTCCCCCGTTATTTAAAGCGCTCATAATGGCCACATGTAGAACCATTATTCTATTTGGGAAAAATATCCTGAGTATTTAGGTCAGTTTTCTCCAACATCTCTCTTAGTTTATGATGCACTCAACCCCATACGATTCGATGATTTCAGCAATACGACGCATTTTTCCATCGTCCGGCTCCTGGACCTCCGGCATCAGATATT
>Ga0209270_1004160_pt1 | contig 11433 bp, 6 predicted proteins | sample MTBAKSrepl1MetaG_FD_187456 | JGI IMG/M metagenome (GOLD analysis project Ga0209270, IMG submission 187456) | Enrichment culture microbial communities from Arthur Kill intertidal strait, New Jersey, USA, that are MTBE-degrading - MTBE-AKS1... | ecosystem: Environmental > Aquatic > Marine >...
ATACCTGATCTACATTCTCATCTTTAAAAAACTCCTGCACGGCGGCTTGGTCAGTCAGATCTAATTCGGCATGGGTGCGGGTGAGAATAACGCAATCGTTCTTGGCTTCTAAATACCGCATGATAGCTGAGCCAACCATGCCACGATGGCCGGCAATATAAATTCGTTTCTTGTCCATTCTTTACTCGTGGTAATTCATTGTTTTGTAACCACACTTATTTTTCAATTCGTACCGCCTCGGCACCTTTCAAACCATCTCATACAATTTCGGCTATAAGCTCAGCGAAGGGATCAAAATTCAAGGTTGAGAACGAGCGAGCACCCGAAGGGCTTGACCTAGTTTTGGCTCTGCTCTGTTCCTTTAAGCTGTCGCGTGTCGTGCTATGGATTTAACAGCCAGCACCAATCAATGGAGCTGCAAAATATGCATTTGGTACAGAAGAACAAATAAAACAAACTGTTTACCTTACCTCGAAGATCGGTTTGTATGGCGCACTCCACTGTGCAATAACACCTGATTTTTAACTGTAAACATTTAAATCATCTCCAATAAATCGTGGTATTTCAAAGCAATTAAGGTTTCTTCATGACACTTTAGGAATCGCTTTATCGCTGACGCAGAGAAGTATTCTTTGAAGTAGTAGGCTCTCATCTTGTTAAAAAATACCTTGTCATGATGAGATGCTTCTTTCGATACGGAACAGTTTTTCGCAGATGCATTGACAGTGTTCAGTGCACTCTGCATTTCCTCTTCACTCATTTTAAAGAATTGATTAAGCCCAACAATTACAGAATCATCCTTCAAACAGTCTTCATAGCGGATCGAAACACCAGGCATATCGTCCTTTGCAGCAAGCCATGAAAGCGTATGATTTAACCAACTGTTTGACATCTCATGCAGTGTGGTTATATCCAGATTTTTATCTGAAAAGTAGTCAAGTGCATGATCTAGGTTTTTCTGTGGTATGTCATCTAGGGTTACCTTAGACCACTCTTCATATGAGTACTCACGATCCAAATTCAACAGCAATTTAAAAATATTCTTTCGATAGCTTTGCGAAGCTGGAGTATCATCACGCCATGCACCATATTGCAAGCGAGTAAAATTAATGTAAGACAACAACACGTCAAGTGGATTTCGATAAATGTGAACATATCCTTTATTTAGAAAATCGAATCCACTCCTTACATGCATACGTTGCTCGCGACCTGGATAGGCGCCATGGGTTTTAAGAATTGCACACTTTTCCAAAGTAACCGTATCTTTTAAAACTGAGCATGGCTCCGGAACAGTCTTATTGCGCATGATATTGTATATATCCATGTCCGACTTTGGGAACCCATACTGGGCACCGGCGATCCGTAGCACCCAATTAACCCAAGTGTTTCCAGATTTAGGATATGACGTAATCCAAAATACATTTATATTCTTCATCAAATTTACCAGGTTTATAATTCTCTTAATTTAGAAAGTATGAGCAGTTAATGAAAACAATTACTTGGCTGGAGTATAAATCTAAAACCCCGCATAATCGATGCACATGCTGAAAAATAACTCAGCAAGATAACTCTACCTTGAGTGTGTATTCCACCAATCAGTGCTCTCATGCCACCAATATCCTTATCTTAAGTCGTCTACCTGAGCCTGTAATTGGCGAAGCCTCGCCCATTCCCGAGTGAAGACAGTGTAATATTGTCCGCGCGATTCAACCACTAAACGCTCGAAATCTGTTGCCAGTTGCCGTGCCATTACGTCCCAGCGAAATTGTTGAGCATGTGCAAGTCCGGCGTCACGCATGGCTTTTTGCTTTTGCGGCGACTGAATGTCAAGCAGGGCTGTGCACATTTCTTTTACGCTGGTGCCACTAATTGACAGCGCGACGCCACCCGCTGCTTCAGCCAGCGAACCATTTTGTGTGGTTATTACTGGGCACCCGGCTGCCATGGCTTCAATCACCGGCATGCCAAACCCTTCGTACAGCGACGGATACACCAAAGCCATTGCACCACCATAGGCTAACGCCAGTTCATCATCCGATAATCGCATGCGGTGGCAGTTCATACCTGCCGGAAGCATGGACAAAATAGACGGTTCAATTTTTTTCTCGCCACCCACACATACAATATCAAAATCTGCAGGCATGTGCCGTACGGCCTCGAAAAACAACCAGCTATTCTTGTAGTTGCCCTTTTGATGCCCACGGGATCCCACAAACAAGAAATACGGCCGCTTAATTCCCCGAGCCTGCAAAAATCCATCAACAGCGGATTTGTCACGTGGGAAGAAGGTCTCGATGTCTATGCCGCAGTGTGCAACGCTGGTTTGTGAAACTGGAATTTCAGGGTAGATGACCAGCAGATCGCGACGGGTGCAATGCGAAATGCACAGGTAACGCTGAGCAAAACTGATGGCTATCGCTTTTTCCATCCAGGGCCGCGGGCTCAGATCATACCCCATAACCTCTGGTATCATATCATACACCATCAACAGCATGGGCGTCGTCAATGGTGTGGTATAGTAAGTCGATGTAAAGGCATCGATGCGGTATTCGTCACACACCGACTGGATCGCTGCTGAGTCCGCCGGGCATTGCAGATTCAAATAACGTTGAAACGGAATACGCTCGACACCTTCTATCACGGGGGCAGTTCCCCGATCAAGCATAAACAACTCAAAGCGTTTTTGCGCTGCCAGTAGGGGCAAAACCGTGCGCCACACTCGCGCTATACCGGTGCTGTTTAATTGAAAAAAAACACCATCGATGAGGATTCGTATCACGAGTTACCTTTTGCAGCAATCAGTTTATTATACTTATTTTTCCGTGCAAGCCGACGCAACGCTTTTTGCGCCATCAGATACTGATCAGCCATGATCGGAGGCGGGTTATTTGGATCGATAGCCAGGGCAAATGCATTGGCATCTTGGCGGTTCCTCGCATACGTCTGCCCTTTTTCACTCTTCACGACCAAGGCCTTAAAATCACCCAGTGAGTGCCCCTCGGCTAAATAGTTTTGGCTCTTAATTGGATCATCGCCAGCAACGGGGTTTTTGGCAACCGCTTGCATACGATGCGACGTAAACCACTCAATGCGTTGCAGCAATCGTTCTTCTACATACCGCAAAACGCGCTCATAAGGAACGCGCTCCAGCGCATTCGATTGACAATGATGTTGCCTCACCAGGCGATGTACGTAGGTGATTAATGTTGCCAGAGGCAGTTTTTCCGACCGAATCTGCTTTAGGAATATCTGTTGGCAAAGTACAAAATGACTCGAACGCGCTTGTTCGATGTTCGCCAACACCCGGTTGATTTCCTGGTCAGTTAAACGAGGTAGCACCATATCGAGTACTGAACGACCATAGTCAATATCGGCATACCGGCATTGTGCCATTGCAGTCGGCTGTTCCGCATCGGCAAAAGATGGCGCTATCCATTTCAGGCCAGGGTAGGCAATGCTATTCGCGGGAGCAGAATAGTGGCGATAGATGGCCTGAATTTCTTTTATATGGGGTTTGTCCGCAGTGTTAGATGTACTGCTGGCTCCTTCAAAATTGTAAACAGAAACAGCCAACGGAAGATACTGTGTCGCAACATTATTGAGCACAATCACCCGGATAAACCATTCGTAATCCGCAGCGTACTTTAACGTATCATTGTAGACTCCAAACTGTTTAAACAACGTACGTCGAATAAATGTGGCCTGATGCGGCAAACTAGCTCCGGCAAAAAAATCAATGTCGTGGCACTGCTCGCCAGTTCGCCACAACGGGTAGGGCATCATTCCAGTTTCTTTAGCAATCACCTCACCATAAATGATTCCCTCAGTCGGTAACCACTGAAATAAACTCATCCTTGCTGCCGGGACGGAGTAACTGAAAACCGATGCAAGTGTATTCTTGTGACACAAGTAATCACCGCCATTCAAAAACAGCAAATACTTACCACTGGCCAGAGCAATTCCTTTATTCATCGCATCATAGCGTCCATTATCAGGCTCTGACACTAAGTGAGTCATATATCCTCTGTATTGCTCAAGAATTTCACGGGTTCCATCGTTGGATCCACCATCAATCACAATCCACTCAAATCCGTCAAACGCCTGTTGACGAATCGACTCACAGGTATCCTTTATGTGCGGCTCGTTATAGCAAATTGTAATAATAGATAAAAACGGCGACGACGATGACACTTGAAACTCAGATATGGCAGCGAGCACATCCTGGCCAAATTTAGTCCAGGAAAATTGACCAGCTTGCTGCAATGCTAAAGTACTGTAGTGCTGACGTATGCCGGGTTTGTTCAACAATTGGTCATACGCATTGGCAACGCCTACCTCGTCATCAGGCGCCAGCATGATACCGGCGTCACCGACGACTTCGGGTATCGATGAGGTGTTACTGGTAATAACCGGTACGCCGCACGACATTGCCTCTAGTGGCGGAAGACCAAAACCCTCATAATGGGATAGATAGACAAATCCAGTTGCACCAGCGTACAACGCCGGCAAATCGCCTTCATCAACGAAACCGGTCAACACCACTCGGCCACTTAAATCTGGCCGTTTATCAATTTCGCTTTCCAAGAGGTCCAGTTTCCAGCCTTTCATGCCGGCCAGAACCAACATCGCTGTTTGGTCACCACTTTGTCTTATATATGCAGCAAAGGCGCTTACTGCTGTTTCAAGATTTTTGCGGATCTCCAGGGTAGCCACGCTAAGCAGGTAAGGTACATCAGATGGTACTCCGTATTTTGCTTTACTTTGTGCAATCTGCTCGTGACTGATATTAGCTTTGTAGCCGGCATCAGCGCCCAGGTAAGTTACTACAATGTTCTCTGCAAACAAATCAGGCCGATGCTTCAACAGGTCTTGTTTGGTTGAATGTGAAATGGCCAGTACCAGCCAGTCCGGCTGAACTTGCTGGTAGAATTCGTTGATGAGCTCAATGATATTCCGTTCAAAAAACTCTGGGTTATTAATGGCGATAAGATCATACGCTATCGCAACCTTTTGAACCCGGGATTCTTCTGCCCAATTGTCTGGAACCTTAAAAAAAGGCGTAATGAAGAAATCCGCACCAACAAAAGCCGGATCAATTCTGCTGTCGACAAAGCGAACGTCAATATTGATTTCAGCCAAATAATCTGCTAACCCAGCTCGTAAATCGACGCCTTGGCCATTAAAGAACTCTTCCCTTGTTACAGTAACAATCAACTCAATCTCGTCGGCATTGGCTAAATAACAAACGAGTTCATGTGCGACTCTGTAAACTCCGGTTTTGATGCCTTGAGCCAATACGGTACAATCAACCACAATCCTTATCTTCATATCACTCTGGTTTATAATAGGATTTAAACAGAATGCCCTCCAGGAAAATTATAGCGCATGCTTTTTGTGCGAGCAAAAAACACATCACAATTTCCACAGATGGCAAAATCATGATAAAGGTGGCAATCTTGTTTAGTCAACTGCTTCATCACTTTCCTCGTACCGAATTTGCGCATTTGGTCGCGCCAAACACCAGGCGGAACGCAAAGTGAAGGGATTCACTTGCTGGACCCAACTGGTGGCGATGCTCTTCTGCCACACGGCGCGCGTAATTTTCTCCGGGGGTTCTGGGGCGGTCTCGCCTGCTGTCAGGGTAAACTCAAACATCTGGGTATCAGTAAAGTACGCAAGCTGGTAAGATCCGATCGACAAACAAACCATCGGCTTGCTCCGTTCTATGGACTTTAACAAAATGGCCGAGTGATTTGTTGGGAGCTAAATAATCATCAGACCATGCGGATGCACATTATAATATTTTGTATTCAGTAACATTCTTGCCGCATTAAATACCCTTATACTACCTGATTGTGACACACCAGCAACTAAAACTAAAAATGGGTTTTTCATAATTCTTTAGTATTGTATGCAAATTGGTTTAACACCGCATTTTACAATATAATATCTTCATCAAGAATAGATGATAAAGAGTCGATAGTGCCGCTGTCTACAATAATTTATCCATTGTTCAAAAATTATCCTAAATGGTAGCACTCTTTACATCCATTAACTATAGAGCGGGCTGGCATAGTCTTTCTAAGGTAATAATTTTCATTATAAATGTCTAAAACGTTATGTTTGCGAACATCATAAGCATCTTGATCAACAAATCCGGTTTCATCTATACAACATTTAGTGACGTAGCCGTTGGCAAGAATATGAAGATCTAACCATTGGCCACAGGAAAAACCTTTTACTTGTCGACTGAAAGATGTGAGCAACCCAGAAGCTGATTGGCATTCTGCGCCCGCACCTGAATCACCCATCCACTGAAAAAAAGGTCTTATTGCTGGACGAAATCTTGGCCACCTTTTTTGGCAAAAAGATCGATATTCAGTTGATTGCCGTTCATCTGAAAAAGGAGCATATAAAACTACCGGGAGGTTAAAATCACCTGTATCGATCAAGATATGGAGATAATCAAGGTTAGAAATTACTTTATCCAACCCGAAGCCCATCATCCGCAAATGTTCTTCTTCATTAATAGAGTTGAGTGATATAGATAGACTAGCTTTGGGATATTTGGTCATCCATTCAAATGAACCCTTGTTTATCATTGTCCCGTTTGACCAAAACTGTTGAATAGCAGAAGGCAATTTTTCAGCAATCACTTGGCAAAAATTCTGTAGGCGCCGATCAAGCAAAGGTTCGTTAATTCGGCTAAGGGTAATACCAAATGAATGTTCTTGAGGAATAATAGAAAGGTCTTGAATGATTTTATGAAATAGTTCATCTGGCAAAATCTGACCTTGCCTTGGTGATGTGGGATAAGGGCAAAAAACACATTTTCCATTGCATTTTACTAAGGTTTCAATACTTACATTACGAGGGTACTCAAGGCAATGAGTTGCGGACTTCTTTACCTGTGCCGGATATCCCGAATAGTCGGCCTCCACAAAGCCTTTCGTTGTTAGGGAGGGGGTACCACCACCAATATCAACCTTTTCATACCAATCATCAAAATTCTTCTCTGTACAACGATAATTATTCCGTTCCAGAAGCTCACGGATATCCTTTCGTCGCTCTGTAAAGTTATGCTCCACTGTCAGCAATCTAATATTCCATTGATCGAAGGGAAAATTCCGCAATATCTCATACTCACTGCCTTCTGTGTCGATACTGAGGTAATCGATATCTTTGGGTGCCTGATGTTTCAACAAAAAATCATGCAAGGATATGGTCGTGAGTATTTTCGTATGTCCTGATGCATGGTAATCTGCTCTTTTTTCCTTGTGCTGATCATCATCTGCATATTCTCGCATACCACCGTAAACATCGGCAAAAACAAACTCAACCTGCTTTCCGGTTTCTCCGGCAATACAACTCTCAGAGACAATGCACTGTCTATTTTCTTTAAGCTTGGCAAAAAATTTTGGATTTGGCTCTGCGCAAATCCCCTTCCAATCAAACTCTTTTTCAAGTAACCAAGAATTGCTAAGCAAGACGCCGTCTGTAGCTCCAAATTCTACAAAGAAGCCGTTTCGTTTATAACCTGTTTTTTCCAGAACCCAAAGCTCCTGCCCTAACTGCGATACCGCTTTTTTTTGAATATTTGCCAACCACTCCTGAGAACCCTCAACAACAGCATCGGTCTTGTTGGAGCTTTTTTGAAATGGCAGTTGTTGTCGTTGCAAAGCAAGAGAAAGTTCATGACTGACCAGAGCCAGCTCTGTTTCCAAAACTGCAAGACGTGATTTATCAATCAGACGGCTTTCCCTTATCTTGCACAATTGTTCACCGATAAATTCAGTGGCTTGCGGTAGCAAACCCATTTTAATGCTTTCGATGATGAGCCTGTCCTGGCCAAGCAGCACCTCACCGGCATCGGGTGATACAGCATCGATAAATGCTTCATAATAGTAGCTCGACCGCTGCTTATGACCGATTGCAATCGCAGCACGCCCCAAACTGTTATACACCCCGGAAATCAATATCCGGCTAATCATTTTTTTATCGCAACCCCAATTTTGAGCCAGCGTAATTAATTGGCGGGCTTGCGCCATATTGCCCATTTGCAAGTTCCCTGCGGCAGAAAGCAGGGCGAGTATGGCGCGATCGGGATGGTGTTCCAGATTATCGGCTTGAATTTTTGCTAGGCCCTGCCAGTCACCAAATTGCCACTGGCTGCGGGCACGCTCGAACAGGTTTTCGTCGTAGAACACGATGGGGTCGGTTGTCATATTGCGATCGCTGGATTGGCTTTTCAGGACATCTGGCTTTTTTGGGGGCATATGATTTCTTTTATTGTTCCGACTCATGCAACAGGACTTCCTTGATGATTTCGATCTGGCCTTCCGCTTTTGCCATTTCCTCGGCGAACAGCGCTTGACGCGCTTGAAAGTCAGGAAGTTCACTCTCCAGTTGTTTTATCTTGGCCTGACTCTCAGAGGCCAATCTGGCCTGCTCGTCGATCCGAAATTGACGCTCGGAGGCCAGCTTGGCCTGCTCGTCGCGATCCTTTGCGATCTCGTCGATCCGGGATTGACGCTCGGAGGCCAATTTGGCCTGCTCGTCGCGATCCTTTGCGATCTCGTCGATCCGGGATTGACGCTCGGAGGCCAGTTTTGCCTGCTCGTCGAGGGCTTCGGCGAGCGCCGCCGTCTGTTGCATCATTTCGGCTCGACGGTTGGGAAAATTGGTTTTTTCTTTTGCTTTGCGAAGATGATCTTCTTTTACCTTTTGGCTAATCCTGTCAACTTCTTTCCTCTCGGAATCGCTCAATACGATGTCTTTCGGAAGCACATCAAGCGCGGCATCAGCTTCAGATATCGCGCCTGCTCTAGCCAACTGGAATGCCAACCTCTTTAGCGATGATGCATTCGGATTTAGGGCGTATGCATACCATGCCGTAAATTTTGCCGCATTCATATCACCTACTATTATCAGGTAGTCGATCAAAACCGAATAAGCTTTCACTTGCAGCGAAGGAACAATTGCAAATGCAGCCAGAATTTTCCTTGCGGGTTGGAAACCTCCCTTGATGTATGTTGAAATTATTAAGAGAAAAAAAGTCCTTCGCAAACCGGCCACATTGAAGCCGCATTGCCGATAAGCGGCCACTGCCTTTTGGTAAACCTGGTCATCCACACTGGTTGATGATTGCCTGTCGCGCGTATTAAACCATGTCTTGAACAGTTTTCCGGGAATCATCAACATACGGACCAAGGATTTGGCACTTCGGGTGAGGTCTTTTACCAGCCCGACATTCAAAGCATTTTCGACTTGCAACTGGTAAACGCGGGATTGTACGGCCACGACGGTGCGCAGGCGTTCCGCCTCGGCAACGGCGGTGGGCAACTCGTTATCCACCCAGTCCACTTTGAACTCTTGACTCTTTATAAAGTAATGTTCCAGCTCATCCTGGACCTGATGGAGCTGGAGTAACAAAAGCTTGTTTTCTTCCTCCAATTCCTTGAGGCGCTCTTCGTGGGCGGGCTTTTCTTTGAGGTGTTGTGGTCTATTCATGGTTTTTCTTTAGTCTAATGTCCATCCAGCACAATCAATATTATTGATGTTGATAAATTTTTCAAAAAAAATGGGTGTTTTCTTGATGATACAACAGGGTAGCCGCTCGATGTTACTTAACAAAAAAATGAACTTTCGGGCTTATTCTAACTTATTGTTTATGTGTTATTTTTATTCAATACCTGTCCCGCCTGGTTCAGCATAGCAATGGCAACGAACGGACATGACTGCATCAAGGATTTTTCCGATGACATCTTCCGCCACGACTCCAGCCTCCCTTACCTTGTCCATTGCCAGCTACAAAATCCCCTTGAGCGCAATATTATAACACACTCCTTAACCAGATCACCGCATTTATTCCGAGACATGATTTTGACTACCATGCCGACATTCACCATTCAGGACAGAAATTCCGCTCTTACAACCGCTGGAGCCAGTTCATGGCGATGTTGATCGGTCAGCTCTCCGGCAGGAAAAGCCTTCGCGACATCACCGACAACCTCAAGGCGCAGCACGCCAGGGTTGTACCATCTCGGCATGAAGCCAACTTCAAGGGCAACATTGACCCGGGTCAACAAGCAACAACCTGCCTCGCTGTATGAGCGCTCTTCCTTCGACTGCTGGAAAAATGTCGGCAGATCTCGCCAGAGCACAGATTTTACTATGGATTTAATCTATGAGGACAGCACTGACCGCAATTCATTAAAAGGTCATTCTTTTTAAATCCTATTTTGGGAAAAAGGGGAATCCAGCGGTATATCTATCTGGAAACTCTATAAAAACGAGAGAGATAGCAATTTAATGCTCTCACAAATTTAGTGTGTGTTGAATATTTTTTCATATATTTTTCTGCCACCGTAGGTGTCAACTTTCTTAATTCCAGTGCATCTTCTGTCTTCAGAAAAGGAAAGATAATTTTGAACAGACGGTCTTGTTCCTTGAGACGACCTTCCTCATTAACATTTGAAACACCCGTATTCCTGAAATTTAGCAGTACACGAGGAACTTCATAATGTGTATAATTTTTTTCAAGCAGGCTAATGCCCAAAATACGGTCGGATATAATCCGGAAGGACTCATCGTATGGACCAATGTCGTTATAAATTTTTGCAGAAAGAAGCATAGTTTCGTGCCGTAATGTCATTCCGAAGCGCAACCTTTGGTCGAAATGTGAACTTCTTAAGACCCAGCGAGGAACACCATGTTTATCAACATATCGAGCTGGGGCCGATACGAAACTTGTCCCAGCAGATAACTTTGCCTCGACCAATACCTTAACACAATCAGTTTCATACCAATCATCCGAGTTGAGAATCAAAATATAATCACCAGAAGCTAGCGCCAAGCCCTTGTTCATGGCATGGTACAGGCCCCTATCTCTCTCGGAAATATAGTAGTCAATTTCATCCGCATATTTTTCAATGATGTTCAGGGTACCGTCATTGGACCCTCCATCAATAATTATGTATTCCAGGTTATTATAGGTTTGTTGCATAACTGAAAGAATGCATTGCTCCAGGTATTTTTCAGAATTCAGACAGACTGTTATGATTGTAACCAGCGGTTGGTTTGGCAGTAAATTCCTTACAATTCCTTTAACGCGCTTTCCGCCTTCCGCTTTTCGTTTGCCGGTTATATCTGGGTAGCGGTCGTAGATTCCGCAAAACGTTGTCTTTATAGTATCTGGCAGGTTGTTAATTTTTCTCGCAATCCAGGTTGCGCGAGGGTTTATTTTAAGCGCTTGCGAATAGCTAAGATATGCATATTGATGATCAGATGTATTTACACACACATCCCCAATTAATTCATGGTAAACATAAAACGACGGAAATATGGCAACCGCTTTTTCAAGAAGTAAAATTGCTTCTTGATATCGCTTTGCCCCAATAAAATATCTTATTTCAGATAGATACCTTTTCCGAG
>Ga0209270_1004163_pt1 | contig 11414 bp, 8 predicted proteins | sample MTBAKSrepl1MetaG_FD_187456 | JGI IMG/M metagenome (GOLD analysis project Ga0209270, IMG submission 187456) | Enrichment culture microbial communities from Arthur Kill intertidal strait, New Jersey, USA, that are MTBE-degrading - MTBE-AKS1... | ecosystem: Environmental > Aquatic > Marine >...
AGGCCTATGCAGCCATTGCTTCAGTAATTGATACTGCTGAATTATCCGGCATTCATGCTTTTGATGCCATTCAATCTCTTTTTGGCTCACCCTCTTTGCCTATCCCAATTCTTGGTGAGTAGATACAGAATAAATATAGAATATATTTTCTATTCTTAATTATACTTCTGAAGTCAAGACTACCTAGCCCTATACATACTTTAATTTCATATCCAAGCGCAATGGAATCGGTTAAAATTCCACTATCGTTGGATCACCTTTAGCTTTACCGGGAGCCTTTCATGGGAAAAACAATGGACTATCTGCAATGGAGAGGGGATCTGCGTCTATCCAGAGATCCGTTCAACGATATCGACGCCCTGATCCTGACCCTGTTAAGCTATCTGCCCTTCAAGGAGATCGTGCCGGGGATGGACTCCAACGACGAGATCACCCTCGTGGAAGCCGCGGCGCAATACCGCGATAAAGCTGCCAGGGGTGAGCTGATCTCAACGCATTTCAACCCCACCGCGAGCACCTCCTTTGATGCGGAACTGGTCAAACTGCTTGAACAGGCCGCCGGCTGTCCAAGGTTTGAAAAGGTGCTGCTTTCGAAGTTCGACGAGAACATGGATTTCGTGATCGGACGGCAGTTCGGCGCCATTACCTTCACGCTGAACAACTTCGAGCGCGAGAAGGTGGTCGCCTTTCGCGGAACCGACAATTCACTGATCGGCTGGAAGGAAGATTTTGAACTGGCTTACATGGAGCAAATCCCCGCGCAGGAATCCGCACTCAACTATCTGGAACAGGCCATCAAGCTTTTCTCGAGCCAATTCACCGTTTGCGGACATTCAAAGGGCGGCAACCTGGCCCTTTACGCAGGTTCCCACGTCAATGCGCTGCGCCAAAGCAGGATCTCGAGGATCATCAATTTTGACGGTCCGGGCTTCGATTTTTCACTGACCGATCAGGCCAGGTTTACCCACTGTGTGAAGAAGGTGGCCAACTACATCCCGGAAGAATCGATGGTGGGGCTGCTGCTGGACCCGGTAGGCAAACAAACCGTTGTACGCAGCGCCTCGCATTTTCTCGACCAGCATAACGCCCTGAACTGGGAAGTGGAACGCACAAAATTCGTGCACGGCAAGCTATCCAGTGCGGCTAAGCTGTTGGAACAAACGCTAAAAACCTGGCTGACAGACATCTCAGTCTCCGAGCGGGAAACGTTCCTGCAAGCCCTCTTTGAAATTCTGGGCGCGTCCGAAGGTGCAGCTATCACCTTCGATCCGCAGGAAAGTTTGAAGGAGATCAGGAATATCCTGGTTAAATACACAAAACTGGATACAAAGACCAAAACCCTGCTCACCCAGGTCTTCCTGTCGCTCTCTTCCCAGACCAGAAAGACACTCACGGCTACTATTAAAGGGAAACTGCCGAAGATCATTTAAAAAGTACATGAAGAATGCACCCTATTTTAAAGCCAGCCGTTCGCCTTCCAACAGTGGTTTGAATACCGGTCTTTCATTGGGAAAGCCGTCGGGATGATGATAGGTCAGCCACAGGCCGCCCTCAAAATCTTTGAAGGTCATGCAGTGACCGCCGTCGTCGCTGTAAAGCGGCTCGGCTTGCTGCAACCAGGGGCCTTCTATCTGGCTGGATTCCGAACGCGCCACGCCCACAGTGTATCCGCTCTGGCTGTGGCTGGACCAGAGCAGCAGCAACGCGCCGCCATCCGTGCGATGGATGAAGGGCCCGTCGGTCACGTATCCGCGCCGGCCTTTTGACTCCAGCAGCTTCACCCAGGGCGCTTCGGAAGCGTTGAACAGTTTGAGCGGTTCACCAGCCGCGGCGGTCAGGTCCGTAGTGAGCGGCAGTCCGCAAATCTCTCCGTCGCCCACCTGCACCCACTCATGGCAGAAGATCATCCACGGGCGGCCGTCGGGAGCAACGTAAAAGGTGCCGTCCAGGCACTCCCAATCGGAAGGAGTGACGGGGCCGGCCGAGATGGGCAGAAACGGTCCGCGCGCAGAATCGGCCGCCAAAATCTGCGTGCCGCGGCAGACGCCCTGCGCCTTGAAACTGATGAACATGTAATATCGACCCTGCCAGGCATACACCTCAGGCGCCCAGAAATTGCGGTCGGACCAAAAATCCGCCGGCGGACGAAAAACCGGGATGGGCCCCTCCCAGGTCTGCAGGTCGCGGCTTTCCCAGGCGTCCACACCGACGGCGTGATCCTGCCAGGTATATTGACCCATGGTGCCGTAGAGGTAATAGCGTCCTTCAGACGCCACCGGTAATACAAAGGGGTCGCGGATGTGAATGTCTGCCAGGGTGAATTTGGGCATTGCAGTCCTCCAATAAAAACCGGGTGGTCACCACCCAGTTCCAGATCATTTCCAATCAATGTAATGGCAGGCTTCCCCTATCGTTTGGAGAGTTCCCGCTTCTCATAGTCACGGATGACGTCCATGAAATCCATACCGACGGGCACGTCCTTTTGCAGGCAGTAGTAATCCCACACCGCGCCAAAGGGCATGGATTTCAATTCCTCCTGCAAGGCGAGCCGGCCGGAGAAGTCGCCGGCGGCCTCACAGGATCGAAGCATTTCACGCGGTTCAAGCATGGACACCAGCAGTGCTCGAAGCGTATTGCGTGCACCGATCGTCCAGGCAGCCACCCGGTTGATGCTGGCATCGAAGTAATCCAGTCCGATGTGGATGCGCTCAAAGGCGTCATTGCGGACTACTTCCTGAGCAATGGCTTGAAGTTCATCGTTGAAAGTAACCACGTGGTCGCTGTCCCAGCGTACCCCGCGGCTGACATGCAGCAGTAATTCATCAAAGAAGAGCAGCAATGAAGAAATCTTGTCCGAGACGGTTTCGGTGGGATGGAAATGTCCCGAATCAAGGGTCAGCAGGATCTTGCGGCTGAGGGCGTAGGAGAGATAAAACTCCATCGAGCCGGTCACGTAACTCTCTGAACCGATGCCGAATAGCTTGGGTTCGACGGCGTCCAGGTTGAAGGCCGAATCGATCTTCTCAGCAAGTACAGCGTCCAGCGAATCGCGCAGCAGTTCGCGCGGTGTCAGACGGTCGGCCGGAACGTCCTTATAGCCGTCAGGGATCCAGATGTTGGTGACAGCCGGCGTGCCCAGTTCGCGTCCGAAGTATGAGCCGATGCGGCGGCAGGCGATACAGTGCTCCACCCAAAACCTGCGGATGCCTGCGTCGCGATGAGAAAGCGTAAAACCGTCCGCTGCCTTGGGGTGCGAGAAGCAGGTCGGGTTGAAATCGAGGCCGTGACGGTTGGCCCTGGCCCAATCCACCCAGGCGGAGAAATGACGCGGTTCGATCTTGTTGCGCTCTATCTTGCGATCCGATTCGAGATAGATGGCATGCAGGTTGAGCCGGTGGTTGCCGGGCAGCAGCGCGTAAACCTGGTCGAGGTCGCGGCGCAGTTCATCGGCAGTGCGCGCCTTGCCAGGATAATTCCCGGTGGCGGCGATCCCGCCGCCAAGTTCTCCACCGGGATTTTCAAAACCGCCCACATCATCTCCTTGCCAACAGTGTAAACTGACAGCTACTTTTTCAAGGCGGGCGATGGCCGTTTCAGTATCCACACCTAAAGCGGCATAACGCTCTGCCGCGATGGCGTAAGCCTTGCTGATATCGGCTTCAGGTATGGTCATAAGCACCTCTAGAAAATATCCTGTTGAATGTTGAAGGTCATGCAAATACTGCGAATCTCTTCCACGGTGAGACCTTCGCCTTTTTCACCAGCTGAAAGATTGAGCATTTCATATTTAGCCGCCGTTTCGGCGTATTCCACCCGGTCCGCGGCGCGTTTGAGCGACATATCGGAGCGTGCCATGACGCCGTGTTTGGCCCAGATGACGATGCGGTGTTTGCGCAGCGACTCCACCGTGCCCTTCATCAGTTCGGGAGAGCCGGGAATCTGGAAGGGTACGAAACCAATGCCCTTGGGAAGGTTGATGATGGTCTCCGGCTGCCAGCGCAGGAGATGAGCATTGAGATATTGTTCATCCTTATATTGCGGTATATGGCTTAAATAAGTCAGTTTAGGCGGCTGTGCATGCACAAGCGCGTGAAAGTTCGTCCCACTCGACAGCATCTGATCATAATGAACCGCCAGATGCGAATTGAACTCGCTGGTAACACGTTCAAAGCTGCGTTTGAGCGAGGTGAACAATTCACCGGTACGTCCGCCCTGGTGAACATAGATGCAGCCGATGGTGGCGTCAGGTTCATCAATGATCTCGCGCAGACGGCAGCCCGATCCACTCACAAGGAAGGTCGCGCCTGCCAATTCAGGGACAGGCTGCGGGAGTTCAATTTCCTCACTGATGGGAAAACGCTGTCGGAGATCAACAGGCCAACGCAGGCAAATGGACACATTCCCGGCAGCGCCTTCGCTGGCATCAATATCAGAGAGACGCCTGCCCACCTCGCCCATTGTTCTTAACAATTCATCCAAATCAGGATAAGGTACCTTTAACATTAATTAATCACCTTTCGAAAACGAAGATAAGCCTCTTCCCATTGGTCAGGATTGCGCGGCGCATACATTTCAGGAGTGAATGAAGCACGTACAATGTCACGCGCATCAGCCAGCGAATCCAGATGATTCAGCGCGACGGACTGCATGAGCAAGTTGCCGATGGCAGTCGCTTCCACCGGACCGGCAACAACAACGCGCCCGGTGGCATCAGCCGTGAACTGGTTCAACAATCTGTTCTTCGTGCCGCCGCCAATCATGTGAACGGGATTGAGACGTTTTTTTGTTATTTCTTCAAGTCTTTCAAGTACAAAACGATATTTTAGCGCGATTCCTTCAAGCGCGATTCGCAGGATCTCTCCTTTTGTCTGCGGCACCGCCTGACCAGATCTAGCACAATACTCACGGATACGTGACGGCATATCACCGGGATGCAGAAAGCGTTCATCATCAGGGTCAATGATCGACAGGAACGGTTCTGCGTCACCGGCCAGGACTGTCATTTCATCATACGAAAGTTCTGTACCCTGACGGCACCATTCGCGACGGCATTCCTGCACCAGCCACAAGCCCATGATGTTTTTCGAGAGCCGCCATGTGCCGAATACGCCGCCCTCATTCGTCAAATTATATTCCAGGGTCTTCTCATCGAGGCAAGGTTTCTTAACCTCCGCGCCCATGATCGACCACGTCCCGGAACTGATCCAGGCGAAATCGGTCCCCTCTGCCGGTACAGCCACAACGGCGGAACCCGTGTCGTGGCAGGCAGGCAAAACCACCTGAACCGCTCCGGCGCCGGTTTCGTCGGCAACCTGAGGCGTGAGAGTGCCGATCACTGTCCCCGGTTCGGAGACCGGCCCAAACAGGTGTGTTGGAATCTCCATAGCCTGCAAGACGTTATTCGCCCAATCCCGTTTGCGCGGATCAAAGCACTGCGTTGTGGTAGCATTGGTGAATTCGTTGGTGATCTCTCCGCTCAGCCAGTAGTTGAACAGGTCCGGAATGGTAACAAAGCGCTGCGCGTTCGTAAAAGAGCATGCCCCCTGCAGGGACATGGACAACAGTTGATAAAGCGCGTTGATCTGCATGAACTGAACGCCAGTTGCGGCAAATATTTCCGCCCTGGACATGCGTTTAAAGGCTTCGTCCAGCATGCCGTCCGTGCGTTCATCGCGGTAGTGGTAAGGGTTGGCAATCAAAGCACCCTTCCCGTCCAAGAGGGCAAAGTCAACGCCCCATGTGTCAAGACCAATACCGTCCAACTGCATGCTGCAGTTTGCCGAAGAGATGCCTATGCCGGCCTTAATCTCTGACCAAAGATGCAGAACGTCCCAATGCAATCCGTCGGATGTACGCACCGGCCTGTTTGCAAAGCGATGAGTCTCGTTCAGCATTAGATGGCCTTCATACAAAGAGCCGAGCATCATCCGCCCGCTCTCCGCTCCAAGGTCTACAGCAAGGTAATTACGCATAGTCGTCATGGATCATCACGATGCACAAAAACAGTTTTACTCTTTCTCAAATTCAACTCAATAAAAATCAAAACGTGACAACGGGGTTGTCACGACTGTAGTTCACAAACGGTCAGGTCAATTCCTGCGCCGCGCAGCATCGTCTGCCATTCGGCAAACAGCAGACCGTCCGTGAAGAGGCGGCAGATCCTGTCAGGCTGGGCAAAGGTAGTCAGATCCACCTTGCCGAACTTGGACGAATCCACCAGGGCATACAACTCCTGCGAAGATTCGATCACCTTGCGCTTCAACTGCGCCTCCGCCAACTGCACTTCGGTCATCCCGCGTTCCAGCGTGAATCCGCTGCAGGACAGAAAAGCCTTCTGGATATGCAGTTCTTCGATGATGTGCTCGCTCAGCAATCCCGTCACCGAAGAAGCTTCGTTCTCAACGATCCCCCCGATCAGGATGACCGTGTTGGTGGTGTTCTTCGCCAACTCTTTTGCCGCCTCGAATCCGTTGGTGATCACCCTCAAGCGCTGGTGTTTCGCCAACGCCTGCGCAAAATAATAGGCGGTGCTGCTGGCATCCAGCAGGATCGAATCATCGTCCCCCACCAGGGCGACGGCTTCACGCGCAATGGCCAGCTTGGCAGATGACTGCTGCTGGTAACGCCTGATGAACGAGTTGTTCTTGAACTGGTCCTGCTGGTTCAAGACGGCTCCCCCGTGTACGCGTGTCAACTGTCCCTGCAGTTCCAGCGCGTTGAGGTCGTTGCGGACGGTGCCTTCCGAGACATCCAGTGTTTCGGCCAAATCGGGAACGCTCAAACCTGGCTGTTTGCGCAAGAGATCCAGCAGAGATTGACGGCGTTCGTAGGTGGTCACAGGCTGTCCTTTTGTTGTTTTTTGTTGAAATTTGTTGAAAACGACAAATTCATCATATCAATTTTGTGGTTTGTTGTCAATACGTGATTTTTGTTTAATCGGAAAGTTGTTTTTTTGCGTAAAAATAACTGGTTTTTGAGTAAAATACCTTTTTTCAAGTTCAAAAACAAAGAATCCGCGGTGTTTTGCGGATTCTTTTCAGCGTTTGGAATTACGAAATCTCAATCAGGCATGTACTCTTTGTTCAGCACAAGCATCTTGTTGAAGAACTCCCAGGAGGCATCAATGGGGATATCGTTGGTCGGATCGTTGAAGAATGCCTGGAAGGCAAGGTCCATATCCTTGGACAATGCGGCTTCGACGATGATCTCCTGGTTGGAGATGTGCCTGTTGATGAGCGACTCGATCCCGGTGGGCATCGCTCCGGCGCACATCGGACGAATTTTTCCGCGGCTGAAGTGCGCGTTGGTTTCAACCACGCTGTGCACGGGCGCGTTGGAGATTTGTCCGGTATTTTCCAGATTTACATTTGTCACCAGGTCGCCCAATCCCACCAGCGCCCTGATCATGTTGATGCCTTCTTCACCGGACCTCTCGAGCGAGAACGGCGTAACGCCATTGATCAGGTCGCGCGTCTTTTGCGGCGCGGTCGTCCAGCGCTCGATACGCCAGGATACGGGTGTGCGGATGATGGCCCACTTGAACAACGTATCGGCAGAGCGGATGAATCCCGGAAGGAATTCCACCAAGTGGCGGTCGCCCGCCGCGGCGAGGATGCCGTAGCGTTTGAACAAATTGAATTTGACCTGCTCCGCGCTGCGGAACCAATCTTTCCAGCTTTCGACTTCAGTGTGCTCATAGTCTCGCAAGACGCCGGGCTTTTCGATGTGCTCCTTCAGGATTTCCAGCAGGTTGTGATCCTGATAAGTGGCCTGGTTCACCCAGGTGAAATGGTTGACTCCCATCACGTTGACCTGGATCTCATCCCTGGCGGGTGGGTCAATCTTCAGGTGCTCACCGGCGATTTTTGCCAGCAGAGATTGTGTTCCGAATACCTCGTGGCAGCAGCCGAAGACTTTCAATCCGGGGACTACGCGGGTGAGCGTTCGTGTACAGATGGTCATGGGATTGGTGTAATTGATCACCCAGGCGTCCGGGCAGATCTCGGCTATATTTTCAGCAAAACCTTTATAAATCGACACAGAGCGCAGACCGCGCATCAACCCTGTCGGCCCTGTGGTGTCGCCGACGGGGAAGAAAAAGCCGTACTCTTCTGCCAGCGCGATCTCTTCGGCCATTAATTCTAATGGACCCGGCTGGATGGAAATGATGACAAAATCCGCCTTCGTAAGCGCTTCTTGAAGTGTTTGCACGGCGCGGTAGCGCCAGCGGGACTGGACACCGGTTTGGTCCTGCATCCAGTTGCCAAGCTGTTCGTTTAGGCGCGCGGAATCCATGTCGATATCATAGAGTGCGACCTCACCGGTCAGGTCAGGGCATAAAGCCAGATCGATCATCAAATTGCGGGCCCACAACCGGCTCCCGCCGCCGATATAGGCAATCTTGAGAGAAATGGGATTCATCGCAGACCTTTCTTGCCTGATGGATTTCAGGCTACAATGTTTTGAATTTCCACCTTGATGTTGCATGGATGAAATTTATTTGATAAATTAAGCTGTACTTGTTTTTGGCATATTATCACAAATTCATCAAAAATGTCCAATCAACGAATGGATTTCCTTCCATGACCACTATTTCTCACCTGACTTGTGAATATAAGACCGATCCGCTTGGCATCGATGTGCTGCGTCCGCGCTTGAGTTGGCAAATGCAGAGCGACCGCCGCGGAGCGCGCCAAACGGCCTATCGCATCCTTGCGGCAGCTACGCAAGAAAATCTAGGGAGCGGAAAAGACCTTTTATGGGACAGCGGAAAGGTCGTTTCCGACCGATCCCTTCACGTGGCCTACGACGGGTCGACGCTCCTTTCAGGTCAGCGCGTCTGCTGGAAAGTTCAGGTATGGGATGAGCTTGGCGGTGAAGTCGAAAGTCCATCTGCCTGGTGGGAGATGGGACTTCTCAAGCGCTGCGATTGGCAGGCTCACTGGATCGGCGCTCCCTTCTGGGGTGGACCGCGTACGAGCAGTCCGGCTCCGTATCTGCGAAAGGAGTTCCAACTATCCGGGCAGCCGGTCAGCGCGCGGTTATATGCCACCGCCGTTGGATTGTATGAGTGCTGGTTGAACGGCGTCCGTGTAGGCGATGCGCTCCTCACGCCAGGATGGACGGATTATTCCAAACGCATCCAATATCAGGTCTACGACGTCACGGACCTACTGCGCTCCGGCGCGAACGCCTTCGGCGCGATCCTCGCGGACGGCTGGGGGGTGGGCAACATCGCCTGGTTGGGCCGCCAACATTATGCTGACAGGCCAATGCTCCTGGCGCAGATTGTTCTAACCTATGCTGACGGCAGCCAGGAATGGATCGTCACAGACAGGAACTGGAAAACCACCCAGGGGCCCATCCTGGAATCGGATATGTTGATGGGCGAGAGCTATGACGCGCGTCGAGAAATCCCCGACTGGTGCAACGCCGGCTGCGAGGTCAGTTCCTGGTGGCCGGTGGAGGTTTTTGCAGACAGTGGTGCGGCCTTATGCGCTACCAATGGACCGGCGGTTAAGTCTCAGGAAGTGCTGCCGCCTGTGAACGCATATAAGATTCCGGCGCTTAAACCGCGCTGGATTTGCGATTTCGGCCAGAACCTGGTCGGCCACGTGCGCCTGTGCGTACGCGGTGAGAAAGGCACAACCATCATCATTCGTCATGCTGAAGCCCTCAACCCGGACGGCACCTTGTACACCACCAACCTGCGCACTGCCCGCAACACTGACCATTACACGCTGAAGGGGGAGGGGGAAGAGATATGGGAGCCGCGTTTCACTTTCCACGGATTCCGCTATATTGAGGTTTCCGGATTCCCGGTCAAGCCCGACGCGGATTCGATCAGCGCCGTGGTGGTCCATTCTGAAATACCACCCACCGGTAAGTTTGAGTGTTCAGATGCGCTGATCAACCAACTGCAGCACAATATCGTTTGGGGGCAGAAGGGCAACTTTGCGGATGTACCCACCGACTGTCCGCAGCGGGATGAGCGCCTGGGCTGGACCGGTGACGCGCAGGTATTCATCAGGACAGCGGCTTTTAACCGGGATGTGGCCAGCTTTTTCACCAAGTGGACGCTTGACCTTGAAGATGCCCAATATCCGAACGGTGTTTATGCTTCGGTGGTGCCTAACATCGTCGAGTGGTCCATCGGAGAGGGCGGGCCGGCCTGGGCGGATGCCGGGGTGATCTGTCCGTGGATGATCTACCGTTGTTACGGTGACACGCGCCTGCTTGAAACGCATTATGCGTCAATGCAGCGATTTATTGATTTTCTGACGAAGACCAGCAAGGACGGATTGCGTTGTTACGACGGTTATGAGGGCTGGCTCGGAAACGGCGATTGGCTCGCCCTGGACGGCAGTGACGGCCGCGAAGGCGGCACCTCCAAGGAATTGATCGGCACGGCTTTTTATGCGTATAGCTGCGCCTTGATGGGCAAGATCGCATGCATCCTGGGCAAGGAACAGGACTCGTCCGATTATGCGGCCTTGTCCGCTGAAGCGCGTGAGGCCTTTGTCAAACGCTTTGTACACGCAGACGGGACCATTAAAGGCGGCACGCAGACGTCTTACGTACTGGCGCTTGAGTTTGATCTGCTGCCTGAAGAATTGCGCAGTGTAGCCGCGTCTGAACTGGTGCGCAGCATCCGCGAGCGGGGAGATCATCTCAGCACAGGGTTTGTGGGCACCCCCTATATCAACTGGGTCCTGGGCAGGTTTGGTCACCTTGACACGGCTTACGCTTTGTTGTATCAGACTACCTGGCCATCCTGGCTTTATTCGGTCACGCAGGGCGGCACCACCATTTGGGAACGCTGGGACGGCTGGACGCAGGAAAAGGGTTTCCAGGATCCCAAGATGAACTCATTCAACCACTATGCTTACGGTGCCATCGGTGCGTGGCTCTACGCGGTGGCCGGCGGCATCGATTTGGATGCGGAACAGCCCGGATACAAACACATCCTGATGCATCCGCGCCCCGGTGGAGGATTGACAAACGCGACAGCCGAACTGCAGTCGATGTACGGCCTGATCCGCAGCGCATGGACTCTTGCGGACGGCCGTTTTGACTACAGCATAACTGTGCCCCCCAACACGTCGGCTACTGTATACGTCCCGGCGGAAGCCGTCGCTCAAGTCACAGAAAACGGCCAGGCGGCGCACAGTGCCGATGGAATGACTTTCCTGCGCATGGAAGACGGTTTTGCCGTGTTTGCGGTGGATTCCGGGTCATATCATTTCACCAGCAGCCAGGGATAGAGCGGGGGACGGAATGTATATCAGGAATCACGTATTGACAACAAACCACAAAATTGATATGATGAATTTGTCGTTTTCAACAAATTTCAACAAAAAACAACAAAAGGACAGCCTGTGACCACCTACGAACGCCGTCAATCTCTGCTGGAT
>Ga0209270_1004166_pt1 | contig 11411 bp, 10 predicted proteins | sample MTBAKSrepl1MetaG_FD_187456 | JGI IMG/M metagenome (GOLD analysis project Ga0209270, IMG submission 187456) | Enrichment culture microbial communities from Arthur Kill intertidal strait, New Jersey, USA, that are MTBE-degrading - MTBE-AKS1... | ecosystem: Environmental > Aquatic > Marine >...
CGTTGTCTTAAGGCAAGGTGCAACGCACTTCTGGATGACAGATTCATGATGATTAGTGTCCATCCGATGTAGACTTTTTCTCCCTAAGTGCATCGCACCTTAAGACTGGGCTGGTGCGTTGCACTTAGCGGTGAACCAATATACAACCATCCTGGAAGAGGTTCCTGGTTAACACAAGACCAGAAGTGCGATGCACCTGATCACAAATCGTTGTCTTAAGGCAAGGTGCAACGCACTTTTGGATGACAGATTCATGATGATTAGTGTCTATTCGATGTAGACTTTTTCTCCCGAAGTGCGATGCACCTTAAGACTGGACTGGTGCGTTGCACCTGATCACAAAAGGCAAGGTGCAACGCACTTTTGGATGACAGATTCATGATGATTAGTGTCCATTCGATGTAGACTTTTTCTCCCTAAGTGCATCGCACCTTAAGACTGGACTGGTGCGTTGCACCTGATCACAAAAGGCAAGGTGCAACGCACTTTTGGATGACAGATTCATGATGATTAGTGTCTATTCGATGTAGACTTTTTCTCCCTAAGTGCATCGCACCTTAAGACTGGGCTGGTGCGTTGCACTTAGCGGTGAACCAATATACAACCATCCTGGAAGAGGTTCCTGGTTAACACAAGACCAGAAGTGCGATGCACCTGATCACAAATCGTTGTCTTAAGGAAAGGTGCAACGCACTTTTGGATTACAGATTCATGATGATTAGTGTCCATCCGATGTAGACTTTTTCTCCCTAAGTGCATCGCACCTTAAGACTGGGCTGGTGCGTTGCACTTTTGGATGACAGATTCATGATGATTAGTGTCTATTCGATGTAGACTTTTTCTTCCGAAGTGCATCGCACCTTAAGACTGGACTGGTGCGCAGGAAAGATTTTTACAGGGTAATGAATTTTTTTCCGAGGGTACCACACACCGGACAACTCTCAGGTGGCGCACCTAATTCAATATAACCACACACCGGGCACAAATAAAATTTGGTTACTTCCAAATCCTTGCCCTGTTTGACGGCTTCCAATGCCAATGCGTAAATACGTGCATGCACTTCTTCAGCGGCAGTAGCATACCCAAACATACGACTGGCTTTGTGCCCACTTTTCTTGGCTTCTTCCAGCATCGGCGGATACATTTCGGTATATTCGTAAGTCTCACCGGAGATGGCTTCTTCCAGATTGGCTAAAGTGTCTTTAATACCATCCAGGGCTTTGAGATGTCCTTCGGCATGAATACGTTCTGCTTCAGCCGTTGTTTCGAACAATTTGGCAATATTGGCGAAACCATCAGAAGCTGCTTTTTTGGAAAATGCCATGTACTTCTGGTATGCCTGGCTTTCACCAGCAAAGGCGGTTTTCAAATTTTCGTTAGTTTTTGTCATTGGATTATCCTTTGTTTAAAATTTCTTTCTTACTATTATACAAAAAAGTACAATAAAAAACGATTGCCATTCATCAATCAATTTCTGAACATTTATTATGGTCTCGGAGACCTGAAAAAGGTTTATCATTAATTTTGATTATTTCCAAAAAGCGGAGGCAACCTGGCGTGTCACCTCACGGGGATTATCAGACTGCCAGACACGTCGACCAATGGCAACCCCTTTAGCGCCGGCTTCAATGGCGGCTTTTGCCATTTTCACCGTGGCATCATCGTCTTCGTTTCCGGTCTTGGGGCCGCCTGCCACGATAATCGGGATGGGAACGGATTTCACAACCGAGCGAAAGGATTCGACATCACCTGAGAAATTGGTTTTAATTACATCGGCGCCAATTTCCATGCCAATACGGGCAGCATGCGCGATCGCAACCGGGTCATAAGCAACGTTTTCGGGTGGCATCATTTCGGCGATCACGGGCATATCATAAGGACGGCATTCTTCGATTAATGCAGCCAGCCATTGATAAATTTCGATATCACCTTCACGACCGAAAAAGACTGAGACAACTACTGCATCTGCATCCATCCGAATGGCGGAATCAAGCGTGGCAATCGGTGTTTCCTGGGTACCCTGTTTACTGAGACCGGCTGTCAGGCTGACTCTTAATACCAGACCCGTTTCTGGTTTCAATGATTTCTGGGCGGCTTGCAGGAAACCCGGGGATGCCAAAACAGCATTAGCGCCTCCAGCCACGACTTCTCCCACAATCCATTCCGGATTATTAAGACCTTTTACCGGGCCAAGCCATCCACCGTGATCCAGCGGTGAAAGCAGACATAATTTTTCATTTCCGACGAATAATCTGTTTAACCTTCTATTTTTTCCGAACATTTTTTCTCCTTCTATAACAAAATAATAATAACGAAATGTCTTAATGGGTTTTTAATAATTCCTGATTAAATTCAGCCTGAGCTTTATAGTGGGTATATAGATTTTGATAGATACTGGCTGTTTTTGGGTCTGGATGTAACCATTCAGGCTTATCGAATGTGCCCAGGAGAGACTGTTCAAACGAACGATCGTCCTCCATTGCCAGACAGGCGTACGCAAACAAGGCATGCGTAACGGTTTCCTGGCCGGAGTATACACAAACCGGCAATTGGCAAATATCTGCAATCATTTGAGGCCACCCAGGTGTTTTGGTACCGCCACCAGCCAGAGCAATTTCGTGGATACCCACACCGAGTTCGTGAAATATTTGAATGATATAAGCCAGACTCAACCCCACACCTTCCATGACAGCCCGGAGTAGATGAGCACGAGAATGCACCAGGGATAACCCATGAAAACTTCCGCGTAGTTGATCATTCCAAAAGGGAGAACGTTCCCCGGACAGGAATGGCAGGAAGAAGACACCATCGCTACCGGCAGGCACATCCAGCGCTTCCGCTATGGCAGATTCGAAGATGGAACCTGGGTAAAGATTTCTCCATGCCCAGTGTAAGGCCGCGCCGGTGGTGGAGGAAACACCGCCCAGCATGGGAACCCGCAATAATGGATAGGTGTATATTCGATTTTGTGGATCCACAACGGTCTCATTGGGTTCTAACGGACAAAAAATCATCGAGGAACTTCCCAGTGAACAATTCAGCCTTCCTTTTGCTGGGGGAGCGCTGGAGATGAGCGCGAGTACATCGCCGGCGCCAGCGATGACCTTTGCCTGTGGATTGATGTTAAATCGCTCAGCCACCTGTGGCAACAAGGAACCGGCTTCCTCTTCTGGCTGCAGAATGGGTGGTAGAATTTCCGGATTTATACCAATGGAAACAAGGCGTTCTTTTGCCCAATCCAGGGTCTCCCAATTCAGTAATGCAGCGCCACCAGGTTCGGTAATATCCGTAAAAATTTCACCGGTTACCAGGAAACGCAGATAATCCTTAGGCCACAGTAAATGCCGGGCTTTGTGGATAACATGGGGGAGATGTTTACTCATCCAATACAATTTTGGCAGTGTGTAAGTGGAATTCAGTTGATAAGGTGGCATTTGGAAAGTAGCCTGCAATTCACTGGTTTCTTCCGCTGCCCGACGATCCAGCCATAAAATAGTCGGGTCCAATGGGTTCAGGTCAGCATCCAGCAGGACAGCCGTATGCATCTGCCCGGTGAAGGCAATCACTTCAATTTGTTGTAATAGGTCTGGCATTGTGGATAATCTGGTCAGGCATTCTTCCATGGCTTGCTGCCAATCCTGCGGGGAAGCTTCTGCCCAACCAGCCTGCGGTGATGCATATTCATAAGAACTGGATTCAGATGCCAGGATACTTCCATCCAAAGCATAAACAACTGCTTTTAGAGATGAAGTTCCTATATCCAATGCCAGCACAAATGGTTTCAAGATAACCTACTCCAGATCATTAATATCCAACATAACTTTTAAACCCTTCAGGCTCTTGACGATTTCAAATCCTTTGCCTAATTCTTCTAATGGAAGTAAATGGCTGATCAATGTTTCGGTGTTAACCTGTCCACTCTCAATCATATTGAGGGCAATGTTAAAATCGGCAGGCGTGCTATCCGCGGAACCGGTGATTACGAATTCGCCATAATGAATCAGGTTGGGATCAATGTGCAATTGATCTTTGGGATAAATCCCTGCAAAGATATTGAGGCGTCCTCCAGGAGCCAACATGGGGATAATTTCCTCCACTAATCGGGCTGACCCGACTGTGACGACAGCAGCATCCACACCCCAACCCGTGGTGATGTCTTTAATCATGCCCGCCAAGTCAATTTCCTTTGGATTGACCACCCAATCTGCGCCTAATTCTTTAGCTTTATCCAGACGTTCCTGCACTGGATCAGAAGCGATCACACGCGCTCCGAATGCCCTGGCTACCTGTAAATGCATTAAACCAATTTGTCCTAAACCCGCCACCAGTTCCACTTCACCTGGATAGAGGTGCAGCATATTTTGACCGCGCACCACACAGGCAAGTGGCTCTGTGAAAGCAGCTGCTTTCAGGCTGGTGGATGCTTTTTTGATGATGTGTACATTCTTTTCCGGAACACGGACATAATCGGCAAAACCGCCACCATATTGCTGGAAATATGGATTCTGGCAGCGGTTCTCACGTCCACTGCGGCAGGCTTTGCAGACGCCACATTTGACGCCCATGTCCGGCACTACCCGCTGACCGGGTTTGATAAATTTTACATTTTCTCCCACTGCAGCCACCACGCCAGCCATTTCATGCCCGAGCACGCGTGGAAATGCCACTGAAGAGGATAAACCCGAAAAAGCTCGTAAATCCCAGGGGCAAATACCGGCTTTCCCCACCTGGATTAAGACATCATTAACACCCACTTCTTTAAGAGGTAGGTGACGTACTTCCAATTGATTTGGTTTTTCTGCCCACATCACGCGGTAGGTTTTTTCTGTCATACGAATTTTTCTCCTTTAATATAAATGTTACGAATATCATTAATATTGGCTCGATGAACCATAGCGCTCAAATAATCTTGTGTGTACCTCAAATTCCTGCTTTCTAAATCCAATACCATAAAACTGGCTTCTTTTCCAGACGCAAGAGATCCCAGATCGCGATCAATTTTTAAAGCTCTGGCTCCGTTGATGGTGGCAGCCTTGAAGATTTCCCGGATTTCGATAATGGCTGGATTACGATGAAAACCACGTTGCATGCGGGAAAGATAATCCATTTCACGGAACATATCCGCAGAAGCAATCATCATGTTATCACTACCGATGCCGAATTCAACACCAGTTGCAACCCACCGAGAGACATCCGGTAAGCCATCTCCGAGTATCCCGTTCGCTCGTGGACAACAAACAGCGTTGATTTTACGCGCAGCCACTTGCTCCAGTTCAGGTTGGGATGTGTGGGTCAGGTGTACCAGAAAATCAGGTGCAATATCCAGCGCTCTTGCCGTTTGCCCCAGGCCGTAATCGCGCTGCGATTTCTTTTCAGCTTCCGCATTTTCCGAAACATGCATGGCAAAAATTTTGTGGGGATATTTCTTTCTCAATTCCTGGATGACAGATATTGGATAGGCTGCCACATCTCTGATACCCAGCCCGTCAGCGATTTCAAGAATTTCAACGGCTTCCTGTTTGATTTCAGCCGTATTTTGGCCTTCTGTCATTCTTCCCAGGCAAATAACCCGGATCGGCAATCCCAGGGCGGCTTTTTGTAATGCCTGCACACCTGCCAGCCCCTGCTCGCGAAAATCGGCACAGGCGATGATTCCGCTGGCCAGCATCTCGGTTAAGCCATGGCGCATTTGCTGGATGTGGGTTTCCGGATCCAGGCCTGCCAGAAAGCGATGTTTTAACCCATCCGGAGGAACCACCACCTGTTCAAGCGGTAATCCCACCCCCAATTCTTTCGCTCCGGTATCACCCAGATGGCAATGCGCATTGATAAACATGGGACTCAACAATGCATGTCCAAGATCAACAACTTTGGCTGCATTCACTGGTTGCCCAATTGAAAGAATTCGCCCATCGAGCACCTGGATGGCAGAATCCTTTACGATTTGCATATCATCTCCAGCGATGATGTGTGATGCTTTGAAGCTGGTAATCATCGCTTCTACCCTTTGGTGGCTCCCGCAGTCAAGCCCTGGACGAAGTAGCGATTTAAGAACAGAGAGATGATCACGGCAGGAATAATCGCAAAGATGGACATAACAGCCATTTTTCCCCAGCTAATTTCAACAGAACTGAAGGAGGCCAAAATTCCGAGCGGAATGGTTTTGGTGGTTGGAGAAGTGAGCATCAGCGCAAAAAGGAAATCATTCCAGGAATAAATAATCGTGTACAAAGCAGACGCAATGATACCCGGAACTGAAAGCGGTAGTGCTACTTTGAGGAAGGCACTGAAATGGGATGCACCATCCACCAGGGCAGCTTCTTCCATTTCCTGGGGAACATCCGCAAAGTAGCTGCGCATCATCCAGACGACAAAAGCTGAGTCAAATACAGTATTGAGCAAGATAAGCGACATGTATGTTCCGATCAATGAGAGATCACGCATGATCAGATAGAAGGGGATCAACATGGCCACCGGAGGAAGCATTAATAACAATAGGAAAAAATATGCTGAATTCTTGACAAAGCGAAATTTGGAGCGCGCGATGGCATACCCAGCGGGAACACCTAATATTAAGGAAAGAAAGGTTGTTCCCGCGGTAATGATGATGCTGTTTTTGATATACATGAAAGTCTTGCTTTGCGCCAGAACTTCTGTGAAATTCTTCAAGGTTGCGTCAAAAAACAACCAGGTTGGGGGAATGGCAAATGAATCCCGGCCGAATTTAAGCGAAGTTGTTAGCAACCAGTAGATCGGGATCAGAAAGAATGCAATTGCAAGAAGGGATAAAATAATCAGGATTGTTTTTTCCAGGGTACTTCTTTTTTTATACATAATGAATCCTATAATTGTCTTCTTGTCATGACCAGAATATAAACAATGGACAAGACGGTCACCATCACCAATAAAATGTTTGCCAGGGCGGAAGCATAACCCATGTCAAAAAATGTTAAACCCACTGTATAAATATGGTAATTCAAAACCGTGGTAACCTGACCTGGACCACCAGCCGTTGTGGCATAAATCGTATCAAAAACCTTGAAAGATTGCACGGTGCGCAGTAAGAAAGCAATCAAGAAGGTGGGCTTCATCAATGGGAGTGTAAGATAAATAAAACTCTGCCAGCGACTGGAACCATCTACATAGGCAGCTTCATAAGGTTCTTCGGGTAAACTTTTCAGCCCTGCCAGGAAAATAACCATTAACAAAGGTGTCCATTGCCAGATATCGATTAGCATCACTGCCGGCATGGCTGTGGATAATTCTCCCAGAGGTCCTCTGCCGACATCGAGCCCCAACTGTTTCAGATAATAAGGGATTACGCCAAAATCGGCATTATATAAAGATTTCCAGATCAACCCGACCACGAGTGGTGGTAAAGCCATCGGAATTAATAAGAAAGAGCGCACAAATTGAGCCAGTTTGGTCTCTGGTGAGAAGAGCAACGCCAGTCCCAAACCAAAAAGCAGCTCGACAGTCACTGTTCCAGCAACATAAATCAACGTATTTTTTAAGGAAATGAGTACAGTTGGATCCTTAAAAGCACGAATGTAATTTTCTAATCCAACAAATGTCTGTGTTTGATTGGGGTCGGTCAAACGATAATCAAAAAGACTGATCCTGAAAGAAAAAAATAGCGGATAAATAGCAATAACAACAATATAAAGTAAGAGCGGAAACAACAACCAGAAAAATGGATCTGCTTTAAATTTCTTGATTATTGTCTGTGTAAATGTTTGAATCAATGTTGCTCCTGATTTTTCATGAGAATGGATGCCTGCCTAAACAGGCATCCATTTCAACTACAACATCTGTTTTATTTAATGTTAGCTTCGACCTGTTCCTGTGCTTTTTGTAAGGCACTTTCAGCAGTTTCCTGACCAACGAGGAAGGCATTGACATATGTACCCAGGGCATCCTGAATGATGCTATATTCTGGAATTCTGGGGCGGTAATCACCATCACCTTTTTCAAATGATTCTAACATCAATGGGAACCAGGGATACATGGCAACCAATTCGGGATCGGTAAGGGTGGAGCGTCGGATGGGTGCACCGTCATTTTTCACCCATTCTTTTTGAATTTCTTCTGAAGCAAGCCATTTAATGAATTCCCAGGCAGCTTCCTGTTCTAATGGGGTTGAACTGGCATTGATTCCAATACCCCAACCGCCGAAACCGTATTTAGGTTCCATGCCTTCAGAAACCGGAGCGGCAGTAACATCTACCAACCCAACCACGGAAGAAATTTCGGGATTTTCATACCCGGCACGGGCAATACTCCAACCTTCCATCATAGCAACGATGCCAGAGCGGAAGGCGGTTTCGCGTTGATCCCACCAGTAATCAGTTGATCCCGGAGGAGCGTATTTGAAGAGTTCACCAAAGAATTCAAGGATCTCAACGTTTTCTGGTGTATTCAAGGCTACTTTACCATCAGCATCCAGAATGGAACCACCATGTTGTTGAACAAAGGCCATATAATCCTGTGCTACCGCGGATCCCTTCGCGCCTAATAAGGCGATACCATATTGTTCACCTTCGGTTAATTGTTGTGCGGCAGCCAGTAATTCTTCCTGTGTTTTGGGTGGTTCGATGCCGGCTGCTTCGAAAATGTCTTTCCGGTAGTTGAGGACATTGGCATATCCAGCCATTGGATAAGCCCAATGCTTGCCATCATATTCACCTAATGTCCAGGCAACGGGCATGATATCATCGAGGTTCAATTCAGCTTCGTCTCTTGCCATGAAATCATCCAGTGGCAAAGTGTATAAATTGGCTGCATATTCACCAGACCAGACGATATCAACTGTCATGAGATCATATTGAGCGGTTTTGCCAACAAAATCGGCGGTCAATTTTTGATACAGATCCATATATCCAAGCTCATCCAATGTGATTTTGATGCCGGTCTCTTCGGTGAAGCGGGGAACCAATACACGGAAAGCCGTTACATATTGATCGGTCATAGACGCCAGGGTTAATTCAACCCCTTCGAATTTGTTCACTTCAACGGGCGCTGCAGGTTCTTCTGCTGGAGCTTCTGGTTCTGCAGGGGTAGCTGCGGGTGCACATCCGGCAACTCCTAAAAGCATGGCAAACGCCAGCAAGAGGTAAAACACTACTTTAATTGATTTTTTTTGCATCTCGTTCTCCTTAATTTAATAGTTTTTAATAAAATTCGCTTATGAAAGGTATGCACATCTATCGGTTTATGAAAGTTCTCCTTTCTTGTCCATAAAATGGGCAATAGTCTGTTCGTTTGGCTCTTTAGCGTAGCAAATGAAGTGAATATTTGTACATATCACTCCGGCTGATGACTACATGGTATTCTAAAGGTTGATGATTTATGGTGAAGACAACACCTTCCACTTTTAATAATGGATTACCTGGTGGAACTCCCAATAAACTGGCTTGTTCCTCGGTTGCAGAAATAGCTTCAATTGTCTTATCGGATTCAACCAATGGTATTTTTTTTATCTCAAATACGTTATATAAAGAAACTGAGCGTTCCAGGTCATCACGAGTCATGCTGACCTCTGCTGGTAGATTCACATAGGAAGTGTTGATGGCTACCGGGATTTTGTTCACAATACGAAGACGGTTGATGTGAATAACGGATATATCGTGTGCTATTTGCAGTAATTCGGCAATTCTTGGTGGAGCAGGTTTGATTTCGTAAATGAGGATTTTGGTGGTTGTCTCATATCCATGGGCTTTCATATCTTCTGTAAAGCTGGTTAGTTGTGATAATCCACGATTGAGTGAACTTTTTTCCCGAATGACAATGGTGCCTTTCCCCTGAATACGATTGATGTAGCCTTCGTGTTCCAATTCCTTTATAGCCTGGCGCACCGTGGCACGGCTGAGCCCGTAATGATCAACCAGTGTCATTTCCGTTGGTAAAACGGATCCAGGTGGATACAAACCCTCATCCAATTCCTGGAGCAGGATATTTTTTAGTTGGCTATACAAAGGTAGGGGAGATCTTCTGTCGATTATTTTCATTTTTCTCAAAAAGAGGAGTCATTGAAATGTACGTACATCCTAACAAATTTTGAGAGAAATGTCAATAACCTTAATTTCCAATTTGAATTTTTACATTTTAAATTCAAATTTCTTACTTTGTTTCACCATTAATTCTGCATAATACCCGGAATGGGGATGAACCACCGAAATTTCATCGATATGACTGGAATTTTTTATCCCCTCATCAAACAATGATTGTGGTATCTCCATCCGGATTTTGAAAGGAACGATGAAAGCATATAAACCACATCATCAAAAAACATTTCCATGATAGAGGATTTGGTTTATTGGGCGGTAGGGGTGATCATGTAGAACGAAACCTTGGGTGGAAAATGGTGTCAATTCTCCGATCCTTCACCCCATAATTCTGCATAATGGCCGGAATGGGGGATGTTACCACCGAAATTCCATCGATATGACTGGAATTTTTTATCTCCTCATCAAACAATGATTGTGTAATCTCCATCCGGATTGGAAAGGGGACGATGAAAGCGAATAAACCACATCATTAAAATAGCATTTCCGTGATGGTGGATTTGGTTGGTGGGCTCGTAGGGATGAAGGATCGGAGAACAAAGTCTCTTGTGGAAAATTGTGTCAATTCTCCGATCCTTCATCCCTACGGTCGATCAATTGCAAAAACCTGGAACCTGGGATTACAAGATTTGTCATCACTTGCTTCGCCCCATAATTCTGCATTATGCCCGGAATGGGGATGAACCACCGAAATTTCATCGAGTTGAAGAATTATTCCCGGACCGTTCCCCCTGGTCAGTATATGACTTTTCTTTGGAAGACCTAAAAAAATTGGATGTAGGTAGCTGGTTCGTGGATAGTGATCCTTTTGAACAGATTGCCGTGGGAATTGTCTCCTCAGAAAACATAGCTGAATACAAAGGAGAATCAATACCTACCCTGCGTGAGGCTTTGATTTATACAAAAGAAAATCAATGGTGGGTGAATATTGAAATAAAAGATGCCAGTGAAACCCCAGCGGATGCAATCATCGTTTCAAAAGTTGTTGCATTAGTAGAAGAACTTGAAATGCAAGATCAAGTTCTGATTTCTTCATTTAATTTTGAATATTTGAAACAGGTAAAGAGTATAAATCAAGATTTACCAACCGGCGTTTTGGTTAGTAAAATTATTATGGATCCTCTCGCATTAATGAAAGAGTTAGATGCCCAGGCATTTCATCCGGGAATGAAAGTGACGTATGAGAAACAGGTGAAATCATTATTGGATGCAGGCTACGCTGTTGCAAAATCCGGTTCAAGCCGCACAGTGATTCCGGAGCATGTCGCACACCGATTCCGGAGCATGTCGCACAGTGAATCCGGAGTAAGCCGCACACTTTAACAAAAGAAAAAATACTGGTTAATC
>Ga0209270_1004171_pt1 | contig 11395 bp, 10 predicted proteins | sample MTBAKSrepl1MetaG_FD_187456 | JGI IMG/M metagenome (GOLD analysis project Ga0209270, IMG submission 187456) | Enrichment culture microbial communities from Arthur Kill intertidal strait, New Jersey, USA, that are MTBE-degrading - MTBE-AKS1... | ecosystem: Environmental > Aquatic > Marine >...
CCATTTGCCCCCCTCTTATGTTTCAAATTCAAGTCGGTTCACCGATATAATCAGCGGCAACTCCAGAAGCTGTTCAACAACGCTGTCGGAAATTCGGACATTGGTTTTGAGGTAAATGATGTTCATTTTTCCGGTTTCTTCACGTCCCAGATGCATCTGGTCGATGCTGATTTTTTTATTTCCCAGAAGTGACGAGAAACTTCCGATGGCCCCGGGCTTGTCAAGTGTGTAGATCAGCGCCAGATGGCCTTCCGGGATAAGTTCGAGCCGGAATTTGTTAATCTTTACGATCCTCATTTTATCCTTTCCGAACAGGGTCCCGGAAACGGTGTTCGTCACTTTCGGCGTCAAAACGCGGACGGTAATCAGGTTGATATATTCTTCGGCCGTGTCACTGATGATTTCTTTGATTTTTATACCCCTTTCCTTTGCAAGGACCTGGGCGTTGACAAAATTGACATCGTCTTTGACCACGGGAGCCAGCAGGCCTCTGAGTACCGCTGTAGTGACCGGTGACAGATCGAGCCCTTTGAAGTCCCCGGCATATTCGACGGAGACTTCTTCAATGGGGCCTCGGATAAGCTGACTATGGAGACTACCGATATGATCGGCCAGGGTCAGCAACGGCTTCAGTTGTCTAAGAAGATCACCGGTGACCGATGGGACATTGACGGCGTTCATAATTGTACCGTTCTTGAGATATTCAATGATCTGACTGGCCACGTCCACGGCCACTTTGGTCTGGGCCTCCTGGGTGGAAGCGCCAAGGTGCGGCGTACAAATCAGACGTTCGTGGGAAATCAGCGGGCAGATGCCCGGGGGTTCATTTTCAAAGACATCCAGAGCGGCGCCGGCAACTTTTCCGGACCGCAAGGCATTATAAAGGGCATCTTCGTCGACAATTCCACCCCTGGCACAGTTTACGATCATGACCCCGTCTTTCATCTGTTCGAACGCCGTTGCGTTCAGCAGTCCGATGGTTTCCTTGAGCTTGGGGACATGCACCGTGATGTAATCGGATCTACGATACAATTCTTCGAGAGAGACGCTTTCAAAGCCGGCCTTTTCAATCTGTTCCGGCGTTACATAAGGATCGTAAACAATCACTTGCATTTTCAGTCCGCGGGCGCGGTCTGCAACAATAGAACCGATTTTTCCATACCCGATAACGCCGAGAATTTTCTTATATATTTCTCTTCCCTGGAGTCTTTTCTTGTCCCAGCGCCCGGCCTTCAAAGATGCGGTTCCTTCGGGAACATTGCGTGACAGCGCCATCAACATGCCGATGGCATGTTCGGCAGTTGTAATGACGTTGCCGCCGGGGGTATTCATCACAATGATCCCGCGTTTGGTCGCCGCCGGGATATCCACGTTATCAAGTCCGATTCCAGCACGCCCCACAACCTTGAGTCGCGTTGCGGCCTCTAAGAGATCCTCTGTTACTTTTGTTGCACTCCGAATAATAAGGGCGTCATAATCTTTGATAATGCTTTTTAAATCCTCAGGTGGCAGCCCGGTTTTTACATCGACCTCAATCCCTTCTTCGTTTTGCAACATCCGGATACCGGCTTCTCCCAGATTGTCGCTGACCAAAACTTTCATGATTAATCTCCTCATTCGGGTTCGTACTCAAAAAAATGCAACTGATTAGATTTTTGAACCAAATCTGTCTTCGGAAGCTTCAGGTGTGCTTAAACGCTTACAAAAAAATTATCCACCGCTGTTCGATTTTCACGTTAAACATAAAGCGGCCAATCCGGATAAAGTTCATCCCATTCCTCATAAATCCGGCCGGGATCGCGGCGAATATCGAGACGATTCGCTTTTTCGAAGGCTGCCTTTGCTTTGTTAAACTCGGCCTCGGCAATATTGCCCTGATCAAACAGAATCTGAGCCGGCTCGAAGGTATCCTCGGCTTCGCGGGGAATCACCCGGACCAGCCCATAGTCAAATGCCTGCAAGAGAGAATTCCGGAGTGTTTTTGCGACTTCTCCTCTTTTTTGTCCAGGTTTAAGCGTGGCATTTTTGCTCAGGTAGCACACCCGGGAACCGTCGGATATCAGCCGTTGATTTTTGTCATCCCAGCTGATGTTCGACGGGACAATGAGGATGCCGCGTTTTGAAAGGCTCTTGAAATTAATAAGAACAGGTTCATACTTCGTATAAGAATCCGGATATCCTCTCTGCCCGCGCGGTCCGCCAGGGCCGGTGGCGAGGGCCAGACAGATCGAAATTTGGTCCGTGCGCACATCCGGCTTAACGGAATCGAGCCTGCCTTCGAGTGCAGCGACAATCAGTTCACCCAGATTCTTGAGCCGCCGTGCAACAACCTGCATTTCAGGTTCCCCTGCCCGGATGTTCATTTCGTAGACAAGGATATCGACCGGTTTTCCCGTAACAGGATCGATGGATACGCGGCAGCCCGGATAGAGAATACACGGCCGGAGAATACCGCCCTTCCTCATCTCCGCAACAAACGGCTGGATGACCTTATCTCCAACCATTTCAATGAGTTCTGGTGTTTCGGCGGGGTGCATACCGATTGCACCCATACCACCGGTAACAGGATTGAATTGGCTCGGAGGGCCTTCGAAACGAAGGGGATAGTCCATGGCAGTGGGGAGAATACAAAAGTTGCCCTTTGCGTCAATCAAGGCGGTAAAGCTGATCTCGATTTCGGATTTCCAGGCTTCGACCAACAGCGGCCATTTATCATCTCCATGCAGTCTCTGGTAGTTTTCGCTGTAGTCTTTCAGCAATATATTCCGAACATCGAGAATGTCTTCCACCCGAAAAACAGGCCGGGAACCTTTGCCGCCCGCACTGTAAGGGTACTTGAAAACCGCTCCGCCGTGGTCGCGGATGAACATCGTGACAAAGCGCTTAATTCCTTGAAGGTCTTTGGCATCTACCACCTCGAACGGTGCGACGGGCACGCCGGCTCTTTTCATCCAGATCTTTGCCTTGATCTTATCCCCCTCGATAAATGCCGCTTCTCTGGTCAACCCGACGACTTGTTCACCATAACCCGCTTCGATAAGTTCATCTACGATGCCTTCATAAATCAGATCTTCAGGCATAATGACAACACAGTCAACTTCCTTGCTTTTGAATGTCTTGATGATGGCGGATTTGTAGTCATCGACGGACTTTCCAGGGACGGGAAAGATTTTCACGACCCAATCTTTTTTTCCCCTGACGGCGTCCAATACCGGACCCATACCCGTCATGCCCTTGATTATGGCGCCGATGTACTTTTCTTGTTCCACAGTGGATACCGTATAGGCACACATACATGTCCTGCCGTCCGGTCCAACAAAGCCGATCGTCTTTTTTGCCATATTACGCCTTCCTTCGTTTGTTTTTAAGTATGATTCGATTTAAATATTCATAAGCCCGATGCTTTTGTCAATACCAGATATGACATCGTGTGTCGTTTTTTTTAACATTCTTGGCGATTTAGTCTAAATTTGCCGAAAAAATAAAATATTTCGATGTGATTATTTCTTTCAACTTTCCAACTTAAAAACTTTACAGAAATCACAATACCCGTTATAATTCCAACCTGGAAAGATGGGTGGGATTTTTAAAAGATAAAGTCAAGCCCTTAGAATATTTTATTTTTCTTTGTTCGACAACAGCGTTCCGTAAATGCCGATGATACTAAAAAAGGACCTGTGAGAATTGCGGATATGAACACCCAAAAAGTTCTTGTTGTTGATGACCAGTTGAGCCAACTGAGATTGATGCGAATCATGTTGGAGAAATTAGGATATATGGCTGTTACGGTGGACAGCGCGGAAGAAGCGGAATATATCCTGAGAAGTGGGGAAACTTTTTCATTGATCATTACGGATCTAAGAATGCCCTGGTTGGATGGCTTGGATTTCTGCAAGCGTGCAAAGGTCTTACATCCTGATATAAAAATATATGCATTGTCCGGCTGTCTCGATGATTTTAATGTTCATGAATTGGAAAAGGCAGGTTTTGACGGGATTTACCAGAAACCTATAACCAAGTCATATTTACGAGAAATTTTAAATGCCGATTTAACACGTTAAACCTGTGGTTTAAGGATTTACCTTAATCCATTTCTCGTAACAGTTCGATGTATCTTCGTGTTCGATTCATCATTAAACCGGATTGTTCAAATGGGTATGAACTTTCATTTTCAAAAGGGCAAACTCTCCGATTTTGCTGATCTTCGATTGGCGCTGTTCCTCAAGCTGCCCTGAACAAAGGAGGCACGTGATGTCTGATGAAAAGCTCGACAAACGCTTTGGCGCTATCGCCATTCAAAAGGGATTCATTACGCTCGAACAGCTATTAGATGCGATGAAGGTTCAAATCATCGAAGACTTGGAAGATGCTGAGCATCGTCTCGTCGGCCAAATTTTATGGGAAAGAGGATATATAAGTACTGAACAAATAAAGGAAGTACTTGAATCCATGGGTGTTTGAAACTTCCAAAATCCGTTCCGGTTCAACTCTTACACCAGAACCCCGCCGGTCAAATATGCCGCTTTCGGTGACGCGGGCGATCCCTGATTCCCGATTACTGATTTTCGTCCAACACCTTCCGAATGGCTTCGGCAATTTCCTGTTTTAAGATTGGCTTGGAGATAAAAGCCCGAATGCCCATGCTTAAAGCCTTTGGTTCATCCATCATGGCACTGAAACCGGTGCAGAGTATCACCGGGATGTCAGGTCTGAGTTGCATGAGGTTTTCTGCCAGCTTCTCGCCGGTCATATGTGGCATGGTCATATCGGTAATGACAAGATCAAAACGGTCTTTTTTCTCCCTAAACAATTCTAAGGCTTCAATACCGCTGTTTCTTGCGACAACGTCGTAACCTAAAGACTCAAGGATTTGTTTGCCCATTTTCATGATTACAGGTTCATCGTCAACGAGAAGGATTCGTTCGGTTCCAATGGGAATGGGCCTTTCGATCCTTTTTTCCGGTATGAAACGACTCTTGATGACAGGAAAATAAGCTTTGAAGGTAGAGCCTTTACCGGGGTCACTGTAAACATATACGTCACCGCCATGATTGCGAACTATACCATGAACAACCGAAAGTCCCATGCCGGTTCCTTTCCCCTTTTCTTTGGTTGTGAAAAAAGGATCAAATATTTTTTCCATAATATCGGGAGACATACCATGTCCTGTGTCCGTCACTGTTAAATTAATATACGGGCCTGGTTTTAAATCCGGATGGCTGGAGACGAAATCCGGATGAAGTTCTGTATCTAAAAGGCTGACTGTCAACAGTCCTCCCTTATCCTCCATGGCATGGGCAGCATTTGTACATAGATTCATAAGTACCTGATGAATTTGGGTGGGATTGCCCATAACCAATGCATTACTTTGAATGTTCTGCTCGATCTCAACTGAAGATGGTATAGAGGCCCTAAGCATCCTAAGCGCTTCTCTTACAATAGGCTTAACCTGGATCGGCTTTTGTTCCTGGTCAACCTGCCGGCTGAATGTGAGGATTTGCTTGATAAGATCCTTTGCTCGATCACAGGCCAATAAGACCTCCTGAAGGTTTTGATATTGAAATGTACCTCTCTTTTCGACGTCAAGCGCTAATTCCGTATAGCCAATCACAGAGGAAAGAATATTATTGAAATCATGCGCAATGCCGCCCGCGAGGGTGCCGATAGCCTCCATCCTTTGTGATTGCTGGAGTTGAGCTTCCAGTTTTTTTTGATGGCTGATATCTCTCAGGTTGATGATACTGCCGATAGGATTGCCATTTTTATCCATATAAGTGGCTCCGCTGACACTCACAGGAACTATTACTCCTTTTTTGTTATATCGGCGGGTTTCAATGTTGGAAAACCTTTCCCCTTTAAGGACCTGCGCGATCATCATTTTCGTTTCTTTCCACGCTTCTTCGGGTACGAATATATCCATTTTTTTCCCCAGACGTTCCGCCAGGGTCCAGCCGAATACATGTGTAAAAGCAGGGTTTAAATAGATGACCTCGCCTTCTATATTATAGACGACCACCGGATCAGGATTTGCTTCCAGAACTGTTCGATATTTCTCCTCACTCTCCCGCAGTGCTTCTTCCCCTTTCTTGCGTTCGCTGATATCACGGGTAACGCCAATGATTCCTACGGGGTGACCATTCTGATCACGCAGGAAAGACATTTTGGCTTCGGCCCAGATGATCGAACCATCCTTACGTTTGACTTCAACCTCTATTGTGCGAGACCTCGAAAGGTCCTTTTCTTCCTGCTTTTCAATTTCCAACTCCTCGTCGAGTAATTTTCTGATACGCTTAAGAGAATCCGGGGTCCAACTTTGCTCTGCAGTTCTGGCCATCGCCGCTTTCACAGTATAGCCTTGCTGCTGCATGATTGACGGGCTGGCATAGGTGAGACGCAAGTTCATATCCCTTATCCAGATAACGTCCCTGACATTGTCGGCAAGTAGACGATATCTTTCCTCGCTTTCCTTTAAAGCCGTTTCAATCTTTTTGCGCTGCGAAATGTCTTGCATAATGGCTAAAACGTGAACTTTTCCACCGTCTTTCTTAACGATCGAGGTAGACATTGACAGCAGCTTTTTTTCTCCGCTTTTAGCTGTTATCACCCATTCCTCTGCCTGTATGTCATCATCCTCTCGCATCCTAACCATTCGGTCAATTACCCATTTTTGGATTTCCGGATCCGGATACATGGTTTGGTACCACCCCATTTTGTTGATCTCCTCCATTCCATATCCGGTAATTTCAGTCATTCGAGGGTTCCAGTAACTAAATCTTACGTATGGCTTATCCGGAATATTATGGCAGACACATATACCGTCGGCCGCCTTTTCAAAAATATCCCGGAACATTGAGGTAACATCAAGAAAGTCCTCTTCCAGGCGCGCCTTTTCGGCGACTGTTTTCTCTAAAAGCTTAATCCTTTTTTCCAATTCTTCATAAGTCGGCTTTCCGCCCATTGGAAAATCCTCCGATTATTCAAACAAAAATAAAATTAGGGAGAAAGACTACTAAAACAATCGAATATATGTCAAATTATTTCGATTGATCGGAAAAATGGGGGATACGGTTTGAAAAACAAACACCTGTTCAGAAAAAATCAGCCGGCTGAAATCATCAGCAGCGCGGCCAAAAGTCCTGACACCCGATCCCCGACTTGCAGATATAGGCAGATTGTGATATTTGTTTTTTTGTTAATTTTTTTAAGATAATCGCTTTAACCTTGCTCCTTTTTCTCTTATATTCAGAGGCCTTTAATAGGATATAATTCAAATGGGCTTGGTAGCTATAATTCTTATCTCAGCCATTTTTGGCGTGCTGCTTTATTATATGGCGGGCAGGAAAGGTTATAATAAACAGTTTTGGTTAATAATGGGAATTTTATTCGGCCCGTTTGCACTGCCTTTTGTCATTTTTGGCAAAAGAAAGGACTGGCATGAAGAGATAAATTAAGACCAGCTCACAAGTTGGGACGAAAAAGACCCGGATTGCAGAGACTGTTAATATCGATATTTCCTTGGCTTGAAAATCGTCAGTTATGATGTGGGAAAGGGGATAATTAATGGAAAGAGTTTATGTAGACGATACCAATAAAACAACGATCATTTGTCCTAAATGCGGACTCGAAAAAAATATGGATGTGACGAATTTCAAGGATACTCACAAAAGGTTGAAGGCCAAATGCCGATGTGGCGAAGTTTTTCGGCTTACCTTGGAATTTCGAAAGCATCCCCGCAAGAACGTCCGGCTTCCTGGTGAATATTTCATCCAGGGGAAAGATGAAAAAAGAAAAATTATCGTTGAAGATATTTCAGCGGGCGGAATCCGGTTTGCCTGTATTGATCCACATTATATTTCCAGAAATGAAACAGTTGAATTGAAATTTACATTAGACAATCCAAAGAGAACGGAAATCCACACACACGTCGAAATAAAATGGATTATTGATCGTAATGTCGGCGGGCAGTTCCTCAATCCAAAATCACTCGAAAAGGATTTGGGGCAGTATCTGCAAACATAATTTGATTTTTGCATCAACCCGTCAAGAATTGAAATCCATAACCCATATTCATACCATGAATATAAAATTTGCTTTTATCCTACCTTTGATGGCCTTTTTAACCGTGACCGGTTGTTCAGATGATGTCCCCCAGGATAAAACCGCCAAGACTTCCGGGAATAAAATGGTGCAGGATAAGAACACACTTCGCCTTGTTATCAGATGGGCTGGAGATGATTTTGCTTCAAGACAAGATATCGAAACAAGAAATAAGATCGAGAGCCTTATATTTGAAAGAAAAGTGGGAAAAATAATCAGCGTTGGAACGGGTATGGGCTGGATGGACATCGCCGTCGAGGTTAAGGACAAAGAGGTTGCCCGGTCATCGATTTTTGAGATAATGCGAATTGCTGCTCCAACACGAAAATTTACCATAGAGTAAAAGAGGAACAGACAAGAATGATCAAAAAAAACAAGGCCAAAATCTTTATTGCCATTTCGCTTTTTCTGTCGATCATATGGGGAATTTCATGTGCTCCCGCGAAGAATATGAAGGGTGTGTATCTTGACGATATCACCCTGCCGCCCGACTTCGCCATAAACATCTATGCCGATAATGTTGAAAATGCCCGCTCACTTGCTCTCGGTGATACCGGCACTTTGTTTGTAGGCACTCGCTTGGCGGGTAGGGTCTACGCAGTTCTGGACCACAACCACGATGCCAGGGCTGATGAAGTCATCACCATCGCTGAAGGATTGAACATGCCGAATGGTGTAGCTTTCAGGAATGGTTCTCTCTATGTTGCCGAGGTGAATCGCGTGCTGAAATACGAGAGTATTGAGTCACGGTTGAAAAATCCTCCTAAACCGGTAATTGTTACTGAAAGCTTTCCAAAGGATACACAGCATGGTTGGAAATTCATACGTTTCGGTCCCGATGATAAGCTCTACGTCCCGGTTGGGGCACCGTGCAATGTCTGCGAAAGGAGTAATGAGATATATTCCTCAATCACCCGTCTAAATCATGATGGCAGCAATCTGGAGATCTTCTCCCATGGCGTACGCAATACAGTTGGTTTTGACTGGCACCCGAAAACCAAAGAATTATGGTTCACGGATAATGGACGTGACTGGCTGGGTGACGACCAGCCTCCCGACGAGCTGAATCGCGCCCAACGGAAAGGCATGCACTTTGGTTTTCCTTACTGCCATGGTGGTACTATCGAGGACCCGGAATTCGGCAGAAAGCGAAAGTGTAATGAGTTCGTTCCTCCTTCCATGGCATTAGGGCCGCATGTTGCCGCGCTTGGTATGCGCTTCTACACAGGAAAAATGTTTCCGGACTTCTACCGAAATCAGATTTTCATAGCCGAACACGGTTCCTGGAACCGGACTTCTCCAATAGGTTATCGCATCAGTCTGGTACGGCTTAAGGAAAACCAAGCGATTGGTTACGAGGTTTTTGCAGAAGGATGGCTTAAAAACGGCCGGGCCTGGGGACGTCCTGTGGACGTCCTGGTCATGCCTGACGGTGCACTCCTGATTTCCGATGATCGGGCCGGTGTTGTCTATCGGATAAGCTATGAACCGGATTGAGGCTTGACCGGCTGTTTCTCAAAGCGAGTTCAGTTTGAGCAACAACCCCTTGAATATTGATATCGAGATTTTTTAACTTTTCTTTTTTAGCTCGGTTTCAATCACCTGATAAATTTCAGAGAGGCTTTGCTTTTTAAAGGCTTTGCCGTTTATAAATATAGTGGGAGTTCCACGAACCCCGATCTGTCTACCGTTGTTCACGTCTCTATCAATTAAACTTTTAATGGCCGGTGATTGCATGTCTTTGGCAAACTTATCCATATCAAGTCCGAGTTCTTTGGCAATAATTTGAATTTTGGCGTCATTAATATCTTTATAATTTTGGAATAACTGACTGTGAAACTCCCAGAATTTTCCCTGGACGTTCGCGGCCAAGGCTGCTGTTGCAGCCGTATGAGCATATCTATGACTGGTAAGTGGAAAATGTTTGACGACCAGCTTGACATTGTCAGGATACTTGCCCAGCAACTGCTGGAAGAAAGGCTCTAAACGAGCACAGTACGGTCACTGGTAGTCATCGAAAACTGCTACGGTGACTGCAGCGTCGGCCTTCCCTTTAAAAGGCAGGCCGTCAAGAGCAATATTATATATAAAATCCACCTGGATAATCTTGAGTGTTTTCGACGAGCTGCTCGTTAGAATTAAGGCATTAGTTTGGGCGGCATATGTCAATCGGTCGAAGTTTTTATCAATGGGAATTCGATCGGCAACCTTGCCTTCGTCAATAGAATAGATCAGGATCTCTCCCCGTGCTAAAACAAAAATCAATTTTCCATCGTCCGAGGTGGCAGTATCCAATGGTTGTACATCAAGGTCCGTTTGTTTGATCAAAGTCAAGTCGATTTCAGCATAAATGAAACCGGGAGCCGATACCCAAATTATCATAACGAATAAAAATATACCCAATCTTAGTGAGGCCTTTTTCATATTAATATCTCCTTATTCTAAAATTTGGTAGACGGGAATCTTAATAGTGCTCTATAGTATAAATTCGGAAGGCAGCTTAATCAACAAATATTAAATTAAATTGTCACTTATCCCATCCGCTTGCGGTGGGGAATCCTTCCGTTCCCTCTCACTGGGAAAGGGGTGGGGTGAGGCGATAAATGGTCTTGATATCAAGATTTATTGCATTAATTTTATTTAATGGGAACAGAACACGACATCATCTTGAAATGGATGCCGATATCCTGAGCAGTGAAGATAGCGGGAAACCGATCAGGCTTTAAAAAAATCTGATGTCATGCTGATGGGCTTGTCATCATCTGACCTGAATATTTTATCATATCGGTTCAAAACGGGAAAAGGAGAAATCTATCATGAAGGTGTTAATCGTATATTATTCAATGTATGGACACATCCACAAAATGGCGGAAGCTGTAGCAGAAGGCGTAAGAGAAGTAGGCGGTGCCGAGGCAATTCTGCGCCGTGTGCCCGAAACGCTTCCGGAGGAAGTGCTCGAAAAAATGGGCGCAATTGAATCGCAACGATCCATGTCAAACGTACCGATTTGTACGGTAGAGGAGCTGGCTTCAGCGGATGCCGTCATTTTCGGGACGCCGACACGGTTTGGTAATATGTGCGGCCAAATGCGTCAATTTCTGGATGCGACCGGAAAACTATGGGCAACAGCTGCTTTGGTTGGAAAAGTAGGAAGTGTTTTTACAAGCAGCGGGACACAGCACGGAGGGCAAGAATCCACAATTCTTTCATTCCACATCACCTTGCTTCATCAAGGATTTGTTGTTGTTGGGTTGCCTTATACTTTTCAAGGACAAACCCGTATGGATGAGATAACGGG
>Ga0209270_1004173_pt1 | contig 11388 bp, 12 predicted proteins | sample MTBAKSrepl1MetaG_FD_187456 | JGI IMG/M metagenome (GOLD analysis project Ga0209270, IMG submission 187456) | Enrichment culture microbial communities from Arthur Kill intertidal strait, New Jersey, USA, that are MTBE-degrading - MTBE-AKS1... | ecosystem: Environmental > Aquatic > Marine >...
CAACATTTCGGAAGCTGACCCCTTTTTAGCGATCCCTGAAGTTGGTCTTATTGGGGAGGTCCAAGTTTTTTAAAGTATCTCATGAACACCTTTTAAAAATCCAGCCTCTCTATCGCCGATCAAAATATCATGGCGCGCCGGCTGTCTTGGGGGATGTTCCGCCGGGTTAAAAAATACAGAGATCATTGCCAAATATGTATTTTCAGCACTCTTCCCGATCTCTCAATGCATAGCCAGCTTATCCGGAACAAAATCCTGAGACCGGACCTCGGTCATGTTGATGGCCTCTTCAGGACAGGTAACCTGGCAGACGCCGCAGCCGAAGCACTTATCGGCAATGATCTTGGCCCGGTCGTCGTCCATTTCGATGGCCCCGAAGGCACAACGGTCCAGGCAGATTTCACAGGCGGTGCAAAGGTCCTCGTTGACCTGGGCTTTGAAGCGGCTCGGGGCGACAAAGGCTGTGCCGTATTTAATCAGCACGGGCATGAACTGGCAGCAGCACGAACAGCAGTTACATATTACATGGTCCACGCTTTTCTGATTGAAGGTGGCGTGAATAAGGCCGAGCTCTTCGGACTTGCGGGCGATGTCCAGGGCTTCTTCCTTGGTCAGCCGACGGCCGGTGCCTCTGGTCACGGCGTATTCGGCGGCGTTGTTGACCTGGATACAGACTTCAAGAGGATTGTCGCATTTATGGGCCACTTTCCGGCAAGTGCACTGGGTCACGGCCAGGCTGCGGGCGTTGTTGATGATGTCCTTGACGTCTTCAAAGGCCAGGACCTGGGCGTCGGCCTGGACGCTGACCCCCACCGGGATGATGCGCATGCCGGGTTTGGGCATGGCCTGAGTCAGGACTTTGGCCAGGTCCGGCCACTCCACTTCGGTCCATTCCTGCCATAAGTCCAGGAACTCCTGGGGCGCTTCCGGCCAAAGGATGGTGGCGTCATGAAACTGGATCACGTCCCGGCACATGCGGTAAGTGGGCGGGTCGGTTTTAAAAGAAGGGAAGACCAACCCTTTGACGAAAAGAGTCTGGAGCATTTGGGAGATTTCCGGTTCAGATCGCCCCAATTTTTCGGCCAGGGCCGGGGCATTGCCGGGCAGGGCCAGGAGCAATTCGGTTTCAGCCTGGTCGGCCAGCAAGGAAAAAAGACGGGCCATCCTTTCCGACCGGCCCAGCCCGATTTTTTGGGCCAATTCCTGATAACGGACGTCCATGATTTTTGCCTCCATATTAAGCTTTGTTTGAGACGTGGTTGAAAATACAACCAGCCTCTTCTTTCCTTCAACAGGCGCCGGAGCATTTACCGGGCTTTTTTCATGGCCACTTCACTGGCGATCAGGACCGGGTCCCAGACCGGTGAGAAAGGCGGGGCGTAGGCCAGGTCCAGGTTGTAAATCTGGTCCAGGGTCAGGCCGGCGCCCAGGGCCGCGGCCCAGGTGTTGATCCGATGGGCCACGCCGTCCTGACCGACCATCTGGGCTCCCCATAATTTTTTGCCGCCGCGTTCGATGATCAGCACGGTTTTGATGGAAGCGGAACCGGGATAATAGTGGGCCCTGGACCGGCCGGTTATGGTCACCTTGACCGCATCGTGGCCTTCGGCCTGGGCTTCCTTCAATCCCAAGCCGGTCCGGGCCACGGCCAGGTCGAAAACCTTGCAGATGGTCGTGCCCAGGATGCCGGGAAATTCGGCCCGGCCGCCGACCACGTTGGTTCCGACGATCCGGCCCTGGCGGTTGGCGGTCAAGGCCAAAGGCACGTAAGTGTTTTTCCCGAGCAGGCGGTGATAAGCCTCGGCGCAGTCCCCGCCCGCCCAGATATGGGGAATGGAAGTCTGTTGTCCTCGGTCGACCTTGATGGCCTTTTTGACCCCCAGTTCGCACCCGGCTTCCTCTGCCAACCTGCTGCGCGGCTTAACCCCGGTTCCGAGCTGAACCACGTCCGTGGTATAAACCTCACCGTTGGTTAAAGTGACCTTGAGGCGGTTGTCCGGACCCGGTTCCACCCGGCTGGCTTCGGCCCGGAAGACGACTTTGACACCGTGCCGATCCAGTTCCGCGGCCACGGTTTCGGCTATTTCTTCTTCGAACAAGGGCAGGACTTGGGGCCGGCGGCCCAGGACGGTGGTTTCGACCCCGGCCAAAGTCAGCGCTTCGGCCATTTCCATGCCGATATAGCCGGTCCCGACGACCAAGCCTTCCCGGGGGGAATGTTCCTGAATATATTTTCGGAGATCGGCGGCGTCTTTCAGGCCGCGCAAGGGAAAGACGCCGGGCAGATCAAGGTCGATACCGGGCGGGATGATCGGTTCGGCGCCGGTGGCGATGAGAAGCTCGTCGTAAGGGACTTCCTTGACCTGGTCGGTTTCCAGGTGGCGGACCTCAACGATTTTCCGGTCCGGGTGAATCTTTTCCGCCCGGTGGCGCACGAAGACCTTAATGCCTCTTTTTTCACGGAACTCGCTTGGGCTGACTACGACCAAGTCTTCGATCTCCAGCACCTCGCCGCCCACGTAATAGGGCATGCCGCAAGCGGCATAGGAAGTGAAATCGCCCATCTCATAAGCTTCTATATCCAAATCGGGCCGGCGGCGCTTGGCCAGACTGGCCGCGCTCATGCCGGCCGCGTCTCCTCCGATGACGACAAATCTTTTAACGGTCATAAATCACCTCTTTGCCCTGCCCGCGATGGTCCAAGCGGATTTCTTGATGCCGTGAAAGCCAAGGGCAGGGGTTTTATTAAAAAGCATCAGTATTCGCGGGCGGAACGGCCGGAAATGTCGTGCGGTCACAAGGATAATTCCATTCCTTCGCGCAGAAAAAACACTTCCGGCACCGGTTTTTTAAGACGCCGATTATAACGCCTGGCCCTGGTTTCCAAACGGGCCAGGGTCCGGTCGTCGTGATTGGGGTCATGATGGGTGATGCCCAGGCGCTTGGCCCCGCATTCGGAAGCTTCCCGGATGCAGGCCCTGGGCGTGCTGTGGCCCCAGCCCTGTTTGCTGTCGGAACGGTCGGGATTACGGCCTAAATACTCTTCATCCTCGAATTGGCCGTCCAAAATAAGCAGGTCGGCGTTTCGACCCAAGCGCTGGACGTTGGGATTGGTCCCATCATAGTGTTCGGTGTCGGTGGCTACGCTCAGGGTTGCTCCGGAATAAGAGCCGTCGGGCGCTCTTTCTTGAAATCGCCAGCCGGCGCACCCCTGGGGATGATTGAGCTCGAAGACCTTGATTCGGACGGTGTCAAAATCAAGAACCTCCCAGAATTTCACATCGTGAAAGGCTTCCTGCTTGGTGTTGCCGCCGCCGATCGAAGGCATCTGTTCCAGGTGACGGGGAAACTGGATGCCGTCGTAAAGCCCGGCCAGTTGCTGGTTGAGGTTGGAGAAGGTGGCCGGCATTTCCAAAGTGTAAAACTGGATGTTATGGCCGGGCATGAAGAGGGGGGCGAAAAAACCCATGCCGAAGGTGTGGTCCAAATGAATGTGCGTGATAAAAATCCGGGCCCGGATTTTGTCGATTTTTTTCGACAGAAATTCCTGGACCAGTTTTTTGCCCAAGCCGCACAGGCCGGTCCCCATGTCGACGATGAACAGTTCTTCCTGGTCTTTATATCTGGTCCGGATTTCGTAACAGGTGGTGTTTCCTCCGAAACGCCTCGTATCAAAGGTCATGGTCGCGGGCGAAGGCAGGCTGCCCCGGCAACCCCATACACGGAAATACATGTTACCTCCTCAAGCCGACCCGATTTCAAAAATATAATCACCGCCCCCTTCTTTCCTCAGAGCTCGGTCCGGACGGTGGACGCCAGGGCAATTACTTGGCCGCACTCAGCTAAATTAGCACCGTTTCACGGGTTGGTCAAGGACAAGATGCACGAAATAAAAATCATTTTGGGGTCAAGGCGTCCTGATCAACTCCTTCGATCATGGCATAGAGGACGGAACCGGCCCGAGCCCGGATGACCTGGGGTCTATATTTTCCCGTATCGAGAGTTTTGACAAAAGGACCGGGTGATGATAATTAGTTCCCACTTTAAATTGATAAAGGAGAGGTCGGCGGATGAGCAACCCGTACGATATTTTCAAGGAACGGGGTTTTATTTATCAATGCACCGATGACGAGGGCTTGCGGCGGACTTTCGAAACCGAACGGGTTACGGCTTATGTCGGTTTTGACGCCACCGCCGACAGTCTGCACGTGGGCAGCCTGATTCCGATCATGGCTCTGGCCTGGCTTCAGAAGACCGGCCACCGGCCCATAGCCATCGTCGGCGGCGGGACGACCATGGTTGGCGACCCCAGCGGGAAGACCGAGGCCCGGCAAATCTTGTCCCGGGACCAAATCAAGCGCAACATGGAAGGTTTGAAAAGCCAGTTGAGCCAGTATCTTGAGTTCGCCCCGGAGCAGGCCCTGATGATCGACAACGGGGATTGGCTGCTCGGATTGAACTATATTGACTTTTTAAGGGATGTCGGGCGGCATTTTTCGATCAACCGGATGTTGGCCTCCGAATCTTACCGCATGAGATACGAAAGCGAAAGCGGGCTGAGTTTCATCGAGTTCAACTATATGCTTTTACAGGCCTACGATTTTTTGGTTTTGTTTCAGGATCATGGCTGCCGTCTCCAAATGGGCGGTCAGGACCAGTGGGGTAATATAGTGGCCGGAATCGATTTGATTCGCCGGGTTCGAGCCTTGCAGACCCATGGCGTGTCCTTGGAAGAGGCCGCGTCCGGGGGATTGGCTTTCGAGCGGGCCTATGGTCTGACCTTTCCCCTGCTGATGGACCCTAAAAGCGGGGAAAAGTTCGGGAAAACCCATAAAGGCGCGGTCTGGCTGGATAAGGACAAAACCCCGCCCTATGAGTTTTTCCAATTCTGGCGCAACGCCCCCGATGAAATGGTCGGACAGCTTCTAGGACTCTTCACCTTTCTGCCCATGGACGAAGTCCGGGCCTTAACCGCCCTTGAGGGTAAATTGATCAATCGGGCCAAGGAAATCCTGGCTTATGAAGTCACGGCCCTTAATCATGGTCACCAAGAAGCGTCCAAGGCTTATTCGGCTTCAATTAAGACCTTCGGTCCGGCCGATCCCGAGGGTCGGGTCCGGACCAGCTCCCGCATAGCCGGGTTGGAGTTTGATCTATCGGAGGAAGTGCCCACCACCACCCTGACCTCGGAACAACTGACGCAAGGTCTTTCCGTGCTGGACCTTTTCATAGCCTCCGGCTTGGCTTCCTCGAAGAGTGAGGCCAGGCGTCTGGTCCGGGGCGGCGGGGCCTATGTCAACGGTCAACGGATTGAACAAGAAGACAGGCTTTTCACCCGGGCCGATCTCGAAGATCAGGCCCTGATCCTCAGGGCGGGGAAGAAAAGGTATCATCGCCTTTTGGTTCAGGAGTAAGATAATTTTTAGGTGAACGGCGGCCCGGCTTCCCGCCGGCCGAGTCTCTGTCGCGGGAACGACGTTGCTAACTGTTCGTCATTCCTGCGAAAGAAGGAATCCATGTCTATCGGTCGGGCGGAAAGAAGCGGGAAAGCCCTCCATTCCCTGAACGGTTAAGGACCAAGCATGATAAAAGTTGTTTTGGACTTGAAATAATGCTATAATTATTCTAAGTTAAGCGGTGACCTTCTGGGATCGACCAGGAGGTTTGCGGCGGATGAAATTCAGGAAAACTTGGGTCCAAACTTTTTAACCAAAACATTCATGATTCCCGGACTGCGCCACAAGGATTGTGTCGCTTTGTGTCGGCGCGTAAGTAATCACTGACTTGACGGTCAGTGACCTGGGCCTTTAAACATCTCGGAAAGGTTCAGGCTCCATTTCAGAAAGGGGGTGGGGCAGATGAAAGCCGGAGTAATTTTTACCGGAACTGGGCCGATCTTGATTCTGACCACTTATGATTCTTTCTTGGGAGAGGACTTTGCCCAAAAGATGATTCAAAAGGGAATCAAAAAGTACATCGCCTGTGAGGTGGACGTGGAGCTATGCCGAAAAAGGTACGGGCAGCACTTCGACGCCATCATGAAAGACGTCAAACAAGAGGACGATCTGCGGGTGCTGGACTATAACGGCCACAACGTTTTCCACATCTTTTCTTTCAAGGAACTCGGGCCGCAGCAATTTCGGGAGAGCCCCAAGTAGAGGGTCTGGTTTTCGGCCGGGAACCGCTCAAGCCAGGGTGACGGGCCAATTTATATCTTCAGGAGGATAAGGCATGCTGGTGAAACATTGGATGTCCAAAGACGTGGTGACCGTGGATGAAGATGCCTCGATGATGGAAGTCTCTCAACTCATGCGGGAACACAATATCCGACGGGTGCCTGTTCTGAACAAGCGGGGCAAGCTGGTGGGCATTGTGACCGATCGGGATATCAAGGCCGCTTCTCCATCGAAGGCCACCACCCTGGACATCCACGAGTTGTATTATTTATTATCAAAGCTCAAGGTCAGGGAGGTCATGACCAAGAATCCTTATACGGTCGATCCCGAGGACACCGTGGAAAAAGCGGCCGTGATTATGCTGGCCAAGAAAGTGGCCGGGTTGCCGGTGGTGGAAAAAAAAGGCGACCTGGTGGGGATCATGACCCAAGGCGACGTCTTTCGGGTCTTGACCAGCATCACCGGCGTGTACCAGGGAGGAATCCTGTTCGCTTTCGAACTGGAAGACCGTTCCGGGTCGATCAAGGAAGTGGCCGACGTGATCAGGAGTCACGGCGGTCGCCTGACCAGCATCCTTACCTCTTACGACACCGCCCCCAAGGGCTATCGGAACGTTTTTCTCAGGGCGCAGAACATCTCCTCGGAAAATCTGCCCTCTTTGCTTAGTGAACTAAAGTCGAAATTTAAATTCCTTTATCATGTCCAGGACGAACTGAAAGGTCTTCAAACCGGTTGATAACCAACCGCCAAAGCCGGAAAGAATGTCTGCCGCGGACGGGACCGAAAAATTGAACAGAGGGAAACCATAAGAAAATGGCTGATGGAATGTTCAACTTGACGGATCGGGTGGCCGTGATCACCGGCGGGAGCCGCGGCATCGGCTTGGCCATTGCCCGGGCCTACTGTCGGGCCGGCGCCAAAGTGGTTATAGCCGGACGTCGGCCGGAGAACCTCGAGGCGGCGACCCGGGAATTGGCCGGCCAGGGAGGCGACGTGACTTCCATCGTCTGCCACCTGGGGGAGATGGATCAAGTTCGAAACCTGGCCGCCAAAACGTTGGAAATTCACGGGACCATCGACATTTTGGTCAACAACGCCGCCATCAATCCCTTTTTCGGTTTCGTCCTGGACGCCGATGAAAAGGTCTGGGACAAGATCATGGACGTGAATCTTAAGGGCTGTTTCTTCCTGGCCCAGGAGGCGGCCCGAATCATGATTCCGAAAGGCGGCGGTAAAATCATCAACATAGCCTCGGCCGCCGGGCATCGGCCTTCGCCGATGCAGAGTCTCTATTCGATCAGCAAGGCCGGAATTATCGCCATGACCAAGAGTCTGGCCAAGGAATTGGCGCCCCACCACATCCGGGTCAACGCCATCGCCCCGGGCCTGACCAACACCAAGTTCTCGGCCCCGCTGATCAATAGCAAGGAGATTCTCGACTTCGTCCTCCAAAGCGTCCCGATGAAACGTTACGCCGAACCCGAAGAGATCGCCGGCGCCGCTTTATACCTGGCCTCGGATGCCTCTTCCTACGTAACAGGCACGGTCCTCGACGTTGACGGCGGGAGCATGGCCTGAGTGAATTTGACGGTCGGATTCGAGAGGCGGGGTAAAATATTTAGAGATAGCGGTCGATTATCCGGCCTTTGGTTTCCTGGACCTCCAGCGATTGAGTCTGTTCCAGGCCTCTTAAGCCGGTCTGGGGCATGGGATTTAAAGGAAAATCGGCGGAAGCGGGCGCGGCCGTCTTGCCCGCGGCCCGTTCCCTGAGAATCCGGCCGGCGGCCCGAAGGCTGTTCAACCAGGATTGATCGAAGGAAATTTCCATTCCGGTTTGAGGCCGACTGCTAAAAATTTCCTTAAATATTAAACCATCACCTTAGGTTTGGCAACATAATCATGATTTTGCCCTGGTCTTTGGCCCGCTCCCGAACTGAAATCGAAAATCGGATTTTCACCCTAAAAACGAGGACCCACATATCGCCCCGCACCGGCCGGGAACACGAATTTTATGTCTTGGAAGCCGACGATTGGGTCAATGTGGTGCCTTTGACCCCGGAAGGTCAGGTCCTTCTGGTCAGACAGTTCCGCCATGCCACCAGGGAAGTGACCATCGAGATTCCCGGCGGTCTGATCGAAGCGGGCCAGACTCCGGAGGAAGCCGCGGCCCGGGAACTCTTGGAAGAGACCGGATACGCCGCGGCCGAGCTGACCTGCCTGGGCCGGGTCAGGCCCAATCCGGCTATTTTGACCAATTGGTGTTACACCTTTTTAGCCCGTGATGTCTTTCAGGTCAGTCAAATCCAAAACAACGAGACCGAGGAACTGGAATTGGTCAAGCTCGGGTTGGACCGGATTGAGGAGATGATCTTCTCGGGTGAGATCGACCACGCCCTGGTCTTGTCGGCCTTTGTTCATTTCTATCTGCACCAAAAAAGCGGGGCCTGAGGATTTTTTTGAAGTTTGGTGGTATAATCGGCCCTCGATAATGTGATCGTGGGGAGGAAATACGACATGCAAAAAATGGCTTTGGCTGTTCTGAGCCTGTTATTATTGGCTGGTTGCGCTACTCAAGTTATGAACGTGACTTATCGCGTCTCCCAGGAAAAGCCGCTTTCGGTTAATCCCGTCTATCTCAAGATCGATGACGTCCGCCAGGACAAGGGGATCATCAGCGAAGCGGTCAAGGAGAAAAAAATCTTTTCCGGCGGGGGCATCGGCCTGCTCAATCTGGTCATCACCACACCCCAAGGGAAAACCGTCGACCTTAGAGACGCCCATGTCAGACAGGCCTTTCAAGAGGCTTTCCGGGTCCGTCTTGAATCCAGGGGCATTGGCCTTCTGCCTGAACCCGGTTCGGATAAAATCACGTTGACCATCCAAATCGAACGCATCTGGCTGGACCTGGCCGACAGCACCTTCAAGGCCGAGGTCAGCTACCTGGCCAAATTTTCCCGGGAAGGAAAGCAGTTCCACGAAGAACGAATCTCCGGCCGGGCCGAGAAATACAAAATCCTGGCCAGGAATACAGCCGAGGAAAGCTTGAGCGAAGCCTTTTCCATGGCCGTCAACAGCCTGGACCTCAGTCGTCTGGAAAGATAAACCGCCGCCTCTTGTTAGAAAGGCCGGGGCATGTCTTTTGAGCTGATCGAAGCCACGGAACTCCATATCCCCATGAGTCAGCTCCTGCTTTACATCGGGAGCACCTCCCTGGCCACCCTTTTCCGTCGGCAAAGACTGACTTTAATTATCAGCTATATCTTCGTATTTTATTGGGGATTTTTGCAAAATGCCCTGGTGATCCGCGACGCCTTGCACGGCAGTCTGGGCACCATCCTGATCTATTTCGCTTTTGGGGTCATTTTATTAATCCTGGCCGTGTTTTCTTTCTTCAAGGATTGACCTGGAGCGCCTGACTTTTGACGTTCGAGATAAATTTTAATTTTATGAAGTAAATAATTCCTTTTTTCTACATCTGGCTCTGAGTCCGGCTCATTTCGGGCGGCCGCTTTTTTTATTATTTCCCCTTGACCAATCCTGTCGGAGTGTTTACTTTAAAAAAGAAAAATGGACCCGATGGGGGTCGAGGAAGGGAGATTAATAATGATTGAAGTAACCGACAAGGCCCAGGAAAAGCTGGGAGAGCATTTGAAAAACAACTCGATTGAATCGGCCATTAGAGTCTACCTGGCCGAAGGCGGCTGAAGCGGGCCGGCCTTGGCCCTGGCTCTGGATGAGCCCAAGGAGAATGACAACAGTTTCGTTAATGGCGAGATAACCTATTTGATCGACAAGAACTTGCAGGACCGAACCGGAGACATCAAGGTCGATTTTCTGGAACAGGGGTGGCGGACCGGTTTCACTGTGTCTTCGAGCAAGCCCGTGGCCACAGGGCCTTCGGCTTGCGGGAGTTCTTGTTCCTGCTAGTCCCGAATATAAAAACAAGTTCAAGGACCCGGATGATAAAGTCCGGGTCCTTTTTATAAGCCGTCTGAGGTTTACCCCATAATCCAGGTCCACTCTGGAGATGATCCCGGGAATAGAATCGACTCAGGCGGCCGGATAATTGACCAATTCGGTTTTGGTCAAGGCTTTTAGAGAGGTCGGGATTAAAAGGTCCGGGCCTCAGTCCCTCACCGGGTTCAAACAGGCATAACCAGACTGGTTTCGCCGTCGAGGCGCGCGGGGGTCATCAGGATGCAAAGAGGCAGCGGAATTTTACTCCACATCACTTCTCTGCCGTCGCCCTTCGGCCTGGGCGATCTGGGGCCGGGGGCCTATGATTTCGTCGATTTTCTGGCTCGAACCCGGCAGAGTTTCTGGCAAATACTTCCCCTCAGTCCCACGGACATCGCCCATGGCAACTCCCCTTACCACAGCAGTTCAGCCTTTGCCGGCAATCCCTGGCTGATCAGCCCGGAGCTGCTCGAGCGGGACGGCTTGCTCAATCTCAATGACTTCGGGCCTCTGCCCGATTTCCCCAAGGAACGGGCCGATTATGCCCGGGCCACGGCTCTGAAGAATGCGATTTTTAACAGAGTCTATCAACTGTTTCAGTCCAACGGCGCCATGCAGCATGAATTCGCCTGGTTTTGCCGCCAACATGCTTATTGGCTTGACGATTACACTTTATTCACCGCCTTGAAGTCCCATTTTTCAGGCCAGGTTTGGAGCGCGTGGCCCCCGGAATTCCGAGATCGGGAACCGGAAGCCCTGCGCTGGGCCGAAAACGACCTGGCCGAAGCGGTCAACGGGGAAAAGCTCTTTCAGTTTCTTTTTTTCCGCCAGTGGCTTGCCTTGAAAACTTACGCTAACGAAAAGGGTATTCAGATTATCGGCGACTTGCCCATTTATGTGATTTACGACAGCGCCGACGTCTGGCGTCATCCGGATTTCTTTAAAATCGGGCCGGACAAGAAGCCTGAAGCCGTGGCCGGCGTTCCGCCCGACTATTTCAGCGGGACCGGACAACTGTGGGGTAATCCCGTTTACCGTTGGGACGTCTTGCAGGGACAAAATTTTGACTGGTGGATCAAGCGGGTCAGGCACAAAATGGCCCTGTACGACTTGGTCCGAATCGACCATTTTCGCGGACTGGTGGCCTATTGGGAAGTGCCGGCCTTGGAAGATACCGCCATCAACGGGCAATGGAAGGAAGTGCCGACCACGGAATTGTTCAAGGCCATTTATCGCCGCTTTCCCTTCGCCCCCC
>Ga0209270_1004176_pt1 | contig 11381 bp, 10 predicted proteins | sample MTBAKSrepl1MetaG_FD_187456 | JGI IMG/M metagenome (GOLD analysis project Ga0209270, IMG submission 187456) | Enrichment culture microbial communities from Arthur Kill intertidal strait, New Jersey, USA, that are MTBE-degrading - MTBE-AKS1... | ecosystem: Environmental > Aquatic > Marine >...
GTCAAAGAACAGCAGGCATTATCATCCCGGCGGAGGAATTGTTCACGCCGCAAGGGGCACAAGCCGGTAATTTTTTTTAAACACGGGTACAAATCGGCCAAGATCTATTACCCGTCACGGATTCAGGTTCCCCTTATAATCAATTCTCTGCCAGGGTGTTTGCCTCATCCCTAGGCAAATAAAATTCTAGAATATCTTTAATTTTTGAATTCTTTATCTGCGAAACAGCATTTATCAGAGAAGAACGAGTTCTGTTTGTATTCAGAATACTTAACATTTCTTCCTTTTCACCTTGACTCATCTTATCAAATTTTTGTTCCCAATCTTTTTCTTCACTCCCTTTTACTCTTGACCTATACATGAGGATTTTTTCTGGCATATAAAGTATTTTTTCAAATTGTTCGGGGTCCTCCCCAAAGGCTCTGTAAAAAAAATCCTCCGAAGTCATAACACTTCCCTTCATAACATTTAATATCCTCTGTACGCCTCGCACAAAATACCAATTCCAATTTGGTTCAGATATAAACGACCTATCTTTTGCGTAAAGTGGAATATATTTCATAGGGAATGAATATATTTTCAAGCCAAGCTGCTTATTCAAGTCAATATTAATTTTTAATCTTTTCCAGAAATCTTGGGGAGAATCCTTATGATTATAAAGGATATAGTTTGAGAGATTTAATATTTCATGTTTAGCGGCCAATTTAATTGCATTTACATAAACTTTCTCATACCTAATACTATCAAATGCAATCCTAAGAGGATTTAATGCAATCTTTGATAGCAATTTTGCTTTCTCATTGGTCATCAACCTGGCATCAGTACCCTGGTTAAAATCTACCCTTCTCATTCTTTGTGATTTAACATTAGACTTGTTGAGATATTCGAATTTCGATCCTTTATAAAACCCCAACTCAATTATATCATTAATAATTTTTTCGAATTTACCGGATGCCAATACATTGTTATCAAAAAGGATAAGATTTTGTTTTTTGCCATATTTCGTTTTGATTTTTTTTACATATTGCTTGATACCCTTGTACTCAATAAATTTTGGTTCGAGCTTATGCACTCCGCAAAACTCACATCTGTTAACACACCCCCGAGTTGAATATCCGAAGTAACTATCATCAACCAAACTATATTTATGTGGAGAATTATCGAATAAATTGTAATCGGGGACCATTCTCTCTACGATTAAATCGTTATCATCATCCAATGCTCCTTTGTAATTAAGCAAACCTACTTTAGGAACAACACCAGTGTCATTCCATAACTTGTCCGGCATCAAGCTTGCCATTATACCTCCAACAAACAACCTTGAAGTGTCAGTGGCTACAAGCATTTTGCATTGCTTTATAGCCTCTACTGTTGCATTCCAGTTGTATGTAAAAACAGTTGACACATAAATTCTATCCCAAAATTCATAAGCCAAATCATTGGATATTCCCTTGGTAAATGTAACTTTATCTCCAAGGGTTTTATGGTAGGTAGAAATTTTCATCAATCCAAGTGGGGGAAACTTGGTCTTATATGCTGGCTCAACAAGCAATATGTTACGGTTCACCTGAAACACTCCGTGAAGAAAAATTATTGACGATTGAAACCATTACTTGTTTCTTATCATAAAGGAAAGTTTTTTACTATCCTTCTTAATGACTCAATTTTGAAAATGATCAAAAATCTTCATCTAACTTTAATTAAAATTTCGATTCTACCATTCCACTAACTCACATAAAAATAATGTTAACCATTGAGTTTTATATTAAAAATCCATAAAATATCAAAAAATATGCTTTCTAAAACCTCATGCATAACACCCAAAAGGAAACAAAATGAGTGAGCATTTAAGCGAACTACTGGTCACCCAAGAAGAAATAAAACCAGAATTAACACAGAGAAGAAAAAAGCATATTGAAAAAACCATCACAAGCAAGAACCTTAAAACCTTAACAGAAAAAGCTTCTCTCGAAGAAAAAGATGACTGGAGAGTACTGAGAGAGAACAAAAAAACTTTAAGATTGGCCAAAGAAAAACCTCTCGATGAACAATTAGAAGATGAAATGTGGTCGATAATGGCCAGAATGGGGTTTGATGAACTGAACAAAGGTCGAAATTTTACAATTAAAGTTGGAGATGAAGTTAAGCCAAGACAGATAGATGTTTTTGCCAAAGACCATGAGACGGCCATCTTAATAGAGTGCACTTGTTGTGAAACACCTAAGAAGAAAAATATGGCTAATCTGATTGAGAAAATCGAGAGCATACACCCCAAATCAGCAAATTCAATCAACGCTCATTATGGAAAAAATACAAAACTCAAAATTCGCTGGGTTATAGCAACTCGAAATATTGAATGGGGTGAAGCAGACCTCAAGAAAGCAGAAGCAGCAAGAATAATTGTCTTGAGAGACCAAGAAATTGATTATTACAATAAGTTGACTGACCACTTAAAAAAAGCTGCCAAGTATCAATTTTTATCTCATCTTTTTTTTAACGAATCGATAAAGGGTTTAGATTTTTCCGTACCTGCCACCAAAGGTAAAATGGGAGGTAAAACTTTTTACAATTTCTTAATCAAACCCTCTCAACTGATGAAAATTGCTTATGTTAGTCATAAAGCCAGCAGAGACATTGAGAATTTAGAAACATATCAAAGAATGCTACAGCCCTCCAGGCTGAAAAAAATTGCAAAATATCTTGATAGTGGCGGTCAATTTCCAACGAATATTGTTGTCAACATTAAATCCAAAAAAGAACTCAGGTTTGACCGTAAAGATACTATTGGGGAATCAGCCTTTGGAACATTATACTTACCTGATAAGTACGCTTCAGCATGGGTTATTGACGGTCAACACAGACTATATGGTTATGCACATAGTGATAGATCAAAAAAATCAGATGATCCTACGACATTACCAGTATTAGCCTATGTAAATTTATCCCCCTCAGAAGAAGCCCAACTATTTGTCGATATCAACTGTGAGCAAGTGAAAGTCTCAAAGGGGCTACTTATTGAAATTTATTCCAACTTACGCTGGGATTCACCAGATTTCGAGGAACGTATTGAAGCTTTGAGATCAAGAACCGTTATGGCTCTGGACCAAAGAAAAACTTCACCAATCAATAACAAGATAAAAACAACTACAAAGGATAAAACGAGTTATCGATGCCTCACTTTAACGTCTTTTAATGAAGGTCTTAAGGAAAATAAATTTTTCGGTGAAATAAAGGGGGAGGTTATTAAGCCAGGTTCATTTTCTGACTCAAAGTCGAAGAAAATGGAGAGTACCTTAAAAAAGGGGGTAGAACTTCTTTCGGGATACCTTTCATTCTTCTCGGAAGCAATGCCCCAACATTGGGAAACCGGTGACGGTCCAGGTGGTTATCTCTGTACAAATAATGGTATAAGAGCTCTGCTAAGAGTTCTGAAAGAAGTGCTTATTTATATTGGCAACAAACATTCTATTGAACTCGATATTTCTGACTCGGAAGACCTGCTCCCTTTAATCAAAAAATACACACAACCTGTCATAGATTACTTTTCATCAGCCCCACCCGATTCAATAGCATTATTCAGAAGTCGTCAAGCCCTCCAAGGTGTTACAAAAAATTCCCTTATGATGATGAGTCGAATTCATGACAAATTTGAAGATTTTTTACCTACTGGTCTGCAAAAGTATTTAGAAGATGTTGATGTTGAAGGCACAGAAGAAGCTCGCACTATGATGGAAGAAATTCAAGAGAGGTTGTTTACAATCACTATTAAAACTTTAAAAAATCATTTCAAAAAAGACGATGAATGGTGGTATGAAGGCATGCCCAACAATGTACGAACGGAGTGCACCAAAAGGCGAGAAGAAGACAAAGGACAAAAAAACAAAGAACAATATCTTTATCTCATTGACTACAAGACTATCGCTACTTTTCATTGGAATGAATTATTTAAAAATTACTATTCATTTTCAAAAGACGGAGGAAAAGAAAAGCAACTACAATGGCTGGTAGAATTAAACAAAATAAGAACCATTACACACCATAGAGAAAAATGGCCAGCCACAAAAGAGCAAGTCGCCTTTGTTAGAGAAATTCATGCAAAAATACTTGAAAAATTTATCCTACCAGATGAAGTTGAGAAATAATATTGAAAAGAAGCAAGTTTAATAACTTATTTTCCATAATTGCGGTATAGGTGTCCGGTTGAAAAGGTGGGATAAAATCAAAATAGTTCTTCTTTACCCACAGCACTATTTTACTTGGTTTGCATATAATGTCTTTTTAGCATCCATTCCAATATTAATGGCATATATTGGGCTAAGCGTTAAAGACATTAAAGATGGGTATGTTGCTGGGATTCTATATTTTTGTTTTGCACTGATTAGTGCTGCAACATATACTTATCACGCCTCAAGGAATAAAGACATTAATATATTTAACAGAGGTGGTCTTTCGCCAGTTAACACTATTTCTTTAATTTGGTTAATATCAATATTGACAGTGGTTATAATACTTCCAGTAACCGGAAGCCTGTCTGAAGAAACTCAAAATTTCATGGATAAAAATTCTGAAAAAATAGCAATGTTTACTTATATAATTTCAATATCCTATGCATTTTTTCTTAACTACAACCAAATATCATCTTTGATACACAGCGACAGGGCAAAGATGAAAATACCTGAGACCATAAACAAAGCCAAAAAATTATCCGATACGATGAATGATAGTCTTAACGAAGAGAGAGAGTTTTAATGAGTAATATAATTAGAATTAACAATTCGGATTATATAAAACTCGAACTGCTTAGGGTTATTCAAGGCGGCAAGAGTTTCTTTATAAGCACAATCCCTGCAAAGATTCTAATTAAAATATTTACGGTTGACCCTGTAGAATATGATTTTGACAAGGAAATAGCTTTGCAAGAATCTTTTCCAGACCTGGAAGAATATTTTGAAAAGTCATTAGCAGAAAAAAAGGCAATACTGGACAAAAGAAGAGATGAAAAAAGTGATGCTGGTTTCCAAAGAAAACCTGATTATAAGAGAGCCAAGGAAATCGCAGCATTTATTGAAAACGAAGAATATCCTTTTTTCCCTAATTCAATAATAGTCACCTGTGACTTATCAAGCTCTATAGAAGATATATTACCTTATGAACCAGGAGACCTCGATACTCCAGAAAATACAAATTTAACCTTTATTCAAATTGAAGAGGATAAATATTATCTATTTATACCAATAAGAGAGAATGCTATTTTGGTTATTGATGGCCAACATCGGTTAGAAGGACTGAAAGAAGCATTCAAAAAGGATGAAAGTTTATTAGATAACTACGACTTAATCGTTTCTCTTATTTTAGATTACGATCGCTCCGTAATAGCAAAATTATTCTATACAATCAATTACACACAAAGGAGCGTTAACAAATCATTATTGTATCAATTAACAGCTGAATTTAGCGAAAACTTAGACGAAATTACCTTCTTGCACGAAACAGTTAAAGCATTAAACGAGCATGACAGGTCTCCATTTTATAATAGGATTAAAATGCTTGGTGTTGCTCCAAAAGAAATTAAATCTTATGAAAGAAGAATGATGACAATATCTCAGGCTTTCTTAATCGATTACCTGATTTATACGATAAGAAATAAGAATACGAATTCAGTTTTGCAACCTATTTTCCATTTTTACTATAAACACGAACATGAATATGAAATCTTACGATTTCTAATTTCTTACTTTGTTGCTATTAGAGACATTTTCCCAGAGTGGGACAATCCTACGGAATCTATCATTAGTAAATCCATAGGCGTTGGTGCTTTGATTAGATTATTAAATTTTCTTTACCTCAAAATGTTTTTTGACGAGACAATGAACTTAAAACCTCTTGCAATAAGAGACATTAAATCAAAAGATATTAAACGGAAGCTCGAAGGAATAGAAACTGTTAACCTTGAAAAGTTTACTGGAGCCTCGAGTGCAGGAACCTTAAATCAATTAAAAATATCATTTATTACAAGTATCAATTATTTTGAGGTAGATAGTTATGATGGGTACGAAGAATTTGAAAGAAATTTTAAAACTAAATATTCAATGGAATTTAGAAATTGGCTTTCACAGCAATAACCTATTTGTCTTCATAAAAAATTCCTTCTTTCTCAAAAAAACATTATTAAACACAAGCTTGGACTTTTAAATCTGGCAGAAGAACTTGGCAACGTCTCCCAAGCTTGCCGAATGAAACGAAAAGGTAACAGATTTATTTATTTTCCAAAATGGTTCGGAAAGTTAACTTATAAATCTATTCCTGCTCCTCGCAATCCTTTTATAATTCTTGAAACTTTTTTAACATCAAACTCAAGATTTTCTCTTGGCATTGCCAAATCGCGTATAATCTCACCTTGGCGTTGATATCCAACTTCTCCATAGCTCAAAAAAGTTGTCATAACTTTCTCATGCCCAAGATTCTGGCTCCATGCCTTGAAATATTCTGGAGTTCTGCAAATTTCCTCACCCAATTTGGCAAGGGTGTTTCTAAAACTGTGCGGGTTAAAATACTGCAACCCTGCTTTGGCAAATGCCTCACGGAAAATCTTGCGGATTGGAGTAGCAGTTGACCAGTGTTTTTTTTCTAGGCCAGTTATTTCAAACTTGAGTGAAGGACCTTGAGCAATTTTCGTCGCCGGAAATAAGGGATCATCATTGCCCCACAATTCCTTCTCCCGGAGATATAATATCCACTCCTCTACAACCCTACGTATCTCCTCCCCAACTGGAAAAAAGAAGGTGTAAAAGGTTTTGCTGAATTTCGTCTTGACTTCCCTAGCATCCTGATTAATACAACCTTCAACTAAATCAACATGCTTCAGCTGCATTGAAGCAATAGCACTGTCTCTCGCGCCAGTTAGAAGTGTGAATGCAATTAGAGCACGGTTACGTCTTTCAACTATATTACCTCCCGGCATGGTATTAATGACATGCTTGATCTGTTCTATGGTTGGTGCTTTTTGTTGCCGTTTTGCGGTTGCAATCCTGATATCCTTGTCTGAAGGATTGAAATATTCTGCATCGTAATATTGAATACATGACTTGTAACCAGGCTCCCTCGATAACCATTGAAAAAATCGCTTTAGTTGGGTCAAGGTCGAATAAAGGGTCGCCTTGCTCAGTTTCTCCCCTGATTGCTGCCCTTTTTGATTGGCAAGGTGCTTCTTGAAAGCCCTGGCCTGTTCAAAATGGAATGATTTGAAATCCCGATACTTGGTATAAGCCTCTAAGCGATCCAGAGCCTTTGCTGTTGCATCGATTGTTGATTCACTGTGCCCCTTGGCATCTTTCAAAAAAGAGAAATACTTGCGCTTGATTCTTTCATTGGCCGGATTGTGTTTTTTCATAGTCTGATTCCCTTACCTCAAGTCACTGTTTACGATGGGTTTATTACTCTCAACTATGTGTTGTTGTGCTTTCGGAATTGTGATGTCGATTTTTTTGCGAATTTGATCCAATTTGGCCATACTGACACGTTGGTTCATGATGGAAGCACAGTCTGGACAAATCGCTTCCAGGTTGCCAATCTTATCCGTCACAAATGAAAAATCAGCCATACCTTCCGCAGGAAATTTTGGAGAGCGGCACCGGACGCAATAGATTTCTCCAGGTTTGCATTTTTTTTTGTTTTTTGTCCGTCGCTTCTTGATAAAATCCTCCAAATCTTTGCCGAGAATCAGCATAGGGCGTTTATTGTCAATTGTTGATAACCCATTTTTAATCCAAATACGCACGGTGTTCTTGTGAAAGCCAAATAACTTGGCGATTTCTTCCACCGTATAATTTCGGTGGATTTTAACCAGACGATGATTAGGATGACGCTTTCCCATAGCTTAACTGTTATTACGAATTTCAATTCGGGCAGCCAGCCATTCTTCTATCTCATTTTCAAGCCAGCCGACAGCCCGAGAACCCAGGTTTACTGGCCTTGGAAAGGTACCCTCCTGGACACGCAGATAGATTGTTGATCGAGATAAGCCTGTCCGCTTCTCAACATGTTTGCGCCTTAGGATGGTGATCTTTCCAGGAATTGAATTTTCCATAGTTGAACCTCATAAGTAAAGATTAGAAGTTATTGGCTTATGAGGGGAACTATAGGGGCGGGAAATATCGGCTAATCGAAAACCGTGATTTTTAATATTTTGTTTTTTTTAATTTTTTTTTCAGATTTGTTAAGCGAGCTTGAAAACTCCCAAAGGTGGTTTTCTTTTCTCTACCATCTGGCGTTGTCCACCAGATAACCTTATCCCTGTCATCATTACTTCCAGTTAACAGCTCCTTTTCTTGAATATGTTTGTTTACGGGGATAGAGTTCCAGAGTTCTCGGGCAGGCGGATATTTACCGTTTTCTGAAAATTTTTCCTCCATAACCTTCAGCATCGTTTTGCCAAGACAATCGAGCCTATGACTTTTTGGGCCATCAGTAAATTTTTTCCCTTTCACCGCATAAATTTCAGAAGGTTTCCATCCGGCTTCAATAAGACATGCACCAGCATGCAGCGCATCCAAAACAAGTTTAGCCATATCTTCATTTTTTAACAGATAACCTTTCCTCGGTGGGGGAAGAGTTGCCTCAATACTCATCAACAATACTAATGCTGCTGTGGGGAAAAAAGTTTTTTCATCAAGTTCTTTGTACACTTGGGCAGGGTGTTTGGAATTAAATAGATGGCATAATTCCTTAATCTGTTCGTCATTATAGTTATATGAAAGGATTCGATATGCTTCTTGTCTTCGATGAGCTATCTCTTCGTGTAAACGTGAAAGAAAGTTCACAGAGTCCATCCCCCTATATCCAATTTATCATATCCCTAAATAAAATTATGAGTAAATCAAAAGTTGGTTTTCATCTTTTCTTTCTAATCGGTATTATCTCTGCCCCGGCTTCCATCTTATCCAGAAAATCAGCCCACCACTGCATTAATTTTCTTCGATGCTCAATGTATTCACTCCGGTGATATGCTGCTCTTACCCGATTACGCTCTTCATGGGCAAGTGCCTTTTCTATCACATCTCCATCAAAGCCCGATTCGTTGGCAATAGTTGAAAATACAGCCCGAAAACCATGAACTGTTGCCCTTGAATGATACCCCATCCTATACAGTGCATAGAGCATGGTATTCTCTGACAGTTGTTTGCCATGGTCCCTTATGCCCGGAAAAATGAGACCGGTTTGGCCATACATATTGGCCATCCGCTTCAATATGGCTATTGCCTGTTTAGACAAGGGAACATTATGCGGAGTGTCCATTTTCATGCGATCGGCAGGAATGCGCCAAATCGCCTCAATAAGGTTTATTTCATCCCAGGTTGCCCCCCGTACCTCTCCGCTTCTTGCGGCTGTCAGTATGGTGAATTTCAAGGCCAACTTGGTCGTGACATGGATGTCAACCTTGGCCAGATTCCGGAGGAAATCCGGCATTTCCTCCCGGCCAAGAGCAGCCCGGTGCACAACTTTTTTGGTTTTCAACACACCTCTCATATCAGCAGCGGGATTGTAAGTTGCTCGTCCGGTCTGGACAGCATACCGCAAAACCGCATTCATCCTTTGCAATACCTTATGGGCAATCTCCAAGGCTCCCCGGTTTTCAATATTGCGGAGAACTTGCAGAATCATGGGTGGAGTTATGGTGTCAACCGGATGGCTGCCAAGAACAGGAAAGGCGTCAGCTTCAAGGGTTGCCCTCACTGCATTTGCATGGTCCCGGCTCCATTTCCCCTTTTGCTGTTGAATCCATTCCAGGGCAACGGCTTCAAAACTGTTCTGTTTGATTTCACGGGTAGCTTTTTCCTGGGCAATGGTATCATGCTTGACTGCCCGCCGCTCCTGTGCAGGGTTTATACCCTGCTTGACCTGCTCCCTTGCTTCAAACCGCACTTTCCTGGCCTGTTCAAGACTCATTAGCGGGTATTCACCCAAAACAAAGGTAGATTCTATACCCCCTATTTTATACCGATACCGCCAGGTTTTTTTGCCGGAAGTGGCAACATGCAGATACATGCCATGACCATCTGTCATCTTATACGGCTTGTTTTTGGGTTTAGCATTTTTAACCTGGACAGCAGTAAGCTTTGCCATGGCGTCCTCCAAAAAAGTGGGTACAATCGAGAAGGGTATTCGTTTCCTTTCTTGCCATACCCTACCTTGTACCCCTTTTTGTACCCTGAAGTCAATAGATTAAGTTGGAACATATTAGAAACAAAAAACCCGCAAACCTTTTCTGGTTGCGGGTTTTTAGGAACTTGCAGGAAGTTCTATGTATAAAAAATGGTGCCGGAGGTCGGAATCGAACCGACATGGGCGCAAGGCCCGCTGGATTTTGAGTCCAGTGCGTCTACCAGTTTCACCACTCCGGCGTATTTCTGCCAGCTACTTTACCCTGTTTTTTTCTGTTCCTTCAAGAGGTTTGGGCGGGAAAAAACCTTCCCCCGCCATCCCGGCCAGGGGTTTCGGCGGTTCAGCAGCCGTGCTTGACCAGGAAATCGTGGACCACTTCCCACATTATGTCGCGCCGGTCGCGGCCGGTCTCGTTGATCCGGATCCAGACGCAGCGCTGAAAGGCCCGGTACAGGTGTTCGGGAACATAGAGCCTGAGTTCGGTCAGGTCTTCATATTTCCTGTCCGGCCGGTGTTCTTCGCCGTTCATGATCCCCCGCTCTCTTCCTTCTGCTGCCGGCGGTTGAAATCGACCACCTCCCGGTAGGTGATGCCGGAGCCACCGAAAATATCGAGGGCGCTGCCGACGGTGACGTCGAGCCGGCCCCGGCCGGCATCGCGGATCAGTCCCAAGTCGACCATGGTCGCCACGCCGCCGGCGTAGGTGGTGGGAATCGGTACATGGGCGGCGAGCAGGTCGATCAGCTCCGCGTCCACCCCCATGCATTTCCCCTCCACATCGACGGCATGAACGAGAAACTCATCGCAGGAGGCGGCCAGCTTCTCCAGGGTCGCGGCGGAAATCCGCAGCTCGGTGAATTTCTGCCAGCGGTCGGTCACCACATAATAACCGTCCCCGCGCCGGCGACAACTCAGGTCCAGGACCAGCCTCCGCCGGCCGACCAGGTCGCGCAGCCTGCGCAGCCGGTCCTCGTCAAGGCGGCCGTGATGAAAGACATGGGAGGTGACGATCACATGGGATGCGCCCCGGTCGAGCCACTGGACCGCGTTGTCGGCGGTAATGCCGCCGCCGACCTGCATCCCGCCAGGCCATTCCTTGAGCGCTTCGGCCGCGGCCTCTTCATTGCCCGGGCCAAGCATGATGACATGCCCACCCGGCAGGTTGTCCCGCCGGTACAGCGCCGCGTAGTGCGCGGGAGGAAAATCGGAGGCGAAATTGA
>Ga0209270_1004180_pt1 | contig 11372 bp, 10 predicted proteins | sample MTBAKSrepl1MetaG_FD_187456 | JGI IMG/M metagenome (GOLD analysis project Ga0209270, IMG submission 187456) | Enrichment culture microbial communities from Arthur Kill intertidal strait, New Jersey, USA, that are MTBE-degrading - MTBE-AKS1... | ecosystem: Environmental > Aquatic > Marine >...
GGCCCGGGACCCGCCGGCGTGAATCGCCTGGGCCGCCAACTCCTTGCCCGTGCCGGACTCGCCGCTGATCAGCACCGCGCTCCCGGCCGGCGAGACCCGGCCGATAAAGGCCAGCACCTCCCGCATGGCCCGGCTGCGGGCCACGATTCCGTGCCGCCCGGCCTGGAGCGCCGCCTCCCGAAGCGACTCGTTCTCCCGCCGGAGCCGCTCCCGCTCCCCGGCCCGCCGAAGTCGCAGCAGAATCTCCTCGGGATGAAACGGCTTGAACACGTAGTCGAACGCCCCGGCCTCGATGGCCTCCAGGGCCGAAACCGCCGTGCCATAGGCCGAAAGCATGATGATCGGGGCCTCCACCCCACGCTCCCGGGCCGCCTTGAGGAACGACACGCCGTCCAGGCCCGGCATGCGCACGTCGCAGAGGATGTAGTCGAACCCGCCGGACTCGACCGCGGACAGCCCGGCCAGACCGTCGGCCGCCTCCTCCACGGCGTAGCCCTCATCCTCCAGGCAACGACGCAGCACCAGCCTCAGGTTGGCCTCGTCGTCCACCACCAGCACTTTTCCCAGGGACGCGCCCCGCGGCATTCAAAACCCCCTATCGGCGACGCGGCCAAAAACCGGCCGATCAACCGCCGTCAAACTGCCACCAAACCGCCACCAAACCGCCACCAAACCGCTGGTTCAAGGTTTGCCGTCCGAGAACCAGAGCGGGTGCGAGTAGGTGTACAGGTTGCCGCTCTGTTCGTACATTTTCTGGTTGAAGCCCTGGACCTTCCTGCGAAAGGCCACCACGACCATCTCCTGGTAGAGCCAGACGTCCTCGTAGTTCTGGTACAGGACCTGTTGGATTTTATGGTAGGTCACGGCCCGTTTGGCGTCGTCGAGTTCCTGCCGGCCCGCTTGGATCATGGGCTGTATCTGCTTGTTATTGTTACGGCCTTTGTTGAAGTTGCCGCCGGGCACATAGAACCAGATGAGGAAGGAGTCCGGGTCCTGGACGTAGCCGAAGTCGAGCTGGGCCAGGTCGTAGTCCAGGTTGCTCAGCCGATCCGAACTGGCCACGGGCGCCAGGGAGTCCACCTTCCAGCGTATGCCCACGGCGGCCAGCATGGTTTTGATGGCCTCGGTCCGGGTCAGATCGTCCGGGGCGTTGCTCATGAACCCGGTGATGGTCAGCCCGTCCTTGTATCCGGCCTCGGCCAGAAGTTTCTTTGAAAGTTCGGGGTCATGGGACACCGGCTGAAGGCTGGTGTCAGCGGCCCAATGGTTGGGCGGGATAAAGCAGGCCGCCTCCCGGGCCAGCCCGAACTGGGTGCCGGCGATGAGGGCCTCGCGGTTGATGGCGTGGGAGATGGCCCTGCGCACCCTGAGGTCCTGGCACGGGCCCTTCGACTGGTTGAATCCCAGGCCGCGCACGGTGTTGTGGGGATAGACGAAGACGCTGTAGTTCGGGTCGTCCTTGAGCAGGACATACTGGGATTTGCTCAGCGCCACCGAGTCGATCTTGCCGGCGCGCAGGTTGGCCACCTGGATCGAGGGGTCGGGGATGATGGTGATGAGAATTCCGTCGAAGTAGGGCATGTCCGGGCGGCCCACGCTTTGGCCGAACCACCAGTTCGGATTTCGTTTCATTTTCAAGAAGTTATCCGGGCTGGCGTCTTCAAGCATGTACGGACCGGTGCCCACTGGATTCACGTCCGTGCCGCGGTGGCCCTTGGCCTTGGCCTCAAGCTCCCGGGTCTTGGCTTCACGGTCGGTGGCCTCCTTGGCCGCCTGCTCGGCCTTGGCCAGAGCCGCCTTGGCCTCGGCCTGGCCTTCGGACTGCATCTTTTTGGCCTTTTGCATGTCCACCGCGGCCTTGGTCCGGGCCTTCCGGGCCGCGCGGGCCGCTTGGGTCGATTCCCGGAGAGCCACGTCCTTTTTCAACGCCTCGGCCGAAATGACGAACCCGAAGAAGCCGGTGGGAAAGGATCCCCAGGGTTCCTTGCACTTCCAGCGGACCGTGTAGGGGCCGATGGCCTTGACTTCCTTGAACTTCCTCAGGTCCCCCCTAGTCCAGCAGCCGTTGTCGCGCTCCCTCATCCAAGCCACCTGGTAGGCCAACGCCTCCGCGTCCATGATGGATCCGTCGTGGAAGCGGATGCCTTTTTTGAGTTCCATGTCCAGGGTCAGGGGATCGGGGTAGGACCAGGAATGCAGCAGCCACGGGTTTTTCTGCTTGTGCTGGCCGTCCGATCCGGTGATGCCTTCGTAAAACAGGGAGATGGCCCCCCAGTCGTTGACCGGCCAGTGGTTGGGGTTCATCAGCCCGATATAGCGGGCCGCGGCCGTGCGGTAGTAGCCGCCGCGCACCGGCTGGGTCGGCCAGTAGTCCTTGCCCCAGACCATCCAGGCGCGCTGCTTGTCCCAGACCGGCTTGTCGTTGTCCGGGGCGGCCAGGGCGGCCAGGGCGAACGCGACGGCCAGCAGCAGAGCCATGGCCAGGCAAACCGCGCACATCCGAATCCACCCGATTCTTTTCCCTCGTCTCATTTCTTCATCCCGGTTGTCATAGGTTTTTTTGCCTCGCTTCGACTTTATCGCCGCGGCGGCTGCGGATCAAGTGCAAACCAAGATGGGTCAGACCGGCTTGAAGGGGCGGTCCGTCCACCAGGGATAGAAGTCGGGCATGTCCTGGCTCGGTTTCATGGTGAAGCGCGGTGGTCGCTTTTCCAGGAACGAGGCCACGCCTTCGCGGCAATCCTCGGAACGCCCCATGTCGTGCACGCACAGGGATTCGATGCGGTGGGCCTCCATGGGATGATTCGCGCCCATCATCTTCCACAACAGTTGGCGGGACAGGGCCACGGTGATGGCCGAGGTGTTGTTCGCGATGTCGCGGGCCAAAGCCAGGGCCTCGGGCAGAAGTTCCTCGGGCTTAAGCACGCGGCTGACCAACCCGGCGGCCAGAGCCTCCTCGGCCGGGAAGACGCGGCCGGACAAGACCCAGTCCAGGGACTGGCTGAGGCCGACGATGCGCGGCAGGAACCAGGAACTGCACGCGTCCATGGCGATTCCCCGCCGGGCGAAAACAAAGCCCATCTTGGCCTTGTTCGAGGCCAGGCGCACGTCCATGGCCAGGGTCATGGTGATGCCCACGCCCACGGCCGGGCCGTTGATGGCGGCGATGACCGGCTTTTTGAGGTCGAAGAGCTTGAGGGGGATGGGGCCGCCGCCGTCCCGGAATTCCTCGCGGGGGATTTCATGGGAACTGAAGGCCCGGCCTGGCCCGGCGCTGAGGTCCGCGCCGGCGCAGAACCCGCGGCCCGCGCCGGTGACGACGATGGCCCGCACCTCGTCGTCCGCGTCGGCCGCGTCCAGGGCCTGGATGAGTTCCATGCCCATGACCGGGGTGAAGGCGTTCAGCCGGTCCGGGCGGTTCAAGGTGATCGTGGCCACCCGCCCGTCCTTTTCGTAGGTGATCTGGGTGAAGTTCATTTTTTCTCCTTCGGCTTGCGCCTTACAAAATCTGATAGACCTTGTAGCGCACCTGTCCGGACCCGGCCTTGCCCACGCCCACGGCGATGATCTGGTTCAGCCAGGCGTAGCGCGGGTCTCCGGTTTCGAAGACCGGGGTGGTGCGGAAATAGTATTCGTTCGGGTCCACCTGCTCGCCGGCCTGGATGCGGGCCATGGTTTCGGGGGCGACCTTGAGCAGCCCGCGGTACCAGGTGTAGATCAAGGCCCCGTCGTCGGTGCGGGCCGTGGCCCGCACGTCGAGCTGGCCCACGCCGTCCTTGCGCATCACGATCCAGTCCGCGCCGACGGGCAAGACCTCGGCGTTGATCTTGGGGCCCTTGACCGTGCCGCCGGTGATGGGGAAGATCACGCGCACGCCGTGCGGGCCGTCCCCCACGGCCTGCGGCTCGGCCAGATCGCCGACGATTTCGCAGAGGAATTCATGTTTGAGTTCGAGCATCTTTTTCTCCTGAGCTTTGCCCGTGGCGGAAAGTGGATGGTCGTCGAGGGCCGGCGCGCCGTCCCTGGATTCAAATGGATGGAAAAAAGTGTAGAGAAAATCGCTCGCCTTGACAAGCGGAAAGGACCCGCGGTCCGCGATCCCGATGGCCCGCCCATCGGAAAAATGTTGGCCGACGGAACGATCTTGCCTATAATGGCCCCAAGACGACAATCGAGACCACGGCCAGACGTTAGGATTCCGAGACGAAATCGAGGAGGAGCGGTTATGTATCCGCCCAGGGTTCACGCCCGCGAGATTCCAGACCAGCCGGCCTATGTCATGGGCAACAGCGGCGAAAAGGTGACCTATCGTCAGATGGAGGAGCGGGCCAACCAGTTGGCCCACCTCTTCCGGGACGCCGGGCTGGGCCTCGGGGATCACGTGGCCATCTTCATGGAGAACAATCCCCACTACTTCGCGGCCGCCATGGCCGCCCAGCGCTCGGGGCTGTATTACACGGCCATCAGCACGCACCTGACCCCGAGCGAGGTCGAATACATCGTGGGCGACTGTCAGGCCCGGCTGCTGCTCACCTCGCGGGCCATGAAGGACGTGGCCGGCGCGCTCCTGGACCGCATGCCCGGCGTCGAAGTCCGGCTCATGGCCGATGGCGCGATTCCCGGCTACGAATCCTACGAGGAAAAAGCGGCCGCCTATCCGGTCACGCCCATCGCCGACGAATCCCAGGGCCGGGACATGCTCTATTCCTCGGGCACCACGGGCCGGCCCAAGGGCATCGTGCCGCCGGACTTGGGACAACCCCTGGACCAGGCGCCGGAAACCCTGCCCGTTCTGCTGGCCCTTTACGGCATGGACCGCCAGACCGTGTACCTTTCCCCGGCCCCGCTCTATCACGCCGCGCCGCTTCGTTTCTGCATGACCATCCTGCGGCAGGGCGGCACGGTCGTGATCATGGATCGTTTCGACGCCTCCCGGTTTCTGGCCCTGATCGAACGCCACCATGTCACCCACACCCAGGTCGTGCCCACCATGTTCATCCGGCTGCTCAAGCTGGACGAGGCCGAGAGAAAGCGGTACGACCTTTCCAGCCTCAAGGTCGTGATTCACGCGGCCGCGCCGTGCCCGGTCCCGGTCAAGGAGCAGATGATCGACTGGTTCGGACCGATCATCTACGAATACTACGCGGGCAGCGAAAACAACTGCTTCGTCAGCATCGATGCGCCGACCTGGTTGGCCCACAAAGGCTCGGTCGGGCGCGCCCTCCGGGGAACGCTGCACATCCTGGACGAGGAGGAAAACGAGCTGCCGCCGGGCCAGCCGGGCCTCATCTTCGTCGAGGGTGGCACGGAGTTCACCTATCACAACGATCTCCGGAAGACCCGGGCCTCCCAGACGTCCCAGGGCTGGACCACGCTGGGCGACATCGGCTATCTGGACAAGGAGGGCTTCCTCTATCTGACCGACCGCAAGGATCACATGATCATCTCCGGTGGGGTGAACATCTACCCCCAGGAGGCGGAGAACGTGTTGATCATGCACCCCAAGGTGAGGGACGTGGCCGTGTTCGGCATTCCACATGAGGATTTCGGCGAGGAGGTCAAGGCGGTCGTGCAACCCATGGATATGGCCGAGGCCGGCCCGGGTCTCGAACAGGAGCTTCTGGATTTCTGCCAGGCGCGTCTGGCCCGGCTCAAATGCCCGCGCAGCATCGACTTCGAGGAAGACATGCCGCGCACGCCCACGGGCAAACTGCTCAAACGGTTGCTTCAGGAACGCTACAGGTCCGAACGGAAACCGGCCTGAACCGGTTGTAATATTTATTTTTGCTTAAGGAGGAAAGACATGACAAGCATGCAAGCCAATGGCATCACCATTGAATACGAAACCTTCGGCGACCGGGCCGGCCGGCCCATTTTGCTGATCATGGGGCTTGGCTCCCAGATGACCCGCTGGGAAGAGGAATTCTGCCAGAACCTGGCCGGTCGGGGCCATTTCGTCATCCGCTTCGACAATCGGGACGTGGGGCTTTCCACCCATTTCCACGAGGCCGGCCTGCCCAATGTCCAAAAGGCCATGGCCGCCTCCCTGACCGGCGAGCCGGTCGAGGCGCCTTACACCTTGGACGACATGGCCGACGACGCGGTCGGGCTTTTGGACGGGTTGGGCATCCCCAAAGCCCATGTCTGCGGCGTGTCCATGGGTGGGATGATCGCCCAGGCCATGGCCATCCGTCATCCCGACCGGCTGCTCAGCATGATTTCGATTATGTCCCGCACCGGCGACCCGGCCGAACCTCAGGCCCGGCCCGAGGCCATGGCCGTGCTGCTCGCGCCCACGCCCACCGAGCGCGAGGCCGCCCTCGACCACATGGTCAAAACCCGGCGGACCATCGGTTCGCCCGGCTTTCCCTTTGACGAGGCCGATACGCGGAAAAAGGCGGCCCGGGACTATGACCGGGCCTTTGATCCGGCGGGCGTGACCCGGCAGTTGGTGGCTGTCCTGGCCCACGGCAACCGCAAACCGGCCCTGGCCTCGGTGCGGCTGCCGACCCTGGTCATCCATGGCGCGGACGACCCCTTGGTGCCGGTCGAAGCCGGCAGGATCACGGCCGAGGCCGTGCCCGGCGCCGAAATACTGATTATCGAGGGCATGGGGCATGATCTGCCCATCGGCGTCTGGCCCCGCGTGACCGAGGCTATCTCGGGTTTCACTTCTAAGGCCCAGGGGTGAGGCTCGCTCAGAGGTAGATCGGGTCCAGCCAGATGTCGGCGCCCGCGTCGGCCCGGGCGTCGCCGATCAGCAGGAAGGAGATGGGGTTGTTGCGCGCGCCCGATTCCGTAAGCCGGTCGTGGAACGGGATTGACGGGGCAGCGGCGATCATGAGTTCCTGGCGGCCCCAGGCCCACGCCCGCCCCACGGCCGCCTGAAGCAAAGCCAGCATGGCTTCCTCGGCGCCGGGTCCATAACCGTAGTCCGCGACCACGGCCCGGCTGAAGATGGTCTCCGGGCCCGCGGCCGGTTCCCGCCGGGTGACCCGCAGGTTCCGGCCTTGATCCCACAGCCCGAGCACGGCCGTGAGTCTCCCGTTTTCGGTCAGGCCGAACAGATGCTCCCGTGTGTACTCCGGGCTTCGGCTGAGGCGGCGGCTGAACCGGGCCGGAGTGTAGGGCGTGAAGAGGTCCAGGTGGCCGTGGGTCCGGTTGATCAGGTCCACGGCTTCTTTGGTTTGGTCGGGGCGTAGCGGTTGCAGAACCGCCGCCGGACCTGAGGCCGCGGTGTCGATGAAAAAGCGTGGCGCGGTGGTCACCAGATCGATGGGCGCACCCGGCCGCTGGCCAAAGGCCATGGACCGCTTGTTGGCCGGGTCGATCAGCCAGCAGGCGCTGGTCGCGCCGTAGCGGCGGCAGCGGCGCAGGAGTTCGGTGGCCAGGGCCGTTCCCAGACCCCGCCGCTGGTATTCGGGCGGGATGCGCTGCCGGTGGACGCAGAGCAGACGGCGCCACGATCGGCCGAAGCGGGCCTCATACCAGGCCCCCGAGATATGGGCGATGGGTCGGCCGTGTTCCTCGGCCACCAGCACGTGGGGGTGGTTCTGGAGCCGTTTTTGGGCGAAGAAGTCGGGTGTGTGCTCGATGATGACCTCGACCGCGCCCAACTGAAGCGGCGAGCGTCGCTCGATGTCGATGAGGGCGTCGTTGTCCCGGAGACGTGCCCGGCGGATGCGGATCATGGGAAGTTTGGGGGTTGCCGACCGGCGGGGGCCGGCGATCGAGGACCGGTTTACTGCTTGTTTTCCGTGGCCAGTTCGCTGACTTCTTCGGTCACCCGCCGCAGCTTGCCCATGAGCGTGGTGATGAGCAGCCGAAATTCCGGCGAGAGGGTGTGAAGATCGGCCAGCATGCGCTGGTTGTCCAGCAGCCCGAGGCGAACCGGGCCTTTGGCAATGACCGAGGCGGTGCGTACGTCCTCGCCCTGTTCCAGGAAGGACATCTCGCCGATGAAGTCACCCGGCTTGAGCACGTCCACGGTGACCACGCCCTTGGGCGCTTTTTTCGTCACCCGGGCCTCGCCCTCCAAAATGACGTACACCCAATCGCCGGTGGCCCCTTCCTCCACGATGACCGATCCGTCCGGGTGGCTTTCCTCGGTAGAGGTGTACACGCTCAGCAGTTCGTCCAACGCCATGGCGGTCTTGCGCCTCCCTTGCCTCTCAATACATCAGGTAGAAGCCGAGGTGTTTGCGGTCGTCCAGGGAGATGCCGGTGATGGCCGTGCCCATGAACAGCTTGCCCTGGCCCACGTCTTTTTTGATCGAGATGATTTTGACCTTGACCCGAATTTCGTTGCCGTTGGGCAGGAGGGTTTTCAGGTTGAATTCGTCGCCCGGGGCATGGGAAAAATTGATGGTGTTTCGTTGGTCGATCTCGATGCCGAACCCGCCCATGCTCATGTCTTTGATGTGGCCGGTCATGGCCGGGATGCCGGGCTTGGGCGCCAACGGCAGGTATTGGCACTCCTGGTTCACCTCTTTCCTGAAGAACCGGCGCTTCGAAGCCCACGGCTCGGACATACCCTCTTTTTGGGCCGCCTGCTGCTCGGCCAGGTAGCGGCCACGGATTTTGATCATTCTCAAAAGGCGCTTGAGGGACTGGTCCAACATGCCCCGCAGGATCGGGGGCAGTTCGGCGTATTCCTTTTTCAGCCGGGCCAGGTGCCAGCTTTCCACCTCGGTGTCTTCCAGCGCGCGGACCGAGGACGCTCTCGGTTCCAGGCCGTTGTTCAGAAAGATCATCTCGCCGAACACGTCTCCAGGTCCCAAGGAGGCCAGATTGATTTCCCGGTCCTTTTGCTGGCCGATCACATTGGCGTGACCCTTGACGATCTTGTAGATGCTTGCCCCGTAATCGCCTTCCTTGAAAATCAAGTCGCCGGCTTTATAACGCAGATTTTGGATAGGAGGTCCCGTTTCCTTGGCCATGACGCCGCTGTCCTTGCTGATAGAATTTATTCTCTGTTATCAGAAAGTTACCGTGCAACTATGCCATTATTTTTTCCGTTCGTCAAGCTTCATTTCCTTTCTTACGGAAAAAAGCCAGGACGCGCTCAGGGTTCAATAAAGACCGGAGCCGGGATGCCTCGCAGTGCGGGAAAGGGCGGCGGTTCAGGGTTGACCTGGGTTGAGAGTTTCTGAATAATAGAGCCATGCAGTCAATTTTCCCACCTCGGCCGGGGCGAGACGCGGTCGGGCGGGGGAAGGAAGGCGGTATTTGTCGGGAGTCAGGCGAGCCGTGGACAGGCGGCGACTGGAGTTCTTAAGGCAAGATTACCGCCAGGGCTTCATTGCCGCCTGCGGGCTGACGGCCGAGGATTAAGCCGGCCGTATCGGTTGTTCGTACCCACTCTTTTGGCGGTCTTTTCGGGCCGCCGCATGCCCGATTAAGGAGACGAGACATGGACCACGAAGCGATCGATCCCAGGGTGCCGCTTGTCCAGGACGCGGACCTGGCGGACAAGATTGTGCTGGTGCGCGTGGACCACAACGTGGTCAAGAAAGGGCAGATTCACGACCCCTACCGCATTGACGCCACCATCGGCACGCTTTACCACATTGTCGAGCGGGGCGGACGGCTCATCCTCATGACCCACGTGGGCCGGCCGTTCGACAAGAAGGCCGGCAAGATCACGGTCTCCGAGGACTCCTCGGTGCAGCCCGTGGTCGAGTACATCGAGCGCAAGCTGCACACGCAATTTGTCGTACCCGACTTCCCGGTGGACCCGGAGCGGGGCATGCGTGAGATCGACACCTCGATCAACCTGCACATCCGGGACCTGGTGGCCCGCCGTATCGGCGGCATCTACTTGCCCAACACCCGCTGGTTCGAGGGCGAGGAGGCGGACGGCGAGCGCCGGGAACGCTTCGCCTTGCAACTGGCCGGCCTGGCCGACGTCTTTGTCAACGACGCCTTTGGCTCCTGGCAGCCCCACGCCTCGACCTATGACATCGCCCACCGCCTGCCCAGCTACGCCGGGTTCCTCATGCAGAAGGAGCTTTCCAATCTGTCCCACGTGCTCGAACCGGAACGGCCGTTCGTGGCCGTGGTCGCCGGGGCCAAGTATGACACCAAGATCGGGCCGCTCAAGGAAATCTACAAAAAGGTGGACCACCTCGTTTTGGGCGGGGTCATGTACAACACCTTCCTGGCGGCCAAGTACGGGGTCAGCGTTAAGGGCGTGAGCGACAGCGACGTCAAGGCGGCTCAGGACCTGGTGGCCCAGGACCGCGAGGCCAAGAAGGTGGTCGAGCTGCCCTACGTGGTCGAATCCGACACCCTGGAGGGCCGTGTCGAGGGCAGGTTCCGCACCCGCAGCATCCACGACTTCAAGAGGGGCGATGCCTACGGCTACTTCCTGGACATCGCCCCGGAATCGTTCGACGCGCCGGGTGTGGCCGAAATCATGAGTTCGGCCAAGACCATCTTCGTCAACGCGGTCATGGGTTTTACCCCGCACTTCTACGAAGGCTCGGCCAAGCTCGACCACACCATCGACCAGAACCGCCAGGCCCGCAAACTTTACGGCGGCGGCGACACGCTCCAGGAGTTCAAGAACCTCAGCCCCGGCCTGTACCTGGCCGCCATGGACAACGCCAAATATTATTTCTTCACCGGCGGCGGCACCGTGCTGACGGCCATCGAACAGGGCACGCCCTACGGCCTCGAACCCGTCAAGGCCCTCATGGACAGCTCGAACAATAACGCCGTGGGTGGGAAGTAAGGATGGGGCACCTTAAATGAGGCTATTTGGACTTCCGCCCATTGCCAAGCGCGATGCACAGGTATTGATTTTAGGTTCTTTCCCTGGCAGCCAATCTTTACGGGAGAAACAGTACTACGCTTATAGAAGGAACTGTTTTTGGTGTATTATTGCGAAAGTTTTCGATTCGGAAAACGATATTGCTTATAGCAGGAAGATAAGGCTTCTCAAGGATAACCATATAGCGCTTTGGGATGTATTGCACTCATGCAAGCGCGAGGGAGCCGTAGATGCAGGAATTGAGCATGGAACAGAATGCCCTAACGATTTCCAATCATTTTTTTCAAGCTATCCTGGAATTCATACAATATTTTTTAACGGTCGAAAAGCGCAAACATTATTTATGCAACTTGTGCAACCTGATTTGGATTGGCCAGAAGATCGCTTAATTTATCTTCCATCAACAAGTCCGGCGAACGCGAGAATGACCAAAGCGATAAAGCTTTGCAAGTGGAGAAGTATTAACGGGATGTAGATACCGTCTTACCCGTCAAGCATTTTGTGGCCGGTAAGGGGTATGATTTTTAAAAACGCCAAAGGCGATATGGACCAATTTCCGCATGGCAGCTCCAATGGCGGCCATCTTGGATTTTCCGGC
>Ga0209270_1004182_pt1 | contig 11369 bp, 9 predicted proteins | sample MTBAKSrepl1MetaG_FD_187456 | JGI IMG/M metagenome (GOLD analysis project Ga0209270, IMG submission 187456) | Enrichment culture microbial communities from Arthur Kill intertidal strait, New Jersey, USA, that are MTBE-degrading - MTBE-AKS1... | ecosystem: Environmental > Aquatic > Marine >...
GCCCATGAGCTGTTTCAATCATGATCAGAGCATCGAGAGAATTGTCTATGCAGTATTGAGTCATCTGAATGAACAATGGGGTAAGCATCCCTTAAAAGAATTTACACAAAATGATTGACACTACCTTTATTAATTTTTGGCTTGACAAAAGGATTTCTGACTTGATATCGTTATGGCAGTTTCTTTAATACCATTCTCATACATTATGCAATATGATATTATCTAATTGAAGACATGCTTATAAACTCTTAATACGAAAGGGGGGAGATATAGATGACAAAGGCAGAGCTTATTGACAAAATTGCATCTGGAACAGGTCTGAGCAAGGCAGATTCATCAAGGGCATTGGATGCTACGCTCAACTCAATCAGGCTGGCTTTAAAGAAAGGACAGAAGGTTACACTAGTTGGGTTTGGCACCTTCGCTGTTGTTAAAAGGAAATCAAGAAAAGGCCGTAATCCAAGAACTGGCGAGGTTATTACAATTCCTGCCGCAAAGATACCAAAATTTACATCAGGCAAAGCACTCAAAGACTCAGTAAAATAAACGTAATATTTTAAACAGGCGAGAAGGGGTGAAATTTTGCCCCTTCTCTTTTTGAAATTTATTGGCCTGTTATCATACAAACCGTATGTTAAATCCAGTCTATTTTACTTTTTCCATAACAAATCTCTCTTCATCCTCAAGTGATTTCACCGTTCCTCTCAGCTTCTCGTCAAGAAGCTCTCTGAGTATCTCTGAATATATAGGCCCTGGCTGTATCCCCATTCTCTTAAGGTCATGTCCCTTAAGGACCGTCTTCACCTTTCTTAATTCTGTCAGATATCGCGAGATTGCCTTCTTTGTCTGTATTTCTTTGCTCAAAGCCATGGCGAACAACACTGTTTCGAGCTTCAAGGCGCTCAGTACTGTATAGAGCTCGACCGGATCACTGAGAGGGAACCTTTTCAGTATATCCCGTGCCTGAGATATACCTTTGAGGATAATATCACGCTCCTTTGGTGGTGGCGATAATCGTTTCAACGCTGTCGTGATATCGTCAACCTTCAATTCAGAGAGTAAGGCCATCAGATACAAGATGCCCCTGTCTGTCTTTTCATCAAGAAAGAGGAGGTTAAACCATGAGAGCGTTTCATGCATCGATTTGAGTACTGTCTCAAGCTCGGCATTGAAAATCAGGTTTGGATGGATAACCTTCAGGAGTCCAAAATCAGAAAGCCTCTTGAGCGTCTTGACAGGTTCAGTCTCCTGAAACGACAGGAGCAGTTCATCATAAAGCCTTGTCCCCGAGAGTTTATCAAAGAGGCGCATCTCAATCGCTGATTTTATGAGGTTTGCTGTGTGCTTACTGATCTTGAATCCAAACCTTTCAGAAAACCTTACTGCTCTGAACGCCCTCGTTGGATCTTCAATAAAGCTCAGATTGTGAAGAACCCTTATCGTCTTTTCTCTCAGATCGCGCTGGCCACCAAAAAAGTCGATGAGCAGGCCGAAATCCCTGGGGTTCAGTTTTATAGCAAGCGTATTAATAGTAAAATCCCGCCTGTAAAGATCCTTCTTTATCGATGACATCTCAACCTTCGGAAGTGCTGCGGGAGATTCGTAGTATTCTGTCCTCGCTGTTGCAACATCCAGCTTGACCGCATCGGTAATGATTTGTGCTGTCCCAAATCGCTGATGAGTTCTGACCTTTGCTCGCAGTCTCTGCCCCATCGCCTTTGCGAAAGCGATTCCATCTCCCTCAATAACAACATCGATGTCCAGGTTTGGTTCGCCACGAAGCAAATCCCGTACAAAACCGCCGACAAGATATGCATTGTATCCTAATTCCTCTGCCACTTCACCGGAAAGCTTAAGAAGGTTAAAGATGTCTAAGGGGAATCTTTCTTTCAACCACGAAGACAGACTCCTTCCTAAAGCCGGCTTTTCCCTCGTAACAGTTTCTTCTATCTTTCTTCGTCTCAAAAACTCCTCATATAACGTTCTCAGGAGGTCTGTCCGCGTTATAGCACCAACAATTTTGCCACTTTCGACAACAGGCATGAACCGTTGATTTTGCTCGATCATCATTGTCTCGATCTCCCTGATTGGCGTGTGCTGGTCAACCGCCCGTGCGTCTGTCGTAGAAAAGTCAATGACCTTGCTCTTTCCGAAACCATGGAAGAGGGCTTTTTCGACAATCTCACGGGATATGAGACCCAGGAATCGCTCCTTTCTCAAAATCGGCAAAACATTGACACCATACCGTGTCATCATAACTTCTGCCTCTTTTATTATGCTGTTCCACTGAATACAGATTACCGGTTTCGTCATGATGTCCGAAGCAATCTTGACCGGCTTGACATTTCTGCTGATCACGTCAAGTAACTTATCTTCAATGATCTCAAGTGACGCCTCTTTGACTGTGGCTGCGGATGCTGTAGGATGGCCTCCTCCTCCGAACTCATTCATGACCTTCGAGACATCGAGCTCCGGGACCTTGCTTCTTGCAACCGTGACTATCTTGCCTTCAATATTGAGGAGAACAAAGACTGCGTCAATATCTTCCATTTCCATCATTCTGTGGGCAAGGTGAGCTGCGTCCCCGGAGTACTGTTCACAGGAGGCCTTTGTCACCCGAATCCTTATTCCCTCAATGACGATATCTTTCGAAGCCCGGACAAGCTCATTGAGAAGGTCGAGTTCTTCCAGGCTCAATTCCATCTTTAAGAAATCTGAGACAATATTCAGGTTTGCCCCTCTTTTTATGAGATACGCAACAGCGAGAAGATCCCGTTCTGTCGTTGAAGGAAAAAGCAGAGACCCCGTCTCTTCATATATCCCCAGGGCAAGTACGGTAGCCTCGATAGGTGAGAGAGGCAATCTCCTGCTTTTCAGTATCTCTGTAAAGATCGTTGCTGTTGCCCCGATGTCTTCAATCTTTTCAACCTCTCCCCTGATCTCACCTTTACTGAAAGGATGGTGGTCATATATATGTATCTTTAAGCCCTTCCTGGAAAGGAGCTCTGCAAATGGGCCGATCCTGTCAGGCATTTTGGTATCAACAATAATAAGCCTCTTGACTTTGGAAAAATCTATATCCTTTATTCTGTTGATCTCTGTCGTCTGGAAGGCACTGATAAAATCTCTCACTTTCTTTTCCTGAGAACCGGGAAAGACGAGTTTCGCCTCAGGATAGAGCTTCTTTGCAGCTACCATAGAGGCAAAAGAATCAAAGTCAGCATTGATATGACAGGTTATGATATCCATTATGCTCTTTTTTTCTTCAATAACTTCATGAGCGGGTTATAACTCTGGGTATTCAAAACGTCCTTCTTCTCGAGCCAACCCCTCCGGGCGATTGCCACCCCGTAAGACATATAATCGAACTGATCGATTACATGCGTATCGGTGTTAATAACTACAGACACACCCGCTTCTTTCGCCATTCTTGCGCAGGTATCATTTATATCCAGTCTGAGCGGATATGCATTTATCTCAAGGGCAGTTCCTGTTTCACGGGCGACCTTCAGAATCTCTTTCATATCGACATCGTACGGATCCCTTTCTCCGATTAATCTTCCCGTTGGATGGGCAATAACAGAAACATAAGGGTTTTTCATTGCAGCAACCAGTCTCATCATAAGCTTCTCCCTGTTCTGCCTGAACCCGGAATGAATTGAGGCGACAACGATATCCATTTTTTTCAGTACATCGTCCGGAAGATCCATCTGTCCATCGCTTTTTATATCCACCTCGATGCCGGGGATAAGCTGAAACCCCCCTAATCGTTTATTTATTGCATCTATCTCCTTTTTTTGCTCCATGAGTCTCTCAGCAGTTAAACCCCTCGCAATGCCAAGTCCCTTGGAATGGTCGGTTATTGCAATATATTCATAACCTCTATTTTTCGCAGTGCCTGCCAGTTCTTCGAATTCATGGCTTCCGTCACTCCAGCTGCTGTGGACATGGAGGTCACCTTTTATGTCCCCTATTTCAACAAGTCTCGGTAGTCTTCCCTCAAGAGCCCCCTCTATTTCTCCGGAATCCTCACGTAATTCCGGGGGTATATAGGGGAGTCCGAGTATCCTGTAAATATCCTCTTCTTTTTCTCCGCCGACCTTTTTTTCATCTTTCTCCCTGAATATTCCATATTCATTTATTTTCAGCCCTTTTTTCACAGCCATTTCACGCAATCTTATGTTATGTGCCTTGCTCCCGGTAAAATATGCCAATGCAGCACCGAAGCTCTTCTGCTCAACAACTCTGAGGTCGACCTGCAGTCCCTCCTGAATTAAGACACTCGATTTTGTAGGCCCCTTCATAATAATGTCCTTAACGTGCGGCATGTGAACGAAAATATTCATGACAGCTCTGGGGTCCTTTGACGTAGCAAGTATATCGATGTCCTTAATAGTGTCCTTATACCGTCTGATACTTCCCGCGATGGCAAGTTTTTTTACCGGAGCCTTGCTTTCAAGGTATCTGAAAATGTCATTGGCAACAGGGAGGACTTTCCCAAGCGGTCTTCTCTCCGTGCCCCTCCTGACCATCTCGATACCTTTAAGAATATTATCTTCTGTTTTTGCCTTTATGCCGGGAAGTCCGCTGAGCTTATGTTCCCGTGCAAGCTGTTCAAGGGTATCAATGGATTTAACGTTTAATTCGTCAAATAAAAGCTTCGCTGTTTTTGGGCCAAGCCCGGGGATTGAAAGCAACATGCTGAGACTTTCAGGAACTTCTTTTTTCAGGTCTTCGTAAAACCGGAGGCTGCCGGCTGTAACAAACTCTCTCACCTTGTCCGCAAGGTCTTTACCAATTCCGGGTATTTTCATAAGTTCTTCTTTTGACAGCTCCGCAACATCCTGAGAAAGGCCTTCTATATTCATTGCCGCACGCCTGTATGCCCGGATTCTGAAGGGATTGTCCCCCTTTATATCGAGGATATCAGCAATATCGCTGAATAATCTGGCGACTTCCTGATTCTTCATATGAAAAGTATAGCAGAAGTCAAGAACATCGATAAACAAGACATCTCCCTGATGGGATTACATTTATTTAAAATATATAAAGTTATAACTTTAAATACGTCATAATTATTCTCTGGAATTATATTGACTATACACTGTAAAATATAAATCCATTCGGCACTGAAGTTCTAAAACGTACCAATTTATCAAAAGGGGGGTGAGACCGAAGGTCAAAAATTTTTCCTCTTGACGAATACATGTCACTTCGCTAGTATAAGCGCACCATATAAAAAAGAAGGAGGTAAGGGAGAAATGAAAAAGAAAGTTTCATGTATTATTTTATCTGTACTGTTGTTAGTTATTGCATTCGGATGTCAGCCTGCGGAGCAGCCGGCTGAGCAAGCAGCACCGGAAAAACATGAGATCCACTGGGGGTATGAGGGAGAAGGCGCTCCGGCAAACTGGGGAGACTTGAAACCAGAGTATGCAACATGCGGCAGCGGCCTTTACCAATCACCGATCGATATTAATAAGACGATTACGGCATCCTTAGACACACTTGTATTCTCTTACAAAGAGTCTCCTTTACGGATAATCAATAACGGCCATTCTATTCAAATCAATTATGAACCAGGCAGTTCTTTTACAGTAGACGGCCAGACATATGAGCTTCTCCAATTCCATTTCCATGCACCTAGCGAGCATACGGTAAAGGGCGCATTCTATGACATGGAAATGCACCTCGTGCACAAGAACAGCAAGGATGAGCTTGCTGTTGTAGGTGTTATGATGAAGAAAGGCGCACCAAATAATATCATACAAGTCCTCTGGGATAACATCCCTGCAGAGGTCAATCAAGAAAGCGAAGTTAATGGAATCTCTGTCAATGCTTCCAGTCTCTTGCCTTCAGATACGGGTTACTATCATTATTTTGGCTCTCTCACAACACCTCCCTGCAGCGAGGGTGTAAACTGGAGTGTACTGAAGACCCCGATACAGGTATCAGAGGAACAGATAGCAAAATTCAGGTCAGTTATGGGTGTCGATAATAATCGACCTGTACTACCGGTTAATAAGCGCTTTGTTTTATCTTCACAATAAGCTGATTTAGATGCTATCTGCCTGAAAAGGTATAGAGTTAACACAAAAGCGCATGTAATTCGCTTCATAAGAGTTACATGCGCTTTTTGCATTACATTGAAGCTAATCTACTCAATCCCTTTTTTTATCACTTCCTCTGCGGTCTCTTTATCTTGGTTTTTCACTAATACTTTTACCTCACCGATCTTCCCGATGTTTACAGGATAGGGGGATACCTTTGCAGACCTTATGACAACAGGGATTCCCCCGCTTTCCAGGAGGTCTTTAACAATTTCCGCCTCAATCTGGTCGTATGTAATAAGGATTGCAACCCACTCCTCGCTCATATCCTACCCCCTTCGGTTGCGTATGAGAGTATTTTTGATTGAATCGAATATCATACATTATAATAACCTTAAATGGTGGATTTATCATACAATGGCAATTTCACTTCATGCAATCATTCAATGAACGATTAAATAGTTCCGTAAAGCTCCTTGAAGGTGCTGGCTATCCTGCTGCCTTTACCGGTGCGGGGATATCAACAGAAAGCGGCCTTTCAGACTTCAGAAGTCCCGGAGGTGTATGGGACCGCTACCGGATTGTAACATATCAGGAATTTCTCATCAGTCACGAAGCCCGGGTAGAATACTGGACCATGAAAAAAGAATTTTATAATGAGCTAAAATCCGCACGACCCAATAAGGCTCATCGTGCCCTTGCACAATTGGAGAAAATGGGGAAGCTTGCATGTCTTATAACGCAGAACATAGACGGGTTTCATCAGGACAGCGGCAGTTCCCCTCACATCGTGATAGAACTCCATGGTACAAACAGGAAGGCAACCTGTGTGCAGTGCGGGAATTTATGGCCTATCGAAGAGATACAGGCAAGGCTTGAATCAGGCAACCTCGACCCTCAGTGCGAGCACTGTGGTGGCTTCATAAAGCCTGCTACGGTCTCTTTTGGTCAGGCAATGCCTGAAACAGAGATGACGAGTGCATATGAGTGTGCTTCTAAATGCGACCTCCTTTTAATGATCGGCTCATCATTGCAGGTTGAGCCTGCAGCCTCTATCCCCCGTATCGCACATGCTGCCGGTGCTAAATTAATTTTTATCAATAGGACTGAGACTTCCTGGGACCACCTTGCTGCGGTCATATTCAGAGAAAATGCAGGCGATGTACTCTATGAAATCGCGGGGAATCTGAAGCACAGCATGTGAAGCCGAACAACGGAACTTATTCCAAATGCAGATAAAATTCCTTTGGCCGGAGCTCCTTATAGTCCTTTCTTTGACTCAAGTATTTTCTAATATCCATGCATACATGGCATTTTGAAAAATATCCGTCCCGGGACTCCCTATATCCCATCTCTTGTGCCAATATGAAAAGACCATGGAGATTCCCGTCCATCAGATAGCCCAGAACCGGATATTGTTCCGTATCTATTCCTTTTTCCAGAAGCCTGTCCAGTTCACGGCAGTCCCCGAAAGAAATACCACCGCAGAATCCGGGGATATAATTTCCAAAGTTATCAAAATGGTTGTGGAGCGGCCTTAAAAAAGACGGCACACATGGCTCTTTAAAAAACTGTTCTGCAGTATATTTCGGGATGTATTGCTGCAAAGTATCCCTTAGTTTGTATGGCGCCCTCCCCATGAGGAGGAACTCTATATTTCTCAGGAAATCCTCTTGCTTCTCAAGCTTCATATAATCCTCAAAGGGGACCTTACCTTTTATGCCCCATCCCCTGAATCGTTTGTAATACTCCGGCTGATAGACCGCAACATTATTGCCGAATATATCAAGGCTGGTTCTTACAGCCCTTTCAGTCCTGTCAAAAGGGACATACTCCAGATAGAAAGGATTCACAGAGATCATGATCCCCCGCAATCCTTTTTTCTTCAAGAGCTTTAATTTTTCTTTTGTAGATGTATCATCAACAGCCCAGAAACAGTTTGTCTCAACAAAGGTTGATGGGATATTGAACCGGTCCGCGATCTCGACTGCTTTGCATAATAATTCAAAGTTCAGGAATGGCTCGCCACCGGTAAAATGGAGCCCGTAATTGAGACTGATGGTACGCGGACCGTGCGGACTTGAGAGGATTTTGCCTGAAAGCTGACTTAGAATACTTTCCATATCCTCCTGTGAAATCCAGTTGGCATCCCATTTCTGGGAGCATGCGTAAATACAGTGGCGACAGGCAGCAGAACATTTATATGAAAGGATCAACCCCCCTGAAATTGGCTTTGGTATGCGTTTGATCATGGCTTTAAAAAAGTATAACAGAACGCATCCTTATCGTATATGCTTTATCTTACTTTCTGGACACTAGTGTCCTGTTTCTAACAGTTCTTTGCATAATTTTCTTTCGTCATCTCAGTGTAAACGGGAACCCAGTAGCTCTGGTTCTGGATTCCTGCTTTTCCTCCTCGGCGGATCCGCTGGGGCGGACGCAGGAATGACAATTCCAGTAAAGCTATCAATGTAACACTTCAGTAGAATATACGATACCATGAGATACAGGGGTTATTTGTATTTTTTAAACTTTTGAGGCATAATGAATAACTGTGAAGTGTAAAGTATGCGGCGGGAAATTAAAGATCGTCTTTGGTTGAAGGTCTGTCACGCTATGCTGCATGGAATGCAACAGGGTTTATACGCTCGACGAATACGTTGAGGAAATAGACGACAAGGTTTTTGAGCACATAGCCGACCGTTCGTGCGACAGAATTTAACAGGGAAATAAAACCCGGTACGTTTACAACTTCGCTCTTACCTCTTTGTTTCTTCACCTAACAAACGCCCTTTCAAAGCAATATCGATAGCCGCAGACTTCAGCCACTGACACATTGCAGACAAACCTCACTTAGCTTGGGTTTTTCGTACTACTTCAATATATCTGAAGAACTTGAGCAATCCGAGTTTGTGTTGTCACACCGTTGTTATGGGACATTGTTATGGGACGTTGTTTCTAATATTGCCTTTAGCCAGCACGTCTCTCTATCCTTTCGATTGCCCTTGTAATGCTCGATGTATTCACACCTACATGACGGGCTATCTCTGCCGATGAAAGTCCAAGCTCATCCCTGCTCCTAATTGCGATTACTGAGCGCGCCTCGCTCACCTTGCGCCGCTTGTTGCCTCCAATCAACTCTTGAGGGCTTATCCCACGCTTGAGACATTCTTCATCTATAATCATCTGAATCGTCCGGCCGGCTCGCCTATTCTTAAGTTGCCGTAGCTGTCGGTCTTCAGCCCCTTTCAGGACTTTGCTTACAAAATCGCCACTTCCCAATATGCGTTCATCAAATTCTTGTTTCTGTCCCCGTCTCCTCATAGCGAGCACCTGGGACCATCCTCCCCCGCTTCGGATGAGCCCGCCACCGGTCAATTCCTTAATCTGGCTATGTCCAATCTTTTCCCTCATGAAATTCCAGTATGCCCGAAGGGCCTTTCGGCGTGTACTGCCGAACTGAAACAGAACATGCTCGCTATCCATCCATGGGTTTATGGCCTTGCCGATTATATCACGATGGCCGCTCCAGTGATAGCCGTCTAATTCTTCTATGGTCTTGACAATCTGTGCACGAAGGGGGTTTAAATGAATGTACCGGACAAGAGCCAAAAGATATTTGTCTTCTTCACAAAGAATGGATTTGTATCTGTTTTCGAACAGATGCCCGGTTCGACCATGGCGGCGATTGTAGTATTGGGCGTACCACGTGAGGAGCTTTCTCATGACAGAGGATATGCCGTCCTTACCACTCTTAAACAGAATATGCACGTGATTGTTCATGAGAACCCAAGCGTAAATTTTGCATTTTCCCTCAGTGACATTTTGACCGAGGCGCTCCAGAAAACGGGACATGTCCTGTTCGTCTTCGAAAATGGCATTCTTATTGATACCCCGCACCATGATATGGTGCAAAGCGCCGGGTATATCCAAGCGGGCCTGGCGTGGCATGGTAAATTTTATCGAAATCCTATTCGCTTGTTAAGAATATTGCATTATTAGAAACAACGTCCCTTTTAATCGAAATCATGTGAAACAGTTTGTCCTTGACCTCGATGCTGCAACCCGCTAACAATATGAGGATAAAAAGGGGCGCGACGAAACTTCCCGCTTCAATTTTTATCGCATTATTTGGTCCCTGTGAAGTCCATGCCAGTTACATCAGCTCCGCTTATGACTGCACCCGCATTGGGTGGAGTAAACGTATAAGGGCTCTTGCTCGGCGTGACCGTATAACTGCCATCAGACAAATCCCTGAATGAATAACTCCCGTCACTATATGTCTTTGTTGTACCAGTGGCATCTCCGCTGAGTGTCATTGTCACGCCGAACAAAGGGGCTCCTGTGTCAGTCGTCACAGTCCCCGCTATGGAATACGTGCTACTCGCAGTAAATGATGCCGTCACCGTGCAGTCAGCGGTAATCGGCCCTGTGGTGTAGGTGTTTCCTGTCAGTGTTCCTCCACAGCCTGTCACTGAGTCTATGTGATAACCCGTATCCGGTGTTACAGTGAACGAAGTCATTGAATTGTGGTTGACTGTCTGCGGCGTAGACGGATTAATGGTCCCGTTAGGCCCCGCAGACGGAGTCACTGTATAGGTAACTCCCCCGCTTTCTGGAGACTTCTGATTAAGATTGCCTTCGTTATCATAGGTATATTCGATAACTGTGCCTGTCCCATCTTCCTCGCGTATTAAGCGATTGGCATCATCGTAGGTGTAGGTTACTGATTCTGCAAAAGGGACAGCTACAAACTGCAACATGAATATAAAAAATATAAGACATATTGCTGATCCAAGGTTTGTCTTTGATTGATTCATATAATTATCTCCTCTGTTTTTCTATCATATGACCGGAGTTGTCCTCTCTTTCAACCTTAAATAAACATCTGACTTTGATCTCTTCGTACTTTGTTCTCCTAAAAAGTAGCCTGTCCCCTTTTTGTTCTCCTCTTCAATTTTCTGCCTTGCAAACTCTTTCTCAAGAAAAATAACAGTAGAATACAAAGGAAGGAAAAAATACCAAAAATTAAAATTATATCCACTTTTCCTTGTTGCAATCCCTTATAGACAAGATATATAGACAAGAGCCCCAAAAAGCTAATAAAAATAATCGCAAAAAATAACCAGAATTTTGCAATTCTCGTATGAAAAGATGTTGTGAATTCCAAATGGCTGACATTCAAGTCGGTAAAAGTGACGGTACTGTCAAGTCTTTTCTGCAAATTCTCTTAAAGGGTTCATTCTCAATGGTTCGCAAGGGTTTCAATTAAGCAGCAATCCTCTCAAGTTTTGATGCCTTTATTCCTGCAAGGATCGC
>Ga0209270_1004189_pt1 | contig 11349 bp, 10 predicted proteins | sample MTBAKSrepl1MetaG_FD_187456 | JGI IMG/M metagenome (GOLD analysis project Ga0209270, IMG submission 187456) | Enrichment culture microbial communities from Arthur Kill intertidal strait, New Jersey, USA, that are MTBE-degrading - MTBE-AKS1... | ecosystem: Environmental > Aquatic > Marine >...
AGGAGTGAGCTGATGAACCTATCTCGCTTTCCCCGTCGGCGATACACCTTCGGATACACCCCCATCGAGAAGCTTTCCCGGCTGTCCCAAGCCCTTGGCGGACCACAGATCTACATGAAAAGGGACGATCTTCTGGGGCTGGCCGCGGGCGGCAACAAGACCAGGAAGCTGGAGTTCGTGGTTGCGGATGCACTGGCCAAGGGCGCGGACACCCTCATCACCTGGGCGGCAATCCAATCCAACAGCTGCCGCCTGACCCTTGCCGCCGCGGCCAAGGAAGGCCTGAAATGCAGGCTGGTTCTTGAGGAGCGCATCGCTGGCTCATACAACCCCAAGGCCAGCGGCAATAATCTTCTGTTTCACCTCCTGGGTGTCGAAAAATTGAGGGTGGTTCCAGGGGGCTCCGACATGATGGCCGAACTTCAAGCCGAAGCCGACGAAGTCACCTCCCTGGGCCGCAAGCCCTACATCGTCCCCTTAGGGGCCTCCACCCCGCTCGGCTCGCTGGGCTATGTGGCCTGCGCCGAGGAGATTCTGGCCCAGACCTTTGACTTGGGCGTGAAAATCGATCACGTCGTTGTCGCCAGCGGCAGCGCTGGGACCCACGCCGGGCTAGTGGTCGGATTTTACGGCTACAACAGCCGCATTCCGGTCGTCGGCATCAACGTCAGCCGGCCGAATGAGCTCCAGGAGCCAATGGTTTACGAGCACGCCAAGAAGACAGCGGCTTTCGTGGGGCTCGAAGGCGAGCTGCCCCGGGAGACAGTCCGCTGCTTTGACGGCTATGTCGGGCCCGCCTACTCCGTCCCGACGCCGGAAATGGTCGAGGCGGTCAAACTGGTGGCCAGAACAGAGGCCATCCTGCTTGACCCGGTTTACACGGGCAAAGCCATGGCCGGGCTCATTGACCTTGCCCGCAAAGGGTATTTTAAGAAGGATGAAAACGTTCTTTTCGTCCACACTGGTGGTTCGCCGGCCCTCTATGCCTATGCCGACACCTTCTTGACTTAACCTGGACCGGGCGACAGGCGTTGGATTAAACACTCTACTCCCGAGAAGCCTTGAAGTTACCCCAGACGCCCTGATAGCAGCCAAACCAGACCTTAACCTGGTGCAGACCGAACAGCACGCTCACTGCCGGGACCGATTATGGCGGCCAGAACAAGATATTGGCCGAACGGTTCGAGGCGGAATGGGGACGAGGGGAGATGAGCGCTTGTTGAGTCAGATCCGCCGAACCGCCAAGGATTAAGGTGAAGCGGACAATGCATTGAAAGAATTAAAATATTTCAAATCTTTTGCTAGATAATTTTCTGTCTGGATTTACGGCCGGAGAGTGTTCCGTGGTTAGGGAGCCGGCTGAATCATTCCAGGTGAACCGCAGCCTCATAATGGAGGCCCTGATGTATCTCCGGGCTGCAGAATTGGTTGTCAGTAAGGCATCACGCTTTACGGTCATGCCGCTCAGCCTTGACCGGATCAGGGAATAACCGCGATAAGGTCGGTCCTGGAGTTTGAGAACCCTGGCCATGAATCGCCTCAGCCCCAAAGAGCTGGCCAGCCCGGGCCAGTTGAAGAAGGAAATCCAGACAAGGGGTAGGGGGCGCCAGCAACAAGATGATGATCGATCTGGATCATAGGTCCCGCCTGAGGGCCAGCGCAAGGTTTAACCGAGGCGGTCACGTCCGTCAAGGTGGTGTACGACCACTTGGCCATCCTGTGTTGATCAAGCAGCGATCTGCTTGATGGTTTGAAGGTTCTCCTTCGTTTCGAGTTGTCCGGCCTGTGCTTGCTCCAAGGCCTCGGCCGACATGTACCTCCTGGCCACGGCCCACTCATCGTTCTGCTCGGCCAGCACGGCGCCCACCAGCCTGATGATGGCCGGCCGGTTGGGGAAGATGCCGACCACGTCGGTGCGGCGCCTGATCTCGCGGTTGAGCCTCTCCTGGGGGTTGTTGGACCAGATCTGACGCCACATGGCCTTGGGGAAAGTGGTGAAGGCCAGGATGTCATAGGCCGCCTCGGCCAGCATGGCCGCTGCTTGTGTGAAACGCTTCTCCAGTTGCTCCACCACCCGGCCATGCTGGGCTAAGACCTCCGCGGCATTGGGCTGGGCATAGATGGAACGCACCAGGGTGGCCACCAGGTCCTGAGCGGCCCTGGGCGCCCGGGTGAGCAGGTTGCGCATGAAATGGGTCCGGCGCCTCTGCCAGGATGCCCCCGGCAGCTCGGCCGCCAGAGCCGCCTTGAGGCCCTGGTGGTCGTCAGAGATGATCAGCTTCACCCCGTTCAAGCCCCGCTCCACCAGGCCGCGCAGAAAAGCCGTCCAGCCGGCCCCGTCCTCGCTGGTTATCACGTCAAAGCCCAGCACCTCACGCCTGCCGTCGCCATTGACCGCCGTGGCTATGACCATGACCACATTGACCACCCGGCCGCCCTCACGACAGCGCTGGGTCATGGCGTCCAGCCACAGGCAGGTGTAAGGGCCCTGGTCCATGGGCCGGTCGCGAAAGCTCCCCACCACCTCGTCCAGCTCCTTGGCCAGCTCAGATACCTGGCTCTTGGACATGCCGGTCATGCCCATGGACTGGACCAGACCCTCCACCCGACGAGTCGACACGCCCCGGACGTAGCTCTCCACCACCACCTGGACCAGACAGCGCTCCGACCGCCGGCGTGGCTCCAGAAGCCACGCCGGGAAGTAGCTGCCCTGGCGAAGCTTGGGGATGGCCAGTTCCAGACTGCCCACCCGCGTGTCCCAGCGCCGTGACCGGTAGCCGTTGCGCTGGTTGACCCGACCCGGGCTGCTCTGACCATAGGCCGCCCCGCACCTCGTGTCAGCCTCCGCGCCCATAAGCGCCTCCACCATCGCCTTGACCATCTCCGCCAGCAAGTCCCTGTCCGCCTCCAACACCTGCTTGCGTAACCAGCCCAATCCTTCTACCCTGTCCATGACCATCGCTGCCTCCTCGGGGCCGACCTCCATCGGCCTGATGTTCCGCATAGCCGAGGATGGCCGCGATGGTCCCTTCGTTCAACCCCCAGACAGGGAGAACCTCTCGTACACCACTTCCCTGGACTCTAACAACCGAGGCCATGGACAGACTCAAAAACTACTGGCCTGAGCCCTAGGTATCTTCCTGAAAAATAAACATATACGGCCCAATTCGCGGGCCGTTTATCGGGACTGGTCAGAGGGACCGGCCGACCGCCGGCTAGGACTTGAGTCAGGTTCGCTTGTTCAGGGAACAGGCGGCCGGGGAGGAGGCGCCCTCGGCTTGGGGCGGCCTGGAGCTGACCGGCCGGCCGCAGGAGGGGCACTCGGTTCCCTGCCGGGCCTCGCTCGGTCTCAGGAACAGCTCGAAGTCCCGGTCGCACTCGGGACAGTGAAAGGCGTACAGGGGCATTGATGACCTCCGGGCGAGGCTCAGGCCAGGCCGTAGTTGCGCCGGAGGTGGAAGCGCTCGATGACCGCCTCCAGGGCCTTGAGCTTTTCGTCGCCCAGTCTGGGCAGGGGCGGCCGCGGGTCGCCGGCCGGCAGGCCCAGGAGCTTGACCAGGGCCTTGGTGGCCACCGGGTTGGTCGCGGAGTAGGCCGCCTCCATGAGGGGCAGGTAGTCGAAGTAGAGCTCCCTGGCCCGGACCACGTCCGCCCAGTCGGCCCAGGGCTTGGAAAGCTCGGCCATCTCCCGGGGGGCCAGGTTGCCGGTCACGTTGGCCGTGCCGTGGCCGCCCAGGCCCAGGGTGGGAATGATCAGGCCGTAGTTGGGGGCGTCGCAGCAGAGGAGACGGAGTCTCTCGGCCCCCTCCCTGACCGCGGCCAGCTGGGCCACGTCGGGCATGGCTTCCTTGTCGGCCACCAGGTTGGGGCACTCCTCGGCCAGGCGGAGGATGGTCGAAGGGGCGATGTTGACGATCACCCGGGCCGGGTTGTTGTAAATGGCCACGGCGATTTTGACCGAGTCGCAGACGGCTTTGAGATAGCCGTAGACCGCCTCCTGGGGCGGGGCGATGTAGGGCGGGACCACGACCATGACGCCGTCGGCGCCCTTCTCCTCCGAGTAGCCGGCCAGCTCGATCGAGGCGGCCGTGGAGCCGCAGGTGACGCCGGCGAAGACCGGGATTTTGCCTCGGCAGTAGGGGACCATCTCGGCGATGATCGCTCGGCGCTCCTGGAGACTCAGGGAGGTCGACTCGCCGGTGGAGCCCATGAGCAGCAGCCCGCTGGTGCCGTTGGCGGCCTGGAAGTCGACCAGCTTCTTGAAGCCGTCCAGGTCCAGCTCGCCCCGATCGTCAAAGGGGGTGATCAGCGCCACCCAGGAGCCCTGGGGATAGATCAGCTCTCGGCCCATCAGCAACCTCCTCGCCGGACGGATCGTTCTCGTTTTGGCGATATATTACCGGACACTCTACCGGACGGCAAACGGGCCCGGGCCGGAAAATGAGCCGAGGCCGTCCGCCGGTTCAGGGCATCTTCTCCCCGGTGGCCGTGTCGAAGACGCGGACGCCCCCGTCGATGAGCAGGAGCCTGATGGTCTTCTCGTCGGCGGAGAGGAAGGTCTGGCCGGCCTCGGGCTTCTGCCAGAAGTAGTGGGAGGCGGTCCTTAAGAGCCGGCTGCGGTCGCGGATCAGGTCCCGGACCGAGTAGCGCCTGACCTCCCGGCCCCGCTGGTAGAAGGCCAGGGCCAGGTCGGACAGGCCGGTCCAGTCCCTGGCCCAGGGGCCCATCCGGATGAGGCCCCGGCCGTCGCTGAGGAGATAGACCTTCCGGGCGAACCAGTCCACGGTCCAGAGAACCTGGCCGCTGGCCTTGCTCCGGGCCGCGCCCCGGCCCAGGTCGGTGCCGCCGATCCGCTGGGCCGGGATCAGCTCCAGGACCACGCTCCCGTCCGCTGACTCGACCGAGTAGGTCCGATTCAGGGCGGGCGTGTCGGCTTGGGCCAGGGCCGGGGCCAGCCAAGCGGCCGCGGCCAGGGCCAGGCCGAGTCCGGCCCAAAGGCGGCCCAGGCCTGAGCGGGCCGGGCTCACTTGAGCCCCTTCAGCTTGCCCCCGGCCCACTCGCCTATTTTCTCCTTGAGGCCGGTGTGGTAGTAATCCAGGTGAAGTTTTCTCTTCCAGGCGCTCTCCCCGCCGGGGCATTCCTTTTCCAGCATGACCGCCAGGGTCTCGGCGACCTTGTCCATCAGGAACTTTCTGTCCTTGTGGCCCTTGACCCAATTCTTCATCTCCACGGCGACAAGGATGAGCCCGTCCTTCTCGGAGTACCTCAACCGGATCTTGTCGCTGTAGGAGAGGAGGGGATAGTAGATGGAGTCCCTCTGCGGCCTGGCCTCGCCGTAAATGTCGCGGGCTATTTCGATCTCCAGTTCGAGGCCCTCTAAGAGCAGGTCCCTTTTTACTCTGGCCGTTTCTTCGGCGATCCTGGTCAGCTTGTCATCAGAGGACTGGGCGGCCGCGGCCGCCGGGACCAGGAGAACGGCTCCCCAGCAGACCAGAGCGATCCAGGAGAACCTGGCCAGACCCGCTCTCACCACCAGACCTCCACAGCTCGATCCGTCCGGGCTCAGAATAGCACCAGGGCGCAGCCTTGAGCAAGGCGCCCCGGCCGGCGGCCGTCAGGGGGACTTCCGGCCCAGCCGATCGGCCAGGGCCAGGACGGTGTTGACGTAGACGTCGCTGTGGTTGTACTCCCAGAGCACCTGGCGCCGGCCGGCCCGGTCCAGACCGGGCCGCCAGCCGAAGGCTAAGAGGTAGTTGGCCAGGCTGTGGACCGCGTCCGGGGCGCTGAAGAGGTCCACCCGGCCGTCGCCGTCGCCGTCCGCGCCCAGGAGCAGGGCATTGGAGGGCATGAACTGGCACAGGCCGAAGGCCCCGTATATCGAGCCGCGGATGGCCAGGGGGTCCAGCCCGTTCAGCCGGGCGTACTCCAGGAGAGCCTTGAGCTCTTCAAAGGCCCAGTCGGCCTTTTCCAGGGCCTTGGCCCTGAGCCAGTCTATCTGCTCCGGGGTCGGTCTTAATTCCTCGATGAGCGGCCGGAGCTTGCCTACATCGACTCCCGCGGCCAGGCTGGCCAGGCTGACCAGGGCGCCGTGCCCGCCCAGGAAGCGGCCGCAGCGGGTCTCCACCTCCAGAATCGCGGTGACGATTTCTTTGGGGACGCCGTACTTTTCCTCGACCGGTTCGAGCAGCCAGAGGTGCCCGGCCAGGAAGCGCCCAGCCTCGGCCAGGGGCCCGGGGTCGAGGTAGCCCGGGTAGACGGCCCCGGGGGCGGGCGGCTCCTCCTGGGGCGGGGCGAAGTTGAGCTTGAACAGGGCCCGCAGCTTGCTCTCCAGCGGCCCGGGATCGAACCTGGCCTCGGGCCGGGCGAAGAGGGCCCGAACCTCGGCCGCGTCGTAGCCCTCCTGGATGAGGCGGTCCTCGACGTCGTCCCAGTCGCCGGCCCAGGCCGGGGCCGGGCCGGGCCGGGCCAGCCCTAGGGCCAGGAGCGCGAAGAGGAGGCAGAGTCTGGCCAGCCTAGAGGGCATTCACAACCAACTCAAGTCCGAATCTTGAACCGCGCTCATCGGGGTGCGAGAGGGGGGAGTCGAACCCCCACGGGTCGCCCCACAGGATCCTAAGTCCTGCGCGTCTACCAGTTTCGCCACTCTCGCCCGGCCTTCTTTTAGCCGTTCCGGGCCGGTCAAGTCAACCGGCCCGAGAGAGTTTGAGACGCCTCAGCCAGCGGCGGTTGAGGATGTCCTTGAGCCCGGCGTGCTCCGCCGCCTCGAGGCCCGGATCGCGCTGGATCAGCCCGAAGGCGGCCCGCCGGGCCCGCTGGAGGAGGCGGCTGTCGGTCATCAGGTTGGCCAGGCGGAAGTCGGGCCAGCCGGTCTGGCTGGTCCCCAGGAACTCGCCCGGCCCCCGGAACTGGAGGTCGGCCTCGGCGATCTTGAAGCCGTCGTCGGTCGTCTCCAGGAGCTTGAGCCGCTGGCGGGAGGGGCCGCTGGCCTCGGAGATGAGCAGGCAGGCCGCCTCGGTGCCGCCGCGGCCGACCCGGCCCCTGAGCTGGTGGATCTGGGCCAGGCCGAAGCGCTCGGCGTTCTCGATGACCATCAGGGCCGCCCGGGGCACGTCCAGGCCGACCTCGACCACGGTCGTGGCCACCAGGACGTCCACCTCGCCCTGGGCGAAGCGCCGCATCTCCCCGGACTGAGCCTCCTTGTCCAGGCGGCCGTGAAGCAGGCCGAAGCGGAGGCCGGGCAGGGCGGCCCGGAGCTGGGCGTAGCGCTCCTCGGCCGAGACGAGCCCCTCGCCCGGCTCGATGGCCGGCAGGACCACGTAGGCCTGGAGGCCCCGGCCGACCGCGCCCTCGACGGCCCGCCAGGCCCGGTCCAGGCGGCTGGGCCGGAGGAGGCGGGTGATGACCTGGCGGCGTCCGGGCGGCTTCTCGTCCAGGATCGAGACGTCCAGGTCGCCGAAGAGGGTCAGGGCCAGGGAGCGGGGGATGGGCGTGGCGGTCATGACCAGCAGGTGGGGGTTGAGACCCTTGTTGCTCAGGGCGGCCCGCTGCATCACCCCGAAACGGTGCTGCTCGTCGATGACCACCAGGGCCAGCCGCTCGAAGCTGACCTTGTCCTGGATCAGGGCGTGGGTGCCCACGATCAGGCCGATCCGGCCCTCGGCCAGCCCCTGGAGGCGCTCCCGCCGCTCCCTGGCGCCAAGCCGGCCGGTCAGGAGGCCCAGAGTTACCCCGGCCGCCTCGGCCTGGGGGGCCAGCCGGCGGTAGTGCTGTTCGGCCAGGATCTCGGTCGGGGCCATCAGGGCGGCCTGGCGGCCCGAGCCGGCCGCGGCCAGGAGAGCTACGGCGGCGACGATGGTCTTGCCCGAGCCCACGTCGCCCTGGAGGAGGCGGCTCATGGGCCGGGCCTGGGCCAGGTCCCGGGCCAGCTCGTCCAGGACCCGTTCCTGGGCTCGGGTCAGGCTGAAGGGCAGGGTGGCCGCGACCCGGCGCCGGACCTGGTCAAAGGTCTCCAGGGCCGGGGCCTTGCGGTCGCGGTGCTCCCGCTGGCTCAAGGCCAGGCCGGCCTGGAAGAGGAACAGCTCGGTGAAGGTCAGGGTCCGGCGGGGCAGGCCGTCCAGGGAGGCCTCGTCCTCAACCTGGGGGAAGTGGACCCGGCGGAAGGCCTCGGCCAGGTCCAGGAGACCCTCCTGCTCGACCAGCCCGGCCGGCAGGGGGCTGTCCAGCCGGCCCAGCTCGGTCTTGAGGATCGTCCGGATGAGCCGGCGGAAGCTTCGGGCCGAGAGGCCGGGGATGTCGCGGTAGACCGGGACGAAGCGGCCCAGCTCGGCCGCCTCGTCCTTGGGGTTGACCATTTCGGGGTGGACCAGGACCGGCCGGCCCTGGAAGGCGTCCACCCGGCCGGCCAGGGTCAGCTCCTGGTCCTTGGCCAGACCCTCGAAGGCGGCGGCGCTCAGCCCGAACCAGGTGGCGGTCACCCGGCCGCTCCGGTCTTCCAGGACCACGTGGGCCGGGTGGCGGCCCTTGAGCCCCTTTTTGAGGCTGACGATCCGGCCCTTGACAACCGCCTCGTCGCCCGGGGCCAGCCGGCCGATGGGCGTCAGGCTGCGGCGGTCCTGGTAGCGCAGGGGCAGGAAGAAAAGGGCGTCCTCCAGGGTCTCCAGGCCCCGGGCCCTCAGCTTTCTGGCCGTGGCCGGGCCGATGCCCTTGACGGTCTGGATGGAGGCCAGGAGACGCTGGAAGCTGCCCCTGAGCATGGCTGGATAATAGGCCGGCCAAAGTGGCCGGGGCAAGCGCTTTGAGGTTGACAGGGGGCCGGGGCGGCCTTACATTCAGATCGTCATTGGCGCGGCCCATCCTAATCCGTCCAATTTGACAGCGAATCCAGTGGAAGAACGCCTCGGAATTCTAGAGATAATAGACAAAGGCTTCGGCTTTCTGCGCCGGCCAGAACAGGACCTGGCCCCGGCCGGCGACGACGCCTACCTGCCCCGGAACCTGATCCAGAGCCTGGGTCTCAGGCTGGGCCAGGAGGTCCTGGCCCGGGTCTTTCCGGCCGGCCGGGGCAAGGTCGCGGTCAAGAAAGTCCTCTCGGTCAACGGCCTGAGCCCCGAGGCGGCCCGGCAGCTGCCCCGCTTCCGGAGTCTGACCTCCATCGCGCCCAACCAGAGGATCAGGCTGGAGACCGGCCCGGAGCCGCTGTCCATGCGCCTGGTCGACCTGATGACCCCCATCGGCCGGGGCAGTCGCGGGCTGATCGTGGCCCCGCCCCGGACCGGCAAGACCACCCTGCTCAAGCAGATGGCCCAGGCGGTCAGCGTCAACCACCCCGACGTCAGGGTCACGGCCCTGCTGGTGGACGAGCGGCCGGAGGAGGTCACCGATCTGCGCCGCTCCATCAAGGGCCAGGTAATCGCCTCCTCACTGGATCAGGCCGCCGAGCGCCACCGGCGGCTGGCCAAGCTGGTGGCCGCCTCGGCCCGGCGCCAGGTCGAGGCCGGGGAGCACGTCTTCCTGATCCTCGACTCCATCACCCGGCTGGCCAGGGCTTTCAACGCCTCGGCCAGGTCCGGCGGCCGAACCCTCTCCGGCGGCCTGGACGCCCGGGCCATGGAGATCCCCCGCCAGATCTTCGGCTCGGCCAGGGCGACCGAGGAGGCGGGCAGCCTGACCATCATCGCCACGGCCCTGATCGAGACTGGCTCGCGCATGGACGAGCTGATCTTTCACGAGTTCAAGGGCACGGGCAACCTGGAGCTGGTTCTGGACCGCAAGCTGGCCGACGGCCGCATCTGGCCGGCGGTGAACATCCTGGAGAGCGGGACCAGGCGGGAGGAGCTGCTCCAGGACCAACTTGAGAGCCGGGGAGCGGCCCTGCTCAGGCGGGCCCTGTCCAGCCTCCACCCGGCCCAGGCCGCCGAGAAGCTCATCTCCTTCCTGGAAGCCCACCCCGGCAACAGCTCCCTCCTCGAGGACGTGGTCCGGGCCGCCTGAGCGGTTGACGGCCTTCAGGAGCAATGATAGGCTCTCCGGGCCGTGAGGGTCAGTTTCGTCTACAGTCGAGCCTTCAGCCGGTTCAACTACGGGCCGACCCATCCCCTGCGCGTGGAAAGACTGCCCCTGACCGTGGCCCTGATAGAGGCCTACGGCCTGCGGGATCATCCCGACCTGGCCTGGCAGGAAGCCGAGCCGGCCGACGAGGCCGACCTGCCGCGCTTCCACGACCCGGCATATCTGGCCGCCCTCAAGGAGGCCAACCAGGGCCAGCACCGGACCGGCCTGGCCGCCTTCGGCCTGGGCCCGGGAGACAACCCGGTCTTCCCCGGCGTCTGGGACTGGGCGCTCCTGCTCACCGGGGCCAGCCTCCAGGCGGCCCGGAGCGTGGCCGAGGGCCGGGCGGACATCGCCTTCAACATCGCCGGGGGCATGCATCACGCCGGCCCGGCCAGGGCCTCGGGCTTCTGCTACCTCAACGACGCGGTCCTGGCCATCCAGGTCCTCCTGGAGCACGGCCTCAGGGTGGCCTACCTGGACATCGACGCCCATCACGGAGACGGGGTCCAGAACGCCTTCTACGACACTGACCGGGTCCTGACCGTCTCGCTCCACCAGTCGGGCCGGACCCTTTTCCCGGGTACGGGCTTCGCCGGCGAGCAGGGCCGGGGGCTTGGCCGGGGCTACTCGGTCAACCTGCCCCTGCCGCCCTACACCGACTCCGAGATCTACCTCCGGGCCTTCGACCAGGTCGTGCCGCCGCTGCTGCGGGCCTTCAAGCCGGACGTCCTGGTCAGCCAGCTGGGGGTGGACGGGCTGCACGGCGATCCCTTAGCCAACCTCTGCCTGACCGACCGGGTGGTGACCCGGGTCTGCCGGACCCTCCGGGAGACGGGCCTGCCCTGGGTTGGCCTGGGCGGGGGCGGCTATCACCTGGTCAACGTGGCCCGCTGCTGGACCCTGGCCCTGGCCGAGATGCTGGCCCTGGAGCTGCCCGCGGAGCTGCCGACCCTCTTCCTGGGGCGGATCAGGGACTACTCGCCCCGGCGCCAGCTCCTTAGGGACGAGGATCAGGTCGTCTCCCCCTCGGCCAGGCGGCGGATCGAGGAGGAGGTCAGGCGCCAGATCGAGATCATCCGGGAGGGCGTCTTCCCAGTCCACGGGCTGTGAGAATGAGACCGGTCTTTGTCTGCCAGCAATGCGGCCAGTGCTGCCACGGCGAGGGGGGCGTCTTCCTGACCGGGGCCGAGTCCCGGATTATCGCCGTCCACCTGGGGCTGAGCCCGGCCGAGTTCGAGGCGGCCTACACCTCGCTGCGCCACGGGCGGCTGGAGATCAGGACCGGGGCCGACGGGGCCT
>Ga0209270_1004190_pt1 | contig 11345 bp, 8 predicted proteins | sample MTBAKSrepl1MetaG_FD_187456 | JGI IMG/M metagenome (GOLD analysis project Ga0209270, IMG submission 187456) | Enrichment culture microbial communities from Arthur Kill intertidal strait, New Jersey, USA, that are MTBE-degrading - MTBE-AKS1... | ecosystem: Environmental > Aquatic > Marine >...
TCCTGTTCGTCATCATGGGCATCCACACCTGGCTCGAATCCCGAAAGGTTGAGGATGAGGACGCCGTCTGCGCGATAGACGAGGGCGACTGCCCGCGCTGGGACTGGCGCGCCTTTGCCGCCACCTTTGGCCTCCTCTTTGTGGCCGAGCTGGGCGACAAGACCCAGTTGGCAGTGATGGGCCTGGCCAGCGGCGCCGCATCGCTGCTGCCGGTGTTTCTGGGCGGCGCGCTGGCGCTCACGGCGGTCACGGGCCTGGCGGTGGGGGGCGGGCAGCAACTCTGCCGCCTGATCCCCCGACCCCGGATGCTGGCCATCGCCGCTGTGCTGTTCGTCGTCATGGGCGGTCTCATGGGCACCGGCCTGATCTAGCGTCACCGGTTTACCCCGCTCGAATTCGCAATCGGGAGTCAACTATGAGAAACCTCCTGGACAGGGCTATCGACAAATAGGTTTTGCGAGCGATTCAGAGCCATAATCACGCGCAGGAGTTTGTTGGCACAGGCAATGACCGCGACACGATAGGCTTTCCCGCGATCACGGAGCTGGGCCATGTAGAGACGGAAGGTATTGCTGTACCGGGCTACAGACTGGGCCATGAGGTACAGAGTGCGACGAAGATGAGGGCTGCCGCGTTTACTGATATGTCCCTGGCCCTTGTATTGTCCGGACTCATAGGTCGTGGGATCAATGCCGATAAAGGCGGACAACTGGCGGTGGGACGGGAAGCGCGAGAGTGAACGAACCTGAGCCAGGAAGAGCGCAGCGGTGATCGGGCCCACGCCTGGGATACTCAGCAGGAGTCGCCAGGTAGTGGGATGAGCGGCACGAACGGCCCGGATCAAGGCCTTGCGCATGGTGCTGCTCTCCTGGACCAGGCTCTGGAGTTGACGGATCTTGCTTTGCAGCACGGCCTGGCGCTGTGGAGTAGTGAAACCGATGGAAGCGCAGGCTGAATCGTGAAGATGCTGGGCGGTGATCCGAGATCGTCGCCCACAAGGCAGGTCTTCACAGGCGGCCTGCAGTTGGGCAGGCGTGGCCTTGGCGATGGCCTGTGCGGAGGGGAAAGCCAGCAGAAGGCCCAGGATACGCTGGGAAAAGAGGCTGCTGGAGCTGGCTAACTCGGGAAAGAGGGCGTGAACCTGTTGACGGATCTGGGTCTTGAGGCGCGCCACTTGCTGGGTGATCTGCTCGTACTCGGCTGCGAGGACCTGAAGATCATCGCCCGGCTCGCAGGGCTGCATGCTAGAAGGGGGCAACTGCGCGACAAAGTGGAGAATGGTGCGCGCATCGATCGCATCAGTCTTGGTGCGGCGCAGGGACTGTGCACGGCGGAAACGGGAGATCAGCAGCGGATTGAGCTGCAAGACCCGGGCGTTCCGCTGAAGGAGCCAGGATAGTAGGGGCTCTGTGTAAGGGCCAGAGGCCTCGAGGCCAAAGACAAAGGCCTCGGGGAAAGGCCCATAGGGCTCCAGGAAGTGGATCAGGTCGGCGAGCCCTTCTTGGGAAAGGGGAAAGGCTCGCACGACCTGACTGTCGCCATCACTGATGGCCACGGCGCAGCTATCCTTGGCGAGGTCGATACCGACGGGTGTTCGAGAGGTGTCGAGTTCCATGGCAAGTCCTTTCTTTGTGGTTCTCAGGCGGGGATGGAAGCCGGAAGAAGATCTTCCCCCTGGCCTCCTTCATAACACGGGCTCAAGGCCCAACCAACTAATCCAGGGTAGGAAGATCGGGGATACCCTCCCAAACGGACTCGATGGCCCACAACGCATGCCATCCTCCGATCTCCCATCCCCGCCTGAAACCAGACTAATGGATTTATACCAACATTTCTAGTAGGAGGTGATTATGACTCAGGATAGTGAACTGGCACGGCTGATGCAGGCCGCCGAGACTGTCCCGGCGATGTTCAATCTACAGGGTCGCGCGGCGCTGGTGGTGGGCGGCACCAAAGGGCTGGGTCGGGCCATGGCGCTGGCGCTGGCCGCCGCGGGCGCCGATGTGTGCGTCGCCAGCCGGGGTCCCGCCGGGCTTGATGAGACCGCCGAGGCCATCAGCCAGCTGGGGCGTCGCGGAACCTCGTTTGCTCTGGATGCGACCGACGAAGGGCAGGTGGAGCGCCTGATGGCCTACATGACCGATACCTACGGGCGCATCGACATCCTGGTCAACAGCCAGGGCATTGTCCATCTCGAGCCGATGGCCGAATTTGACATCGATGCCTGGCAACGGGTGATGGACGTCAACCTAAAGTCGGTCCTGCTATGCTGCAAGCATGCCGCGCGGGTGATGCTGGCGCAGGGCAAGGGCAAAATCATCAATATCTCCTCGGTGCGGGGCTTTCAGGGTCGCGCCCAGGATGCCGCCTATGCCCCCAGCAAGGGTGCCGTGAACCAGCTCACGCACTCGATGGCGATCGAGTGGGGACCAAAAGGTATCAACGTCAATGGCATCGCGCCGGTCTTTACGCGCACGGCGATGGCAGCTCCGATGCTGGACGATCCCACCACGCGGGCCTGGATCCTGAGCCGCATCCCCATGAAGCGTCCCGGCGAACTGGAGGACCTGTTCGGCCCCGTGGTTTTTCTGGCGTCCGACGCGTCGAATTTCGTCAATGGCCACATCCTGCCCGTCGATGGCGGGTGGTTGGGCGCTTGATGCAGCCCGTGGGAGAGAAGGAACCGATGCAGCCTGCCAGGACGATTCTGGGCATCTGTGGCAGCCCGCACCGTGAGGGCAACACAGCCTATGCGCTCCGCTATGCGCTGCGCATTGTCGAGGAACTGGGCGTTGCCACCCACTATATCGCACTGCCAGATCAGGACATCGGCTTCTGCGACGGGTGCTTTGCCTGCCGCTCGGGCCGCTGCGTGCACGACGATGACATGGTCGAGGTCTATGATGCGCTGCGTGCCTGCGATGGCCTGATCCTGGCCTCGCCCGTCTATATGGGCATGGTCACCGGGCAGATGAAGGTCTTTTTCGACCGAACCGTCCTGTTCCGCACGGGCGGGCGATTCGAGTTGAGCGGCAAGGTCGGCGCCGGCATCGCCTGTGGCGGTTTCCGCAATGGCGGCCAGGAACTGACGCTGCAGAACATGCAGACCTTCTTTCTGCAGCAGGACATGTATGCCATCGCCGACGGGCCGGGCTACAGCCATTCGGGCGCCGCCATCGTGGGGCGCGCGGCAGAGGATACGGTGGGCCTCAAAACCGTAGAGAATCTCGCGCGCCGCATGGTGGTTGCGGTCAACGCGCGCGGATAGCCTCTGCTAACACAAGAAAACGGGCCCCCGTTCATCCTGAGCGGGGGCCCGTTTCGCTGCTAGCGACCGGTGAGGGCAGGAGGAAGTGTGTCGCCCGCCGGGTGGACGATGCGCAAGGTGCGGTTGTTGGGGGCCGGGATGTCCGGCCAGGTCTGGCCCTCGCCGTTGAACTGGGGCATCCAGGGTGCCAGCGCCTCGAACATCTCATCGGCCATGGCCCAGATCTCGTCCGGGTTACACACCGCAGCGGTCAGCGGGTCGTGCAGCAGCGCCAGCTTGACCAGATCGCGGTCGCCGGTGAGCGCCGCCTGCACCGTCATCTGCTGCACGCTGATGCTCACCCGGCAGGTGGCGGCGCAGGGCTCGGGCAGCGGCCCCACAAAGGCGGGGCTGATGCCGTTGCGGTCCACGTAGGCCGGGATCTCGATGGTGCAGCCGTCCGGAAGGTTGGTGATCAGCCCCTGGTTCTCGACGTTAAAGTGCCCGCGGTAGATGCGCCCCGTCTCCATCGCCTCGATGATGTAAGAGCCATGCTCGCTGGAGCGATCGCCCAGGTGAATGTACTCCGACTCGCCGCTCATCCATTTCGGATACATCTCGCGGTACTCGTCGGCCCGCGCCCGGCAGTGGTTCAGGTAACCCGCGGTGGGGCCATCGATCCAGACGTGGGGATAGATCCAGCGGTCCAGTTCCTCGGGGCGCTTGCGGTACCAGGGCACGTACTCGGACAGGTGTCCGTTGGACTCGGTGGAAAAGTAGCCAAAGCGCTTGAGGATATCCAGTCGCACCGGCTCGTGCGGCGCGATCTCGGGGTGTTGAGAGATCGCCTCATACAGGTAGGGAAGCATGTCCTTGCCGCGATGGGTCACCTGGATGTACCAGGTCTGGTGGTTGATGCCGGCGCAGACATAGTCGACCTCACTGGCCGGCAAGCCGAGGGCCCGCGCAATCAGTTCGTGGCCGCCCTGGACGCCATGGCACAGGCCCACGTAGAACACGCCGCCGGCGCGCCTCACGGCCCAGGAGTTCATCGCCATCGGGTTGGAATAGTTGAGCAGGAGCGCGTTGGGAGCCAACTCGCGGATATCGCGAGCGATCCCGAGCAGCACCGGGATCGTCCGCAGGGCATAAAAGATGCCCCCGGGGCCCAGCGTGTCCCCCACGCATTGGTCCACGCCGTACCTGAGCGGGATTTCGACGTCATAGCCAAAGGCCTCCAGCCCACCGACGCGCGCCATGCATAACACATAGTCGGCGCCGGCGATCGCCTCGCGCTGGTCCGTGGTGGGAACGATGGTCGCGGGCAGCCCGTTGTCCGCGATGAGCTTGCGGCTCAGGTTGGTGACCATCTCCAGATTCTCGGCACTGATGTCCATAAAGCAGAACTCGGCATCGCGCAGCTCCTCGACGGCCAGGATGTCCATCATCAGCCGCCGCGTAAAGCCGATGCTTCCGGCCCCGATCATTGCGATTTTGATCATCTCTCAAGGCTCCTTCCGCTCACATTCTCCCGTTCGTTCACACACCCGCAGTATAAAGACGGCCGTCAGCGCTGTCTAGACCCCTGTGGCGGTCAGAGCAACCCCTGGCCACTGCCGGCCGGTGCACCAGTGTGCGAGCCGGGCCAGCAGGTCCAGCCCCGCTTCACGTGAAGGCACATCCTCTACACTGAGGTACAACCCCCGCGGCGAGAGGGTCTCCATCACCTGATCGACCTCGCTCAGGGTGCAGATCACCTCGATCCCTTTGCCGGCCGCCTGGACGCGCCGGTAGACGTCCACCCAGCGGTGATAGCCCTCGTTGCCGGCACCGTAGACCCACTGCACGGCGTCGAGCTCGGGGATGCTGAGGATCGAGTCCAGGTGCCTGAGCGCCCCGGGGCCGTCCAGGTGGTAGATGGAATGATCCAGGAACTGGCATTCCCGCGCCAGCCCGGGCAGGAAGAACCGCTCGAACATGGCATTGGAGATCATGTAAGAAAAGTCGTTGGAGGGCACATAATAGCGGCCCTCCGACAGGAGCGGCAGCCAGGTGGTGATGGGCTGCCCTGCAGTGCGGAGCTTGCGGTAAAAGACGTCATAGATCCGCAGATAGTCTCGCTCTGCCCGCTCCAGTATCCGTAGGACATATTCCGGATTGGTGATCAGGTCCATCGCCAGGTTGGCTGGGTCGCGCAACGCCGCCAGCCAGTCCCCTCCTGGGTGCCAGTCGGTCATGCCCGTGATGAATATGCCGCGCCCGACCTCTAGAAAGGCGTCAGTGAGGTCATGGAGGCTGGCCAGGTAGGGGCTCTGCGGGTCGAACCGGATCTCATCCGCCTGCGACCAGTCGTGCAGGATCGGATCGGTCCATGAGGTGGACTCGCCAAAGTGCAGCGGGCACCCGTAAAAGGCGGCAAAGATCTCTGGTCCCAGATTGGGCATGGCGACGGGCAGCGTGTCGCCGAGGAACTCGTGGTTGCTGAGGTGGGCAAGCATGTACTGCGCCTGATAGTCCGCATCCAGCCAGCGCTCCCGCAGTGTGCCGTGGCTCGACTCGGGCAGGGCCACGCGTTCCTCAACAGGGCGCAGGAGCGAGAACTGAACCACCGGGCGGTCGATGACCTCGCGCTCCCAGAAGGCAGCGATACGCTGCGCGCTATCCTCATAGTCGGGCTTGAGTCTGAGCATAATCACTCCTGCTGGTCAGAGATTGCCTAGCCAAGCTTAACCCAAAGCGCTCTATCTGGCCAGCATTTGTGTACCTACTCGTGGGTAGGCGAATCGACAATGGGCGTCTCTGGGACTATGATTGAACGGCTTCTCAAGGAGGACGGATTGCCTGCGTATCGGGTCGAGCTCGAAGTCTATCAGGGGCCGCTGGATCTCTTGCTCCGTTTGATCGAGCGAGAGGAACTTGACATCACGACCGTCTCGCTGGCGCTGGTGACTGACCAGTACCTGGCGCATCTGGCGGAGGTGCAGGAGCGCTCTGCCGCTCAGCTCGCCGATTTCCTGCAGGTGGCGGGACGTCTGATCGTGATCAAGTCACGGGTGTTGCTGCCGCGTCCTGAGGCGCCTGCCGAGGGCGAGGAACTCGCGGCGGATGAGGACGACCTCGTCGCCCAGTTGCGCGAGTACAAGCGGTTCAAAGAGACGGCGGCCCGGTTGCGTGAGATTGAGGAAAGCGGCCGGCGAACGTATCCCCGTGCGGCACCACCTCCTCATATGGAACTCCGCCTCAAGCCAGGGGATGCCACACTGGCCGATCTGATCACCGCGTTCCGCCAGGTGCTGGAGGCGCACCCGCCTCTGCAGCCGGTGGATGATGTCGTTTCGCCGCTCAGTGTGCACATCGGCGACTGTATCTCGCTGATCCTGGACCGCACGCGGCGCTACCCGCGAGCACGGTTCAGCACGCTGCTGCGCTCGGCGCGCAGCCGGCTGGAAGTGATCGTCACCTTTCTCGCGTTGCTGGAGCTGATGAAGCAGCAGCGCGTGCGTGCCATCCAGGAGCGTCCTTTCGGTGAGATCTATATCGAGGCGCGCGTGCCCGATCCGGACCTGCCAAGGGACACCTCCGAGACCGAGACAGTCTACGAGTCGTAATCCCCCAGGAGCGCGCGCAGAATGAGCACCGCCGCTCCCTTGTCCAACGGCTCGTTGTTGTTGCCGCACTTGGGACTCTGGATGCACGAGGGGCACCCTTCGGCGCAGGGGCACTCGCTCACCAGCTCCAGGGTGCGCTCCCAGAGATCCTGGATCATCTCAAAGCCCCTGGCGGCGATGCCCACCCCTCCCGGATAGGCGTCATACACAAACACCTGGGCTGCTCCGGTGTCCGGGTGCAGCAGCGTCGAGACGCCCCCGATGTCGTTACGGTCGCACATGGCGAACAGGGGCAGCATCCCGATCACGGCGTGCTCCACGGCGTGCAGCCCGCCGGCCAGGTCGAGGTTCTGTGCGAGTACGTCGCGGCGTGCGCTGTCGGGCAAGCCGAACCAGAGCGCCTCGGTCTCAAAGGACTGGGGCGGGAGCGCCAGGTCATACTCGCCGCGCGCAGCCCCCGTGAACTGCTCGTGCTGGCGGTATCCCAACACCTGCACCGTCACACGCACCCGCCCCAGGTAGACTTTGGCAGGCAGATCGGTCCGGGCCCGCGTCGAGCGGATGACCTCGACCTGGTTGTCCTCCACCGGCTCGGTGTAGTAGGCCGCCTCGGTGGGTTCCGCGAGTGCGATATGGTGCGCCAGGTCCAGCTCGGTGATCAGGTAGGAGCGCCCCTGATGCAGATGGATCGCGCCCGGATACACCCGGAAAAAGGCGCCCGCTGCGTCCAGTTCCTCCAGCAAGGCGTTGTCGTCGGAGGTGTCCAGCAGCAGGAAGGGCTCCCCCTCGGTTCCGCGCAGACTGACACGCTGCGCCGGCGCGTTTGCCCAGGGGAAGAACCAGCGCTCGCCACGGCGTTCCAGCAGGCCTTCACTCACCAGATTCTCCAACAGCCCGCTCGCCGTTCGGCCAAAGAGCGTCAGATCCTGCTCCCAAGCGGCACCTCGTAGGCCGCACACTGCAGGTGTCCGCGCAGGAGGTGCGGGTTCTCTGGATCGGTCAGGGCATGCTCGGGCGAGCGGCTAAAGAGCTCCTGCGGGTGCCGCATGAAATACTGGTCCAGCGGGTTGCTGTAGCCCAGCAGGACAGTCAACGACTCTTCTCTACCGCGACCAGCGCGGCCTGCCTGCTGCCAGGTGCTGGCGATGGTCCCCGGATAGCCAACCAGCACGGTGGCCTCGAGATGTCCTACGTCGATGCCCAACTCCAGGGCGTTGGTAGCGGTTACGGCCAGCAACTCACCAGAAAACAGCCGGCGCTCGATCTCGCGCCGCTCGGCGGCCAGGTAGCCGGCGCGATAGGGCGCGATCCGGTCGGCGAGACCGCCCTCGTCCTTGGCCAGAGTCTCCCGCGCGTACAGATAGATCAACTCGGCCAGCTTGCGGGCCCGCACAAAGGTGATGTTGCGCACCCCCTCATGCACCAGCGTCGCAAGAATGCCGGCCGCCTCGGCGTTGATACTGTGGCGCGTGCCATGCTGAGGGTCTGTCAGCGGCGGATTCCAGAACACAAACTGGCGCGGACCCGCGGGCGAGCCATCTCGATCGACCACGGTGACGGGCTGTCCGATGAGTCGCTCGGCGTGCGCACCGCCGTTGGCGATGGTCGCCGAACACAGAATGAACTGCGGCGTCGCGCCGTACTGGGTCGCCACCCTGCGCAGGCGGCGCATCAGCAGCGCGACATGGGAGCCAAAGATGCCCCGGTACACATGTGCCTCGTCCAGCACGACATAGGCCAGGTGCCGGAAAAAGGTGGCCCAGCCGGTGTGGTTGGGCAGGATCCCGACGTGGAGCATATCCGGATTGGAGAGAATGACGGAGGCATGCCGGCGCAGGCGGGTGCGCGCGCCCGGCTCGGTGTCCCCGTCGTAGACGCCCTGGCGCAGGCCCGCGAGTGCGCTACCGGCCACCAGCTCGGACAGAGCGCGCGTCTGGTCCTGAGCCAGCGCTTTAGTGGGGTACAGGTATAGCGCGCGGGCCATGGGGTCGGCCAGAATTCTCTCCAGCACAGGGAGGTTGTAGCAGAGGGTCTTGCCGCTGGCCGTCCCCGTAGCCACGAGGACATTTTCGCCATCGCGCGCGGCATCGATAGCCCGGGCCTGGTGGGTGTAGAGGCCGCTGATGCCATGCTGCTGCAGGATGGCTTGCAGGGGCGGAGGCAGGGGACGCGCGAGCGGCTCGTAGCGAGCCTCGCGGGCGGGCAGCATCTCGATGTGGACGATCTGCCCCGCATACTCAGGAGCGCTCTGCAATCGGGCGAGGGCGCCTGCGATCACAATCCCACCTCTACGGCAAACCACTGTGGCACGCGGCGTGCGTTGACCGCTTGGCAAACGCCGAGGGCGCGTCTAGAATCACGGCGCGGGCAGGGCGCCCGATCGCCTGTAGGAACTGGCCCCTGGCGACAGGGAAGGAGAGCGATGAAGAACATACTGGTAACCGGTGGGGCGGGATTCATTGGCTCCAATTTCGTGCACCACATGCTGCGCGAACATCCAAACTATACCATCGTCGTGTACGACAAGCTTACCTACGCTGGTAACCTGGACAACTTGAAGGATGTTGCGGACGACCCACGGTACGCCTTTGTTCAGGGCGATATCTGCGATGCCGCGCGCGTCCGCGAGGCCATCGCGGACCACCAGATCGATACCATCGTCAACTTTGCGGCCGAGACCCACGTGGACCGTTCGCTCTCCGATGCGGGGAGCTTTGTGATGACAGACGTCTATGGCACTTTTGTGCTGCTCGAGGCCGCCAAGGACCTGAAACTCGAACGCTACCATCAGGTCAGCACCGATGAGGTCTATGGCCAGGTGCTCGAGGGGGCCTCGGTGGAGACGGACCGCATCGAGACACGCAGCCCCTATTCAGCCAGCAAGGCGGGCGGCGACCTGATGGTGCTGGCTTACTACACCAGCTTTGGCCTGCCGGTGACCATCACCCGCGGCTCGAACAGCATTGGCCCCTACCAGTATCCGGAAAAGGTGGTCCCGCTATTCGTCACCAATGCCCTGGATGACAAGCCCCTCCCGGTCTATGGTGATGGCCTGCAGATGCGCGACTGGCAGTACGTCGATGACCACTGCGAAGGGATCGACATCATCCTGCACAAGGGCGTCCTGGGCGAGATCTACAACCTCGGAACGGGAGTCGAAACCCGGAACATCGATATGATGAAAAAACTCCTGGCGATTGTGGGCAAGCCCGAGTCACTGCTGCAGTATATCACCGACCGGCCGGGCCACGACCGGCGCTATGCCCTGAATGTCGACAAGGTCAAGGCGCTGGGCTGGCGGCCGCGACATGATTTCGACAGCGCATTGGAGCGCACCGTGCGCTGGTACGTGGATAACGAGTGGTGGTGGCGCAAGATCAGGTCAGGCGAGCACTACCAGAACTACTATCAGCAGCACTATCAGGGGCGCGAGGTGACGCCTCCCGGTGCCTGATGGCGGCTAATCGCGCACCCTGGGCCACAGCACCGTAGTACGCCCCAACAGGTACCGAACGCCTCCGGCCAGCGCGGAGGCGTTCAGCATGACGAACTGGACAGGCAGCGCCAGCCACCCCGCCGATCCGCGACGTGTGGTCAAGTGCCACCCTGCCAGCGCTGCCAGGGCCCACAGGAACTCCAGGGCCAGGATCGCGGAGTAAAGGGGACTCGGCAGGAGCAGCAGCGTCCAGAGCGGCAACAGGGCGATGAGCGAGGGAACGACGATCCAGCGCAACACCCGGTGCGAGACATACTGGAACACCGTGCGGGCACCGGCACGCCACACCTGCCGCAATCGCTGTACCGCCTGGAATCCTCCGGCGGCGTTGCGCACGCGGCGCTCCCACTCCGCGGGCAACGTCGGCGAGGGCGCTTCGGTCGAGAGCGCCTGTGGCTCGTAGACAACACGCCAGCCCCGTGCTACCAGGTCTACTGAGGCGTAGAAATCTTCCAGGACGATATCGACTGGCGGTGACTGGTACGCTGTGCGTCTCGCGGCCCATATCTCGCCGGGGGCGCCCATCACCGACCCAAAGCGGCTGTCGAGCGCCTTGAGCCAGCTCTCGTAGCGCCAGTAGAGCCCCTCGCCGCCGCCATGCCGGCCCGGTTCGCGCAGGCGTTTGGCGCCGCTCACGCCGCCGATCTCGGGATCGGCAAAGTAGCGTACGATCCGGCGCGCCGTGCCGGGCGCCAGCGAGCAATTGGCATCGGTAAAGAGGATGACCTCCCCCTTCAGGCCAGGCAGCGCCCGCGCCAGCGCGGCCCCTTTGCCCTGCCTCTCGGGCTGGTGCAGCAGGCGGATGCGCTCCCCCGCCATGCGCCGCACCATCTCTGGTGTGGCGTCCGTGGATCCGTCGGTGACCACTGTGATCGTGAGCTTGGTCGGAGGATAGTCCAGCGCCAGAGTGTTCTGCAGTTTCTCGTCGATCCACCTCGCCTCATTGTAGGCTGCGATAACGACATCGACAGCGGGCAGATCATCGAGCTCCGGG
>Ga0209270_1004197_pt1 | contig 11329 bp, 8 predicted proteins | sample MTBAKSrepl1MetaG_FD_187456 | JGI IMG/M metagenome (GOLD analysis project Ga0209270, IMG submission 187456) | Enrichment culture microbial communities from Arthur Kill intertidal strait, New Jersey, USA, that are MTBE-degrading - MTBE-AKS1... | ecosystem: Environmental > Aquatic > Marine >...
CGGCCTGGTGAACCGCATCTTCTGCCGCGACGGTCTCCCCAACCGCTTCGCGACGCTGCTGTACCTGGAACTGGCCGGCGGCGGCGGACCGGTCCGCTTGCTCAACGCCGGGCACCTGCCGCCGCTCGCGATCCGTGCAACGGGTGTGGATACGCTGGAGCCCGTCGCCGCGCCTCTGGGCGTGCTCATCGACGAGACGTTCACCGAGCAGACACTGGACCTGGATCCGGGCGACCTGCTGCTGGCCTATTCCGACGGGCTGACCGAGGCGCACAACGCCCACAACGAACTCTACGACGATGCCCGGTTGCTGGCGCTGGCGCCCCAACTTCACGGGATGTCGGCCGAGGCGGCCGGTCAGCGCCTGCTGGCCGACGTAGACCGTTTCGCCGGCGACGCCCGCGCCCGCGACGACCTGTCGCTGATCCTCATCCGCCGGACATGAGCCCGGTGCCGCGAACCGCTGCCATCACGTTTCGCTAAAAAGTCGCCCGAAGGCCGACCTGGACGGATATCCCCGGCGCCAGCACCGCCTTCTCGTCGGCCGAACCGGGATAACCGGCGTCGAACAGGTTGCGCACCAGCACGTCCAACTCCAGCCTCGCCCCCAGCCGGCAGCCGGCCCCGGCGTCACAGACTCCGTATCCCGGCATCACGCCTTCCGTGGGACCGGCCCGCTCGTCGCGGGCGAACGCCGCCGCGCGCACCAGCCACCACCACGCCCGGCCCGGGTCCCGGCGCAGCGTCACAAACACACCCGGCGGGGGCACGTCGTCGGTGGGTTCCCCGGTGTCGTCCGCTTCTCCCCGCAGGTGCTGGGCGCCGAATTCCAGGCGCAGGTCGCCGGCGACCGCCACCTGGCCCTCGACCTCCACACCCCGGATGGTCGCCTCGCCCCGGTTGCGGAAAAAGTAGTCGTTGCCGCTCTTGTACCGCTCGATCAGGTCGTGGATGCGGTACCAGTACCCGTACGCCGCCAGCCGCAGCGGGCCGCGCGTCCACACGACGCTGCCGTCGAGCTGCAGACTGGATTCGGGCTCGAGGTCCGGATTGCCGGTGGCGAAACCGCGTCCCGTCACCCCGTGGTAGTACCGGTCGGATAGCGTCGCGTCCCGGAACCCGCGGGCCACCTGCAGGGTGAGCGCCAGATCCGGCCGGACGTCCACCCCGCCCGCCAGAAAGCCGGACACGGCCCCGTGGGCGCTGTCGCGATCGCCGAAATACCCGCCGCGGTTCCGGCTGCTCACCCGGTCGGCCCGGATCCCCCCGCCCCAGGACCACCGGCCGGACCGGCCGTCCAGAGCGGCGAACGCCGCCAGGTCGTCGCGCCGGGCGTCCGCCACCGACACCTCGGTGGCGATCGCCGACGGGATGCCGCCCGGATTGTAGGTGAAGGTGGTGTTGACGGCCCGCAGGCCGTACCGGCCGGCGGCCGCGGCGCCCAGGACCAGCCGGGCCGATTCGCCCCAGCTCCGTTCCGCCTCGAGACGGGTCTCGTAGTCACGAGCGTCGGTATCCGAGCGGCTCAACTGTCCCGGCGCCGCAGCGGCGGGGTAGCGGTCCCGGGCCAACACCAGGCGGTAAGCGTCCCACGCGAAGCTGGCTCCGACCCGCGACCAGGCACCCGGGCCCGGCCGCTCGAACGCCGCGCTGAAGCGGTGCGAATCTTCCACCGGATAGACGGTTCCGATCGTGTCGGAATCCGTCGACGGCTTGCCCACGTCCCGGGCCAGGTCGCTCCGCCAGCCCAGCCGGAGCACGCCGCCGCCCAGCAGGCTCTGGTAACCGATGCGGGCGCCGCCCAGCGTGGCGCCCGAATCGGGAACCGTCCCCGCCGGACTGCGGTAGTCGTCAAAGCGGCGCCAGTGCGCGCCCGCCGTGACCGAACCGCCCGCCAGCGGCGCGTTCCCCTCGGCGCTCCCGCCGCCGCCGGCGGCGCCGGCGGCGCCGAACACGTGCAGCCGGCCGGCCGCTGGTTCGCCCGGCGACGCCAGGCGGGTCCGCGCCCGGATGATCCCGCCAAACGCGTCTGACCCGTATGCCACGGATCCGGGGCCCCGGATCACCTCGACTTCGCCCACCGTGTCGGGGTCCAGGAAAGAGGCCGACGGACCGGCGCGCCGCTCGGCCGTCACCCGGCCGTCGTCCACGAGGAGCAGCGTCCGGCCCTTGGACAGCCCGCGCAGGGCGGGCACCGCCGACTGCCCTTCCCCGGTGACGCCGGCGCCCGGGATGCTCTCCAGCACGTCCGACACCCGCGCCGGCACGCGCTGCTCCAGGTCGCCCCGTCCGATCACCGCCGCGGCGGCAGCCGGAGGCAATTCCAGATCCGGCACGATGCCCGCGACCACGGTGACGGTATCGCTGGCGACCGATTCCAACCGGATCTCCAGCTGACCGTCCGCCGGAACCTCCCGCACCGTCACGGGACGGAGCGCCACGCCGTCGGGGCGCATCACCACGAGTTCGAAGGGCAGCGCCGGCGTCGGCTCCAGCCGGAACCGCCCGGCGGCGTCGGCCAGCGCCGTCCCGGCCTGGCCCACCACAACCAGCCGGGCGCCGCCGAGCGGCTGTCCGTCCGGACCCAGCAGCCGGCCATCGAGCGCCAGCGGACACACACCCAACACCAGCCACATCAGAATCAGTTGAAGGTGTCTTCCCATGATGAACCGATTGTAGTCGGTGACGCGCCGGATCGCAACCGCTCCGCGCCCGAGCTTGACAAACCCGGTTGCCGGGCCAATCATGGCGGGATGACGGGAACCGCCGGGACGAGGTATCGATGACCGATCACCGCCGCCACACGCTGGAGCTCATGGCCGGCGCGCTGATCCTGAGCTTCGCGCCCATCTGCGTGAAGCTGGTGCACAGCGGCCCGACGGTTACCGCTTTCTACCGCATGCTGTTCGGCGGCCTGATGCTCCTGGCCGGAGCGGCGGCGGCGCGGCAACGCCTTTGGCGCGGGCCCGGTCCGGCGCTGCTGGCGGTCGCCGCCGGCCTGGCGTTCGCCGTGGACCTGGCCGTGTGGCATCGGAGCATCCGCCTCGTGGGACCCGGCCTGGCCACGCTGCTGGGCAACTTCCAGGTGTTCCTCGTCGCCGCCTACGGCACGCTGGTCCTGAAGGAACGCCTGCGGCCGCGCCACCTCGCCGCCATCGTCATGGGGCTCGGCGGCATCGGCCTCATCGTGGGCCCGCGCTGGCAGGCGGTGAGCGACGACTACCGCTGGGGCGTCATCCTGGGGCTGATCACCGCGTGCTGCTACGCCGCCTATCTGATGATCCTGCGCGCCGCCCAGGCACATCCCCGGGCGCTGACGCCGCTGGCCAGTTTGAGCGTGGTGTCCCTGTCGTCGGCGATGTTTCTCGGCGCCGGGGGCTGGCTGCAGGGCGAGCGCTTCGCCATCCCTGACGGGACCACCTGGTCCGGCCTGCTGATTTACGCGCTGCTGGGCCAGGTGCTGGCCTGGGTGGTCATCGCCCGCGCGCTGCCCAAGGTGACGGCGACGCTTGCCGGCCTGATCCTGCTGCTGCAGCCCCTCCTGTCGTTCCTGTGGGACGTTCTCTTCTTCAGCCGACCCACCGGTCCGCTGGAGTGGCTGGGGCTGGGCGTGGCGCTCGCCGGGATCTATCTCGGCGCGGCGCCGCGGCGCCAGTCCGCCGACGCCGGAGCGTCGAAGCCGCCGGCTGACGCGACCGCGGACCGGACCGCCTGACGCACCGGCGGCACCCCACCACTGTTCCCGCCGATCGCGGGATTTACCCGCACCGGCGGTTCTGGTACCATGATCCTGTTCATCCGGATTCGGAGGCCGCCATGCGTCTCGTCTCATATGCCGCTCCCGATGGCCCGGCCGTGGGTGTCGTCCGCGGCGAATCGGTCGTCCCTGTGGCCGGGACCGACATGCTCGCCCTCATCACGGCGGGTCCGGCCGGCCTGGCCCGCGCCCGTCAAGCCGACGGTCCGCCGCTGCCGCTGGCCGGTCTGGCGCTGCTGGCGCCCATCCCCGCGCCGCGGCGCAACATCTTTTGCGTGGGCCTCAACTACCTCGAGCACGCCCGCGAAGGGGCGCGAGCCCGGGGCCGCGAGCTCCGGCTGCCGGAGCGCCCCCCGTTCTTCACCAAGGCGACCACAGCGGTCAACGGGCCGTACGGCGACATCCCTCTCGACCCGCGGGTCACCGCGCAACTGGACTGGGAAGCGGAGCTGGCCGTGGTGATCGGCCGGGCGGGCCGGAACATCCCGAAGGCCGCCGCCATGGACCACGTGTTCGGCTACACCGTGCTCAACGACGTCTCCGCGCGGGACGTCCAGTCCGGCCACGGCGGCCAGTTCTTCAAGGGGAAGAGCCTGGACGGCGCCTGCCCCATGGGCCCCTGGATCGTCACCGCCGACGAGCTGGCCGACCCGCACCGCCTCCGCATCACCAGCCGGGTCAACGGCGCCGTCAAGCAGGACGCCTCCACCGCCGAGTTCATCTTCGACATCCCTACCCTGATCGAGTGGCTGTCGCTGGGCCTGACGCTGCTGCCGGGAGACGTGATCGCCACCGGCACCCCCAGCGGCGTGGGCTTCGCCCGCACGCCGCCCGAATTCCTCCAGCCGGGCGACGTGGTGGAGTGCGCCATCGAGGGGATCGGGTGCATCCGCAACAGGATCGTGTCCGCCTGAATCCGGGTTATGACGGCGCGCGGGCAACCGGCCAGACGGGAGCCCGGGGAAACGGTTTGATGGTTCGGCTCGTTCCATGACTTTCAACGGAGGGGCGCCATGTTCGAAACCGCTGAAGTGATCCAGAAGGTCGGCAAGGACGCCTATGAGCAGCAGGTGCCGGAGCTCCGGGCGGCGCTGCTCGAGGCGCAGCGGGAGCTGGCCGCGTCGAACCGCGGCGTGATCGTGCTGGTGGGCGGCGTCGAGGGCGCCGGCAAGACCAGCACCGTCAACCTCCTCCACGAATGGCTGGACGCGCGCGGCATCGAGACCCACGCCATGAGCGAGCCCACCGACGAGGAGCGGATGCGGCCGCCCATGTGGCGGTTCTGGCGCGTGCTGCCGCCCCGCGGCCGGATGGCCGTTTTTCTCGGCTCCTGGTACACCCTGCCCGTCATCGAACGCGTCTTCGGCCGGATGGGCGGCGCCCGCTTTCAGGCGCGGCTGGACCGCATCGTTGCCTTCGAGGAGCTGCTGGCGCGCGAGGGCTACCTGGTGGTCAAGTTCTGGCTGCACCTGTCGCGCAAGGCGCAGAAGCAGCGCCTCGAGGCGCTGGAACGCGATCCGCTCCAGAAGTGGCGGGTCCGGCCCATCGACTGGAAGTACTTCAAGCACTACGACCGCTTCCGCGAGATTTCCGAAATCGCCATCCGGCGGACGAGCACCGGCGCCGCCCCGTGGCACATCATCGCCGCCGGCGACGCGAATTTCCGCAACCTGTCCGTGGCCGGGGCCCTGCTGCAAACCATGACCGACGGACTGGCCGCCGCCGGCCACGCCGCCGCCCCGAAGCCGAAGCCCGACCTGCCGAAACCCGAGGCGGCCAACATCATCCGGGCGCTGGACCTGTCCCGCCGCGCCGACGGCAAGGGATACGACAAGCGGCTGCTGCGCTGCCAGGGCCGGTTCAACCGGCTCACCCGCCGGCTCTACGAGGAGCAGCGCCAGCTCATCCTGGTGTTCGAAGGCCCCGACGCCGGTGGCAAGGGCGGGACCATCCGGCGTCTCACCCAGGCCATGGACGCCCGCAACTACCAGGTAACCAGCATCGCCGCGCCCACCGACGAGGAGCGCGCCCGCCCGTACCTGTGGCGCTTCTGGCGCCATCTGCCGCGGCAGGGCCGGGTGTCGATCTACGACCGCTCCTGGTACGGCCGGGTGCTGGTGGAGCGTCTCGAGGGCTTCTGCTCCCGTGCCGACTGGCAGCGGGCGTACGCCGAAATCAACGCCTTCGAGGAGGAGCTCACGGATTTCGGCATCATCGTCGTCAAGTTCTGGCTGGCCATCAGCCCCGAAGAGCAGCTGCGACGTTTCAAGGATCGCCAGGTCACGCCCTACAAGCAGTACAAAATAACCGAAGAGGACTGGCGCAACCGGGCCAAGTGGGACGCCTACGAAGCCGCCGCGGTGGACATGATCGAGCGGACCAGCACCACCCGCGCGCCGTGGGTGCTGGTGGAGGCCGAGGACAAGCGCTGGGCCCGGCTCAAGGTGCTCAAGGCCGCGATCCGGCATGTCCGGCGGGAGCTGGACCGCTGAACCCGCTCGAACCGCCCGGACCCGCCGTCGTTCCGGCGCCGACATTCATCGGGAGGAGAACATGCGCATCTGGATTCGAATGACCGCCATCCTGACCGTCCTGGCCGCCGCCGGCTGGCTGCCGGCCGAGCGGCGGAGCCTTCAACCCGAAGACCTGTACCGCGTGCTCGAGGTGAGCGATCCGCAGGTGTCGCCCGACGGCCGCCACGTGGCCGTCACCGTCACCCGCGTGACGCTGGCCGAAAACACCGCCGACAGCGACATCTGGCTCGTGCCCCTCGACGGCGGCGAACCGCGCCGGCTGACCGCCGGCCCGAAGGCGGACCACTCGCCCCGCTGGTCCCCCGACGGCCGGGTCATCGCCTTCGTCTCGAACCGGGACGGCGTGGCGGACATCTGGCTCATCGGCGTCGACGGCGGCGAGGCCCGCCGGCTGACCCGCTCCAAAGCCGACGTCCGCTCTCCGCTCTGGCTGCCCGACGGCCGCGGGCTGGTTTGCGTGGTACGCAAAGTGCCGGAAGGGCGGGCGGGAACGGAGAATCCCTATCAGCAGGAGCTGCCCAAGTGCACCGCCCGGACCATCGACCGGCTGCTGTACCGGCAGTGGGACACCTGGCTCAGCGACGCCCGCAACCACATCCTCCATGTGGGGCTGGCCGACGGCACGATGCGCGACCTGACCCCCGGCGACTTCGACACGCCGCCCGTCTCCCTGGCCAGCCGTCACGACTTCGACCTCTCCCCCGAGGGCGCCGAGCTGTGCTACGTCCGCGTCACCGCGCCGGAACCGGCGCTGAGCACGAACCTCGACCTGTACCGCGTCCCGCTGGCCGGCGGCGACGCGGAGCACCTCACGCCGAACCCGGCCCTGGACCGGCAGCCGCGTTACTCGCCGGACGGGCGCTACCTGGCCTACGTCGCCATGGCCCAGCCCGGTTACGAGGCGGACACCGAACGCCTCGCGGTCCTGGATCGCCGGACCGGCGAGCGCCGCCTCCTCACCACCGGCCTGGACCGCTCCGTCGTCGAGTTTGCCTGGCACCCGGGCGGCCGCCGCCTGTTCTTCACCACGCGGGACGAGGGCCGCACCGGCATCGGCACCGTCGATCTCGCCACCGGCCGGGTGGAGCGGCTGGCCCACTCGGGCTACGTCACCGGACTGCGGGTGACCCCCGACGGCCGCCGGCTGGTGTTCGTCCGCTCCCACGCGCACCAGCCCGGCGAGCTGTACGCGATGCCCGCCGCCGGCGGGGAAGCCCGGCCGCTGACCGCTTTCAACCGTGAGCTGCTTCAGGAAGTGGAACTTCCCGCGCTGGAGGATTTCTGGTTCACCGGCGCCGACGGGGCGCGGGTGCACGGATTCCTGCTCCGTCCGCCGCGGTTCGACCCCGATCGGAAATACCCGGTGGTGATGGCCATCCACGGCGGTCCCCAGAACATGTGGACCGACCAGTTCCTGACCGCCTGGTTCACCCACCAGCTCGTCACCGCCCCCGGGTACGTGGGCGTGTTCATCAATCCCCGGGGCAGCGAGGGCTACGGCGCCCGGTTCCGCGAGGAGGTCAGCCGCGACTACGGCGGCCGCTGCTACCAGGACCTGATGGCCGGCCTGGACCACGTGCTCGCCCGCTACCCGTTCGTCGACGCCGGCCGCCAGGCCGCCATCGGCGGCTCCTTCGGCGGCTACTCGGTGAACTGGATCATGGGGCACACCACCCGCTTCAAGTGCCTGGTGAGCCACGCGGGCCTCTACAATCTGGCCGCCTTCTACGGCGCCACCGAGGAACTGTGGTACCCCGCCTGGGACATGGGCGAGACGCCGTGGACCATGCCGGAACTGTACGCGCGGTGGTCTCCCCACACGCGGGCGGCGGCGTTCGCCACCCCCACCCTGGTGACCCACGGCGAGATCGATTTCCGCGTCCCCGTGACCGAGGGGCTGTCGCTGTTCACCACCCTCCGGGTCAAGGGCGTACCCGCCCGGCTGCTCTACTTCCCCGACGAGGGACACGTCATCGAGCAGCCGCAGAACAACGTCCGCTGGTGGAAGGAGATCCACCGCTGGCTGGCAGAGTACCTGCGATGATTTCGCCTGATTTGTGATTTAAATCACATTTTACCGGCAATTTTTTCAATTACTATCCGTCTTCTGAGTATTCACCAGGCTGTATCCCTCTCGCAGGGGGCACAATGGACCATCGTTCCTTCCGTGCCGTGCGTCAACACGGCGCCAATCCGTTCCGTTCCGACAACCCGGCCGACGGCCAGGCGGTGGCCGCATGAGCAAGACGCGCCACCCCCGCCAGGAGCTCGAGCTGGAGCTCGCGACGCTGCGTCGCCGCGTCGCCGAACTTGAGTCTGAAAGCGCCTCCGCCCGGCAGGCTGAAGCGGAGCGGGAGAAACTGATCCTGGAGCTGCAGGCGGCGTTCCACACCGTCCGGACACTGCGGGGGCTTCTCCCCATCTGCGCCGCCTGCAAGAAGATCCGGGATGACTCCGGCTACTGGCACCAGGTGGAAAGTTACCTGCAGAGTCACACCGACGTGGAGTTCAGCCACGGCATCTGCCCCGACTGCATGGAGCGGCTGTATCCTGAATTCCCCGGCGAAGCGCTGCCCGACCGGAGCCGGGCACCGATTCCCTGACCGCATTAAATCAGGGGTGCAACCACGCCTGGATCGCCGCCGCCGCCAGGAGCGCGGCCGCAAAGGCGGCCAGGAGCAGCCGGACATAGCCGGCCGGCCACTGCAGCGGCGCCGGCTCCGGCGAAGCCGGCCGTGCTGACGCGGCGGATCCGGCGTCCGCGATCCGCTGCACCGCCAGGGCGACTCCCAGGCAGACAGCCAGCCCGACGACGTTCCACCACAGCCAGGACACCGTCCGCTCCCAACCCAGCCACAGCGCGAGGTTGACACTTACGCCGGCCAGCAGACCGCTCAGCGCCGCCCCCTGGCCGGCCCGCCGACTCGCCAGACCCAGCAGGAACACCCCGAGCACGGGGCCGTAAAACGCCGATCCGATCTTGTTGACGAGCTCCAGCACCGTTTCGGAACCGCCCGCCATGCCCAGGGCGAAACCGGTCGCCACGACGCCCCAGCCCACCGTCAGCGCCCGGCCCAGCCGCACCTCCCGGACAGGCGCCAGGCGGGCGAGGGCGGGGAAACGGCGCGCCAGGAAATCCCGGTAGGTGACGGCGCTCAGGGAATTCAGGGCGCTGTCCAGGCTGGACATCGACGCGGCGAAAATGCCCGCCACGATCACCCCCAACAGGCCGGCGGGCAGGTATTCCACCAGGAAGACCGGCACCAGGAAGTCGGGCGGCCGCCCCGCCAGCCGATCGGCGAATTCGGGATGCGCCGCCAGGAAGGGGATCAGCAGCACGCCCACCGCGCAGTAGCTCAGCACCAGCGGAAAACGCAGGAGCCCGTTGATGACCAGCGCCCGCTGCGCGCCCCGCAGCGTCGGCGTGGTGAGCAGGCGCTGGGCCTGGCTCTGGTCGCAGCCGTAGTACGACAGGTACAGGAACAGCCCGCCGACGAGCATGGGCCAGAACGCGAACGTCTGGCCGTCGCCCAGGCCGGTGGCGGCGAAGTCGAACACGCGCGTCCGGTCCGCCGCCGCCCGGATCGCCGGCAGCACCGGTCCGTCGATCCGGACGGCCACGGTGAACGCGGTGGCCAGCGCCCCCGCCCACAGCACGCCCAACTGGATGATGTCGGAGTAGATGTCGGCGACGATGCCGCCGAGCGTGGTGTAGACAACCGCCACCGCGCCGATCGCCAGAATCGTCTCCGGCAGCGGCCAGTCCAGGCAGACCGCGGTGACGATGGCCGTGGCCAGCAGCGCCACGCCGGCCCCCAGTCCCCGGCTCACCAGGAACACCAGACCCACCGCCGACCGGGTGGCGGCGCCGAACCGCCCCTCGAGATACTCGTAGATGGTCACCCCGCCGGTGCGGCGGTAGGCCGGCACCAGCCAGACCATGACGCCGATCATCGCCAGCGGGATGGCGAATTCGTACTGCAGCCAGACCAGGCCGCCGCCCGGCCGCAGGGCGACGAACGCCGGCGCGCTCACCAGGCTGATGGCGCTGACCTGGGTGGCCAGCACCGACAGCGCCACCTGCCAAGGGGGCACAGCCTGGCCGCCGAGATAATAATCCCGCTGGGAATGCTGCCGCCGGCCCACCCAGCCGCCCAGGCCGATCATGAGCAGGATGTAGCCGGACAACACGATCCAGTCGATGATGGTCACTTCACGGTGGATGCGGCGCCGGCGCCGCCTGATCGAGAAACGTTATTCCAACAACCCGCGGGCTGAAAAATCGAAGGCCCTGGCTTCCGCCTGCCAGGCGGCCAGGTCCGGATGGTCCGACCCGCGCACCAGACGCAGCGAGCCGTCCGGCGCGCGGACACAGACGATCACCGCCGCCGCGTCCACCGCGGCCAGCGTCACCGGCGACCAACTAGTCAGGATCACCTGCGGCAGCGGACATTCCGCCAGCAGCCGCACCATGGCCGCCTCCGTCCGGGGCGCGAGGCCGCACACGCCGCCGTCCAGCAGCACGATGGACGGACCGTCCACGTCCTGCGCCAGCAGGGTGAGCGCCAGGAGGCGGAGCACGCCGCCGCCCAACTGCCACGCGGCCATCGTTCGACCGTCCGCGTACCGGACCGTCAGGTGGCCATGCCGGTCGGCGAGGCGCTCCTCGACGCCCACGTCGGCGATCTCGGGACAGATGGTCCGCAGCTGGTTCAGCCAGTTCTGGAACCGCTGCGGCTGCCGGCGGCGCAGGTCGTCCACGGCCCACGGCAGGTTCGTGCCGTCCGCCCGCAGCCGGGGGCCCAGTCCGGGAGGACTCGAGCGGGCCAGGGCGGCCCCGTCCAGTTCCACCCGCGCCAGGCCGCGCGTCAGCAGGTCCCGGAGCCATGCGCCCACCGGAAAGCGGGGCGGGTCGTCCGGCATGTGCCCCAGGACGGAACGGCGGGGACCCAGCTTGAAGGAGGGCGTCCAGAACTTGCCTTCGGGCCGGTCCACCTCGGCGTAGAAGTTGTCGTTGCCGTGGAGGACCTTGGCCATG
>Ga0209270_1004200_pt1 | contig 11322 bp, 9 predicted proteins | sample MTBAKSrepl1MetaG_FD_187456 | JGI IMG/M metagenome (GOLD analysis project Ga0209270, IMG submission 187456) | Enrichment culture microbial communities from Arthur Kill intertidal strait, New Jersey, USA, that are MTBE-degrading - MTBE-AKS1... | ecosystem: Environmental > Aquatic > Marine >...
AACGTTAACGTGCGCATGTAAAGCGCGGATAGATGACTGGTATAAAGTCCAATGTGGCATGACCGACAGAAGGTATATATTTACTGATTAAATGATTGTCTTCCGGAAGCTCCGAGACTGAAGTAGTATCTCTCCGCTTCCTCCAGACAAAACTAAGGAGTGTGCACTTTATACTTGAAAAGCTTTTTCATAGATGACAGAGAAGGGTTCGAAATGACAAAGTACAATGCATATTGTTTTATACACAGACAATATATATAGAGCAAATAATCCAGGATATAGTAATAATACTATAGAGATAAAAAATTCTATTTATTTTATAATAAAAACATTCTAAATTAACAATTATTAACATTATCAGGTTTTCGTAAGGAGGGATGAACTGTGCAAGAAATGTTAAAAGTACAGGATCTCTGGGTCTCTGTTGGTAGCCGGCAGGTTCTAAAAGGTATTAATTTTATTATGAATTTTGGTGAAACACATACACTCTTCGGACCAAACGGGGCTGGAAAAACATCTTTTATGATGACATTAATGGGATTCCCGAAGTATAAAGTCGAGCAGGGGAAAATATTTTTTAAAGGAGAGGATATAACTGCTAAAGATATCCATGAAAGAGCGCGGCTCGGTCTTGGAATTTCATTTCAGAGACCCCCGACAGTCAGGGGGATTACCTTAAGAAAAATCATTGAAATAATCACCGGCAATGGCTCATATAAAGAAAGCATCAATGAAACTGTAAAAACGCTTAACCTTTCGGGACATTTAGACAGGGGACTGAATGATGGTTTCTCTGGTGGTGAGATGAAACGCTCGGAACTTTTACAGCTCATGGTTCAAAAACCGGACCTGGTTCTCATCGACGAACCCGAATCAGGTGTTGATATCGAGAACATTGCGCTTGTAGGAGAAGCCATAAATACACTTTTAGGGAAGGCCCGCGTAAAAGATCCGTCAAGAGGGGCGCTCATCATTACACACACAGGGTATATTCTTGATTATGTGAACGCAGATAAGGGTTATATTATCGTTGATGGTAATTTAGTCTGCGGAGGAAATCCGAGGGACATCCTTTCTGAGATCAAAAAGCATGGCTACAGGAGGTGCATCGAATGCCGATAGATACGAATTATCTATCTGATTTAAAGATAAAGGCTGATAAAGCAACGGAAAAGAAAGCAAAGTTAGGCCCTGATATAGATATTTCGCGCTATGCTCAACTTATAGAAAGAGGAAAGATAGAAAGCCTTGAGGGGCTGTCTCAACAGATGAAAGAGGCTGCAGTTATGGCAGGCATGAACATAAAAGAAGAGTTAAGATCAGGATCGTATATGCAAGTCGACCGTTCTGTCGTGTATGAAAGTCTTAACAAGGCTTATGTGGGTCAACTTGAGATAATGAATACAACCGATGCCTTAATAAAATATGATTGGCTTAAAGACTATTACTGGAAAGCAATCCCTGTTGATCAGGATAAATATACAGCTCAGGTAGAACTGAACATGACCCATGGATATTTTATTCGGGTATTCCCCCATCAAAAACCGCAATTTCCAGTGCAGTCGTGTTTACTCGTTGCAGAAAATCAAGTGAGTCAAAATGTTCACAACATAATCATCGTAGAGGAAGGCGCTGAACTTCAGGTAATAACTGGCTGTACATTATCAAAACATGATGCAGAAGGAGTGCACTTAGGTGTTTCAGAGTTTTATGTGAAGAAAGGCGGGAAACTTTTTTTTACCATGATCCACAATTGGGCTGACAATTTTCACGTGAGGCCGAGAACAGGTATAATGATTGAAGAAGAAGGAGCTTTTATCAATAACTATGTTCTCCTGAAACCTGTGAAGTCCATACAGGCTTTTCCTGTTGCATACCTGAAGGGAGACAGGGCCTCTGCAAAATTCAACACGATTGTGTTGGGACTCAGGGATTCTTACATAGATCTCGGCGCAAAAATAATCCTCGAAGGAAAAGACACAAGAGGGGAATCCATTGCAAGGACGATTGCTACCGATGAGAGCCTTATCTATGCCAGAGGGGATCTTGTCGCTAAAACCGGGGGGTATTGTCTTGCTCACCTTGATTGCCGTGGAATTGTCCTTTCAAACAAAGCGAAGATTTTTGCAATTCCCGAGTTAGCCTCCGAAGGGGCACTTAAGGCTGAGTTGTCTCATGAGGCATCTATTGGACCTATTGCTGAAGAACAGGTTGAATATCTCATGTCAAGAGGCATCTCGAGAGAGGATGCAGTTTCTGCCATAACATCAGGTTTCTTGAATCTTGATATCCCGTATATCCCTGATTTCCTTGATAAGAATATAAAGGAAGTTATGAGGGCTACTGCAGAAGATTCTTTATAGAGAAACTTCTTGATTCCATGCCATTGGTCCTTTTAGCATCCTTAAAGAAAAGTAAGCAGGGCGTTATACCCCGATTTGCGCAGAAGATGTCTTTATTTCTTTTCATAAAAAATATGGAATGTTCTTTTTAAATTTCCTTGAAAATCTTGCCTCTCAATCCGGACCTTTTGTAAAAGAATTGTCTATTTTCTTACATAATAATTACATAATAATTGGTTTGAAATTATTATTTAAACAATGCTAAGATACTGGATTCTTTTCCGAGAATTCTACGGAATTAATTAATAATGACTGAAGTAGTCCCATTCAAGGGAATCCTATATAATGTGTCTAAAATCTCTTCTATAGAGGAAGTACTGGCTCCTCCATACGACATAATTGCGCCTGAATACAAAGAAGCACTATACAAAAGAAACCCCTTCAATATAGTACGGATAGATTATGGTAAAGATATGCCTGGAGATAACGAAATAAACAATAGATACTCAAGGGCAAGAAAATACCTTAACACATGGATGCATAAGGGAATTCTGATTCAGAGTAAAAAACCGTCATTTTACGTATACACAATGACTTATGAGATTAATAATCAGAAGAAACAGCTTGTAGGGTTCTTGGGACTTCTGAGGTTAGAGGAGCTCGGCAGAGGGAGTATCTACCCCCATGAGTGTACATATTCTACTCCCAAGCGAGACAGGCTTGAACTCCTCAGGTCATGCAATGCAAACATCAGTCCTATTTTTTCACTCTATAAAAGTACGGAGGGACAGGTGACAGCATTATTTACCAGAATCATTAAGTCGTCAAAACCTTATTTTGAGTTAAAGGATGCTGACGGAGCTATTCACAGGCTCTGGCAGGTTGATAAAAAGAAAGATATTACAACTATCAGTAAAGAACTTGAGAATAAACAGATTTTTATCGCTGATGGACATCATAGGTATGAGACAGCCCTTGAATACCAGAGAGAGATGAAGGCCAGGAGGCCTTCTCACAAGGGGAAAGAGGCATTTGATTATGTTCTCATGTTTTTTGCAAATATCTTAGATAAGGGACTAACTATACTCCCTACCCACAGGCTTGTCAAAGAGGTCCCGAGGGATATCAATACAAAGCTCTCTGAGTATTTTCATTTAACATATATAACCGATAATTTTGATATTGCAAAGAGGTTATCAGAGAAAAAGAATGTCTTCGGTTTTTTCAGCAATGATAAAAATGGGTGGTATCTTCTTCAGTACAAAGACAATTTATCAGAGATCAATCCTAACATCCGGGATATTGACGTGATTATCCTCCATGAAGTTGTATTCAAAAAAATATTACAAGTCACAGAGATAGGCTACGAGATGGATCTCAATAAAGCACTCGAAAAGGTTCGTAAAAGGCAGTATGGTGCAGCTTTTTTTCTTAATCCTACCCAGGTTGCAGACGTTGAAAAAGCTGCTTTTTCTTCAGTAAGAATGCCACCAAAGTCAACATATTTTTATCCAAAACTCCTGACAGGAGTTGTTATCAACAGTTTTTCTCACAATGACTTATCAGGCTGAGTTATTTGAAACCCGTTTGTAAAGAAGGAGGTTTATATGTCGTTACGTGTTGCAATAAATGGTTTTGGAAGGATAGGAAGAAATTTCCTGAGGGTAAGTACAGGTTATAGTGAGTTTGAAATCGTCGCCATTAATGATCTCACTGACTCAAAGTCCCTTTCCCATCTCCTCAAATATGACTCTGTGCACGGCATATATAATGCTGAAGTTAAGCCAAGTGACGGAAGTATTATTGTTGATGGAAGAGAAATAAAGGTCTTAGGAGTAACAGAACCCGATAAACTGCCATGGAAGGATATGGGTGTTGATGTTGTTATCGAGTCTACGGGGAGATTTACCGACAGACCATCAGCATCAGGTCATCTGGATGCCGGAGCAAAGTGGGTAATTATTTCTGCTCCTGCAAAGGACCCGGATTCAACAGTATGCTTGGGAGTTAATGAGGAAATTTTGGACCCCACAAAGCACAAGATTATTTCAAACGCTTCATGTACAACGAACTGTCTTGCACCTGTTGCCAAGGTCCTTCATTCTGAATTTGGCATTGTAAAGGGCCTCATGACAACAATTCATTCTTATACAAATGACCAGAGGATACTTGACCTTTCCCATAAGGACCTGCGGAGGGCAAGGGCTGCTGCTTTAAACATGATCCCAACAACAACCGGCGCAGCAAAAGCAGTTGGGCTTGTACTGCCTGAATTAAAAGGAAAGCTTAATGGTCTTGCTATCAGGGTGCCGACTCCGAATGTGTCAATTGTCGACCTTGTTGCGGAATTAGAAAAAACGGTTGCTGTAGAAGAGGTTAACGCTGTCTTGAAAAAGGCTTCAGAAGGACCATTAAAGGGAATCCTGCAATACACAGAAGAACCTGTGGTCTCATGTGACATAAATGGTAACGAGCATTCTTCTATTGTCGATGCACCGTTGAGTATGGTACTCGAAGGAAAAATGGCAAAAGTTCTTTCATGGTATGACAATGAATGGGGATATAGCTGTCGTCTCAGGGATCTTATCCTCTATATTCAAAAAAGGGTCTAATATTTATGAAAAGCAAAACGAGGGGAAGGCCTGCTTCAATAAAAGATATATTCAATAAACTTACCATTGAAGACATTGATATCAAAGGAAAGAGAGTATTCATTCGGACAGATTTTAATGTGCCTCTTGATGATAATCTGAAGGTTACTGATGACAGGAGGATTCGTTCAACCCTTCCAACAATAAATTATGCAATAGATGAAGGAGCGAAGATTATCCTCTCGTCGCACCTCGGAAGGCCGAAAGGACAGGCAAGCCCGCAGTTCAGTCTTGCACCTGTTGCCAAACGGCTTCAAAGGCTTCTCAATAAAGAAGTTGTTTTTGCCCCTGACTGTATCGGTAAGCAAGCTGAAGATCTTGTATCAAAAATGAAAAGCGGGGATGTGCTTCTTCTCGAAAACCTCAGATTCCATACGGGGGAAGAGGAAAATGATGAGGAATTTGCACGTGCCTTATCAAGGCTAGCTGATGTATACGTCAATGATGCATTCGGAACAGCACACAGGGTTCATGCTTCACTTGTCGGCATAACGAAATTTCTTCCATCTGTTGCAGGGTTTCTGTTAAAGAAAGAGATCGAGTACCTGAAAGGTGCAATAAATAACCCTGTAAGACCTTTTGTTGCGATTCTCGGTGGTGCAAAGGTTTCTGGTAAGATTGGTGTTTTAGAAAATCTTGTTGGAAAAGTCGATAAGGTTATTATCGGTGGTGGCATGGCGTATACCTTTATTAAAGCAATGGGTTATGAGGTGGGGAATTCTCATGTTGAAGAAGACATGCTGAGCACAGCGCAAAGGATAAGAAAAAAGTTACAGGGAGCAGGCATTAAATTTTATCTGCCGGTTGACTCTGTTATTTCTCAAGGCACAGAGCCGGGGACAGAGACAAAGATTGTGACAACACTTGAAATACCCAAGGGCTGGAATGCACTGGATATCGGCCCTGCTTCTGCTAAACTGTTTTCAGAGGCGATTCAAGACGCAAAGACCATTCTCTGGAACGGGCCTATGGGAGTTTTTGAAATAGATGCCTTTTCAAGGGGTACATTTGCTATTGCCCATGCAGTTGCGGATGCATATGCACTCACCATTGTTGGAGGTGGAGACACTGACTTTGCTGTACACAGAGCAGGTGTGTCGGATACGATATCGTTTATCTCGACAGGTGGCGGGGCATCACTTCAATTGCTTGAAGGAAAAGAACTACCTGCAATCGCAGCCCTTACAAACCGTGGTAAAGACAGATAGGAATACAGATTCAAATTTATCTGCTCATCATTTGATATTCTTCATTAAAAGCAGTGGGGCGTAAAGTAACCTTATGCGGTAGTTTCTCATTCTTATGTGAAAGTATCCCTCTTTTCATTTCTACAATAGAAGGATTCTTACTCTCAAGCTGCTTGATGATATAGGATGCAGCCACTTCTGTTTTTATAAGATCTCCACAGGTAAAAATATCAACAGCTGCATACCCATACTCGGGCCATGTGTGAATCGTGATATGCGATTCTGCGATAACTACGATACCACTGATGCCAAAAGGTTGAAATTCGCGAAAGGAAAGGTCTATTACGGTTGCTTTAGCTTTTTTTGCTGCAGTAACTAATGCACTTCTAACCTTCTCAAGGTTTTTTAGAATATCAGGATTGCAATCCTTCAATTCTACTAATAAATGGGTACCTAACGCATACAATTCTCTACCCCCCTTCTTTCAATAGTCTTGAGCTACAAATAATACGGCAAATATAATTGAATTGTCAAGAGATAATTAGGAAAAAAGAGAGAAGCTTACATAAATGTTCCACGTGGAACGTTCAGAACATGAAAACCGAACTTGGTTCGACCAACAGAAGATATTGTTCCACGTGGAACATTTATATAAATTCATCACAAACTGTTACCGGGACCGGATTAGCGAAAGATAAACATCTTGCGATAGATATCAACAAGAGAAAAGACCGCTATCAGTAGGCGCTTCAAAGCTGAGGAATCTACATCCTGCGCACCAACTGGACAGAGGCTGATCCCAAGACTATATGGAAGAAGCACATCCAGTTAACTCGAAAACTGCAATTAATTGTTGAATCGGCGGCAAAGCAGCCTTCAAAGTCTTTTGATTTCAATCCCGACTTTTGTCGGGACAAAAGACTTTTCAGTCAACCTCGCCTCCGATAACTGCATTTTTCGGGTTAAGTACATTTGGAATTTTGCGCGTTCAGATCAGCCTCCGATATCTTTTGTTCCCCTAATATAGTATAATATGAAAAATCTTTCCCATATTTTCCATACAGGATGAACGGAAAGGCGAGCTATTATCTCCGATAGAGAGATAGACGATCAGAAAAACAATTGTGCTCAGTTAAGACAAAGATTTTCCCATCAGTTCGGAGAGCACTTATAAGAATCATTCAATGAAAGTACTCCTCGTTTATCCTGAATTCCCTGACACCTTCTGGAGTTTTAAGCACGCCCTAAAATTCATATTGAAAAAGGCAAGTAGTCCGCCTCTTGGCCTGTTGACTATAGCAGCGATACTCCCTGAAGCGTGGGAGAAAAAACTGGTCGACATGAACGTGGAAACCTTGCATGACGACCACCTCAAATGGGCTGACCTCGTCTTTATCAGTGCGATGTCTGTCCAGAAAAAATCGGTAAAAGAAGTGATTGCACGATGCAAAGCACTTGGTGCCAGGATTGTCGCAGGCGGTCCTCTTTTTACAACCGAATATGAAACATTACCGGATGTAGACCATCTTGTGCTGAACGAGGCTGAAATCACCCTGCCCCGTTTTCTGGACGATTTCGAAAAAGGCCGTGCCAGCCATTTTTATACCACCGATCATTGGGCAGACATACGGAAGACGCCCATACCGCTCTGGGGACTCGTCAACATGAAACGCTACGCTACTGTCAATATCCAGTATTCCCGGGGATGCCCTTACAACTGCGAGTTTTGTGATATCACCTTGCTCTGCGGACGGGTGCCACGCACAAAGGATAAAGACCAGATCATCAGGGAACTCGAGAGTATTTATGCACACGGTTTCAGGGGCGGGGTATTCTTTGTTGACGACAATTTTATTGGAAACAAGAAAAAGCTCAAGGAGGAAATCCTCCCTGCCATCGCCGAATGGATGGAGAGAAAAAAGCACCCCTTCTCCTTCGGAACGCAGGCGTCCATAGAACTGTCCGATCATGAAGACCTGATGCAGTTGATGGTCAGGGCAGGATTCGATACTGTTTTCGTCGGCATCGAAACTCCAAATGAGCAGAGCCTTGCAGAATGCAACAAGTTCCAGAATGAGAACCGCGATCTCCTTGGCAGTGTCAAGAAGATCCATAAGTACGGTATCCAGGTGCAGGGAGGATTCATCGTCGGTTTTGACAATGATCCCCTCACGATTTTCGATACCCAGATCAAGTTCATCCAGACAAGCGGTGTTGTCACGGCCATGGTTGGTCTCCTCAATGCCCTTCCGCAAACGCGACTCTACAAGAGGCTCAAAAAGGAACAGCGGCTGCTGAAAGAAACCTCCGGGGACAATACTGATTTTTCAATCAATTTCATTCCCAAGATGAACTATGACCTGTTGGTCAGCGGCTACAAAAAAATCCTCAGCACCCTTTATTCACCCAAGCACTACTATGAGAGGGTTAGGACATTCCTGAGGGAATACATACCCCCTCAGAAAAAAATGTTTCATTTCCGCTTAAACCATCTTGCTGCATTTTTCAGGTCAGTTGTCGTTCTCGGGATTATCGGAAAAGAACGATTCCACTACTGGAGACTTCTCTTCTGGACCATCTTCAAACATCCACGCCTTTTCCCGCAGGCCGTCACTCTTGCAATCTACGGCTTTCATTTCCGACGGATTTTTGAGAAACATCTTCAGCGCACAGTTCGTTAGCTTTATAAGTGATGCTATAAACTCACAAGTCACACCTTGAGACTTTATGCCCGTTCGCAAATAGTTCATTCCTATACATTACCTATTTGATATAGATATTATCTATTTGATATATTTAGATTCTCTATGTGAAAATGTTTAAAACCAATCACATAGAGGAGGATCATATGACGAAAGATTATAAGCAGATGTGGAACAATCTGGACATAAACCTTGAAGCACATGATGGATTGCTCGCTGTTCTTTCCGATGCGTATCAGAATATATATCTCTCGCAGAATAACCGTCCTGAAGGCATGAAGTATTTTGACTTCGTCATTTCAGAAGTGCACGGTTTGAGGATAGAGGAGATCCTTGAGGCGAAGAAAGAAAGGAAAAAGATCATTGGTACGTTCTGTGTCTATGTTCCTGAGGAGCTGATCCTGTCTCTTGACGGTGTTTGTATCGGTCTTTGTGCGGGCGCAGAAGTCGGTTCCGATGAGGCTGAAAAATTTGTCCCGAGGAATACTTGTGCCCTCATAAAGGCTTTTATGGGATTTAAACTTGCCGGTCTCTGTCCATACATTCAGACGACGGACCTTATTGTAGGTGAAACGACCTGCGACGGAAAGAAAAAAGCGTATGAAATCTTTGATGAAATAACCGGTGGAAAGATGTATGTCATGGAAATACCGAACAAGAAGGGTGCGGATGGACGAACGCTCTGGAGAAACGAGGTAAAACGATTTGCTGAGAAACTCGAGGCGTTGGCTGGTAAAAAGATCACCCTTAAAAAATTGAACGGGGCTTCAAAAATCGTAAACGAGAGGAGAGAGGCCTTGCATCGGTTGTCTCTTCTGAGATCTTTCGACCCGTCTCCAATCTCCGGACTTGATGCGCTTTTAATCAACCAGGTGTCTTTTTATGACGATCCTGTGCGTTTTACGGCAAAGGTAAGCGAGCTCTGCGATGAACTCGATGAACGTGTTAAGGAAGGCAGCGGCGTATCTGAAAAGGGAAGTCCGAGGATTCTTGTTTCCGGCTCTCCTATGGCTGTCCCCAACTGGAAATTACACGCGATTATTGAGGGGAGCGGCGCCACTGTGGTCGGAGAGGAATCCTGTGTCGGAGAGAGAAATTTTGGAGCCATTCTTGATGACGGTTTTTCTTCCGTCGAAGAAGGGATAGAAAAGATAGCAGCTCGATATATGAACATACACTGTGCATGCTTTACTCCGAACGATGAGCGTCTGAGCGACATAATGGAAATGGCCAAGCGACTGAAAACGGATGGGATTATCCACTATGCCATACAATTTTGCACACCCTACATGGTGGAAGCCTTCAAGGCCAAGAAAACCTTAGATAACAAGGGTATTCCATTCCTCCGTATCGAGACAGATTACAGCATGGAGGATATGGGTCAGTTGAAGACCCGGGTTGAGGCATTTCTTGAGATGACCGGGAAGGGTGTACGTTCTTGAAGATTGGCGGCATCGATATTGGTTCTCGCTACATCAAATACGTTCTCATGGAGGATACCAGACTTGTCGATTTTCAGAGAAGGGAGACCGGGTATAATCCTTTATCAGTCTGTGGAGAGCTTCTTGAAAGTAGTAAGCCTGAAAAACTTGTGGCAACAGGCTATGGAAGGTACCTGCTCGAAATCTATGAAAATACAACAACAATTACAGAGATAAAGGCAGTAGCAAGGGGTGCAAAGGCTGTATTTCCGGGAACAAAAACAATCATAGATATCGGCGGTCAGGATACAAAGGTAATAAGTATCAATGAAAAGGGAGATGTAACACATTTCGAGATGAATGATCGCTGTGCTGCGGGAACCGGAAAATTTCTTGAAATCATGGCAAAGACCCTTGGCTACGATTTGGAACTCTTTGGAAAACACTGTCGTGATAAAAACACCAATATTAAAATAAACAGTTTGTGCACCGTATTCGCTGAGTCAGAGGTTATCAGTCTCATTACAAAAGGGGCAGAAAGAGAGGAAATTGCTCATTCCCTTCATTACTCTATTGTAAGCAGGGTTATGTCTTTACTAAAGCGGATAGAGATAAAAGACGATGTAATTTTTACGGGAGGATGTGCAAAAAACTCATGTCTGAAAAGGATGTTCGAGGAGCGTTTACAAAGAAAAGTCTATGTCCATGATAACCCGTACCTCCATGCTGCTCATGGCGCAGCACTATATGCAATGCAAAGTTAATAAATGTCGCGCCATGCAGAAATTGACAAATACACTTAAAAATTATTATATCCCAAATCCAGCGATAATAATTCATTAAAATACCCCTAACATCTCTCAAAACAGCCATACACAAGGTTTTGCATATAATGTAAACTATCTTCATCCTGATCACCTGGAGGGTGAAGATGAAGAAGATCAAAAAGATTAATACCGCACAAAGGGTCAAGATCATCCTTGAAGAGGATGCCAACCTTGTCAGTTACGGAGGAGGAC